>Ga0316624_10000347_pt1 | contig 15200 bp, 8 predicted proteins | sample OWC_Aug_N3_C1_D5_FD_207657 | JGI IMG/M metagenome (GOLD analysis project Ga0316624, IMG submission 207657) | Wetland soil microbial communities from Old Woman Creek delta, Ohio, United States - OWC_Aug_N3_C1_D5_A | ecosystem: Environmental > Terrestrial > Soil > Wetlands | place: USA: Ohio... | reverse complement strand
CACCGTCGTCTACAGCGCCGCGATCGCCGGCAACGTGCCGGAGATCTTCACGATCCGCCCCGAGTTCCCCGAGCCGAAACCCCTCGGGCTTCCGCGCACGCATCTCCTGTCGATCTCGTCGAAGGGCGAGATGGCCGTCCTGACGAACGTCCGCTACCTCGCGCACCGGCTGTTCACTGGCACGCTCGCGCGGGTCTCGCTCGGGGGAACGGCGCCGAGGGAGATCCTGGAAGGCGTTCGCCAGGCGGACTGGTCTCCCGACGGCTCGGACCTCGCCATCCTCCGCGTATCGCAGGGAAAGGACCGGCTCGAGTTTCCGATCGGCAAAGTCCTGTACGAAACCGCCGGCTACCTGAGCGACCTTCGGGTCTCGCCCCGGGGCAACGCGATCGCCCTGTTCGAGCATCCGAAGCAATGGGACGACCGCGGATCGCTCATCCTCGTCGACCGGACGGGAAAACGGAAGGTCCTCTCCGGCGAGTACTGGGGAGAAGAGGGAATTGCGTGGTCGCCGGCGGGCGACGAGGTCCTCTTCAGCGCGAGCGAGGGAAACAATTCCCAGGTCCTCTACGCGGTCGATCTCGCCGGACACCGGCGGGTCGTGTCGAGGAGCGCCGGGTGGATCACGATCCACGACGTCGCCCGGAGCGGGAAATGGCTCGTGACGCGCGACGACCTGCGAAACGAGATCTCCGTCCTCGCGCCGGGCGCCGCCGCCGAACGCGATTTCTCCTGGCTCGACCTTTCCTCGAATCCCTTCCTCTCGCGCGACGGGCGCCTGCTGCTCTTCAGCGACGAGTCCGTGTCCGCCGGAACGAACTACGCGGTCGGCCTTCGAAAGACCGACGACACCGCGGTCGTGCGCCTCGGAGAAGGCTTGACCTGCGGCCTTTCGCCGGACGCCCGATGGGCCCTCGCGATCGTCTTCACGCCGCCTCAGCTCGTGATCTACCCGACGGGCCCGGGGGAAACCCGGCGCCTCCCGCGGGGCGGCCTGGAAACGTATCAGTCGGCCTCCTGGTTCCCCGACGGAAAGAGCCTTCTCGTCTGCGGCAACGAAGCCGGCCGGGCCTCGCGGTGCTACGCGCAGGAGATTTCGGGCGGCTCGCCCCGGCCGGTCACGCCGGACGGGACGTCGAACGGCGTCGTCTCTCCCGACGGCGCGCGAGTCCTCTCCTCCACGCAGGTCGGAACCTGGCTGGTCCAGCCCCTGGCGGGCGGAGCGGCCCGGCCGGTTCCCGAGATCGGCCTCGGCGACTACGTCATCGGATGGAGCCCGGACAGCCGCTCGCTCTACCTGTATCGCTCCGTGAGCCTGCCGTTTCGCCTGGAGCGTCTCGATCTCGCTACGGGCCGCCGCGAGCTCATTCGCGAGGTCGCCCCGGCCGACAGGACCGGCCTGCTCGAGGGGGGAGTGGCCGCGATCACGGACGACCTGAAATCGTACGCGTACGACTACTCCCGGATGACGTCGCAGCTCTTCGTGGTGGAGAAATCGCCTTGACGCTCGCGGCGTCGCAACGCTCGACCATCCGAACATCCCCTCGATCCACGATTGCGGTTCGAAGCGAGCGCTGGAAGGAAATCACTCCGGCCGACGCCGCGGGAGTCGAAGGGGTTTACCCGATTCTCGACACGCCGGACGTCCGGGTGACGTCGGCGTTTCTCCGGCCTCTACGCCGTCGAGGGACTGAAGTGACGGGCATCCGCCGGCGCATCCGTGCGTCCTCATCCGAGGGCCCCGAGCGATGGTAGAGGCGCACGCCAACGCCCGATTGGAAGCGTTCTGCGACGGAGTATTCGCGATCGCCCTGACGCTGCTGATCATCGACATCCGGGTCCCGCCGACAGGCGGCATCGGCAGTACCACCGAGCTCTGGCGCGCGCTTCGGCACCTGGCGCCGTCCGTATTCGCTTTCATCCTGAGCTTCGGAATCATCCTCGTCACATGGGTGAATCACCACGCCACGCTGAAGCTGGTGCGCGGGACGTCGGCGTCGTTCATCTACGCGAACGGGTTCCTGCTGTTGACGGTGGTGTTCATCCCATTTCCCACGGCGTTGCTGGGCGACTTTCTCTGGAGCGACCACGCGGCTCCCGCCGTCGTGTTGTACGACGGCGTTCTGGCCGTCCAGGCGATCGGCTGGATTCTTCTCACCGGCGCCGCGCTGAAGAGCCGTCTGACCGTCGACGAAAGGTCGGCGTCGACGATGCGGGAAAGCCACAGGAACGGCTACGGAGCGTTCGTGTTCTATTCCCTGCTCGCCGTCACGGCGCTCTGGCTTCCCACGGCCGTCGCCGTGGTTACCACCGCATCCTGGATCTTCTGGCTGACGCTGGGAATTCGGATGAAACACGCGTGAGGGAAACGGGGGCCGGCAGACGGCCGAACTGCCGCAGGGACGACTGCGGCAGGTCCGTGCAGCGCGCGGAAGCCGTTCGTCGCCAGGGCGCTGCGGCCGTCGGCCTGCCCGGCGCGACACGCCCGGAACTCCGGCACGGGAACGGGTCCTTCCGTCTCCAGGCTTCCGGCCGGCGCGGCAGGGGATAGCCGGGCTCCCGACGTCCGGGACGGGCCGGCCACCCCCGCCGCCACCCTTCCGGCGGGGAGGATACAATCCCGTCCAATAGATACAATCCCGTCAAAAGGAGGATGCCTGAGCCTCCTGGGCGCCCGACTCGGCCCTTATCAGATTCTTTCGCCGCTCGGTGCGGGAGGGATGGGCGAGGTCTACAAGGCGCGCGACTCGCGGCTCGGGCGCGAGGTCGCGATCAAGGTGCTGCCTCCTCACCTCGCGAGAGATCCGGGGCTCAAGCAACGATTCGAACGCGAGGCGCGAGCCATCGCCGCGCTCTCCCATCCGCACATCTGTGCGATTCACGACGTGGGTACCCAGGACGGCGTCGAGTACCTCGTCATGGAGCTGCTCGACGGTCAGACGCTCGCGGATCGGCTGGACAAGGGCGCGCTGCCCGCCGATCAGGCCCTGAAGTTCGGCGTCGAGATCGCCGACGCGCTCGACCGCGCGCACCGCGCCGGGATCGTGCACCGGGATCTGAAGCCGGGCAACATCATGCTGACGAAATCGGGAGTCAAGCTCCTCGATTTCGGCCTGGCGAAGTTCGCCGCGAGCGAGAAGCCGGATTCCGATGTCTCCGACCCCCCGGCTCGATCGGCGGCGAGCCAGCCGCTGACCGACAAGGGCGCCGTCATGGGTACCTATCAGTACATGGCGCCCGAACAGCTCAAGGGGAAAGATGCCGATCCGCGAACCGACATCTTCGCGTTCGGGTGCGTTCTCTACGAGATGGCGACGGGGAAGGCCGCGTTCGAGCACGCGAGCCAGGCCTCGCTGATCTCGGCGATCCTGAAGCCGGATCCGAAGCCGGTCCCGGAGCTCGATTCTCTGGCTCCCCCCGCGTTCGAACGGCTCGTGAAAACGTGCCTCGCCAACGATCCCGAGGACCGCTGGCAGGACGCCCGCGACGTCCGGAACGAGCTCGTCTGGATCGCGCAGACGGGAGCGCAGGCGGGAGCGACCGTCCTCGGTGCGCGTCGCCGAATCCGGGAGCGCGTGGCGTGGATGGCGGCAGGCGCCGCGCTCGCGGTCGCGCTGACCGCGGCGGTGACGGCGATGCGGCGCACGCCGGCTCCGCGCTCGATCAAGGCGGCGATTCTCCCGTCGCAGGGCGTCCGGTTCTCTTCGAATTCGACCGCGCCGAACCTCCTGGCTCTTTCGCCCGACGGCGCCCGCCTCGCGTACTGCGCCCACTCCGGCATGGGAGCCGACCGGCTGTGGATTCAGGAGCTCGACTCGGGCGAGGCCCGGCCCCTCGAAGGGACCGAAGGCGCTTCTCAGCCGTTCTGGTCACCCGACGGCCGGTCGCTCGGCTTTTTCGCGCATCGCAAGTTGAAGCGCGTCGGCGCAGGGGGAGGTCCCGTCCTGACGCTCGCGACCGCCATCAATCCGCGCGGCGGCACGTGGAATGCGACGGGCACGATCCTCTTCACCCCGAATCACGCCTCGCCCGTCTTTCGCGTGCCGGCCGAAGGAGGCGTCGCGACCGCGGTGACGAAGCTCGACAAGGCCACGGGAGAGGCGACGCATCGCTACCCGGAGTTCCTCCCGGATGGCCGGCACTTTCTGTACCTCGCTCGGGGCGCCGGCGCGGGGGCCGGCGAGGAGCCGGTCGTCTATGCGGGCTCGATCGACGGGCCCGACCGGAAGCCCGTGGTGAAAGTGGCCTCGAACGTCGCCTACGCTTCCGGCCACATTCTCTTCATGAGGCAGGGAATTCTCGTGGCCCAGCCCTTCGACCTCGGAAGACTCGCGACCCGGGGCGAAGCCGTCGCGATCGCCGCCAACGCGCGGATGGACGAACGCTACAGCCGCGGATCCTTTTCGGTGTCGACGAACGGGGTCCTCGCGTACCAGACCGGGAAGCTCCTTCGGAGGGACGTGCTGCGGCGGTACGACCGGTCGGGCCGGGTGCTCGACACTCTCGGCGAGCCGACGACTTTCTTCGACGACGGGAGTCCGACGATTTCCCCCGACGGCTCGCGTGCGGCCGTGGCGATCCTGGGCGAACGGGGGATTTCCGGCATCTGGCTCGTCAACGCGAAGTCGGGCGTGAGGAATCGCTTCACGCTCGACGACGACGACCACACGACGGCGGCCTGGCTTCCGGACGGGTCGCATCTGGCGATGGAGGGAGGGATGGAGGGAGCGGCGAGGCTCCTCCTGAAAGCCGCCGACGGCTCGGGGATGGTCCAGGAGCTCATCGAGCGCCGCGCCTCTTCCGTCGCGGCGTGTTCCTTCTCGCCGACGGGTCGATGGCTTCTCTTCACGGAGGAAACGGAGACGACCGGCACCGACATCCTGGTCCTCCCCCTCGACGGAGGCGGGGCGCCGACGCCGCTCGCGGCAACCGCGGCTCAGGAGGACGGCGCCCAGTTCTCGCCGAACGGCCGTTTCGTGGCGTACTGCTCGGACGCCACGGGCCGGGTCGAGGTCTACGTCGCGGCGTTCCCTCGACCCGGCGACACGTGGCAGGTGTCGCTCGAAGGCGGCCGGGAGCCCCGCTGGTCGCGTGACGGCAAGGAGCTCTTCTTCTTCAGCCGCGACAACTGGCTGATGGCCGCCGCCGTCGAAACGTCCGCGTCCCGATTCGAGGTCACGGCGATCAGCCCCCTCTTCCAGGTGCCGTCTCGCGGCTCCGAGTTCAATTGGCGCTACGACGTCTTTCCGGACGGCAAGCATTTCCTGGTGGGCACGCCCGCGGACGACGACATTCTCTCGCCCATCACCCTCGTGACGGATTGGACCCGGAAAACGAAGGCGCCCTGAGGCTCGCCGCGGGCTCGAGGCCGGGGCCCTGCGCCTACCGCGACATGACTTTCGCGCCCCTGCGCGGGAATCCAGAGATTCGGAAACTCGTCGTCGAGCAACGACGCATCCGCTCAGGTTGACATTCGACCCGAGCGTGTGGATACTCTAGTCGAATGTCGACTAGAGAGCGGGACGAACGCCTCGAGATCCTCCAGGGCACGCTCGACCTCCTGATCCTGCGGACGCTCATCTTCGGGCCGCAGCACGGGCACGGAATCGCGCTCGCGATCCAGCGGACCTCCGCCGAAGAGCTGCTCGTGGAGCACGGCGCGCTCTATCCCGCCCTGCAGAGGCTCGAAGAGCGCCGCTGGATCTCGGCGAAGTGGGGCACGTCGTCGAACAACCGCCGGGCCCGCTTCTACGCGTTGACCGCCGCGGGCCGGCGGCAGCTCGCGAAGGAGACGTCGAAGTGGAAGCGGCTCGCCGCCGCGATCGGGCGCGTGCTCGGCCCGGAGGAGGCGTAGTGTCCCGGCGCTCGGACGACGACTTCGCCTCGGAGATCGAAGCCCACATCGCGCTCGAAGCCGAGCGGCTTCGGGGGGAAGGAATGAGCGCGGACGACGCGCTCGCGGCCGCGCGCCGGGCGTTCGGGAACGCGACGCTCGCGCGGGAGCGTTTCCACGAATCGCGCCGCACGCTGTGGTGGGACGACTTCCGGCGCGACTCTCTCTACGGTCTGCGCGCGCTCCGAAAGAGCCCGGGGTTCGCGTCCGTGGCGATCGCAACGCTCGCGCTCGGAATCGGCGCGAACTCCGCCGTCTTTTCCGTGATCCAGGCGGTGCTGCTCCGTCCGCTGCCCTTCCGCGAGCCCGACCGGATCGTCGGCGTCACGCGCAATCAGTCGCTGCCGGACCTCGACGACATCGCGGCGCGAAGCGGCTCTTTCGAATCGATCGGAGCCGTCCACTTCCGCGCGCTCGACTACACGGGCGGCGACGCTCCCGTGCAGCTGAAGGCCGGCCTCTGCGCGCTCCGGTATTTCGAGGTGTTCGGGGTCCGCGCGGAGCGGGGCCGGCTCATCGGGCCGGAAGACGACCTCGCCAGGGCCGGCCGGGTCGTCGTCGTTTCCCACGCGTTCTGGGCCGACCGGATGGGCTCCGACCCCGGCGTCCTGGGCCGGACGATCCCTCTTTCCGGGGAGCCGTACACGATCGTCGGCGTGCTTCCCGCCTCGGTGCGGCTTCCGGGGGCGCCCGCGGACGTCTGGGCATCGGAGCTGGTGGTGGAACCGAGGGATGCCCCTGCCCGCGACGTGCACATCCTCCACGCGTTCATGCGCTTGAAGCGGGGCGTCTCGATCGAGCGCGCGCAGTCGGAGCTGCACGCCATCGACCGTTGGCTCGAGCAGGCCTACCCGGACGAGAACTCGGGGCGGCGCCGCGACCTGGAGCCGCTGCGCGAGATGCTGGTCGCCGACTCCCGGCGCGCGCTCCTCGTGCTCTTCGGCGCCGTCGGGCTCGTTCTCCTGATCGCGTGCGCGAACTTCGCGGGCCTCCAGCTCGCCCGCGGATCCTCCCGCCGGCGCGAGATGGCGATCCGCGGCGCGCTCGGCGCCGGGCGATGGCGGCTCGTCCGGCAGATGCTGACCGAGAGCGTGCTGCTCTCGCTCCTGGGAGGCGCCGCGGGGCTCGGCCTCGCGCACCTGGGAGCGAGGGCGCTCGTCTCGCTACGCGCCGGGAGCGACGCGCGCCTCGTCCCGATCCGGATCGACGCGGTCGTGTTCGCCTTCACCGCCGTGATCGCCGCGGGGACCGGGCTCGTGTTCGGACTCGTGCCAGCGCTCGCCGCGTCGCGCCTCGACCCGCAGGCGGGACTGCGCGGCGGCTCGGGCGGGCAATCCGCTTCGGGGCGGGAGGTCCGGCTCCGGAGGGCGCTGGTGGTCTCGGAGATCGCGCTCGCGCTCATGCTCCTCGCCGGGGCGGGTCTCCTCATCCGAAGCTTCCGCAACCTCCGGTCGGTCGAGCCCGGATTCCGCGCGGATCACGTTCTCACGATGCGGCTCGAGCTTCCCGAGGCGCGCTACGAGGAGCTTTCGAAGCAGCGCCTGTTCCGGTCGCGCCTGCTCGATTCGTTGAACGCACTGCCCGGCGTCGACGCGGCGCTCGTCTCCGAGCTGCCGATGGACGGCGATGCCCTCACGCAGCACTTCGTGATCGACGGACGTCCGCCGGTTCCCGTCGGCGAGGCGCCCGAGGTCCTGTCGCGCACGGTGACGCGGAAGTACCTCCGGCTCCTTCAGATCCCGCTTCGCGCCGGACGCGACTTCGAAGATCGGGACCGCGAGGATTCCCCGCTCGTCGCGATCGTCAACCAGAGCTTCGTCCGCGCGAACTTTCCGAGCGGCTCCGCCGTCGGCGCGCGGGTGAGCTGGGCTCCTGATCCCGGGAAGCCGCCCGAGTGGATGACGATCGTCGGCGTCGCCGGCGACGTGAACCATTTCGGACCGGCGCGGCCGGAGGAGCCCGCGGTCTACGATCTTTACGAGCAGACGCCGCGGCGGTGGAAGCGATGGATGTTCGTCGTCGTGCGAAGCCCGAGCGAGCCCGCGACGTTGCTTCGGGAAGTGACGGCGCGAATCTGGGAGCTCGACCGTCAGCTCCCGCCGACGAACATCCGAGCGATGAGCGAGGTCGTGGAGGGATCGACGGAATCGCAGAAATTCAACCTCCTGTTGCTCGGCGCCTTCGCCGTGCTCGCGCTGGCTCTCGCCTCGATCGGCGTCTACGGCTTGATCGCGTACTCCGTCGCCCGGCGGCGCCGCGAGATCGGAGTTCGGATGGCGCTCGGGGCGACCTCACTCGCGATCGTCGAGTCGATCGTCTTCGGCGCCGTGAGGCTCGCCGCCGCCGGTGCGGCGATCGGAGTCGCGGGGGCGCTTCTCGTCACCCGCCTGATGACGAAGCTCCTCTTCGGCGTCGGGCCGCGGGACCCGGCCACACTCGCGGGCGTCGTCGGGATCCTCGCGCTCGTCGCGGTGATCGCCTCGTGGATCCCCGCGCGTTCCGCCGCGCGAGTCCCCCCGATGTCTGCGCTGCGGGCCGAGTAGCCGCGCGCCAGGGCGCCGGAGGAGCCGGCGAAGATCGGGCCCCGGAGCGGTCGAGCCGAGAAGGCGAGCCGCGGAGGTCAGAACGCGATCAGTCTCGCCGAGTAACCGAGGGGAGGAGGATCGCGTTTCTGGGAGGCCGGCGCGTTCCAGCGCAAGCGAGCGCGACCGGCCGACGTGAATGGCCTGCCCGGGCGGATGACTCGCATCCACGCCGCTCCTGCCGTCGCGGCTCGATACTCGGGTACGCCCGCCGGCGCTCCGCGCCGCGCCGCTTCGCGGCTCGCAGGCCATTGTCGCTAACGCGCCAATGGCCTGCCCTACGCGACACGTTTAGAACTCCGACACGGGAACGAAAGGACTTGTCTTGCGGTAAGGATAGAATCACCGCCACAGGAGACCTCGCTTGAGTCTTTCGCCCGGAACGCGCCTCGGTCCGTACGAAGTTCTTGCTCCCCTGGGAGCGGGCGGCATGGGCGAGGTCTACAAGGGACGCGACACGCGGCTGGGGCGCGACGTCGCGATCAAAGTCCTGCCTCCGCATCTCACCGACGATCCGGACGTGAAGGCGCGCTTCGAGCGCGAGGCGAAGTCGATCTCGCAGTTGACGCATCCGCACATCTGCACGCTCTACGACGTCGGTTCCGAAGGCGGCGTCGAGTACCTCGTGATGGAGCTCCTCGAAGGGCAGACGCTCGCCGACCGCGTCGAGAAGGGGCCGCTCCCCACCGAGCAGGTCCTGAAGGTCGGGATCGAGATCGCCGACGCGCTCGACCGCGCGCACCGCGCCGGAATCGTCCATCGCGATTTGAAGCCGGGAAACATCATGCTCACGAAGTCCGGGGTCAAGCTCCTCGACTTCGGGCTGGCGAAGGTCGCCGCATCGAGCGAACCGCCGTCCGAGCTATCCTCCCTTCCGACCCAGGCCGCCTCCCGCCCGCTCACGCAGAAGGGAACGGTCATGGGGACCTTCCAGTACATGGCGCCGGAGCAGCTCGAGGGACAGGATGCCGATCCGCGGACCGACATCTTCGCGCTCGGCTGCGTGCTCTACGAGATGGCCACGGGGAAACGAGCGTTCACCGGGGCGACGCAGGCGTCCCTGATCTCGGCGATCATGACGAAAGAACCCGAGCCGATCTCGGCGGCCGTTCCCCTCGCGCCGGCCGCGCTCGACCGGCTCGTCAGGACCTGTCTCGCCAAGGACCCCGAGGATCGGTGGCAGAACGCCCGCGACGTCCGAAACGAGCTGACCTGGATCGCCCGAGGAGGATCGCAAGCCGTCGCGCCGGCGGTTTCCGCACCGCGCCGAAGGCACCGCGAGGTCGTGCTCGCAGGGGCGCTCGCGGCCGCCACCGCCGTCGCCCTGCTCCTGGGCGCGGCCTGGCTGCGGCGCCAGGCCCCGCCGATGCCCGTGCTGCGGTCGACGATCTCGCTTCCGGCGAACACCAGCCTCGACCCGCTCAATACCGCCCTCGCGCTGTCGCCCGACGGGAGCCGGCTTGTCGTCGCCGCGGCCGGCGCGGACGGAAAGGCGCGCCTGTGGCTCCGGTCGCTGGACGGCCTCGACGTCCAGCCGATCCCCGGCACGGAGGGCGCGACCTGTCCCTTCTGGTCGCCCGACGGCCGCTCCATCGGATTCTTCGCCGACCGCAAGCTGAAGAAGGTCGCGGCGTCCGGCGCCGCCGTCCAGACGATCTGCGACGCTCCCGACGCGCGCGGCGGAACCTGGAACGCGGAAGACGTGATCGTGTTCGCGCCCACGCCGTTCGGCGGCCTGTTTCGCGTTCCCGCCTCCGGAGGGACGCCCGTGGCGCTGACCGAAGTGAAGGAGCCGGGGGCGACTCACCGCCTGCCGTTCTTCCTGCCGGACGGGCGCCACGTACTGTTCGTCTCGGCAACCCCCAACAGCGATCGGAGCGGGAACGAGATCGATCTCCTCGATATCGCGACGAAGACGACGACGCTTTTCGCGCGCGAGGACAGCGAAGGCCGATACGCGAAGCCCGGATACCTCCTCTTCGTCCGGGGGCAGAACCTGATGGCCCAGCCCATGGACGCGGTGCGGCTGAAGACGACGGGCGAGCCCGTCCCGATCGCCGAGGACGTGAACTACGTGTCGCTCCGCTGGAGCGGAGATTTCTCCGTCGCCGACAACGGTCTTCTCGTCTTCGAGCCCGCATCGGCCGACCGCAAGCGTCAGCTGACCTGGTTCGACCCGGATGGGCGCACGCTCGGAACCATCGGCGAACCGGCGACGTTCACGAACTTCGTCCTCGCGCCCGACGGACGGCGCGCGGCCGCCGTGCTGATCGGCGGAGGGAGCGGGACCCTCAGCATCTGGATCTACGACCTCGCCCGCGGAGTCGGAAACCCGTTCCGCGGCTTGAAGGAAGACACCTACAACCCGGTCTGGTCTCCCGACGGCCGTCTCCTCGCGTTCGCGGGCGGAGACAGGAACGGCTCGGCGATCGTGGTCGCGCCGTCGGACGGCTCGTCGACCGAGAAGACGGTCGTGGGAAGACTGGCGAATCCGTTTCCCGCCTCCTGGTCTCCCGACGGCCGCTACATCGCCTATTCCGTTCAGGACCTGAAGACCGGCATCGTGGACTTCTGGCTCGGCCGGGCGGATGGGAGCGAGCCGCCGCGGAAATTCAACGGGATTTCGACCTCGCCGGGGACGACGGTCGCCGGCGCCGCGCACGGCCTCGAGATCAAGTTTTCTCCGGACGGCAAGTGGATCGCGTACGCCTCCGACGAGTCGGGCCGGCTCGAGCTCTATGCCACCTCGTTCCCGGACGCGAGCGCCAAACGCCAGATCTCCACGGACGGCGTCGTTCCCTACAGCGTCTTCTGGGTGGAGGATGGGCGGCGAATCCTCTACGAGCAGCCGCCGGATCGGAAGCTGATCGCCGTGGACATCGATCGACGGGGCGACTCTCTCGAGGTCGGCGCCTCGCACGTTCTCTTCGGCGGACGCCCGGTGCCGGAAGGGCCGATCGCGGTGACCGCCGATGGGAAGCGGATCCTCGTCGCCGCCCCAATCGAAGGCGGCGCGTCGCCGCAGATCACTCTCGTCACGAACTGGGCCGCCGGAATCGCGAAGAAATGACCCTCGTGCGCGCCGGCGAAAACGGCTGCTCTTAGCCGGCCGGGGCAACGGCAGACGCTAGCACATCCGCCTCTCGCGCGGCTCCGCCGGCTCGACGCGGCAGACGTGGCCCGCCCGGGCGGATGGCTTGCGCGCGGCGGATGCTCGCATCGCGCCTCCGCGCTTCGCGCGGCGTGGCAGGCCCGTGCGGTGTGCCCGGCGGATGACTCGCATCTCGCTGCTCTGACTCACAGCTCAACGCTCGGATCGCGCCGCCCGCGCTCCGCGCGCCGCCGCTCGCGCGGCGTGGCAGGCCGTTGGCCTGCCCGGGCGGATTCGAACCGCCGACCTACGGCTTAGAAGGCCGTTGCTCTATCCAGCTGAGCTACGGGCAGACGGATGAATTGTAGCGATTACCCGGCCGATACCCATCTCCCGCCGAGATCGCGCCGAAGCTCGGAACGAGCGAAGGCGGATGAGCTACGGGCAGACGAAGAGATCTTAGAAGAATTCGCGAAGGAGGGCTCGGATCCACACAGGGGGCATTGGGGGATGCATCCCCCAGGCTGGACGTGCGGCATCCCATGGGACGGAAACGGAACAAAGCCCACCTCGTCGCCGAGGCGCTCTTCATCCTGCCGGTGCTCGTGCTCTACCGCCTGTTGAAAGGCGTGGAAAAGCCGGTGGCCCTGCTCATGCTGGTCTTCGCCGCTGTCCAGGTCCCGATCAGCTATTCCGCCGAGATCCAGCAGCCGCTCCGGCATAAGATCACGCCGGTCGACCCACGGTAATTGCGTCCCGCGGGGGAGAGAAGAAGGCGAACGTCGGCGAGCGGAGGCTCCCCGACGAGGAGGTCAAACGTGATGCGCCGGACCGTCGTTCTGCTCGGATCGATCCTCGCCGCGCTCGTCCCGGTCGTTTCGGGCGGGGCCGAGGCCCCGCCGATCGCGATCCGGGCCGCCGGACTCCTCGACGTCCGGCGCGGCGTCCTCGTTCCGAACCCGGTCGTCGTCGTCGAAGGAGACCGGATCAAATCGGTCGGAAGGGACGTCCCGCCGGGCGCGGAGACGATCGACCTCGGCTCCGCGACCCTCGTTCCGGGGCTCTTCGACATGCACACCCATCTGTCCGTCGGCGGGACGGTGAAGACGAGGGGTCCCGGCGCGATGACGGCGACCCCCGCGGACACCGCGATCCAGGCAGCCGTGAACGCCCGGGAGACCCTGCTCGCCGGCTTCACGAGCGTCCGCGAGTGCGGCGCGAACGATTTCATCGACGTCGCCCTGAAGAAGGCGGTCGATCGCGGCGCGATCATCGGGCCGCGCATCACTCCGGCGGGCTATCAGATCAGCATGACCGGCGGACACGGCGACGTCGTGGGCTTTCCGCCGGGCGTGTTCGAGCTGGGGCCGAAGGAAGGGATCGCCGACGGGAAGGAGAACATCCTCTTCGCGGTCCGATACCAGCTCAAGCACGGCGCCGAGGTCATCAAGGTCATGGCGACCGGCGGCGTGCTGGGCGAAGAGCGCACGGCCACGGCGCGGCAGTATTCCGACGAGGAGCTGAGAACGGTGGTGGAGGAAGCCCACCGCAACGGAGTGCGCGTCGAGGCCCACGCCCACGGGCTCGAGGGCATTCTCGCCGCCGTCCGCGCGGGCGTCGACTCGATCGAGCACGGGTCGATGCTCAACGACGAGGGAATCCGCCTCATGAAGGCGCAGGGAACGTTTCTCGTGCCGACCCTCTATGTCGCGCAGCCGACGAGCCACACGGGCGCCGGGATGTCCGACCACGTTCGCGAGAAGGGCCGGCAGATGGGCGCCGCCGCCAACGAGAACTTTCCGAAGGCCGTGAAGGCGGGCGTCCGGATCGCCTTCGGCACGGACGCCGGCGTCTACCCCCACGGCCTGAACGGCCGCGAGTTCGGCGTGCTCGTCGACCACGGAATGACGCCGATCGACGCCATCCGGTCCGCGACGATCTGGGCGGCCGACCTGCTTGGCGTCTCGGATCGGGGCTCGATCGAGCCGGGGTTCCTCGCGGACCTCGTCGCGGTTCGGGACGACCCGCTTCGGAACGTGCGAACGCTGGAATCGGTCGCGTTCGTCATGAAGGGCGGAGTCGTCTATCGAAACGAAGGAGCGGCCGCCCGCTGACTTCCGGTCGACGCCCCGGCGAAGCGCCGGAATCGCGTCAGCGCTGGTTGCCGGCGGCCGCCGCGGTTTCGGCGGGCGCGGCCGGCTTCAGCGGAGCGGAAGAAGGGCCCGTCCCGCCGGCGGACGCCTGCGGCCCGGCGGCGGGCGTTGCCGGCGCCGTCATGATCGCCGCCGATTCCGCCGCCGGCGCGGCGTCCGCGGTCACGATGGAGGGCGCCGAGGTGATGACCGGCTTGCCCAGGGCGGCGAGCAGGGTCGCGCCCGGCTTCACGATCCCGAGCTCCTTGCGGAGCGCGTCGACGTCGGCCTGAGCGACGTATCGATCGAGATTGCTCCACCAGGAAGAGTGGTGGTACCCGCCGTCGTCCATCTCGCGGATCGCGTCTTCCTTGCTCCACCCTTCGACGACGACGCGGTAGAGCGCCACCAGCGCGCCCGTCCGATCGGCTCCGAGATGGCAGTGGACCACGATCGGACGGTTCGCGGGATCGGCCATGATCCGGAGCGCCTGGAGCACGCGGTCGTCGCGGAGGCCGAACGCTGTCATCGGCACGTGGAAGAGCTTGAGCGAGCTGCCGCGGGCGAGAAGCTCGTCGCCGGACGATTCGACGTCGAGGACCGTCTTCACGCCGAGAGCGGAGAGCTCCCGGAACCCGGCCGTGCGCGGGCGGGCGCTGCGATAGAGGTCCGGCTCGACCCGGTACAGGTTCTCGACGTCGTTGGCGGCGACCGCGGCGGCCCACGTGGCGGGCCGTGCCGTCGGCGGTGCGGCGAAGGCCGGGACGAACGACGCCAGAACGAGGGCGACGAGGGGAAATATCCGGCGCTTGATCATGGTCACGTCCGGAGAACAATTCTACGCCGCCGGATCTTCCCTCCGAAAGCCCACGTCTTCCGTCCTTCCGGCATTTTCCCGGACCCGCCGCGTCCGCGATAAGCTCCGCGGATGGAACGGGTGGAATCCTTCGACGTCGCGATCGTCGGCGGCGCGGTTTCCGGAGCCTCGACCGCGATCCTCCTGAAGCGGCGGATGCCGCAGCTCCGCGTCCTCGTCGTCGAAAAGAGCGAAAAGTTCGACTGGAAGGTCGGCGAATCGACCGTCGAGATATCCGCGTACTTCCTGACGCGGGTCTTGAAGCAGTACGACTACCTCTCCCGCGAGCAGCTGCCGAAGCACGCGTTCCGCTACTGGTTCGTCAACGACAAGGTCACGCGGCTGCGCGAGGCCTCCGAGGTCGGTCCGACGCAGCTTCCCCGGACGCCGTCGTTCCAGATCGACCGCGCGCATCTCGACGAGCACCTGCTCGAGGTCGCGGCGGCGGAAGGGACGGAGGTCTGGCGGCCGGCGAAAGTCGTGTCGTTCGAGCTCGGCGCAGACGCGGGGAACCGGCTCACGGTCGAGCGCGCGCCGGGGGAAACGGTCGAGGTCGCCGCGAAGTGGATCGTCGACGCGACGGGGCGGCAGGCGCTTCTCGCGAGGAAGCGCGGCGGCGTCACGCCTATCGAGTCGCACCCCACGG
>Ga0316624_10000346_pt1 | contig 15205 bp, 16 predicted proteins | sample OWC_Aug_N3_C1_D5_FD_207657 | JGI IMG/M metagenome (GOLD analysis project Ga0316624, IMG submission 207657) | Wetland soil microbial communities from Old Woman Creek delta, Ohio, United States - OWC_Aug_N3_C1_D5_A | ecosystem: Environmental > Terrestrial > Soil > Wetlands | place: USA: Ohio... | reverse complement strand
CCGAACACGACGCGCGGTTCGCGCCCGGAGCCGCGGCTCACGCCGGCACCAGGTCGATCTTGCGCGACTCGAGATCGACGCGCACCAGCTTCACCTGCATGCGGTCGGCGAGCCGGAAGCGCTTGCCGGTGCGCTCGCCGAGCAGCATGTGGCGCGCCGCGTCGAACTGGAAATAGTCGCGCCCGAGCTCCGAGATATGCACAAGGCCGTCGACGAAGTACTCGTTCAGCGTGACGAACAGGCCGAAGGGGGTCACGCCGGTCACGGTGCCGCTGAAGGCGCTGCCGACGTGGTCCTGCATGTAGAAGCACTTGAGCCAGTTCTCGACGTCGCGGCTCGCGTCGTCGGCGCGCCGCTCGGTTTCGGAGCAGTGCCTGCCGAGCGCGTCCCAGTCGAGCCCCTCGTAGCGCCGGCCTTCGAGGCAGGCGCGGATCGCGCGGTGCACGAGCAGGTCCGGGTAGCGCCGGATGGGCGAGGTGAAGTGCACGTAGGCCTCGAACGCGAGGCCGAAGTGGCCGGCGTTGTCCGGGCTGTAGACCGCCTGTTTGAGCGAGCGCAGCAGGATCGTCTGCAGCAGCGCGAAGTCGTCGCGCGGCCGGATCCGGTCGATCAGCTGCGCGTAGTCCTTCGGCCGCGGCACCTCGCCCCCGGGCAGCTGCAGCCCGAGCTCGGCGAGAAAATCGCGCAGCGCGGCGACCCTGTCCGGCGCGGGCACGTCGTGCACGCGGTACAGCGTCGGATGGTTGCGCTCGACGAGCAGCGCGCCTGCGCACACGTTGGCCGCGAGCATGCATTCCTCGATCAGGCGATGCGCGTCGTTGCGCGGCTCGGGCACGATTTTCTCGATCTTGCCGCGCGCGTCGAACAGCATGCGCGTCTCGACGGTCTCGAAGTCGATCGCGCCGCGCCGCCGCCGCTCCCCCGCGAGGCGCTGGAAAACCTCGTAGAGCGTTTGCAGGTGCGCGGGCGCCCCGCCCTCCGAGAGCATGGCCCACACGCCGGTATAGGTGAGCCGCGCGTGCGAGCGGATGACGGCCGGGTAGAACTCGAACTGCGCCACCGCGCCCCTCGGCGTGAGCGCCATCTCGCACACCATCGTCAGCCGGTCGACTTCGGGGTTGAGCGAGCACAGCCCGTTGGAGAGCTTCTCGGGCAGCATCGGGATCACGCGGCGCGGGAAGTACACGGACGTGCCGCGCTCGCGCGCCTCCAGATCGAGCGCATCGCCGTGCCGCACGTAGTGGCTCACGTCGGCGATCGCGACCCACAGCCGGAAGCCGCGCCCGTCGCGCTCGGCGTAGACCGCATCGTCGAAGTCCTTCGCCGTCTCGCCGTCGATGGTGACGAATGCAAGCGCGCGCAGGTCGCGCCGCTTCTTCGTCTCCTCCTCGCGCACCGCATCGGGCATCGCCTGCGCGGCGGCGAGCGCCTTTTTCGAGAACTCGTGCGGCAGGTCGAACTTGCGCAACGCGATCTCGATTTCCATGCCGGGATCCGCGTAGCGCCCGAGCACTTCGGCAACGCGCCCGACCGGGCCGGCGTGCTTGGAAGGCTGTGCGACGAGCTCGACGGTCACCACCTGGCCGGGCTTGGCGCGTCCGGCCTCGGCTGGCGGCACGACGATGTCCTGCGCGATGCGCCGGTCCTCCGGCACCAGGAACAGCACGCCGTGCTCGGCGTGCAGCCGGCCTACGATGCGGCGCGTGGCGCGCTCGAGCACCTCGATCACCGCGCCCGCCGGCCGGCCACGCGCGTCGCGCCCGGTCACGCGCACCGCCGCACGATCGCCGTGCAGCAGTTGGCGCATCTCGGCGGGCGGCAGGTAGATCGGGGCGCCGCCGTCGTCGGGCAGGAGGAAGCCGTGGCCGTCGCGGTGCCCCTCGACGCGGCCGGCGTGGGCCGCGATGCGCGTCGCGACCAGCAGGCTGCCCGCGCGATTCCTGACGAACGCGCCCGCGCGCTCGAGATCGGCGAGCGCGCCGTCGAACATGCCGCGGTCGCGCGCGCGCACGTGCAGGCGCCCCGCGAGGTCCTCGGGCGTGAGCGGCGCTCCGGCCGCGTTCAGCGCGTCGAGGATCTCGCGTGCGTACGCGCTGTGCCCGCGCTCAGGACGCTCGGCGCGCGCGCGTCTGCGCAATGCGGTCTTGGTTGGCTTCTTCTTTGACACCGGTAGGCGCTGCAACTAAAATTGCGCTCCCCTGCCGAGGTGGCGGAATTGGTAGACGCACTAGGTTCAGGTCCTAGCGGTGGCAACACTGTGGGGGTTCGAGTCCCTTCCTCGGCACCAAGGTTACGCTAGCGGGATTTGCCAAGGCCGCTAGCCTCGTCTCACCCCATATCGTATAGCTTCGTCGGCCATCCGGTCGAGCCACCGGCGTATACCGGATCGGCCCGACGATGCGCGCCCAGGGTGTCAAAAGATGCAAAACGTGCCGTGATCCCCCGCCCTATCTCGCGGTCGCGTCATCCAATCACGTGCGGCAATTTGAGCCGATGCTCGACGCAAAGGAGACCACTGTGGCACGCATCATAAAGCGCTTCCTTCGGCCACCGTACAAGATCACGATCGGCAGTGAAACCATCGAAATTTGTATGTGCGGGCTGTCGAAAAACCAGCCGTTCTGCGACGGGTCGCACGACCTTGCGAACGGCGAGAACCCTACCAAGCTCTACTGGTACGACGGGAACGGCAAACGCCATGAGTGTCCGAACAGCCTGTTCCCCGGCATTCGAGTGACTTAGACGACAGCCGCAGTCGCGCGGCGCATGGCGTCTCCCTCTGCGAGTGGGCGGAGGCCGTATGTTACGTGCCCGCGTTTCGAGCCGGTTGTTGCACGTCGCCGAACGGTACCGTTAGAGTAGCGGCGAAGCCGCGGAGGACGTTCCTCGGCACCAGAAGCGGCAAGGCAGGATTCCGCGGTCTTGCCTCGCGTGCGGCCCCTGCACGCATTAATACGAGACAAGGCACCCGGTCGACATACGACATGCGATCGCTCCTCGAGCCAAGGCTGCAGCAGGCGGCGCAGCGCGCCGGGGCGGCGTTCGCGGTGCGCTTCGCCAACGGCCGCGAGCTGCGGCTCGGCGGCGCCACGCCTGAGTTCACCCTCGTCTTCCGCTCGGCCGCGGCCGAGCTGCGCACCGCGCTGTTCGGCCACATCGGCGTGTTGGAATCGTACTTCGACGGCGAGCTCGACATCGAGGGCAGCCTGCGCAAGGCGATGACGGCCGGGATGAGCGGCAACTACGCCACCAACAACCTGCCGGTCGCGATCCGCAACCGCTGGCACGAGTTGCGCCTCTCGAACTCGAGCTGGGACCAGGCGAAGAAGAACGCGCGCTTCCACTACGCGCTCGGCACCGAGTTCTACCGACTGTGGCTGGACGATCCGTACATGATGTACACCTGCGCGTACTGGAAGGAAGGTACGCGCACGCTCGAGGAGGCGCAGCAGAACAAGATCGACCACGTGTGCCGGAAATTGCGGCTCGCGCCGGGCGAGACAGTGGTCGACATCGGCAGCGGCTTCGGCGGTTTCATGTTCCGCGCGTACGAGCGCTGCGGCGTGCGCGTCACCGGCATCAACACCACGACCGAGCAGGTCGACATGGTGCGCGCCGAGATCGCGCGGCGCGGCCTGGGCGATTCGCTCGAGGTGATCGACACGGACTTCCGCGATGCGCAGCGCGAGTACGACAAGGTGGTCTCGATCGGCACGCTCGAGCACGCCGGGCGCGACCAGCTCGCCGAGGTGGTGCGAGCGCACGCGAGGTTCCTCAAGCCCGGCGGGCTGGGCATGCTGCACTTCATCGGCCACGTGGGTCGCTTCGAGACCGAGTTCTTCATCCGCAAGCATGTCTTTCCAGGCGGCTGGATCCCGAGCCTCGCAGACACCATCGCCGCCATGGAGCAGGCCGGGCTGGAGGTGGTCGACATCGAGAACCTGCGGCGCCACTATGCGCCCACGCTGGACGCCTGGGCCGAGCGCTTCGACCGCAACTGGGAGCGCATCGCGGCGATCGACCCGCGCCGCTTCGACGAGCGCTTCCGCCGCATCTGGCGCGTCTATCTCTACGGCTGCGCCGAGATGTTCCGCTCGCCCGCCGGCTATACGCACCTGTTCCAGATCGTATTCAGCAAGGGCAACATCACGCGCGACAACTACCCGATGAGCCGCGCTCACCTGTATCGGGAAGGCGCGTGAGCACCCCGCGCGCCCTGTACGGGGAGAAGTGCGATCGGCTCGCCGCCCGGCTGCACGAGGGCGAAGGTATCGTCGGCCTGGCGAAGGACACTTCGAACCTGTTCCGCGACCGCGCGGCGATCTCCAAGCGCGCGCTCGACGTGCGCGATTTCAACGGCATACTTCAGGTCGACCGCGAGGCGGGCCTCGTCGAGGCCGAAGGCATGGTGCCCTACGAGACGCTCGTCGACGCGTGCCTGGAGCACGGCGTGATGCCAGCGGTGGTACCCGAGCTGAAGACCATCACGCTCGGCGGCGCGCTGGCCGGGGTGGGCGTCGAGGCGACCTCGCATCGCCACGGGCTGGTGCACGAAACGGCGCTCGAGCTGGAGGTGCTCACCGGCGACGGCCGCTTCGTCGTGTGCACGCCCGACAACGAGCACGCGGACCTGTTCCACGGCATGGCGAACTCGTACGGCACGCTCGGCTATGCCCTGCGCATCAAGGCGCGCGTGGTGCCGGTGCAGCCCTTCGTGCGCGTCGAGCACCTGCCGTTCACCGATCCGCGCGCCTTCTTCGAGGCGCTCGAGTCGTACTGCCGGAACGATGACGCCGACTTCATAGACGGCACCGTGTTCGCGCCCGACCGCATGTACCTGTCGCTCGGACGCTTCGCAGCGGACGCGCCCTTCGCCAGCGACTACGGCTTCGAGCAGATCTACTACCGCTCGATCGAGGCGAAGCGCGAGGACTGGCTCGCCGCGCGCGACTACATCTGGCGCTGGGACACCGACTGGTTCTGGTGCTCAAAGAACGTCTACGCGCAGAACCCGCTCGTGCGCCGCCTGCTCGGGCGCAAGCGCCTGGGGTCGCGCACCTACACGCGCATCATGCGCTGGAACAGCCGGGTAGGGCTGACGCGGCGCATCGAGCGCATGCGCGGCCTGCACTCGGAGTCCGTGATCCAGGACATAGACATTCCGATCGCGCGCGCCGCCGAGTACCTCGAATTCCACGCCCGCGAGATCGGCATCTGGCCGACGTGGATATGCCCCATCGGCGCGCGCCCAGGCGCAGGGCGCTTTGTCCTGTATCCGCTCAACCCCGGGATCTACGTGAATTTCGGCTTCTGGGACGTGATCCGCACTCGCAGCGCGAATCCGCCCGGACACTTCAACCGCATGATCGAGGACAAGGTGACCGAGCTGGGCGGCATCAAGTCGCTTTACTCGCAGAGCTTCTACGAGCGCTCGGACTTCGACCGCATCTACGGCGGGGATGCCTACTACCGGCTGAAGGAGAAATACGATCCGGGCCGGGTATTTCCCGAGCTGTACGAGAAATGCGTGCTAGGCCACTAGGCCTAGTGATCCTCGATGCGTGGAACCGATTCTTCGGCCGGCTCGCCCGTGTCGGGATCGATCCATTCGGCCACGCCGAGCTCGGCCTCGGCTTCTTCCAGCGTCTCGCTCGGCTCGTAGTCGGTTTCACCGCCGGCGGTTTCACCCCCGGCCTGCATGTCCGCCACGGCTTCCTCGAGCGTATCGAACGGGCCGTACTCTTTACCACTGTCGGTGGCCTGCCAATAAAACCCGTCCGGTCGCTCGACGACGCGGGCGTGATCGTCCTCCTTAGGACGTTGCGGGATCTTCTTGGTCATCGCCGTTGCCTCTTCACCTTTTTCGTTCCGGACCAATCCTACGCCCTGGCGCGGCCTTCGCAAAGACCCTAGGCGCCCGCCGCGAAGGGATGACGCAGCACGATGGTCTCGTCGCGCTCCGGCCCGGTCGAGATGAGGTCGATCGGCACGCCGGTGAGCGCCTCGATGCGCGCGAGGTAGGCGCGCGCCGCCTTGGGCAACGCGGCGAAGCTCTTCAGGCCGACCGTGCTCTCCATCCAGCCCTGCATTTCCTCGTACACGGGCACGCAGCGCTCCAGTTCCTCCGCGCCGACAGGCAGAATGTCGCTCATCTTGCCGTCGATCTCGTAACCGACGCAGATCTTCACCGCCTCCACGCCGTCGAGCACGTCGAGCTTGGTGATGCAGAGGCCCGAGACGCCGTTCAGCTGGATCGAGCGCTTGAGCGCCGCGGCGTCGAACCAGCCGCAGCGCCGGGGGCGTCCGGTCGTGGCGCCGAACTCCGCGCCGCGCGTGGCGAGGTAGCGTCCCACATCGTCGGTGAGCTCGGTGGGGAACGGCCCGCCGCCCACGCGGGTGGTATAGGCCTTGGTGATGCCCAGCACGTAATGCAGCTGTTGCGGGCCGATGCCCGCGCCCGCAGCCGCCGCGCCGGCGACGCAATTCGAGGAGGTGACGTAGGGATAGGTGCCGTGGTCGATGTCGAGCAGGCTGCCCTGCGCGCCCTCGAACAGCAGGTTCTTGCCCGCGCGATTGGCATCGTACAGCGCGCGCGGCACGTCTGCCACCAGCGGTGCGATGCGCGGCGCGAGCGCGAGCGACTCGTCGAGGGTCTTCTTGAAGTCGACTTCAGGCTGCTTGTAATAGCGCTGCAGGACGAAATTGTGGAAGTCGAGCAGCTGCTCGAGCTTCTCCGCGAAGCGCACCGGCTTGAACAGGTCCTGCAGCCTGATCGCGCGGCGCGCCACCTTGTCCTCGTAGGCCGGCCCGATGCCGCGCCCGGTGGTGCCGATCTTCTGCGTCCCCTTGGCCGCCTCGCGCGCCTGGTCGAGCGCCGCGTGGAAGGCGAGGATCAGTGGGCAGGCCTCCGAAATGCGCAGCCGCGCGGCCACCTGAACACCGGCCGCCTCGAGCTCGTCCATCTCCTGCACCAGCGCCGAGGGCGACAGCACCACGCCGTTGCCGATGTAGCACTCGACTTCGTCGCGCAGGATGCCCGATGGAATGAGGTGCAGCACCGTCTTCTTGCCGGCGATGACGAGCGTGTGCCCGGCGTTGTGCCCACCCTGGAAGCGCACGACGCCCTGCGTGTGGTCGGTGAGCCAGTCGACGATCTTGCCCTTGCCTTCGTCGCCCCACTGCGTGCCGATGACGACTACGTTTCTCGCGCTCACTTTGCTTTTCCGATGCGTTTGACGACCCACGCGCCGCGCACCAGTACCAGCTCGCGCGTGCAGCCGAGCTCGCGCCGGTGACGCGCATGCCCTGGTAGCTCCTCGATCACCACCGCGCCCGCGGCGCGCAGCGCGGCGATCTTGGCGGCGAGCTTCGCGTTGCCGTTCGCGCACGGCGCGAGGATCGCGTCGCGCGGCGGTAGCGGCGCAGCCGCTGCCGCGAGGGCGCGCAGGTCGATCGAGAATCCGGTCGCCGGGCGCGGGCGCCCGAAAGCCTTGCCCACCTCGTCGTAGCGCCCGCCGCGCGCCACCGCTCCGCTCAGGCCGGCGCAGTAGGCGTCGAACACCACGCCGGAGTGGTAGTGGTAGCCGCGCAGCTCCGCCAGATCGAAGCCGACCGGCAGCTCGCTGTTATCCGCGAGCGCGCGCAGGGTCGCCAGCGCGCGCCTGATGTCGGGCAGCGGAGGCAGCCTGCGCGCCGCGAGCGAGAGCACCTCGCCTCCGCCGTAGAGCTCCGGCAGCAGGAGCAGCGCCTGGCCGATGCGTCTGGGCAAGGCGCGCACGAGCGAGTCGAGCGCCGGGCGGTCCTTGCGCTGCAGCGCTTCGAACAGGTCGGCCTCGGGCTCGGGGCCGATCGCGGCCGCGCGCACCAGCGAACGGAACACGGCGACGTGCCCGATGTCGATGCGCGCGCCTTTGACGCGCGCCAGGCCGAGCGCGCGCCCGAGCAGGCGCTGGATCTCGATGTCGCTCTCGACGCCCGCGTGGCCGTAGATCTCCGCGCCGATCTGCAGCGGCTCGCGCGTGCCCGCCAGCCCGGCGGGGCGCGCATGCAGCACGCTGCCGCAGTAGCACAGGCGCGTGACGCCCTGGCGGTTCAGCAGGTGCGCGTCCAGGCGCGCCACCTGCGGCGTGATGTCCGCGCGCACGCCCATCATGCGGCCGGAGAGCTGGTCGACGAGCTTGAAAGTGCGCAAATCGAGATCGCGTCCCGTGCCGGTGAGCAGTGATTCGAGATATTCGAGCAGCGGCGGCATCACCAGCTCGTAGCCCCAAGCCGCGAACTCGTCGAGTATCCTGCGGCGCAGCGCCTCGATGCGCGCCGCCTCGTCGGGCAGGATGTCCTCGATGTATTCGGGCAGCAGCCAGCGCATGACGGGGGCCACGGTCAGCGCGCGAGCACCAGCACGAGCAGGCCGATCAGCATCGAGGTCAGGCCGACGAAGCGGATCTGCCCGTCGCTCAGTTGCGTGATGCGACGGAAGGTGTCGCGCCACACGCTAGGCGCGAGGAAGGGAAGGACGCCTTCGATGACAAGCATGAGCGCGAGCGCCATGAGAAAGTTGGTGCCCATCGCTCATTTTTTTCTCACGGGCACGCGCCCGTTCGGGTCGTTCAGGAAGCGGAAGAATTCCGAGTCGGGCGCCAGCAGCATCAGGTTGTTCTTGCCCTGGAAGGTCGCGCGGTAAGCATCCATGCTGCGGTAGAAGGCGTAGAACTGCGGATCGCGCGAGAAGGCCTTGGCGTAGATGTCGGTCGCCTGGGCGTCGCCCTCGCCCTTGACGCGCTGCGCATCGCGGTACGCGTTCGCGAGGATCACCTCGCGCTGGCGGTCGGCGTCGGCGCGGATGCGCTCGGCATCGGCCGCGCCGGTCGAGCGCAACTCGTTCGCCACGCGCTTGCGCTCGGCCTCCATCCTGCGGTACACGGATTCGCTCACTTCCTGCGGCAGATCGACCCGCTTCAGGCGCACGTCGACGATCTCTACCCCGATGCGCCGCAGCTCCTTGTCGACCTTGTCGCGTACTACCGCCATGATCTCGTCGCGCTGCCCGGACACCACGTCGTGCAGCGTGCGCCGTCCGAACTCGGCCTGCAGGCTGTCGGAAATGGTCTGGCGGATGCGGGTCGCCGCGGCGTACTCGTCGCCCCTGACGCTGATGTAGAACTGCCTCACATCGGCTATGCGCCACATGACGAACGAGTCCACCAGCACCGGCTTCTTCTCAGAGGTGATGAAGCGCAGCGGCTCGGGGTCGTCGTAGCTCAGGATGCGCATGTCGAACCGGCGCACGTTCTGGATCAGCGGCCACTTGAAGTGCAGGCCGGGCGTGCTGACCACGTCCTTGATTTCGCCCAGCTGGAAGACGATCGCGTTGTAGCGCTGATCGACGGCGAACAGCGCTCCCGATACCACCAGGAGGGCGGCGATCAGCGCGGCGATCAGCGGTCCAGCGGCCCTCATGGGCGCTCCCCCCGTTCGCGGCTGCGCAGCAGATCGCGCGAGCGCGGGCTCACGTCCGAACTGGAAGTCTCCGGCGTCGTCTCGGGCGGGGTCGTCGGCGCTTCCGCTTCCGGCTCCGAGCCGGCCTGCTTCATCAGCTTGTCCAGCGGCAGGTAGAGCAGGTTGCCGCTGCCCTTGTAGTCGAGAAGGACCTTGTTGGTCGACGAGAGCACGCGCTGCAGCGTGTCGATGTACATTCGCTCGCGCGTCACCGCGGGCGCCTTGGCGTACTCCGCGAGAACCTGCGTAAAGCGCGACGCCTCGCCCTCGGCGTTGGCAATCACGCGCTGCTTGTACCCCTGCGCTTCCTGCTGCAGCCGCGCAGCGCTACCACTTGCCCTCGGGATTACGTCGTTGGCGTAGGCTTGTCCTTCGTTCACCTGCCGCGCGCGATCCTGATTCGCCTTGACCGCATCGTCGAATGCGGCCTGCACCTGCTCGGGCGGCTGCGCCGCCTGGATCGTCACCGAGCTCACCGAGATGCCGGTGCCGTAGCGGTCGAGGATCTCCTGCATCAGCTTGCGCGCCTTGATCGCGATGTCCTCGCGCGATTCGTACAGGATGCCGTCCATCTTGCTCTTGCCGATCACCTCGCGCATCGCGCTCTCGGCGGTGCGCATCGCGATTTCGTCCGGGTTGCGCGTGTTGAACAGGAACTCCTTGGCGTCCTTGACGGTGTACTGGACCGCGAACTGCAGGTCGACGATGTTCTCGTCGTCGGTCAGCATCAGCGACTCGCGCTGCACCTTCGCGCGCACGTTGTTGCGATAGCCGACTTCCAGCGTGCGGACTTGCGAGACGTTTACGAGCTCCTCGGACTGGATCGGCCAGGGCATGCGCCAGTGCAGGCCGGGACCGGTCTGCTCCAGGAACTTGCCGAAGGTGAGCACCACGGCGCGCTGGCTCGCATCGACGATGTAGAAGCCGCTCGCGAGCCACACCGCGAGCACCACCCCGACGAGCACCGCCGCGCCGCCGCCGAGGCGGCCCGGCGAGGGCGGCTCGATCGCGCCGCCGCCGTTGCCGCCGCCGCGCCGTCCGAACAGCTCGCCGAGGCGGCGGTTGAAGGAGCGCCACAGCTCATCGAGGTCGGGCGGACCCTGGTTGCCGCCCGAAGGCCCCTGCCCGCGCGGACCGCCTCGTCCCCAGTTCGGGTCGTTCAACGACATGGCTGCAGAAAGGAGATCAGTGAGTTTGCAGGAAAAGGGCTTCAGGAGCGGGTTTGCCGCGCCCCGCGGTCCGCGCACGCGCCGCCTCGATGATGGCCGCGCGCAATTCGTCCAATCCGGCGCCGGTCCGCGCACTCACCCGAACGCGGAGGATCTTACCATACTCGTCCCGCTCGACTCCCGGCTCGAGGCGCGCGAGGTCGATCTTGTTCCACACCATGATCTGCGGCACCTCCTGCGCGCCGATCTCAGCGAGCACCTTGTTCACCTCCTCGACCTGCTGCGCGCGCGCGGGCGACGCCGCGTCGATCACGTGCACGAGCAGATCCGCCTGCACCGTTTCCTCCAGCGTCGCGCGGAACGCCGCCACCAGGTCGTGCGGCAGGTCGCGTATGAAGCCCACGGTGTCGGACAGCACGACTTCTCCCGCGCCGGGCAGCCACAGCCGGCGCGTGGTCGTATCGAGCGTGGCGAACAGCTTGTCGGCCGAGTAGGCGCGCGCCTGCGCGAGCGCGTTGAACAGCGTCGACTTGCCCGCGTTGGTGTAGCCCACGAGGGACACCGACAGCACCGCGGCGCGCATGCGTGCGCGGCGCTGCACTGTGCGGCGCCGGCGCAGCTGCTCGAGCTTGCCGCGCAGCACGCGCACGCGCTGCGCGATATAGCGGCGGTCGAGCTCGATCTGTTTTTCGCCCGGTCCGCCCGTCTTGCCGAGGCCCCCGCGCTGGCGCTCGAGGTGCGTCCAGCCGCGCACCAGCCGCGTCGACAGGTGCTCGAGCTGCGCGAGCTCGACCTGGAGCTTTCCTTCGCTGGTCTGCGCGCGCTGCGCGAAGATCGCCAGGATCACCTCCGTGCGGTCCATGACGCGCGCGTTCAGCTCGCGGCCCAGCTCGCGCTGCTGCGCCGGCGAGAGCTCGTGGTTGAACACGACGAACGCGGCGTTCAACTCCTCGACCGCGCGCGCGATCTCGGCTGCCTTGCCGCGCCCGCAGAACAGCTTCGCGTCGGGCCGCTGGCGCCGGCCGCGCACCACGCGGTGGCGTACGACGCCGGCGCTCTCGACCAACCGCACGATCTCCTCGATGCCCTCTGCGTAGCCCGCGCCGCCGAAATCGAGGCACACGATCACTGCGGCCCGAGGATCGCGGACCGGAGAGGAGGATTCGTTCATCGATTCGGTGTCGCGGACACCGGACGTGGTGCGGCTATGCCTCGGCTTCCTTGTCGATTCCGAGGCTGACCGGGCGCGACGGCACCACCGTCGAAATGGCGTGCTTGTACACCATCTGGGTGACCGAATTTCGCAGCAGCACCACGTACTGGTCGAACGACTCGATCTGTCCCTGCAGCTTGATGCCGTTCACCAGGTAGATCGACACGGGGATGTGCTCCTTGCGCAGGGTGTTCAGGAACGGGTCTTGTAGCAGCTGCCCCTTATTGCTCATGTTATTCCTCGCGCGGAGTGGTCGGGACGATACTCTAATTGAATTTGTTGGGGTTTTCTAGCTCGCGCAGGTTCAGCGCGCGCGCGCCGGAACGGGCCTCGTCGGAGGCACGACGTCGCCGCATTGCGCGCGATGGCGCAGCGCGTGATCCATCAGCACGCACGCGAGCATGGCTTCGGCGATAGGCGTGGCGCGGATGCCCACGCACGGATCGTGGCGGCCTTCGGTCTGCACGCTCGTCGGCAAGCCTGCGGTGTCGATCGTCCGGCGCGGCAGTCGGATGCTCGAGGTCGGCTTGAGCGCGATCGAGACCGTCACATCCTGGCCTGTCGAAATGCCGCCGAGCACGCCGCCATTGTTGTTCGACAGGAAGCCCTCGGACGTCATCTCGTCGCCGTGCTCGCTGCCCTTCTGCGCCACGGCCGCGAACCCGGCGCCGATCTCGACTCCCTTCACCGCGTTGATCGACATCATCGCCGCGGCGATGTCGGCATCCAGCCGCCCGTACACCGGCTCGCCCCAGCCCACCGGAACGCCTTCGGCCACCACGTTCACGCGCGCGCCGCACGAGTCGCCGCTCCTGCGCAGCTCGTCCATGAACGCCTCGAGTCGCGGCACCATGCCCGCGTTCGGCGCGAAGAAGGGGTTTGCGTCGACCTCATCCCAGGCTTCGAACGGGATCGCGAGGGAACCGAGTTGCGCAAGACACCCGCGCACCTTCACGCCGTATCGCGTTGCGAGCCATTTCTTCGCGATCGCTCCGGCGGCCACGCGCACCAGCGTCTCGCGCGCCGAGGCGCGCCCGCCTCCGCGCGGGTCGCGCAAGCCGTACTTCTGCCAATAGGTATAGTCGGCGTGTCCGGGCCGGAACTTCGCCGCGAGCGCGGCGTAGTCCTTGGGGCGCTGGTCTTCGTTGCGCACCAGGAAGCCGATCGCAGTGCCCGTAGTGCGGCCCTCGTACACGCCTGACAGGATCTCGACCGCGTCCGACTCGCGCCGCTGCGTCACGTGGCGCGAGCTGCCAGGCTTGCGCCGGTCGAGCTCGCGCTGCAGATCGGCCGCCGACAGCTCCAGGCCCGGCGGACAGCCGTCGACCACGCCCCCGTACGCGACCCCGTGCGATTCGCCGAACGAGGTGACGCAGAACAGCGTGCCGAACGTGTTGCCGGACATGCGAAAAAGCTTAGCACAGGGGTGCCGCGCGCCGACGCGGCGCAGCGCGTGCGCTCAGGCGGGCCAGCTCTTGAGGTAGCCCTTGAGCATCTTGTTCTCGAAGTCCTGCTCCTCGAGCACGGCCTTCGCGACGTCGCGGAACGAGATCACCCCGAGCAGCCTGTCACCCTGCAGCACCGGAAGATAGCGCGCCCCGCTCTCCAGCATGGTGCGGCGCAGCTCGTTTACCTCCATGTCGGGAGAAGTGGTGACCGGGTCGCGCTCCATCACGTCGCTCACGCGCAGCTCGCCGAGCGCACCCTGGCGCGCGGCCAGCGCCTGCATGATCTCGTGGAAGGTGAGGATGCCGAGCATGCGTCCTTCGTCGAGCACGACCAGCGACCCCAGGTTCTGCTCCGCCATGATCTTCACGGCCTCGGCCGCGCGACCGCTCGGCCCGATGCTAAGCAGGCGGTTGCCCTTGACGCGCAGGATCTCCTTGACTCGCATGCTGGCCCTCCGGCAGTCCTGGCAGACGAGATGGTAGACCTTTGCGCGACGGATGCAATCCCCGTCGCGCGCACTAGCGGGCGCGGCGTTCCGGGATGTGCAACTCGCGGCGCAGACGCTCGTCGCAGCGCGGGTGCTGCAGGATGTAGTTGCGCAGCACGAGCTTGAGCGCCAGCTCACGCGTTCGGTCGCCGCCCGCCACCGCGGATGCGATGTCGTCGCGGATCATCGCGCGGATGCACTGCTCGCCATCCGGCGCCTGGACCAGATAGTTGCCGAGCTCCGCTGCGGCCATCTCGGGAATGTGCTCGTGCTGGGCGATCGCGAGGATCTCCTCCTCGGTGAGCTCGCTCAGGGCGATGCAATCTTCCAGACAAAGCATTCTTATCCCCCGCTTGCGTTCTCATAAGACAGCAAACCCTGGCCGGCGTTCTTGATCTATCGCAACTCCTCCGTGGCAAAATGCAATCGATGGGTAAGCTGGGCATCAGCATCAGGCTCGCGCAGGCGCACGACGCGCAAGCGATCGCGCTCATGTCGCGCGATCTGATAGAAGCCGGCCTGGGCTGGAAGTACGACGCGGCGCGCGTGCTGCGCGCAATCCGGCATCGCGACACGGTGGTGCTTGTGGCCGAGGCGCAGGCCGCGGTGGCGGGCTTCGCCATCATGGAATTCGGCGACGAGCGTGCGCACCTGGTCTTGCTCGCGGTGCGGCCGGCGCAGCGGCGCGCCGGAATCGGGCGCCGGCTGCTCGAATGGCTCATCGAGTCCGCGCATACCGCCGGCATGGAAAGCGTGCATCTCGAGTTGCGCGAGGGGAACGAAGCGGCGCGCGCCTTCTATCGCGCCTTGGGCTTCAGCGAGACGGTCGGCGTGCCCGGCTACTATCGCGGCCGCGAGGCGGCGCTGCGCATGCTGCGCATGCTGCGCGCGCCCGGCCCGCCGACCTACAGCTGGCGTCCGCCCACCCTCGGGCAGAAATGAAGCCGCTGCACGAGCTCGGTGCGGCCGAGCTCGCTCTCCTGCTCGCGCGCCGCGAGCTGAGCGCCGAACGGCTGGCGCGCGCCTGTCTCGAGCGCATCGCTGCGCGCGAGCCTGTCGTGCGCGCCTTCGCGCATCTCGACCCCGAGCGCGCGCTAGACGCTGCGCGCGCGCTGGACCGCGCGGCGCCGCGCGGCCCGCTGCACGGCCTGCCGCTGGGCGTGAAGGACATCATCGACACCTTCGACTATCCAACCGAGCACGGCTCGGCGATCTACGCCGGAAACCGGCCCGCGTCCGACGCGGCTTGCGTCGCGCTGGCGCGCGCGGCCGGTGCGCTCGTGCTCGGCAAGACGGTCACCACCGAGTTCGCCACCTTCGCGCCCGGCCCGACAACCAACCCGCGCAACGCGGCGCATACGCCGGGCGGCTCGTCCTCCGGATCGGCTG
>Ga0316624_10000343_pt1 | contig 15260 bp, 13 predicted proteins | sample OWC_Aug_N3_C1_D5_FD_207657 | JGI IMG/M metagenome (GOLD analysis project Ga0316624, IMG submission 207657) | Wetland soil microbial communities from Old Woman Creek delta, Ohio, United States - OWC_Aug_N3_C1_D5_A | ecosystem: Environmental > Terrestrial > Soil > Wetlands | place: USA: Ohio... | reverse complement strand
TTTCCGGATTGCACCGTCGCGCACGCCTTGACCGCGGTCAAGATTCCTCGGATTCGGTCCGCGCCGCAGGCTCGGCCGACCGCGCGCGGCGCGCGAGCCGGGCGCCCAGCGCCACGACGAATGCCGCACCGCATGCGCCCGCCACCTTGTACTCCACGAGCCACGAGGCCCGCTGCGCCACCCAGCCCTCTATCGCCGGGTCCGTCGCCATGATCTCGCCGGCGATATAGCCGAGCAGCGCGCCGCCGAGCGTGATGATGACCGGGAAGCGCTCCATCATGCTCAGCATGATCGTGCTGCCGAAGATCACGATCGGGATCGAGATCGCGAGGCCGAGCACGAGCAGCACGACCTTGAGGTCCGGCGGCCCTTGCTCCGCCGCGGCCGCCACCGCGATCACGTTGTCCAGGCTCATCACCAGGTCGGCGACGAGGATCGTCTTCACCGCCTGTAGCAGGCTGTCCCCCGCCTCGACGCCCTCTTCGCCGTCCTCGGGCACCAGGAGCTTCACCCCAATCCAGACGAGCAACACCCCGCCCACCAGCTTCAGCCAGGGAAGCTGCAGCAGCGCCACGGCGAAGATCGTGAGCAGCACGCGCATCACGATCGCCGCGGCGCTGCCCCAGAACACGGCGACCTTCTGCTGCTGCGCCGGCAGCGCGCGCGCCGCGAGCGCGATCACCACGGCGTTGTCTCCGGAGAGCAGCAGGTTCACCCAGATGATCGCGCCGAGCGACTTCCAGAAGCCGAAGTCGGCGATGGCTTGCGGCATTGCAGCGTTTCCCCCGCCGTCGATGCGAAGGATTCTAACCGCAATGCTTACGCCTAAGTCAGAACAGGCCGACCACCTTGCCGTCGATGATGTCGATCTTGTTCGCCGAGGGCACCTTGGGCAGCCCGGGCATCGTCATGATGTCGCCGCAGATCATGACGACGAACTCCGCGCCGGCAGCGAGCCGCACCTCGCGCACGTTGATCACATGGTTCGACGGCGCGCCGCGCAGCTGGGCGTCGGTGGAAAAGGAGTACTGCGTCTTGGCGACGCATACCGGGTAGCGGCCGTAGCCGTCTTCCTGCAGCTTCTTGATCTGGGCCCGCACCTTGCCGTCGGCGGTCACTTCCGATGCGCGGTACACCTTCTTCGCGATCTTGCCGATCTTGTCCCAAAGGCTGTCGCCGTCTTCGTACACCAGCGTCGGCTTGGAGGGCTTGTCGCACAGGCCGACCACGATTCGGGCCAGCTCGGCCGCGCCCTTGCCGCCGTCTGACCAGTGCGTCGCCAGCACCACGGGCACGCCGAGCTTTGCCATCCTGGACTTGAGCAGCTCGATCTCGGCCGGTGTATCGAAGCTGAATCGGTTGATCGACACCACGCAGGGCACGCCGTACACGTTCTGCACGTTGTCGACGTGGCGCTCGAGATTCACCAGCCCCTTCTCCAGAGCCGCGACGTTCTCCTTGTTGACCTCCTTGACGTCGACCCCGCCGTGGTACTTGAGCGCGCGAATCGTGGCCACGATCACGGCCGCGCTGGGGCGCAAGCCGCTCTTGCGGCACTTGATGTCGAGGAACTTCTCGGCGCCCAGGTCGGCGCCGAAGCCTGCCTCGGTCACCACGTAGTCGGCCAGCTTGAGTGCCGACTGTGTGGCGATCACCGAGTTGCAGCCGTGCGCGATGTTGGCGAATGGACCGCCGTGGATGAACGCCGGATTGTTCTCCAGCGTCTGCACCAGGTTGGGCTTGAGCGCGTCCCTGAGGAGCACCGTCATCGCACCCTGCGCGTTAAGGTCTCGCGCGTAGACCGGTTTTTGCTCGCGCGTGTAGCCGACCACGATGTTGCCCAGGCGCTTCTTCAGATCCTCGACCGAGGTGGCGAGGCAGAAGATCGCCATCACCTCCGAGGCGACGACGATGTCGAATCCGTCCTGGCGCGGGTAGCCGTTGCCCGGCCCGCCCAGCGAGGCGACGATCTCGCGCAGCGCGCGGTCGTTCATGTCCACCACCCGTTTCCACGCGATGCGCCGCACGTCGATGCCCAGCTCGTTGCCGTGGTGGATATGGTTGTCGAGGAGCGCTGCGAGCAGGTTATTCGCCAGCGCGATCGCGTTGAAGTCGCCGGTGAAATGCAGGTTGATGTCCTCCATCGGCACGACCTGGGCGTAACCGCCGCCGGCGGCGCCGCCCTTCATGCCGAACACGGGACCGAGCGAGGGCTCGCGCAGGCAGATCACTGCCTTCTTGCCGATGTGGTTGAGTGCGTCGCCCAGACCCACCGTGGTGGTGGTCTTGCCCTCGCCCGCAGGCGTCGGCGTCATCGCGGTCACCAGGATCAGCTTGCCGTCCTTGCGCCCCTTGAGCGAGTCGAGATACCCGAGCGAGACCTTGGCCTTGGTATGGCCGTAGGGCTCGAGCTGATCTTCCGGAATGCCGAGCCTTTCGAGAGCGACCTGGGAGATGCGCTTGAGCTTCGCAGCCTGCGCGATTTCGATGTCCGACGGCATTGCTCGAGACCTTTCTCGTGGATGGAATGGATTGTGCCGGCTCAGCCGTACAGCAGGGAGAGCGTCTCGCCCTTGCCGTAGCCTGGGTTGCCCGGCCGTTCGCCGCCCCTGGTCACCTTGACGGCGCAGTACTTGAACTCGGGGATCTTGCCGAACGGGTCGAGCGCGGGGTTGGTGAGCAGGTTCGCCGCCGCCTCGTAGAAAGCGAACGGGATGAACACCGCGCCGCGCGGCGTGCCCTCGTCGGCGCGCGTGTAGAGCGAAATGCTGCCGCGGCGCGAGGCGACCGTCACCACGTCGCCTGGCTTCGCCTTCAAGGCGGCGAGGTCGAGCGGATGGAGCGAGGCGACCGGCTCGGGCTCGATGGCGTCCAGCACGCCCGCGCGGCGCGTCATCGCGCCCGTGTGCCAGTGTTCGAGCTGCCGGCCGGTGATCAGCACCATGGGGTAATTGCGGTCGGGCCGCTCGGCGGCCGGGATCAGATCCGCCGGCACGAACTTCGCCCGCCCGGTGGCGGTCGGGAAATGCGTGCGGAACACCACCGGCTCACCCGCGTCGCCCTCGTGCTCGCAGGGGTAGGTGACCGACGAGTCGCGCTCCAGGCGCTCCCAGGTAATGCCGGCGATCGAGTTCATGCCCTTGCGCATCTCGTCGAACACCTCGCGCGGCTCGACGTACGACCAGTCGAGGCCTAGCCGTCGCGCGAGCTGGATGATGATCCACAGGTCCTCGCGCGCTTCGCCCGGCGGCTCGATCGCCTTCCTGGCGAGCTGCACCATGCGGTCGGTGTTGGTGAAGGTGCCGGACTTCTCGGGGAAGGCGGTCGCCGGCAGCACTACGTCGGCGAGGTACGCGGTCTCGGTGAGGAAGATGTCCTGCACCACCAGGTGCTCGAGCTTCGCCATCGCCTCGCGGGCGTGCGCGACGTCCGGATCCGACATCGCCGGGTTCTCGCCCATGATGTACATGCCGCGGATCTTGCCCGCCTTGGCGGCGTTTATGATCTCGACCACGGTCAGGCCCGGCTTGCCGTCGAGCGGCTTGCCCCACAGCGCCTCGAAGCGCTTGCGCGCCTCGGGATCGTCGACACGCTGGTAGTCGGGGAACACCATCGGGATCAGGCCCGAGTCCGACGCACCTTGCACGTTGTTCTGTCCGCGCAGGGGATGCAGCCCGGTGCCGGGACGCCCGATCTGGCCGGTCATGAGCGCGAGCGCGATGAGGCACCTCGCGTTGTCGGTGCCGTGCACGTGCTGGCTGATGCCCATGCCCCACAGAATCATCGATCCCTTCGAGGTCGCATACATGCGCGCCACCTCGCGGATCGTCTGCGCCGGAATGCCGCACACGGGCGCCATCTTCTCCGGCGAGAACGCCTTGGCATTCCTCTTCAGCTCCGCGAAGCCGCTGGTGCGGTCCCGCACGAAGGCCTCGTTCACCAGGCCCTCGTCGATGATCGCGTGGATCATGGCGTTCAGCAGCGCCACGTCGGTGTCGGGACGGAACTGCAGGAAGTGCGTCGCGTGGCGCTCGAGCTCGGTGCGGCGCGGATCGGCGACGATCAGCTTGACGCCGCGCTTCGCGGCGTTCTTGATCCAGGTCGCGGCCACAGGGTGGTTGACGGTCGGGTTGGCGCCGATGATGAACACCACCTCGGCATTCAGCACGTCGCTCACCTGGTTGGACACGGCGCCCGAGTTGATGCCCTCCATGAGCGCCGCTACCGACGAGGCGTGGCACAGGCGCGTGCAGTGGTCGACGTTGTTGGTGCCGAAGCCTGTGCGTACTAGCTTCTGGAACAGGTACGCTTCCTCGTTCGAGCCCTTGGCCGAGCCGAACCCGGCCAACGCATAGCGATCCTGATTTCTCAATTCAAGTAATTTCTTTGAAGCAACATCGAGTGCTTCGTCCCACGTCGCCTCCCGGAAGACCTCCGACCAGTTGCCAGGATCGACCACGAAATCGGCGCTCTTCGGCACGCCGGGCTTGCGGATGAGCGGCTTGGTCAAACGGTGCGGATGGTGCGCGTAGTCGAATCCGTAGCGGCCCTTGACGCACAGCCGCCCGTGGTTCGAGGGACCGTCACGCCCGGTGACGAAGCGGATCTTGTTCTCGCTCACGTGGTAGGTGAGCTGGCAGCCGACGCCGCAGAACGGGCACAGCGAGTCAACCTTGCGCTCTGCGACGGCGAAGCCCGCGTTGCGCGCCGGCATGAGCGCGCCGGTCGGACATGCCTGCACGCATTCGCCGCAGGCCACGCAGGTCGACTCGCCCATCGGGTCGTCGAAGTCGAACACGATCTTCGCGCGCTCGCCGCGGAAAGCGTAGCCGATCACGTCGTTCACCTGCTCCTCGCGGCAGGCGCGCAGGCAGCGCGTGCACTGGATGCAGGCGTCGAGGTTGACCGCGATCGCCGGGTGCGACAGGTCCGCTGCGGGCTGGACGCGGGACGGGAAGCGCGGCAATCCGAGGCCGAGCTTGTGCGCCCACTGGTCGAGCTCCGAGTCGATCCGGTACCCCTTCTCCGGCATGTCCGCGAGGAGGAGCTCGAGCACCATCTTCTGCGAGGCCCGCGCGCGCGCCGAGTCGGTGGTGACTTCCATGCCCTCGGCCGGGTAGCGGCAGCATGAGGGGGCGAGCACGCGCTCGCCCTTGATCTCCACCATGCAGGCGCGGCAATTGCCGTCGGGCCGCAGGCCCGGCTTGTAGCACAGGTGCGGAACCTCGACGCCGTGGCGCCGCGCGGCTTCGAGGATCGTCTCGTCGGGTCGGCCCACCACCGTCGTGCCGTTCAGCTTGAACTCGATCGGCATCGTGGCGAGCTGCCGGTTGGTCGCGCGATCCATCACGTCACCTCGTGAGGAAAGTACTTCATCACGGTAAGCGCCGGGTTGGGCGCCGCCTGGCCGAGGCCGCAGATCGATGCGTCGGCCATCGTCTGTGAGAGTTCCCTGAGCAGCGGCTGGTTCCAGCGGCGCTCGCCCATCAGCGCGAGCGCCTTGGCGGTGCCGACGCGGCAGGGCGTGCACTGGCCGCAGGACTCGTCGCGGAAGAAGCGCATCAGGTTCTGCGCCGCGTGGCTCGCCTTGTCGTGGTCAGAAAGGATCACCACCGCGGCCGAGCCGATGAATGCGCCGTGCGGCTGCAGCGTATCGAAATCGAGCGGCACGCCGCCAAGGCTCGCGGGCAGGATGCCGCCGGAGGCGCCGCCGGGCAGGTAGCCGTAGAACTCGTGTCCCTCCTGCATGCCGCCGCAGTATTCGTCGATCAGCTCGCGCACCGTAATCCCCGCGGGCGCAAGATGCACGCCGGGCTTGCGCACGCGCCCCGATACCGAGAACGAGCGCAGGCCCTTCCTGCCGTGCCGCCCATGCGAGGTGAACCAGGTGGCGCCCTTCTCGACGATCTCGCGTACCCAGTACACGGTTTCCATGTTGTGCTCGAGGGTCGGATAACCGAACAACCCGACCTGCGCGACGTACGGCGGGCGCAGGCGCGGCATGCCGCGCTTGCCTTCGATCGACTCGATCATCGCGGACTCCTCGCCGCAGATGTAGGCGCCCGCGCCGCGCCGCAGATGGATCGGCGGCAGCGCGCAGGGCGGCTTCGCCTTGAGTCTCGCAATTTCCTTCTCGAGGATCTCCCTGCAGCCCGCATACTCGTCGCGCAGGTAGACGTAGATTTCACCGACGCCCGCGCACCAGGCCGCCACCAGCATGCCCTCGAGGAAGCGGTGCGGGTCGCGCTCCAGGTACCAGCGGTCTTTGAATGTGCCGGGCTCGCCTTCGTCGATGTTGACTGCCATGAGGCGCGGCGCCTTCTCGGCGGCGACGATGCGCCACTTGCGCCCGGCCGGGAAGCCCGCGCCGCCCAGGCCCCGCAGGCCCGAGTCCTCCATGATCTTGGTGATCTCCTCGCGCGCGCGCTTGCCCGCGAGGCAGTCGGCGATCAGCCGGTAGCCGCCCGCGCGCCGGTAGGCCGCGTAATCGAGGTAGCGCGGCACCGGGCAGCGCGTCGCTTCGTCCTCCACCGTCTCGCGCACCTTCGCCGGCGTCGCGAACGGCACCGGGTTCTGGCCGACCACCACGCACGGCGCGACTTCACAGCGGCCCACGCAAGGGGCGTGCAGCACGCGCACCTCAGTGCCGAGCACGCTCGGCAGGCGGTGCAGGAGCTCGTGCGCGCCGGCCAGCTCGCAGGCGATCGAGTCGCACACACGCACCGTGATCCCGGGCGGCGCCTCGGCGCCCTCCCGCACCACGTCGAAGTGGTGGTAGAAGGTGGCGACCTCGTACACCTCGGCGAGCGAGAGTTGCAGTTCCTGCGCGAGCGCCGCCAGATGCGCGGCTGACAGCTGCCCGAAAGCATCCTGGATGCAGTGCAGGTGCTCGATCAGCAGGTCGCGGCGGCGCGGCGCGCGGCCGAGCAGCCTGCGCACGCCTTCGAGTGCTTTGGGATCGACGCGGCGACCCTTGGGCGTGGAGCGGACGCTGCCCTTCACGGTTCGTGTGCCTCCTTGCTTGCGCCGGGCCATTATCCGGCACGCGGCGGCGCGAAACGCTTGACTGCGGTCAAGCGCTTGGCTGCCCGCAGGGCCGCCGCTACCATGTCCGCATGTGCCGCGCGCTCCTGTACCTCGGCCGGCCGGTGGTGCTCGATAACCTGCTGTTCCGGCCCGACTCCGCCCTGGTGCGCCAGAGTTACATGCCGAAGATGCTGCACCTGCTCAACCTGGCGGGCTTCGGCATGCGTGCATGGGACCGCGCCTCGCACGACCCGGACGCGCCGTTCGCCTACGCCTCGCACTCGCTGCCGGTTTTCGATCGCAACCTCAAGAACCTAGCCGAAAAGATCGCCGCGACCTGCGTGCTGGCGCACGTGCGCGGCGTGCCCTACAGCACCGCGGTCGAGATCTCGATGCAGAACGTGCATCCGTTCCAGTTCGCCGGCGTGCCGCTGGTCATGGCGCACAACGGCGACCTGGCGCATTTCGCGCGCCTGCGCCCGCTCATCGCGCGCCACGTCAAGGACGAGTTCGCGGCGCAGGTGCGCGGCACCACCGACAGCGAGTGGATCTACGCGCTGGTGGTGTCGCACCTGAGGAACCCCCGGGCGCGCCCTTCCGAGAGTGAGCTGATCGACGCGATCGCCGCGGCGCTCGGCGTGATCCGCGCTGCGCGCGCCGAGGCGGGCGTCGCCGAGTCCTCTTCGGTGAACCTGTTTCTCGCCGACGGCGCGCAGCTCGCCGCAGTGCGCTACTGCTTCGATTTCGGCTGCTTCCCGACCGAGGACCCTGCGCTGGTGCGCCCCGACAGCCTGCGATACGCGAGCCTCTGGTACACGCTCGGGCGCGACTACGGGCTGCACGACGGCGAGTGGAAAATGACCGGCGGCGCCGAGCGCGCCGACGCGCTGCTGATCGCCTCCGAGCCGCTCAGCAGCGACACCGCGGCCTGGGTCGAGGTGCCAGAGTATGGCGTGCTGCACGCCACGCTGCAGGATGGACGGCCGGCGATCAGCCAGCGCCTTCTTGACTAGGGCCTGCGGCCACCATTTGACCGGCGTGCGCGGCCTCGAGCCGGTCGCCCTCGCCGTGCGCACCGCGCAGCCGCGCCAGGCTGATCAGGCGCGTCAGCTGGGTGTTGGTATGCACCATGAGCGCGAGCAGCCGGCCGTGCAGCGCACGCCGCAGCCGTGCCGACACCGCGCCCGAGCGGTAATAGAGCTCGTCGAAAACCGGTCGTGTGAATTCGAGCAGCAGCGCCTTCTCGCGCACGAACGCCGCAGCGCCGTGCGGCGCCCCCGCGAGCAGTCGCACGAAGCCGGCAAGGTTCCCCGGGCCGTAGAGCACCAGGCGCCGCTCGCGCTCGCCCTGGCGCGCCCAAATCTCGACGGCGCCGCGCACCACCGCGTAGCAGGCCGCCGCCGGCGCGCCCGGCACGTAGAGCGCCTGTCCGCGCGGCAACTCGAGCACCGCAGCGCGCGCCGCTACGCGCTCAATGTCCTGCGCCTCGAAGCCCTCGAACAGCGCGAGCAGCGGCAGGAACGGACGGAACTCGAACGACGCGCGCGCGACGCGCGGCACGCCCGCGAGCGGATCGCCCGCAGGCAGCGGCACCGCGGCGCGGTCCTCTGCCGAAGGTGCGGCGAGCAGCTGCGCGGTCAGGTTCTCGATCTTCGCGCACAGCGCCTCGGTCACTGCGTGCTGCACCGCGAGCGCCGGCGGCGTGTGCTGCACGGCGAGCGCGCGAAAGTCGTCGCGCGCCAGGTACCAGCCCTCCACCGGCTCGCTCGCGACCACCGTCGCTGAGACCGTGCCGCGCTCGATGAGCGCCATCTCGCCGAGCACTGCCCCGGGGCCGATCTCGTTCACCACCAGCCGCTCGCCGCCGGGCAGGTCGACGAGCGCCTGCGCACGCCCCGAGCGCAGCACGTACGCGCCCTGCGCCGCCTGCCCGTAGCGCAGGAGGCGCGCGCCCGCGGCGAACGATACCGGCCGGGCCACCGAAAGCAGCAGCTCGCGCGCTTCGCGGTCCAACCTGTCGAGAAAAGGCCTTGCGGTCTCCATGGCGGATCAATGTAACATTTCATGCGGTCGTACAAAGAGAGGAGCGGCACGGTGAAGCACACTGCAAAGTCACTTCGGCGCATGAAGTCGGTGACCCGGATCCCGATGCTGACGGCGTACACGGCTCCCGTGGCCCGCTGTCTCGAGCAAGCGGGGATCCCCGTGATCCTCGTGGGCGACTCGGTCGGCATGGTGGAAATGGGCTTCGACAGCACGCGCCAGGTGACCATCGAGCAGATGCAATACCACGTCGGCGCGGTGCGCCGCGGTGCGCGCGACACCCACGTCGTCGGCGACTTGCCCTACGGCTGCGATGAAGATCCGGCGACGGCGCTGCGCAGCGCGCGCCTCCTCGTCGGCGCCGGGGCCGACAGCGTGAAGCTGGAAGGCCCCAGGTACGACGTCATCCGGCATCTCGTCGCGAACGGCATCGACGTGGTCGGCCACACGGGGCTGACGCCGCAGACCGCGACCAGCTTCAGGCAGGTGGGGCGCGATGGCGCCGACTCCGAGCGCGTGCAGAACGAAGCGATCGGCATCGCCGCGGCAGGCGCCTACATGATCGTGCTCGAGCACATCCCGGAAGCGCTCGGGGCGGCGGTCACGGGTGCTGTCTCGGTGCCGACGATCGGGATCGGCGCCGGCACGGCCTGCGACGGGCAGGTGCTCGTCATCAACGACGCCCTAGGCCTGAGCGAGCGCCTGCCCCCGTTCGCCCGGCGCTACGCAGATCTCGGCAAGACCATCGTCGACGCCGCCCAGGCCTTCGCCGGCCAGGTCAAGGACGGCTCATTCCGCTGAGCGACACATGGAACTGGGCCTGAAAGACAGATGCGCCCTGGTCACCGGCGGCAGCATGGGCATCGGCAAGGCCGCCGCGCTCGAGCTCGCCGCCGAGGGCTGCCGGGTCGCGATCGCGGCGCGCGGCAAAGAGGCGCTCGCGCAGGCCGCCGACGATATCCGGCGCCACGCGCAAGGCGAAGTACTCGCCGTACAGGCGGACTGCACGAAGCCCGCCGAGGTCCGGCGCATGGTCGGCGAAGTGCTCGCGCGCTTCGGACGCGTCGACGTGCTGGTCAACAGCATCGGCGCGGCGAAGTCTGGGCATTTCCTGCGCCTGACCGAGGAGGAATGGCGCGAGAGCCTCGAGTTGAAGCTCTTCGGCATCGTCCACTGCTGCCGCGAGGTCATCCCGCACATGCAGCGCCAGCGCTGGGGCCGCATCGTGAACCTCATCGGGCACCGCGGGCGCCAGCCCGAGGCGCAGGCGATGCCGGCCGGCGTCGCGAATGCCGGCCTGATCAATTTCACCAAGGCGCTCGCCGACGAGTTCGTCAGGGACGGCATCCTGATAAACGGCGTGAGCCCCTGTCCCATGCAGACACGGCGGCTCGAGTACATGGTGAAGGCGAAGGCGTCGATGATGAACATCTCCGAGGAAGCGGCGCGCGAGGAATTCCTGCGCGACATCCCCATCGGCCGCTTTGCGCAGCCGGACGAGATCGCGCCGCTGATCGCCTTCCTCGCCTCCGCGCGCAACACTTATATCAGCGGCACCACCATCAGCATCGACGGAGGCGCCACGCGCGCCGCATGAAAAAGAGAAGCCTTCCGCTCGCGCGCGTCTACCGGCTGCTCGAGCCCGGGCCGGTGGTGCTGCTGACGACCGCGCGCAAGGGGCGGGCGAACGCGATGACGATGTCCTGGCACACGATGCTGGAATTCGAGCCGCCGCTGGTCGGCTGCGTCGTCAGCAACCGCAACTTCAGCTTCGAGATTCTGCGCATGACCAAGGAATGCGTGATCAACATCCCCACTGTGGAGCTCGCCGCGCAGACGGTGCGCGTTGGGAACTGCTCGGGCAGGACTAGAGACAAGATCGCCGCCTTCGGGCTGACGCCCGTCCCAGCCGCGCGCGTCGCCGCGCCCCTGATCGAGCAGTGCTACGCGAATCTGGAGTGCATAGTCGCCGACACCCGCATGGTCGAGAAGTACAACTTCTTCGTGCTCGAGGTGGTGAAGGCCTGGATCGATCCGGCGCGCAAGAACCCGCGCACGATTCATCACCGCGGGATGGGCGTCTTCATGGTGGCCGGCCGGACGATCAGGCTGCCTTCGCGGATGAAATAACCATGCCGCGGCGCGCGGCGACGAGCTCGCCTTCGGCGAGCGGCCGCCAGGCCGGCTCGGCGGTGAGCGGGACGCTGGCTGCGAGCACCACGTGCTGCTCGCCTCCGCTCGCGGACTCGATCGACAGGCCTTCGGCGACCAGACTCCCTTCGCCGGCAGGGCAGCGCCGCGCGAGCAGCCAGAGCCCCGGGGCGCGCACGCGGCCGTCGGGCTGCGAACGGCGGTCGCCGTGCGCGAACAGCGCATCGCCGTCCGCGTAGAGGAAGTTGGCGGGCCCCAGCGCGCGAATTTCGCGCGCGAAGCGAGCGACGAGTGCGAGGCGCTTCGCGAGCGGCGGCACGCCGCGCGCGCCGCGCCACAGCCGGCGCAGCCGCTCGAGCAGCGCGCAGAAGGCGTACTCGGAGTCGGTCTCGCCCACCGGCCGGCAAGCGCCCGCATCGAGCTGCGCGCGCAAGCGCCTGGGAGCGAGGTGGCCGTTGTGCGCGAACACGTGCATCGCGCCGCCGAGCTCGCGCACGAAAGGCTGGCAGTTGCGCAGCGCGAGCGCGCCCTGCGTCGCCCTGCGGATATGGCTAAGCACCAGCGAGCTCGCGAAGGCGTTGTCGCGGATGAAGCGCACGCAGGCGCTGTCCGCCGCAGGACGGGTGTCCTTGAACAGCCGCACGTCGCGCTCGGCGTAGTACGCGATGCCCCAGCCGTCCTTGTGCGGCCCCGCGAGCCCGCCGTGGCGCGAGAACTCCTCGAGCGAAAGGTTGACGTCCGCGTCGAGGCGGCTTGACATGGCAAAGAGCTCGCACATGGCAGTCGCGATGGTCGTCCAGGTGCCGGCCCCCGGGCTTGATCTAGCGCAAAGGCGCCGGAGCACGCGCGGCTAGGCTTGATCCATCGGATTCTCAGCGGAAGAACGCACATGGTACAAGCACAAGCCGAATCGAAAGCGCCCTCGCACGCGCAGAGCTTCACGCTGACGCTCGAGCAAGAGCAGGGCTACGAATTCCGCGTCAGGTTCGACTGGCCCGGAGTTCCGGATCTGGTGCTGGACGAGCCCGAGCCGCTCGGCGGGAAGCGCGGTCCGAATGCCGCGCGGCTGGTCGCCGCCGCAGTGGCGAACTGCCTGTCGGCGAGCCTCGTGTTCTGCATGCAAGGCAAGTTCAAGCAGAAGGCCGGCCCGCTGAAGGCCCGCGTGACCGGCACGCTCGAGCGCAACGAGCGCGGCCGCTACCGCATTGCGGGCATCGACGTCGCCATCGCGCTATCGGACGAAGCAGGGGCGATCCAGCACTTCGACCGCTGCGCCGAGCAGTTCGAGGACTTCTGCATCGTCACCGAGAGCATTCGCAAGGGCATTCCCGTATCGGTCAAGGTGACCGACGCCGCAGGCAAGCTCGTGCACCAGAACGGCTGATCAGCGCTCGGGCTCCGGAAAGCGCCCCATGCGCCACAGGTCCGGGAAGAAGCGCGTCCAGCTCCACGCGACCAGCATCGTGGCGACTCCGCCCACCACCACCGCCGGCACCACGCCCCACCAGGCCGCGGTGACGCCAGACTCGAACTCGCCCATCTCGTTGGAAGCGCCGATGAATACCGCGTTCACCGCGCTCACCCGCCCGCGGATCGCGTCTGGCGTGGCGAGCTGCACGAGCAGGTTGCGCACGTAGACGCTCACCATGTCGGCCGCGCCGAGCGCGAACAGCGCGGCGAGCGACAGCCACAGCGCCTTCGAGACGCCGAATACCACGGTCGCGGCGCCGAAGACGGCCACCCCGCCGAACATCCAGCGCCCGACGTGGCCCTGGATCGGGCGCAGGGCGAGCGCGAGGCCGCACAGCGCCGCGCCCAAGCCCGAGGCGGTGCGCAGGAAGCCCAGGCCCGCCGGGCCGACGTGCAGGATGTCGGAAGCGTACGCGGGCAGGAGCGCCGTCGCGCCGCCGAACAGCACCGCAAACAGATCCATCGAGATCGCCCCGAGGATCACTGGGCGCGAGCGCACGAAAGCGAGCCCGGACAGAACGTTCTGCCAGCTGAGCGGCGCACGCCCCGGCGCCGCGCCGCCCACCACGCGCGCGGCGAGCATGAGCGCCGCCGCCGCGGCGAGGAGCACGGCGACCGCGAGGTACACGCTCTCAGCGCCGGCGAAGTAGAGCAGACCGCCGAGCGCAGGCCCCGTGATGCGCGCCACCTGCATGGCGGAGGAGTTGAACGCGACCGCGTAGCCGTAGCTATCTGCCGGCACCATGTTCGGCAGCAGCGCCTGCGCGGCAGGCATCGAGAAGGCGCGCGCGATGCCGAACAGGCTCATGATCGCGAACACCGGCCACACCTGGGCGGCGCCGAGGCGCGAATAGAGCGCGAGCAGGAGTGCGCCCGCCGCCTGCAGCGCGAAGCACGCCGCCGCGATTCGGCGCCGGTCGTAATGGTCCGCGGCGTGCCCGGCGGGCAGGATGAGGACGACGAACGGCAGGAACTGCGACAGGCCGATGAGCCCCAGGTCGAGCGGAGCGCGCGTCCGCTCGTAGACCTGCCAGCCGACGGCCACGACCAGCATCTGCTGGGCGAGCGTGCCGAGCACGCGCGCCGCGAGGTAGCGGCCGAAGCCGCCGTGGCGCAGCACGCCGAACCCGGGCCCGGCCGCGCGCGCCACGGGGCGCTACTTGAGAACCGACTTGAGCGTCTTGCCCATCTCGGCGGGGTTGCGCGTCACCTTGATGCCGCAGGCCTCCATCACGGCGAGCTTCTCCTGCGCGGTGCCCTTGCCGCCCGAGATGATCGCACCCGCGTGCCCCATCCTCTTGCCCGGCGGCGCGGTGATGCCGGCGATGAAGCCGACCACGGGCTTTTTCATGTTGTGCTTGACCCACTCGGCGGCGGTCTCCTCGTCCGAGCCACCGATCTCCCCGATCATCACCACCGCATCGGTGCCTGGGTCGTCGTTGAACAGCTTCATCACGTCGACGTGCTTCAGCCCGTTCACCGGGTCGCCGCCGATGCCGACCGCGCTCGACTGGCCGATGCCGAGCTCGGTGAGCTGGCCGACCGCCTCGTAGGTGAGCGTGCCCGAGCGCGACACCACGCCCACGCGCCCCTTCTTGTGGATGTGGCCCGGCATGATGCCGATCTTCAGCTCGCCCGGAGTGATCAGTCCAGGGCAGTTCGGGCCGATGAGGCGCGTGCGGCGGTTCTGCTTGCGCATGCGGTCGCGCACCTCGATCATGTCGCGCACAGGAATGCCCTCGGTGATGCAGATCACGAGGTCCAGGTCGGCTTCGACCGCTTCCCAGATCGCCGCCGCGGCGAACGGCGGCGGCACGTAGATCACCGACACCGTGGCGCCGGTTCTCTCCTTCGCGTCCTTCACCGTCGCGTAGATGGGAATGCCCTCGAAGTTCTCGCCCGCCTTGTTCGGGTTGACGCCCGCGACGTAGCAGGCGCGCCCGTTCGCGTACTCTCGGCTGGTGCGCGTGTGGAACTGGCCTGTCTTGCCGGTGATGCCCTGCGTGATGACGCGGGAGTCCTTGTCGATGAGGATGCTCATTTCTTCTTCCTCTTCGCCTTCTTCGCCTTGGCTTTCGCCCTCGGCTTTGTTTTTGGTCTTGCTTTCGCTTTAGCCTTGACCTTCTTCCTCGCAGGCTTCCTTTTCGCCTTCACCGCGGCGACGACCTTCTTCGCGGCCTCGGCCATGTTGTCGGCCGAGATGATCGGCAGCCCGGAGTCCTTGAGGATCTTCTTGCCGAGGTCCTCGTTGGTGCCCTTCATGCGCACCACCAGCGGCACCGCCAGCTTCACCTCGCGCGCCGCGGCAACCACGCCCTCGGCGATGGTGTCGCATTTCATGATGCCGCCGAAGATGTTGACCAGGATCGCCCTCACCTTCGGATTGGACAGCATGATCTTGAACGCCGCCGTGACCTTCTCCGCGGTCGCCCCGCCTCCGACGTCGAGGAAGTTGGCCGGCGCGCCGCCGAACAGCTTGATGGTGTCCATGGTGGCCATCGCGAGGCCCGCGCCGTTCACCATGCATCCGATCTCGCCGTCGAGCGAGATGTACGACAGGTCGTACTTCG
>Ga0316624_10000342_pt1 | contig 15304 bp, 15 predicted proteins | sample OWC_Aug_N3_C1_D5_FD_207657 | JGI IMG/M metagenome (GOLD analysis project Ga0316624, IMG submission 207657) | Wetland soil microbial communities from Old Woman Creek delta, Ohio, United States - OWC_Aug_N3_C1_D5_A | ecosystem: Environmental > Terrestrial > Soil > Wetlands | place: USA: Ohio... | reverse complement strand
CTGGATTCCGGCCTTCACCCGCAAGGGGTACGCCGTGGTTGTAAGGGGCTGAAGCCCCAACAACACACGCAGCGCCGGAATGACGGCATAATGAATTTTTCGGAATCATTCCTGCCACTCCTCGTCTGCGGCAAAATCCTTGCCGCCGGATTGTTTCTTGATGTGCTTCGCCAGCCATCCCGGCGGCTCGTTCAACAGATTCTTCCGCAGACCGCAGAGCAGCTCGTCGATCAGCGTGCCTTCGTCCACCCGCATCGGCTGGATGCTCTTCAGCAGCAATTGCTGAATAGCCGATGCCCCAACGGCGTTGCAATACACCGCCGCGCAATCGCCCAGCAGCTCGACCTTGGCGGCAAGTTTGCCGTCATGCCCGTCCATTTCCGTCTCGATGAACTCAACCACCTCGATCAGGCGCGTCTCGTGCTCGCCCACTTCATAAATGGCGAACGACTCCGCCGCGCCGAAATGCTGGTTGACCGCGCGCCGGTCGCTGGTCGCAAAAGCGATCTTTACTTTCATCGCTTCCTCCTCAGTGAGTTTGACCAGACGCAAATGCCGCACGACACACCCTTTCAAAGATGCTTTTCTCGTTTGTCCCCTCGCCCGCTTGCGGGAGAGGGTTAGGGAGAGGGAAATGCTCCGCATTTCCTGTCCGCTGGGTATAGATGGAAACGTAGGGTTCCGGCTCATGCTGCCCATGCTCGACCAGCATGTTGGCCAGATCGAACAGCGCCTGGCGCGTACCGCGATAGCCGACCCACAGGCGCTGGTAGCCACCGAGCAGATCGTATTGCGGGAAACCGGCGCGTAGTAGCGGCACACCAAGACGTTGCGCGGTTTGCACCGCATGCGAATTGCTGATGACGAGCTGCGCACCGTTGCGCTTGGCCGCGATCTCAAGATCTTCCAGGTCGCCGATGCCGACCTGCGTGGCGACCACATCGTTGAGAATGTTGGCGCGGGCGGGTGCCACGGCGGCCACCACTTCGCAGCCCATCTCCGTCACCAGGCGCGAATAGCCATAGAGCAGATCGGGATCGGCAGCGATGGCGATGCGCGCAAAGCCCAGCATGAAGTGCGCATCCACCATCACATCCTGCAGTTGCGCGCGCTGGCGCTCGATCTTCTCCGGCACCTCCTTGCTGCTGATATCTGCAAGTGCCGCCACGAAACTGTCCACCGCATCCAGCCCCATCAGGCAATCGAAGCGGAAGTCCGGCACGCCGGTTTGTTGCTTGAGGAAATCCGCCGCCTCGAACAGCGAGTTGCCCAGCACCAGCGTGGCGATGGATTCGCCCATACTGTAAATATCATTGACCGGCGTGCCCCCCACCGTCAGCGGGCTGCTTTCCATTTCAGTGAGGTGTCCGTCGAGCGAATCGCCGATGTCCGGCAGCACCAGCGGGCGCAAGCCGAACGCCTCGATCAACTCCTTGATGTGTTCGACATCGCCCGGGGTGAGAAACGAACCGGCCAGCACGTTGACCTGTCTTTTCCATTTCCCAACAAGCCCTCTCCCCAACCCTCTGATGGAACTACTAGCCATTCGACTAGGCTGCCCAACCACGCCAGCCAAGTCGCTGGTTATCCCGCTTGCGGGCGAGGGAGCAATCGTGGGGAGCAATGTTTCTAATACTGCCTTCACCGCCAGCGCATAGCCGCTTTCCAGGCAGCCGGCGAAGTCCGGCGTGTTCACCGGCACGATGGGGATGTGAGCGAACTCGGGATGCGCAATGTAGAAATCTTTCACCAGACGCTTGATGTCGGTGCCCTGCGTTTCGGAAAGCCCCGTGGTTGGCAAACCGATCAACGCCGGTTTGCTCTTCTCGCAGACGGCCTTCAGGCCAAGGATCACGTTCTCGTCCGCGCTCATCACCGTGGACACCTGATCCATCGCGGTGGTCTGCAGCGGGATAGGTTCGCGAAAATGGCGCACGAAATACACCTTGCCGAATGCGGTGCAGCCCTGCGAGCCGTGCATCATCGGGATGGCGCGATTAATGCCGAGGAAGGCCAGCGATGCACCGACCGGCTGGCTGGCCTTGAGCGGATTAACCGCGAGCGCCTTGTTGCGTTTCAGGATTTCGGCCATGTCAGGCTCCCCTCGCCAATACCTCCCCTCCCCCTTGCAGGGGGAGGGCTAGGGAGGGGGTAGAGTCGCGGACACTCAACTGTTCTACCCCCATCCTAACCTTCCCCCTGCATGGGGGAAGGAACTGCTCGGCTGGATTAATCATCTGTGCATTCGTTCTCATCATCACGCCCCCAACTCGATCCCAGGCACCGTGGTCTTCGCCCACGGCGACGGCTTGCGCACCGACGGCCACACCGGGCTGTCTATGGTCAGCGCCAGCTGGCGCGCAAGCTCGATCATGCCGCTGTAGCCTTCGTAACCGAACTCGCGCTCCTGGTTGATGTCGAGGAAAGGGATGCGCGCCTTCAGCGCGGTGTACATGTTGCGGCCACCCGCAATCAGGATGTCGGCCTGGTATTCCTTCACCACGCCGAGCAGCGCCTTGGGGCTGCCGTCGGTGATCATCTTGGCGTCCTCGCCCATGATTTCGCGAATGCGCGCCTTGTCTTCCTCGGTGGATTTGCTGGTGCCGGTGGCGACCACCTCCATACCCAAGTCCTGCAAGGCGGAAACGATGGACCACGATTTCACGCCGCCGGTGTAGAGCAGCACGCGACGGCCAGCGAGCTTCTCGCGCCACGGGTCGAGCGCGGCATTGATCTTGGCTTCTTCGCGTGCGATCAGCGCTTCGGTGCGTTCGCTCAGCGACGGATCATTGAGCAGCTTGGCGAATTCGCGGAACGCCATCGAGGTATCGGTCACGCCGTAGAAGCTGCCTTCGAAGAACGGAATGTTGTAGCTGGTCTGCAGTTTGCGCGCCACGTTTAGCAGCGCCTTGGCGCACACCACCATGTTGGCTTCGGCACGGTGCATGGTCTGCACGTCGTGGAAGCGCGCATCGCCGGACAAGGTACAGAGAATGCGCAGGCCGAGCTCGTCGAACAGCGGCAGCACGTTCCAGAATTCCCCCGCGATGTTGTATTCGCCGATCAGGTTCACGTCGTGCACGGTGATGCCGGGACGCTGCGCTGCGGCCGGCACCGGCAACGGCTCTGCCGTGCCCACCACATACTTGAACATTGCATCGCCGGCGATGCGGTTGCCCAGATTCTTGGTGCCGTAGAAACCGGCACAGTCCACCGGCACCACCGGCACACCGAATTTTTCTGCGGCGGTCTTGCACACTGCGCCGATGTCGTCGCCGGTCAGCGCCGGCACACAGGTGTTGTAAACGAAAACTGCCGCCGGCGCGTAACTGTCCACCGCCTGCTTGATGGCATGGAACAGCCGCTTCTCGCCGCGCCCCATGATGACGTCCTGCTCGGTGAGGTCGGTGGTCATGCCGATGCGGTACAAGGTCGGCCCGGACGAGCGCGTGCCCCGCCCTTCCCAGGAACTGCCCGCACAGGCGATGGGGCCGTGCACGATGTGCGCCACGTCGGCAATCGGCAGCAGCGCGATCTGCGCACCGTCGAACGAACAGCCGCCCGCCGTCGCGCCCGGCTTGGGTCGCGCGCAGCCCGACTTCGACTTGGTGTTGTGTGTACACGCCGGTTCGTTCAGCAGTTCGGCGATATCCTTGGCTTGCATGGCATTCACTCACGATTGATGACACCCTCGTATTCGCAAATGCCGTGCCAAGGACAGCGGGTTGATTTCTATGAAATTTATTGACGAGTGTCTTGTAGCAAACCCGACAAGGCAGCCAGACACAACAAATTCAGGGCACGGTCATCCGCGGCATCGCAATTCGAATTGCTACGTTTTCCCCATCCGGAATACTGCCTCTTCCGTATTTATAAGTTCGCAATATCCCGCTAGGGTTTTGGACGAATCGAGATTCGACTGACTGGTTGCATGTCCCGCAAGTTAATCGGAAGGAGTCCGGCCATGAAAGCAAAATCAAAGGACGGCGGCGAGATCGAGCTGCCACAGGCTGTACTTGATAGCCTCAAGTTGCGTCTCAAGGGCGCTTTAATCATGCCCGGCGATGCGGGCTACGATGAGTCGCGCTCAGTCTGGAATGCCATGATCGACCGCAGACCTGCCCTCGTGGTGCGCTGCCTCGGCGTTGCCGACGTAATCGCCTGTGTCCAGTTCGCAGTCGAACAGCAGCTGCTGCTGTGCATCAAGGGCGGCGGACACAACATTGCCGGTCTGGCGACGGCAGACGGCGCGCTGATGCTCGACTTGTCGCTGATGCGCGGAGTCTGGGTGGACAAGCAGCGCAAGATCGCGCACGCACAGGCAGGCTGCCTGCTGGGAGATGTGGATCGCGAAACGCAGCTGCATGGTCTTGCCACCGTACTCGGCTTCATCTCGGCGACCGGAATCACCGGGCTCACCCTGGGCGGCGGTTTCGGCTACCTGACGCGGCGCTGGGGCTGGACGACCGACAACGTGGTCGGCATGGATGTCGTCACCGCCGACGCGCGCCTGGTCCGTGCGAGCAGCGACGAGAACCCCGACCTCTTCTGGGGCCTTCGTGGCGGTGGCGGCAACTTCGGCGTCGTGACCGGTATCGACTACCAACTGTACCCGGTTGGCCCGGAGATCGTCGGCGGCCTCGTGGCCTGGCCCGCCAGCGATGCACCCGAGGTGCTCAAGCTTTACCGGACGCTGGCCGAGCAGGCCCCGCGGGAACTCACGCTGGTCACGATCATGCGGCCGGCACCACCGGCGCCCTGGCTGCCGAAAGATGTGCATGGCAAGCCGATCGTTGCCATTCTCGCCTGCCACAGCGGCACACCCGAGGAGGGTGAAAAAGCCGTTGCCGCGATCAAATCGTTCGGCACTCCCGTCGGCGACGTGCTCGTCCGCCGGCCGTACGCACAATTGCAGAGTCTGCTCGACGGAACCCAGCCCAAGGGTCGTCGCGACTACTGGAAAAGCGAATACCTCCCTCGCATCGAACCGGAGTTGTGCGAAAAATTCATGGCGCATGCGGCAAAGATCCGCTCGCCGCATTCGGTGATCGTGCTGTTCCAGATCGGCGGCGCGCTGAACGGGCTCAAGAACGAGCACTCTGCCGTTGGCAACCGCGATGCGCGCTATGTGCTCAACATCGGCGGCGCCTGGGAGCAGGCTGCCGACGACGCGGCAAATATGGCATGGGCGCGCGATGCATGGAATGAACTGCGGGTGTTCTCTACCGGCGGCAATTACATCAACTTCCTGACCCAGGACGAAGGAGCTGAGCGAATAAAAGCGGCGCTTGGAAATAACATGGCACGCCTGGCCGAAATCAAGTCGCGGTGGGACTCAAAAAATGTGTTTCGCACGAACCGCAACATCGCGCCAGGCTGAGTCGGCGTGTTAAGCGCAGCACATTGCGCCGTATGTCTAGGCGCCTTGCATACGGCGGTGTCAATTTCTCAAGCTCAAAGAGCTTAGAGAATTGCCTGCCTTTGGTGCAATGCCCATTAGTTATTGCGCCGTACGACTGCTCAAACAGAATACGGCGCCGCCACCCAATTCTTCAACAACGCCGCTTCCGTTTCCGGCAAATAGCTGAACCCTGTTTCCAAGTCTTTTGCGACGGCATAAGCCACCTTGGGCGGCGTGAGAGTGCCGGCCACCAGATGCGCATACCAGGCGGAGGTGTAACCGGCGGCACGGTCGAACGCCTGCAACTGCGCATACAACTCCACGCCGGAGAGGTCGAGGTTCCACTGGAACGGCTTGAGTGCGCGTGCGTGGCGCGACACCAGCGATGCAGACAGCACCGGGTTGCGGTAACGGTCCTGGTGCTCGCGCAATGCAACGATCCAGTGGTCGCTGAAATGACCGCGTGCAGCAGCGCTGCTGTGCGCCCAGTCGGATAGCAGGCGCGGCAGGTTGTCGTTGCGCTTGTCCGAAGAGGAAACGCGCGCCACCGTCTGGCGCATGTCGATCATGCGGCGGAAGCGGTAACGCGGCGCGCCCACCGGCTGCGCTTCCAGCGAGACCGGGGCGAGCGGCTCGATCAGTTCCTGCAAGTCTTCCGGCGACACCTCCGGATTGAACAGCTTGCGATCCAGCACCTCGTGCAGCTCCTCGACTTCCAGTTGCAGGAAATCTGCCGGCGCCGGGCCGTAGGACGCGACGAAATAATGGGTGCGCCCCGCATGGCGCGTCACCAGCAGGCCGCTGTCCGGGTGCCGCTCGATCAGCTCCAGCATGTCGCCGCCGCAGATTTTAAGTTCCGCTTTCGCCCATGCCTCGACGCTGTCGGAGATGCGCGTGCCATCCGCCGCAATGACGCCGCCGGGCCGGTACCAGCCGCCGCGATTCAGCGCATAACGGAAATCACAGCCGGTGCAGATACGGTTGGCCGTCGCGATCAGTGCACTGTGGTGCGGGCGCGGCGGAATACCCTCGATCTCGCTGGCCAGGTAACGCAGCATGGTTTCATCAGGCGTATAGATGCTCATTTGTGTCCTCCCGTTATAATTGCTGTTTAGTCAGCGGGCGAGATTTTGTTGCGATCACGACAATACGACTCAGACCAACGGCTTGCGCAATACCGTCATGCTTGAGTACTCGAAGCCAAGTTTGCGGTAGAAACCCAGCGCGGGATGGTTGTCGCGGTCGGCCAGCAAGGTGGTGCGCGTCATGCCCTGCCCGCGTGCCCAGTCCAGCACATGCCCGACCAGACGACGCCCCAGCCCCCTGCCGCGAAGCTCGCGCTGCACGATCACATCTTCCAGCAGCAGCACCCGCCCGCCATCCGCCGTGCTGACGGTGATCAATGCATTGGCCATACCCGCAACCCGGCCGCCCTCGCGCAACACAAACAGCTTGCCACGCGAGGGATCGCCGAATATCAATTGCAGCCCGATCATTTGCTTCTCCCGCTCGGTACGGAAGTCGCTTTCCAGCATGAACAGCTCGGCGAGCAGATCGGCAAGCTGCGGCAGTTCGTGCTCTTGGGCGAAGTCGATCTCGATGATCATGGAATCAGGACCGCCATTTTGCTCGGCGCCGAATATGCGGCCAGTCGGGTTTCATCCAATTTCTTTTCCTGACTACCCTTCATCATCCACACTCGCCAGCACGACACCGATCGCCCTCATCGGATCGTCGGTCAGGCTGAGACAATGTTCGCTACCGTTAACCAGATACAGATTGAAATTGTCCTGCTGCAAGACAGGCGGCAACCGTGCAGGCATGTCATCGTCGCTGCAAAACGTGAAGCGCAGATCCGGCCAGGACTTCTTCAGGAAAGCCAGTGCGTCTTCGTTCAGTTCGCCCAGCGTGGCTGCTGCACTGGCGATCTGCGCCAATGTCTCGGGAGCGATCATTGCTCACTCTTCCCCGCCTCGCTGAATCGGCTCAGCGATTTGGCTTCCACACCGAGAATCTTGGCCAGCCAGGGCGGTGGCGCATCGAGCACGGCCTGCAGGCGTTGCAATGTGACGCGCGCACGGCCAGCCTCCGGCACTTTCACCGGATGCACGTTGGCGCGCACGGCCTTGGCTGCCGCCGGGCCGCCGATGGATTGCACGTAAACAATCTGGCAATCGTCGATGAGCCTGGCGCGCGCGACGTTCTTGTCCTCGGCGTCGTCGGTGACGAGCGTGGAGCGCGCCTCGATCAGGCGGATGTCGTTGCGGCCGACCTGATAGATGAGGAAACGCGGGCACGAACCGAAGTGCCCGTCGAGGTTTTCTTCGGTATTGGACGCGACGGCCACGCGCAGGCTGCCGGGCATATCGCCATCGGCATAGGCATCCATGGCAGGCAACACGTCGGCATCGCCGGACTCGCCCCACAGGTGACGCACGGCCAGCTTGATACTTGCACTGTCTACGTCCGGCTCGACGGTCTCTTCGCCGGACAAGATGAGCTTGAGGTCGGCCACAGTCACCTTGGAAAGCTTTTCCTCGGTGACGGGCAAGCCAAGATGCTCTCCCAGCTTCGCCACCAGCGCTGCCGAGTTCACATCGGATAAAACACGGGTCGCCATTGCGATGCGCAGGGCGGCGGTTTTGGTGATGATTCCGTTATTCATCGGTCACCTCGTTCGATTATTTTCTTCAGTGCGTAGCCCGAATGAAACCGTGCTACTCGATAGGTCCGTTCGCGGCTCGATAGGCGCACCGCGAACGGAGTCGCTTACGCAGCGATCTGCGTGATACAGCCCTTGATCGGGCAAATCTTTGCGCATTGCGGCTTGTCGTATTCACCTTCGCACTCGGTACATTCGCTTGCGTTGATCGAGAACATGCCCTTCTTTGCCTTGATGGAAGCCGTCGGGCATTCCGGTTCGCAGTCACCGCAAGCGGTGCACAAATCTGCATTGATTTTCATTGCCATGATAATTCTCCTTTCAATTTAACCATCCTCCGCCGCTCCTTCCCCCTTGCAGGGGGAAGGCCGGGATGGGGGTACTGGCTGACCACAATCATTTCTACCCCCTCCCTAGCCCTCCCCCTGATTGAACTACTAGCCATTCGACTAAGCTGGCACACTACGCCAGCCAAGTCGCTGGTTATGCAAGGGGGAGGGAACATGAAGGAAATTACTCCGCCGCATCCAGGCGCTTGGCGCGCAACGAGATCGGCAACCTCGCCGGCGCTGCTTGCGGCTCGATGTAATACGTTCCACCGTTGTTCAGCTTGATCTCGCCGCCCCATTTCTCCGGGGTGTCGAACTCCATCGAAACGATGTTGTCTTCGAGGTCGCGCTTGGGCAGGTAGAACACGTATGCACCTTTGCTGCCCTGGATCATGATGTTGGCCATGTGTTGCTCCTGTTCTGCCGCTATGTAGGAGCGAGCTTGCTCGCGAATGATGTTCCGCATCGCGAGCAAGCTCGCTCCTACAGGGGGCTTAGCGAACTAAGTCGTGGTTGTAGTCCGTCGTCCCCATGCCGCGGGTCTCCTCGTCCAGACGCTCCAGCACTGCATTGGTCAGCGTGGTGAGCATCTGCATCGCGCCTTCATAACCCAGCGTCGTCGAACGATGCAGGTGATGACGGTCGAAGATTGGGAAGCCGATGCGGATCAGCGGCACTTCGAACTCTTTGCCCAGCGCCAGCGTGTCGCGCTGGATGAACTTGGCGTAGGAGTTGCCGATCATGAAGTCGGGCTTCTCGGTCAGCACCAGCGAACGGAAGTGCCACAGGTCGGCGCCCGCGAACAGCTGGGTGTTCTTGCCATAGGGAGTCTCGTCCAGCATCTTCTGCATCGCCTTCTGCCACTTCTTGCTGCCGTTGTTGCACAGCACATGCAGCGGCTCGATGCCAAGTTCGGTGAGGAACTTGGTCATGCCCATCGTGAAGTCAGGATCGCCGTACAGGCTGATCTTCTTGCCGTGCAGCCAGGTGTGACTGTCGGTCATCATGTCGACGAAGCGGCCACGCTCCTTCAGCAGCGAAGCGGGGATCGCCTTGCCGGTGACTTCGGAAACCTTCATCAGCCATTCATCAGTCCACTCCAGCCCCATCGGGATGTTCAGCTTCGGCACTTCATGCTTCCAGGTGGTGTCGATGAACTTCTTGGTCTTTTCCAGTTGCAGCGGCTGCATCAGGAAGGTGGTGACCGCATTCGGAGAATCCTTCACTTCAGCCTGGGTGGTGCCGCCCGCATACATGCGGAACTGGCCGTCGGCCGGTGTATCCAGCACTTCGGTCGGGTCGCTCAGCATGGTGTGCGCAACGCCCATCTCGTCCAGCATGCGATGAATGACGCGGTAGTTGCCGAGGTAAGTCTCGAAGCCGGGAACGATGTTGATCTTGCCGTTCTTGCCCGGCACCTTGTCGTCCATGGCGTTTACCGTGAAGTAACGGATGACGCCTTCGAGCATGCCGTCCCAACCGGTCACGTGCGAACCCACGAACGACGGGGTGTGCGCGAACGGAACCGGAAAGTCCTCGGGGATGTTGCCGGCCTTCTTGGTGTTGCGGATGAAGGCGTTCAGGTCGTCACCGATCACCTCGGCCATGCAGGTGGTGGACACCGCGATCATGTCCGGCTTGTAAATCGCCTTGGCGTTCTCCAGACCGTCGATCATGTTCTTCTGACCGCCGAACACGGCTGCATCTTCCGTCATGGAGTCGGACACGCAAGAGATCGGCTCGCGGAAATGACGGTTGAAGTAGGTGCGGAAGTAAGCCACGCAGCCTTGCGAACCGTGCACGTACGGCATGGTCTTCTCGAAGCCCAGCGCGCACAGCACCGCGCCCAGCGGTTGGCAGGCCTTGGCCGGATTCACGGTCAACGCTTCGCGCTTGAAGTTCAGTTCGCGGTACTCCATCGTGGTGGTCCACTTGAAGATTTCCTGAACCTTGGCAGCGTCGTGGCGCTCTTCAAAGTTTTCCTGTTTGTTACCCAGCGATTCCTTGTACTCGTCCTGACGGAACAATGGATAACAGGGTTTGATGTCATCAGCTTGTTGCATGTTTATCTCCTTAGCCGCACTGCCAATTTGCAGATGCCGGCGCAGATTGATTGATGGACGGCGATGTTTCGCGCGTCACTTAATTTCTCCCCTCCATCCCCTCTCCCTTGCAGGGAGAGGGTTAGGGAGAGGGTAGAATCGTGGAACTTCACCGTTTTCCCCCTCTCCCCCGCCCTCCCCCTCAAGGGGGAGGGAGTTAGAGTGGAGCTACTTATGCTGCCGCCTTTTCTTCGACCGGCTCATCCTTCTTCAACCACGGTGCCTGCATCTTTCCCCAGCACGGGTTGTTCAGGGTCATATCCATGTCGCGAGCGAAGATGGCGAAGCCGTCATAGCCGTGGTACGGGCCGGAATAATCCCAGCTGTGCATCTGGCGGAAGGGAATGCCCATCTTCTGGAAGATGAACTTTTCCTTGATGCCGGAGCCGACCAGGTCCGGCTTGATCTTCTTCACGAACTCTTCGAACTCGAAGCCGGTGACGTCGTCGTAAATCAGCGTCGCGTTGCCCATATCCTTGATGGTGCGGTCGTAGTCGTCGTTATGCGCGAACTCGTAACCGGTGCCGACCACTTCCATGCCCAGGTCTTCATAGGCACCGATGACGTGACGCGGACGCAGGCCGCCGACGTACAGCATCACCTTCTTGCCTTGCAGGCGCGGCTTGTACTTGTCGATGACGGCTTGCATCAGCGGCTGGTACTTGGCGATGACGCGCTCGGCACCTTCCTTGATCTTGTCGTCAAACTTGGCGGCGATGGCACGCAGGCTCTCGGCCACCTTGGTCGGGCCGAAGAAGTTGTATTCCATCCAGGGGATGCTGTACTTCTCTTCCATGTGGCGCGCGATGTAGTTCATCGAACGGTAACAGTGGATGAGGTTGAGTTTGACGTTGGGTGTCTTCTCCATCTCGGCGATGGTGCCATCGCCAGACCATTGCGCGATGACACGCAGGCCCATCTCTTCCAGCAGGATGCGCGAGGACCAGGCGTCGCCGCCGATGTTGTAGTCGCCGATCACGGCCACGTCGTACGGTGTGCCTTCGAATGCCTTGCCGTCGCGGCGCGGCAATACCCAGTCGCGCACGGCGTCGTTGGCGATGTGGTGGCCGAGCGATTGCGACACGCCGCGGAAACCTTCGCAGCGCACCGGCACGATGGGTTTGTCGATTTCCTTGGCTGTTTTCTTCGCCACGGCTTCGATGTCGTCTCCGATCAGGCCGATCGGGCATTCTGACTGGATCGAGATGCCCTTGTTCAGCGGGAACAGGGTTTCGATCTCGAGCATCACTTTGGCGAGCTTCTTGTCGCCGCCGAACACGATGTCCTTTTCCTGGAAGTCGGAAGTGAAGTTCATCGTGCCGAACGTGTTCACGCCGGTGGTGCCGACGTAGTAGTTACGGCGACCGGCGCGCGAATACTGGCCGCAGCCGACCGGGCCGTGGGAAATGTGGATCATGTCCTTGATCGGGCCCCACACCACGCCCTTGGACCCGGCGTAAGCGCAACCGCGAATGGTCATCACGCCCGGCAGCGATTTGCGGTTGGAGGTGATGCACTTCTTGGACTGTTCGATGGATTGATCGTTGACCGCCAGGTGCTTCTCGCGGTCCTTCTTTGCTTTCTCGGGATAAACCTCCAGCACCTCCTGAATGAGGGCTTCGGTCTGTTCGCGCGTTAATGCAGACATTTCATTCTCCTTTAATGACCCACTAATCTGTGGCGTCTGTCAGGGTTTCTATTGGATAAATACCGAACCAGTCCCCTCTCCCACTGGGAGAGGGTTAGGGTGAGGGTTAAGCAACCGCCAATTCGCTCGCCTTCTTGCCGATGATGGAGGTGTCTTCCACTTCCATGATGCCGAATTCCATCAACAGCGCTTCCAGCTCGTCCATGGTGATCGGGGTCGGGATAACAAACTTCTTGTTCTCGATCACCTTCTTCGCCAGGGCACGATATTCGTTGGCTTGCTTGTGTGTCGGATCGAATTCGATCACGGTCATACGGCGAATTTCGGCGTGCTGCACCGCGTTGTCGCGCGGTACGAAGTGGATCATCTGCGTGCCCAGCTTGTCGGCCAGCGCGATGATGAGTTCGTCTTCGCGGTCGGTGTTGCGGCTGTTGCAGATCAGGCCGGCCAGACGCACGCTGCCGGAGTTCGCATACTTCACGATGCCCTTGGCAATGTTGTTGGCGGCATACATCGCCATCATTTCGCCGGAGCAGACGATGTAAATTTCCTGCGCTTTGTTCTCGCGAATCGGCATCGCGAAACCGCCGCACACCACGTCACCCAACACGTCGTAGAACACGAAGTCGAGTTCGTCGTCATACGCGCCTTCTTCTTCGAGGAAGTTGATGGCGGTGATAACGCCGCGGCCTGCACAACCAACGCCGGGCTCAGGGCCACCGGACTCAACGCATTTCACGCCGCCGTAACCAACCGACAACACGTCTTCCAGTTCGAGGTCTTCCACGCTACCTGCTTCGGCGGCCAGTTCCATCACCGAGTTCTGTGCCTTGGAGTGGAGAATCAGACGGGTAGAGTCGGCCTTGGGGTCGCAGCCGACGATCATCACTTTCTTGCCGGCTTCGGCCAAAGCCGCCACCAGGTTCTGGGTCGTAGTGGACTTGCCGATTCCACCCTTCCCGTAAATTGCGCATTGACGCAGAGCCATGTTAGTCTCCTTAGAGTTTCAGAATTTAATTTGCGATTGAAAACTGTCGCTCGCACCCAGTACTTCGCAAGCTCCGTGCCACCCCTCCAACACACAGCCAACCGCCTGTAATGCAAGAGAAAAACAAATCAGCTCAAAACGCATTGGCGGATGTGGAACACAACAAAACAGATGGCTTTGTAGCAGTGACGACAACAGCGCGCGCCGTTCTGCCGCGCACAGCGCGACTACCGATCAACCGCTGCAACCTGCCCGCCGACATCCTCGGCGGACTCACCTTCCAGCGCTCGCCCGTCGCGCTCGAACTCGATGGCGTGGCGCAATTGCACCGCGGATTCTTTTCAATGCTGGATCGCATCGACGATGCGAATGAACGCGCACGGGCCTTTACCCTGCACATGAACGCCGCGTTCTATCTCGACGAACCGGAGCAGGCCGGCTTTTCATCACAGGCAACACATAAAAGACAAAAGGCCGACTACCTGCGCATGGTGCGCGGCTGGAGCTTCGATGCGGATGGGCGGGAAGGTGCTGCGTTGAAGGGCTGGGTGGAATCGCGCTTCGGTCTGCTACCAAGACATCACGCTGCGCCGATCCGCAACCTGTCTGGCGATGCCTACCGTCACTATCTGGAGATGCGCGCCAGCGCGCTGTACGGCGCCAACGCACTGGAAGCGCAGTTCGACCTGCTCTACACCTATTGCCAATACGAACTGGTACGGCAGCATCCCGGCGAGACCCACCTCACGCTCTATCGCGGCGTGAACCGCGTGGACGATCACGAGACACAGGCAACACTGGACGCCAAACATCGCGTGGTGCTGTTCAACAGCCTGAGCTCGTTCACCACCAACCGCGAACGCGCGGATGAATTCGGCGATCACCTGCTCACCGCCAGGGTGCCGCTGTCGAAAATCTTTTTTTACACGAGATTGCTGCCGGGGATGTTGCAGGGAGAGGATGAGTACACGGTGATTGGCGGGTTGTATGAGGTGAGGATTGCGGCGTATTAGCGTATTTTCATTGCACTTGGATTGTTCCGACACTTGATATTCGCAACATATCTCTTCGCGCATCAGTTACCTTGAATGCAATGTGCCTAACATTTCAACCAGTTAAATAGCCATGAGTACCATGAAAACCAAGAGCATTAAGGTGTTGCTTGATAACTCCATTATCAGTGCAGCTGAAATCGCCGAATATGTCACTTTGGAAAGACTCGAACCATGGGGCAACAAGAAAATCCCTATTCCACTGGTTGGCTACAGAAAAAAAGTTTCAAACAACCCAGTTCTTCAAGAACAAATAGATGCGATAGTTACGATTGGAAGATTGATAAGAGAAGGGAAAGTTTCCGCCTATACATATAGTGAATTAAGAACTGAGGCGCTTAGACGTTCCGCGACCGCCAAAGCATTTAATTCATTGGCGGGCTGCCATATAAATAGTTGCCCTGCACCTATAGAGCAAGGCAAATTCCGTCAAACGGCAAAGCTTTCAGAAGCATTTGCGAAGGGCGGAAAAGAAGATAAAAAACGCAATTTGAATGTAGGCGAGTTTAATCAGATTCCATATTTTGAGTGGCTGATTCGCCTTGACGAGCGAGCCATTCAATACATTTTTTTGCATCGAAATGAGATTGGGCTTACTGAGTTTGAGGTGGAGAGCTTTAGACAGCTTGATTGGTTCAAATTTATTTGCAGCAGATTTGGTTCTTCCGAGAACTACCCAGATGCCTTTCACTTATGGACGGCCGAACGGAACGAGATTGATGTATTTCTTACGCTTGAAAAGAAGCTCCCGAATATTGTTAGTCAAATAAGGCAAAGTACGAATCACAAGTACCAAATTGGAACTTCCATACTTAGACCAATAGGCTTTCTCCAATCTATGGGGATTTCAGACCGCGACGAAGTACCGATTAAAGCTGGCCAATTTTACGATTTCATGAGTGGATGCAAATGACGCAGCCAGAAGCGGAAGCGCCGGGGTCTTGCATTACGACATTCAAGGTCACGGCGCAATCAACTTCGCCTTCGGAAAATAACTCTGATACCGCCGCGCATCCCGCGTCAGCCCGGTAGATACTGTTATCCCCGTCAACATCCATGCAGCTCAGGATCGAATAATTTTTCCGACTTGAGCACGCCAAAAGCAACATGAATGAGTTTACG
>Ga0316624_10000341_pt1 | contig 15318 bp, 16 predicted proteins | sample OWC_Aug_N3_C1_D5_FD_207657 | JGI IMG/M metagenome (GOLD analysis project Ga0316624, IMG submission 207657) | Wetland soil microbial communities from Old Woman Creek delta, Ohio, United States - OWC_Aug_N3_C1_D5_A | ecosystem: Environmental > Terrestrial > Soil > Wetlands | place: USA: Ohio... | reverse complement strand
AATTCCCCCTCCCCAAGCCTCCCCCGCAAGCGGGGGAGGGAGTAGGCTATGCGTGCGGCTTTAATTGTGGCCACCATGACGCAGATCGAGGAAACAACTTTCGAGCCGTCGTCGCGCACAAGACGCTGGACGACGCCGCTGCGCGCGCTGCTGCGCCATGCGCTCGACGTGGCGCTGCCGCCGCTCTGCCCGGCCTGCCGCGCGCCGCTGGGCGACGGCGCAGGACTTTGCGCCGACTGCTGGTCGAAGCTGTCGTTGATCGAGCCGCCGTTTTGCGCGCGGCTTGGCATTCCATTCACCTACAATCCAGGTCCCGGCCTGTTGTCGATGGAGGCGATCGCCTCGCCGCCGGCCTATGACCGGGCGCGTGCGGCGGTGCGCTACGACGACATCGCGCGCGCGCTGGTGCATGCGTTCAAGTACGGCGACCGGCTCGATCTTGCGCCCATGATGGGGCGCTGGATGGCGCGCGCCGGCCGCGAGCTGACGCACGAGGCCGACGCGCTCGTTCCCGTGCCGCTGCATTGGCGGCGCCTGTGGTCGCGGCGCTTCAACCAGTCGGCGGCGCTTGCCGGCAGCGTGTCGCAAACCTGCGACGTGCCGGTGCTGCACGACGCGCTCAAGCGCGTGCGCGCGACGCCGCAGCAGGTCGGGCTGTCGAAGCCGCAGCGCGCCGACAACGTACAGGGCGCATTCCGGGTGCCGCCCGAGCGCAAGGCGGAGGTCGCCGGACGGCGGCTGGTGCTGATCGACGATGTGCTGACCTCGGGCGCCACGGTCGATACCTGCGCGCGCGCCCTGCTGCGGGCGGGCGCCAAGCACGTCGACGTGCTGGTTTTCGCCCGGGTTGTGGCGCCGGTGCGCAGTCCCATATAAACCCTGCCCGGAAACAACTGAACGCCATGCCGCCCGTCGAGATCTATACTACCCGCTGGTGTCCCTACTGCCACATGGCCAAGGCCCTGCTGAGGCGCAAGGGCGTCGCGTTCACGGAGATCGATTTGTCACGCGAGAAGGAGCGGCGCAGCGAGATGGTAGAACGGGCCAACGGGCGCTATACCGTGCCGCAAATCTTCATCGGGCCGCTGCACGTCGGCGGCTGCGACGACCTGCATGCGCTCGAGCACGCCGGCAAGCTCGATGCGCTGCTGGCGGATGACGGAGCCGCCGCATGAGCGCCAGCACTTTCAAGGCCGCGATGATCCAGATGCGTTCGGGCATGACGCCGGGCGCCAATGTCGAGGCGGCCGTGCGCTTGATCGGCGAGGCCAAAGCGGCCGGCGCCGAATACGTGCTCACGCCCGAGATGACCAATATCATGGAGGTCAAGCGCGAGCGGCTGTTCGCAGCCATCGTGGACGAAGAGCGTGACACTTCGCTCGCCACCTTCCGGGAGCTGGCGCGCGAACTCGGCATTTACGTTCACGTCGGCTCGCTGGCGATCAAGGCCGGGCACGAACGCGCGGCCAACCGTGCCTTCGTGATCGATCCCAAGGGCGAGATCGCCGCGCGCTACGACAAGATCCACATGTTCGACGTCGATCTGGCGGGCGGCGAGAGCTACCGCGAGTCGCGCAGCTACCGGCCGGGCGAATTGGCCGTGCTCACCGACCTGCCGTGGGGCCGGCTCGGCGTCACCATCTGCTACGATCTGCGTTTTCCGGCGCTTTATCGCGCCCTTGCCGAGGCAGGAGCCATTATGCTGGCAATCCCTTCCGCCTTCACGCGGCAGACCGGCGAGGCGCACTGGCACGTCTTGAACCGCGCGCGCGCGATCGAGAACGGCTGCTTCGTGTTCGCGGCCGCGCAAGCCGGCAAGCACGAGAGCGGACGCGAGACCTTCGGCCATTCACTGATCGTTGACCCTTGGGGGCGCATCCTGGCGGAGGGCGGCACCGAGCCGAGTGTAGTGATGGCCGAGATCGATCCAGCGGAAGTGTCCAACGCGCGCGCGCGCATTCCCTCACTCCAGCACGGGCGGCGCTTCGAAATCGTGGAGCCCTTGGCGGAGCCGGCGCATCTGCACGTGGTGAAGGGGGCGGGCGCCGAATGATCCGCTACGCACTGATTTGCGAAAAGGGCCACGCCTTCGAAAGCTGGTTCGCCGACAGCACGGCCTACGACAAACAGGCCAAGCGCGGGCTGGTGAGCTGCCCGCAATGCGGCTCGGCCAAGGTCGAAAAGGCGATCATGGCGCCGCGGCTCGCGACCTCGAAGAGACGCAAGGCGCCGGTGGAAGCGCCGGTGACACCTCAGGCATCCGCGCCCGCCGAGGCGCCGCCGACGCCGGTCGCGATGATCTCGCCGCAAGAGCGCGAGTTCCGCGCCAAGCTGAAGGAGTTGCGCGACCATCTCATGAAGAACGCCGACCATGTCGGACCGAAATTCCCCGAGGAAGCGCGCAAGATGCACTACGGCGAGATCGAACACCGTTCGATCTACGGCGAGGCTACGCCCGACGAAGCCAAGGCGCTGGCCGAGGAAGGCATCGAGGTGCACCCGCTGCCGGTGCTGCCGGACGAGCGGAACTAGTTTTTTCCGGCACAACCTCTCCGACGTCATTGCCGGGCTTGACCCGGCAATCCATGACGACTTTCCCAGAACGTCGACGCGTAAGGCTTTCCGAGTGGAATCTCATCATGGATGCCCGGGTCAAGCCCGGGCATGACGAGTCAGTGCGCGCGGCGTCCTAATACGCCCACACCAAGAGCGCCACGCCGATCACCACCAGCACCACGCCGGCAAGTTCGCGGTTCGTGGTCGGCTGCTTGAAGATGAGGTGCGTGACGCCTTGCGCGAACAGCACCTCGACCAGCGCCAGCGTGCGCACGTTCGCCGCCGAGGTGATGGCGAAGCCAAGAAACCAGAACTGCGAGGCGAAGGCGCCCATGAAGCCGGCGAACAGCGAGGGCCGCCAGGCCTTGGCGATGGCCGAAAGCACCATGGGATCGCGCAGCGCCAGATAGGCGGTCAGCAGCGCCGCCTGCATCGCCAGGCCGACGGCCAGCGTGAAGGTCGCCGCCATGACGAAATGCGGCAGATGCAGCGACAGGATGGCGCCGCGATAGCCGATGGCGGAGAGCGCGAACAGCGCGCCCGACAAAAGGCCGATGAAGGTCGAGCGCGCGGTGCTCACCTGACCGGCGCCGGGCTTGAGCGAGATCACGATCACGCCGGCGGTGGCGATCAGGATGGCCGCGGCCGACAGCGGCGTGACTTTGTCGCCGAGGAAGACGAGGCCGAACAGCGCGACCTGCACCGGCTCGGTCTTGATATAGGCGTAGGCCACCACGAAGGAGCGCTCGCCCATGACCGAGAGCATGGTGGCGGTGGCGGCGATCTGGGTGAGCGAGCCGGCGATTACCCAGGGCCAGAACTCGAGCGGCGGATGCGGCAGGCCGTAGCCGGCAAAGAACATCACGCCGGGCAGGAACACGAACAGCGCGAAGGGAAAGCCGAACAGGAAGCGCACATGGGTGGCGCCGACCGTGCCCAAGGTGGCGGTCAGCTCGCGCTGCATGGCGTTGCGCGCGGTCTGCGCCGCCGCGGCGATCAGCGTGAAGACGGCCCAGAGCATTGATTTGAGTTACTCAGTTGATGACACCGAAGGCCTCTCAACGTCATGCCCGGGCTTGACCCGGGCATCCATGATGAATCGGCGACGCGTCGAAATCTTACAAGCTCGTTCGCTTGTTGATCGGCCTCATGGATTGCCAGGTCAAGCCCGGCAATGACCAAGCTGCTATGCAGCGACCGATTTAATCTCGGCGGCCTCGGGGAATTCGGACACCTTGCCGTGCTCGTTGTCGATCAGCAGGAACAGATCGAAATAGCGGATGCGCGGCGCGCTGCCGGTGCGCTTGATGATCGATTGCCGCCAGGCCTCGTCATGCGCCTTCTTTGCTGCTTCCAGCGACGGCCAGACATAGACGCCGCCGCCGGTCTTGCCGTCGAGCTCGAGCAGGAAGTGCTTGCGCAGCAGGTCCTGGTTGGCCTGCCAATGCGCGATGACGTTGCGGGCCTCTTCGGCCACTTGCTTGCGGCTCCAGCCCTTCGGCGAGTCGAATTCAACGAATTCGAGAATCATGGATTTCTCCCTGCTTCTTTGCCTGCGCATGATCTTATCCGAAAACCGGTTCCCACTTTTCCGGATCATGCGCGTTCTGCCACCAACATATAGTTCACATCCATGTCGGACGACAACTGCCAGCGGTCGGCGAAGGGATTGTAGACCACGCCACGCTCGCCGGTGACCCTTAAGCCCGTGTTCTCGACCGCGGCTTCCAGCTCGCCCGGCGTGACAAACTTGTCCCATTGATGCGTGCCGCGCGGCACCCAGCGCAGCACGTATTCGGCGCCGACGATCGCCAGCGCGAAGCTCTTGAGCGTGCGGTTAATCGTGGCGGCAATGAGCAGCCCGCCCGGCTTGACCAGCGAGGCGCAGGTGGAAACGAACAGCGGCACGTCAGTGACGTGCTCGACCACCTCCATCGCCAGCACCACGTCGAAGGCTTCGCCGGCCTCCGCCAGCGCCTCGGCAGTGGTGGCGCGGTAGTCGACCGTGAGGCCCTGCTCCTCGCCATGCGCGCGCGCCGCCTCGATGTTCTCTTCCGCCGGATCGGCGCCGACCATTGTGGCGCCCAGCCGCGCCAAGGGCTCCGACAGGATACCGCCGCCGCAGCCGATATCGAGCATGCGCAGACCGGCCAAGCAGTCGAGCTTTCGGGGGTCGCGGCTAAAACGCGCGGCCGTCTGGTCGCGGATATAGGCGAGCCGCACCGGATTGAACTTGTGCAGCGCCGCCATCGGTCCGCGCGGCGCCCACCAGTCGGCGGCATGGCGCGAAAAGCGCTCGACTTCGGCGGTATCGACGCTGGTATCTCTGCTTTGGCGGGCTCGTTTTGCGGCCATTGCGGTCCCTAACCTTGGGCGCGGGTTCAAGTTGCAGGCACCCGACCCCGCCGGTATGTATACGCGCCTTTTCGGGCCGGCGCCCGGGCGAGGATGCCCTGCGCCGGCCGCATGTTAAGCGCCTAACGGCGGCGTCCGGGAACGTCAATGGCACGGCTGGTGATGAAATTCGGCGGAACGTCGGTCGCCGATCTCGACCGCATCCGCAACGTGGCGCGCCACGTCAAGCGCGAGGTCGACGCCGGCCACGAGGTGGCCGTCGTGGTCTCCGCCATGGCGGGCGTCACCAACCAGCTGGTCGAATGGTGCCGGCAGGCCGCCGTGCTGCACGACGCGCGCGAATACGATGCCGTGGTCGCGACCGGCGAGCAGGTCACCGCCGGGCTGCTCGCCATTGTGCTGGAAGGCATGGGCGTCAACGCGCGCTCCTGGCAGGGCTGGCAGCTGCCGATCCAGACCGACAACGCGCACGGCGCCGCCCGTATCATCGACGTCAACGGTGCGGAACTCGTCAAGCGCTTCAAGGAACTTGGGCAGGTCGCCGTGATCGCCGGCTTCCAGGGTCTGCACAAGGAGACTGGCCGAGTCACCACGCTCGGCCGCGGCGGCTCCGACACCTCGGCGGTGGCGGTCGCAGCGGCAATTCAGGCGGCGCGCTGCGACATCTACACCGACGTGGACGGCGTCTACACCACAGATCCACGCGTGGTGGCGCGCGCGCGCCGACTCGACAAGATCGCCTACGAGGAAATGCTGGAGCTCGCTTCGCTCGGCGCCAAGGTCATGCAGGTGCGCTCGGTCGAGCTCGGCATGATGCATAATGTGCCTATCTTCGTGCGCTCCAGCTTCGAGAAGCCGGAGGACATCGATCCGAACAAGCTGCCGTCGGGCACGCTCATTTGCGACGAGAGTGAAATCATGGAACAGCAGATCGTCACCGGAATCGCGTTCTCGAAGGACGAGGCGCAGATTTCCATCCGCCGCGTGCAGGACAAGCCGGGGGTCGCCGCCGCGATCTTCGGCCCGCTCGCCGACGCCAATATCAATGTCGACATGATCGTGCAGAACGTCTCGGCCGACGGGCTGACCACGGACTTGACCTTCACGGTGCCGTCGGCGGACTACGAGCGCGCCCGCGACACCATCGAGAAGGCCAAGAGCGCGATCGGCTTCGACCGGCTGGACGGGGCGACCGACGTCGCCAAGGTCTCGGTCATCGGCATCGGCATGCGCAGCCATGCCGGCGTCGCCGCCAAGGCGTTCAAGGCGCTGTCGGAGCGCAACATCAATATCCGCGCCATCACCACCTCGGAGATCAAGTTTTCGGTGCTGATCGACGCCGCCTATTCTGAGCTAGCGGTGCGCACACTGCACACGCTGTACGGGCTGGACAAATAGCTTGAACCTTCGCTCGCTGGGCTGCGTCTAATCGAAGCGATATCCTCACTTCGGGGGTGACAGCCATGAGCATCGAGACCGCCAATCCGGCGGACACGCGCGCCTATGCCCGCTTCACGCGGCGCCTGCAGGCCGTGTTCGTCGACATCATCATTTTCATGCTCATCTTCGTCGCCGCGTTGAGCCTTGCCGTCTCGCTCAAATCCGACAACGTCGGCCGGATTTTGGGATTTACCGTCGCCGCGACCTGGCTTTTGTACGAGCCAATTCTGGTGTCGATGACCGGAGGCACCATCGGACACCGGATTTATAACTTGCGGGTGGTTGACGACCGCGGCGGCAATGTCAGTTTTGCGAAGGCCGTCATTCGCGTCGTCATCAAGACCGTTCTGGGCTGGTACTCTTTCATCACGATGGCGCTGACGTCGCGCCATCAGGCGGTGCATGACCTGCTGACCAAGTCGACGGTACAGATCAAGGACCTCGCCAAGGCGCAGCCGTATCATTTCAATGCGCGGCGCGAGCAATTGACGCCGCCCGGCATGCCTTCGGTCACGCGGCGCGCGGTCGCGATCGTCATCTATTTGTTTTTGTGTTTCGTTCTATTCACGCTGGCCTTGCCGGGCCTCGGTGCGGCCGGACTGGTGTCCAGCCGATGCATCGACGGCAACCCTTGCTCCGGATCCGAGCTCATCATTTTGAGCCTGCTCTGGGTATGCTGGGCCGGCATGAGCGTTTCGGCCGTGGTCCTGGCATGGCGGGGCCGGCTTTGGGGCGTGCGTGCCCGCGACCCGGTGACGTGACCGGCCGCGCCAGCGCCCCCGCTTGCCGCGGACGCAGCCGGATGCGACAAGCCTGCAGAAAAAGTCAGGAGGAATTCCGCCCATGCGTGTCGTCACGCTCGAAGAGCATTTCAACGTACCGGCCGTGGTGAAGCGCATCGATCCGGCCGCCATCAAGGCCCGCGGCTTCCAGGCGCGGCGGGCGCCCAGCGACCGGCCGAACCCGATGGAACTGTTGCCCGAGTTCGGCGAGCGCCGTCTCAAGTCGATGGACGAGACCGGCATCACCGTGCAGGTGCTCTCCAACAACGGCCCGGGCCCCGACCTGGTGCCGGGCGCCGACGGCGTCGCCATGGCGCGCGAGATCAACGACTATCTGGCGGATGTCGTCGCGCGTCGACCCGACCGCTTCGCGGGCTTCGCCGTGCTGCCGATGCTAAGCCCGGATGCCTGCGCCGCCGAGCTTGCGCGCTGCGTCAAGGAACTGCATTTCCCCGGCGCGATGATCCACGGCACCACGGCAGGACGCTTCCTCGATCACCCGAGCTATGACGGCCTGCTGGCGGCGGCGGTGGAGCTCGACGTGCCGATTTACATCCACCCGCATCTGGCGCCGGCGCCGGTGCGGGAGGCCTATTATTCCGGCCTGGAGCAAGGCGCCGGCCGCGTGCTGGAGGCCGCCGGCTGGGGCTGGCATTCGGAGACCGCGATCCACCTGCTGCGCCTGGTGCTGGCCGGGACGCTCGACAAGCACCCGAAGCTCAAGATCATCATCGGGCACATGGGCGAAATGCTGCCCATGATGCTGGCGCGCATCGACGCGGTTTTCTCGCTCGATATCGACCACCTCAAACGGCCGATCAGCCGCGCGATCCTCGACCAGGTCTGGATCACCACCAGCGGCGTCTTCACCGAGCCGCCGTTCTTGGCGGCGCTGCAGACCTTCGGCATCGACCGCATCCTGTTCTCGGTCGACTACCCCTATGCGCCCAACATTGCCGGCCGGCGCTTCCTTGACACGGTCTCGCTTTCGCCGGCCGATATGGCCAAGCTCGCGCACGGCAATGCGGACGCGCTGCTCAAACTGAAGGCCTGAGGGCTCCGAAGCCCTCTTTCCGTCACCCTGAGGTGTGAGCGCAGCGAGCCTCGAAGGGCGGCGGCCCGGCCCGTCCACCCTTCAAGGGTCGCCTTCGGCGGCCACCTCAGGCTGACGGATCAAGGCTGGAAACTGCCCGTTTGGCTTGCCCCTTGCATGGGCCATTGGCTATAGGCTGAGCCATATGCGGCCGCGGCGTTAGGCGTCCCCGCGGTCGCTATTCGTACATGATTGGGCCGTAGGAGGAGGCCGCGGGGGCAAGCCGCGGCTCAACAGGGACTTCGACAATGCGTGGCGCGCTCGGCGGTCCGCGCGTGCTGTTACGGCGGCTTCGCGAGGTGATGGCGGAGCCGGTCAGCGCGCAGGACCGCCTCGACAAGGTGGTCGTGCTGATCGCCGCCAACATGGTGGCGGAGGTGTGCTCCGTCTACGTCTTGCGCGTGGACGGAACCCTCGAGCTATACGCCACCGAGGGCCTCAAGCGTGAGGCCGTGCACAAGACCGTGCTGAGGGCCGACGAGGGCCTGGTGGGGCTTGCCGCCAGCGAGGCCAAGCCGATCAACCTGTCGGATGCGCAGACCCATCCGGCATTCTCGTTCCGGCCGGAGACGGGCGAAGAAATCTACCATTCCTTCCTCGGCGTGCCGATCCTGCGCGCCGGCAACACGCTCGGCGTGCTGGTGGTGCAGAACCAGGCGCGGCGCACCTACACCGAGGAGGAAGAAGAGGCGCTGCAGACCACGGCGATGGTGCTCGCCGAGATGATCGCCTCGGGCGAATTGTCGACGCTCGCCCGCCCGGGCGCCGAGCCAGCCGCCCGCCACAGTTTGCATCTGGTCGGCACCTCGCTGTCCGACGGCATCGCGCTCGGCCATGTCGTGCTGCACGAGCCGCGCGTGGTCATCACCAATGTAATCGCCGACGACGTGCAGCGCGAGCTCAAGCGGCTGGACGCGGCCATCGCCACCCTCCGCGCCGACCTTGATCGTATGGTCGAGCACCGCGACGTCGCCGACGGCGGCGAGCATCGCGACGTGCTCGAGGCCTACCGCATGTTCGGCTACGACCAAGGCTGGCTGCACAAGATGCGCGAGGCGGTGATGACCGGCCTCACCGCCGAGGCGGGCGTCGAGCGCGTGCAGTCCGATACGCGCGCGCGCATGCTGCGCGCCTCCGATCACTATTTGCGCGACCGCCTGCACGATCTCGACGACCTGGCCAACCGGCTGATGCGGGTGCTGATGGGCCAGGACCACGCGCCGAGCAAGGAGCGGCTGCCGGAGAACGCCATCGTGGTGGCGCGCTCCATGGGCCCGGCGGCGCTGCTCGACTACGACCGCAAAAGACTGCGCGGGCTGGTGCTGGAGGAAGGCGGGCCGACCTCGCATGTCTCGATCGTGGCGCGCGCGCTCGGCATTCCGACCGTGGGCGAGATCGAGAATGCGACCGGCCTGGTCGAGCCCGGCGACGCCATCATCGTCGACGGCACCACCGGCCACGTGCACATGCGGCCGCCGCAGGACATCGAGACCGCCTATGGCGAGCGGGTGAAGCTGCGCGCGCGGCGGCAAGCGCAATATCACGCGCTGCGCGACAAGCCTTGCGTCACCAAGGACGGCTGCAAGATCACGCTGATGATCAATGCCGGCCTCGCCATCGACCTGCCGCATATCGAGGAGACCGGCGCCGCCGGCATCGGCCTATTCCGCACCGAGCTGCAGTTCATGGTGGCCAACACCTTCCCGCGCACGCAGGAGCAGCTTTCGCTCTACCGCGCGGTGATGGATGCGGCCGGCGAGAAACCGGTGACGTTCCGCACGCTCGACATCGGTGGCGACAAGGTGCTGCCCTATATGCGCAATGTGGAGGAGGAGAACCCCGCGCTCGGCTGGCGCGCGATCAGGCTCGGCCTCGACCGGCCTGGACTGCTGCGCAGCCAGTTGCGCGCCCTGTTGCGCGCCTCGGGCGACCGCGAATTGCGCTTGATGTTTCCGATGATCGCTACGGTAGAAGAATTCGACAAGGCGAAGAGCCTGGTCGAGCTCGAGCTCACTCATCTGCGCCGGCACGGCCACCCGCTGCCCGAGCGGGTGGAGATCGGCGCCATGCTGGAGGTGCCCTCGCTGCTGTTCCAGCTCGACGAATTGCTCGACCGGGTGGATTTCCTCTCGGTCGGCTCCAACGATCTCATGCAATTCCTCTATGCCGCCGACCGCGGCAATGTGCGCGTGTCCGACCGCTTCGATCCGCTGTCGGCGCCGGTGCTGCGCGCGCTCAAGGACGTCGCTGACCGCGCCAAGAAACACGGCAAGCCGGTGGCGCTGTGCGGCGAACTCGCATCGCAGCCGATCGGCGCCTTGGCGCTGGCGATTCTCGGCTACCGTTCGCTGTCGCTGTCGCCCTCGGCGGTCGGTCCGGTCAAGGCGCTGCTGCTCGACCTCGATTGCAAGAAGGCCGAGCAGGCAATCCTGCCGTTGCTTTCGCAGCCGGTCGGCAGCGTGTCGATCCGCCACAAGCTGGAAAGCTTTGCGGCGGCCGAGGGGCTGCAGCTTTGATCGCACTGCCGCAGCAAAAGCTCGACGCCCTGCTCGCCCGCCACGCCCTGGTGGAAAGCGAGCTGGCGAGCAATTTGACGCCCGACGCCTACGTCAAGCTGTCGCGCGAATTCGCCGAGCTCGCCCCGGTGATCGACGCGATCAAGGCCTATCGCGCGGTCGCCGGCGAAATTGCCGACCTGCAGGCGCTGATCGACGATCCTGCGACCGACAGCGAGATGCGCAAGCTGGCGGAAGCCGAGAAGCCGGCACTGCAGGCACGCCGGGACAGACTCGAGCATCAGATCCAGCTCGCGCTGATTCCCAAGGATGCGATGGACGATCACAACGCCATCCTTGAAATCCGCGCCGGCACCGGCGGCGACGAGGCGGCGCTGTTTGCCGGCGACCTGTTCCGCATGTACGAGCGCTACGCCGCCAAGCAGGGCTGGAAAACCGAAATCCTCTCCATAAGCGAAGGCTCAAAGGGCGGCTTCAAGGAGATCGTCGCCGAGGTGCGCGGCCGCGGCGTCTTTGCCAACCTCAAGTTCGAATCCGGCGTGCACCGCGTGCAGCGCGTGCCCGACACCGAGGCCTCCGGCCGCATCCACACCTCGGCGGCGACCGTCGCGGTGCTGCCGGAGGTGGAGGACGTCGACGTCGACATCGACGAAAAGGATCTCAAGATCGACACCATGCGGGCGCAGGGCGCCGGCGGCCAGCACGTCAACAAGACCGAGTCCGCCATCCGCATCACCCACATCCCGAGCGGCATCGTGGTCCTGGTGCAGGAAGAGCGCTCGCAGCACAAGAACCGCGCCAAGGCCATGACCATGCTGCGCGCCAAGCTCTACGATCAAGAGAAGACCAAGCGCGACAGCGAGCGCGCGGCCGAGCGGCGCGGGCAGATCGGCTCGGGCGACCGCTCCGAAAGAATCCGCACCTATAATTTTCCGCAAGGCCGCGTCACCGATCACCGCATCAATCTTACGCTCTACAAGCTGCCGCAGGTGATGGAGGGCGAGGCGCTCGACGAGGTGATCGACGCGCTGGTGACGCAGCACCAGGCCGAGTTGCTCGCGGCGGAAGGCGCCAGGCCGTGAGGATCATTCCCGGCCTGAAAGACGGCGCCTCGGTCGCCGAGGCGGCCCGCCTGATGGCGCAAGCCTTCCGCATGGCCGGCGTGGAGGAGGCGGAGATCGACGCCCGCGCGCTGCTTGGCCATGCCTTGCGGCTCGACCGCGCTCAGCTCATCGCGCAGCCCGAACGGATCTTGGAAGCGCGCGAGATCGACGCCGTGTCAGCGCTAACGGCGCGCCGGCTCAAGCGCGAGCCGGTCGCGCGCATCCTCGGGCGCAAGGAATTCTGGGACCAGATGCTGGAGGTCGGCCCGGCCGTGCTGGTGCCGCGCCCGGAAACCGAGACCGTGGTGGAAGAAGCCCTCGACGCGGTTGCGCGCGACGGCACCAAAATGGAGAAGCTGCGCATTCTCGACATCGGCACCGGCTCGGGCGCGCTGTTGCTGGCGCTGCTCGGCGAATTGCCCAACGCGGTCGGGCTCGGCACCGATGTCAGCGAGGCGGCGCTCGCGGTCGCGCGCGGCAACGCCGAGCGCAATGGCCTGGCAGCGCGCTGCACTTTCGTCGCCTGCGATATCGCCAAGGGCGTCGCCGGGCCGTTCGATCTGATCGTGTCCAATCCGCCCTACATCCCGCATGGCGACATCGCCACGCTCGCGCCCGAGGTGCGCGACTACGAGCCGGCGCAGGCACTCGACGGCGGCAATGACGGCCTCGACGCCTACTGTGCGATCGCGGCTGAAACGCCACGCCTGCTTAGGCCGGGTGGCCGACTTATCGTGGAACTTGGCGTCGGCCAGGAGCCGGCGGTGCGCGCGCTGTTTACCAAGGCGGGGCTGAGCGTGGGCGCCGCGCGCAAGGATTTAGCCGCGATCCCGCGCGCGCTTCCCGCGAAGATTGCATCGTGAAGGGCCCTGGAATAGCGGCGGGAGCGAACCGCATTGCGTTTTCGTGGCAAGCGCAAGGCGGCTATAAGCCCCGAAAAAACCTCTTGGAATATGGCGCGGAAACGACTAGCTTCCGGTCACGGAATCGACCCGTGACGGTTGCACCGCCTGAGAACCCCGGAGCCTTGAGGCTCTGTGTGGCGGCGGCGCAAGGGCGGATGAAGGGCCGGCTTAAGAGCCAAGACGGCAATGAAATCCCGGATACGGGTCCGGATGCTTCACCGGTTGGGCGCATCAAATTTCGAAACCTATGCGATGCGCGTAACAAGGGGTTGGCAACGTCGCGGATTGAGACCGCGGCCATGGGGTTGCTTTTGCAATCGCTATAAGGAATCGCAAACGTTGGAGCATTCACGCGGAAATTCGGCGCGGGCTGACGCCAGCGCAGCGGGTTTTCATGTGGGTTTAGGTTGAGTTGATGATTTAGCGGCAGCTGCCGCGAGACAAAGGCGAAAGGTCAGCGAACAGGCACATCATGAGAAACGGTCAAAAGCGCATGCGGGGACGCGGTGGTCACCGCAAAAGCCAGAATCCGCTGACGCGGGTCTATGAGTCGAACGGGCCCGACGTGAAAATCCGCGGCACCGCCTCGCACATCGCGGAAAAATACATCCAGCTCGCGCGCGACGCGCAAAGCTCGGGCGATCCGGTGGCGGCGGAGAACTACTACCAACATGCCGAGCATTATTTCCGTCTGATCGCCGCCGCGCAGGAGCAATTCCGCCAGCAGAATCCCTACTACCAGCAGCAGCCGCAGCAGGGCGCGGGCGGAGCGCAGGGCGGCGACGAAGGTTACGACGAGGAGGGCGACGAGGGGCAGCCCTTCATGGGCCAGAACGAGCCAAGCTTCGTTCAGCGCGAGCCGCAACCGCAGCCTTATCTGCCGCGCGACGCGCAGCCGTTTCCGCCGCGCGATCAGCAGGTGCGCCCGCAACAGCAGCAACCCGCGGGCGACGAGCATAACGCGGGCGCCTTGCCGGCCTTCATCACCGGCGGCAACCAGCCGCAGCCGAATCCCGGCGGCAACGGTCACGACCAAGGCGAGCGCGGTCAAGGCGGACAAGATCGCTATGGCGGCGGCTTCCGCCGGCGCCGGCGCCACCGCGGCGGCGGCGGCGGCGGCTTCCGCGAGCGGCCGGATTTCGCCGGCGGCAACAATCCGCAAAATCCGCAAGGCGCATCATCGCCGCAGGGCGGCGACGGCGGCGACGAGCCGCAGCCCGGGGAGTAATCACTCACCGATTACCGTCATCCCGAGGAGCGCGCCGAAGGCGCGACTCGAAGGATGACGGATTAGGCTTCATCGCCCCGGCGACGGCGCCAGGGCGGGCTCGAGCGCCGGCACCAAGCGGCTCTTGACCCTGCGCGCCGGGATCGCGCGGTAGACCTGCTTCACCGCTTCCACCAGGTGCACGCCGGCGAACGGCGCCGACAGCGTGGAGCCGGTGCGCTCCCAGGCGACCGCCGAGCGCAGGAACCAGCCGCGGTCGACCGGCGGCACGTAGAGCGCCTCGCTCCAGCCGGTCGGCGTGAACCAGGTCTCGCGCAACAGCTGATTGATCTGCGAGCGCGAATAGGGCCGGCCGTGGCCGAAGGGCGTGGTGTCCGTGCGCGCCCACACGCCGCGGCGGTTCGGCACCACCGCCAAGAGCCGCCCGCCCGAAGCGAGCACGCGCCACACCTCGCGCAGCAGCGCGGCCGGATCGTGCGTCATCTCCAGTCCGTGCACCAGCAGGATGCGGTCGACCGCGGCGTCGGGCAGCGGCAGCTCGAACTCGTCGACCAGCGCCGACAGGGCGGGACGCGTGGTCGGCCATTTCACCACGCCCTGCCCGGCCGGCATGAAAGCGAGGCAGCGCTCGGCCTCCTCGCGGAACAGGCCGAGATAGGGCGTGGCATAGCCGATGCCGAGCACGCGCTGGCCGGCGGTATCCTTCCAGAGCCCGCGAATGCCGCGGCCGATAAAGCGGCGGGCCACCACGCCCAGCCGCTGGCCGTAGAAATTGCGCAGGTCGACAACGTCGATCGACATGGCCGCAGATTACAACAGTTACGGCGCGTTCAACGGGGCCCCGCACGAAACGGTGAATGCTGCGCTTCGCTCAATAAAGGGGTTGACAAGGCGCCATTATTTCGATAGTCGTTGAAATATGGAAACGATGGCCGCCGTCAATGCGCTTGCTGCGCTGGCGCAGGAAAATCGTCTGGAGGTGTTTCGCGCTCTTGTGGAGGCGGGTGCCGACGGCTTGCCCGCCGGTCGAGTAGCGGAAATGCTCGATCTCGCGCCGAACACCTTGACGTTTCACTTCGACCGCCTGCGCGCAGCCGGCCTAGTCACCGTGCGGCGTGAAGGCCGCTCGATGATCTACGCCGCGCGCTACGAGGCCATGAACGCGCTCGTCGAATTTTTGACCGAAAATTGCTGCGGTGGCGCGGTCGGCGAATGCCGGCCTGCGCAAAGCGCAACCCCGGCACGCAAGAAGAGGACCGCGTGATCGTTCGGATTTGCGCGGCCAGGTGTCAGCCATGAAACTTTACATGTTCGAGCACTGTTCGCTGTGCTTTCGCGTG
>Ga0316624_10000340_pt1 | contig 15321 bp, 14 predicted proteins | sample OWC_Aug_N3_C1_D5_FD_207657 | JGI IMG/M metagenome (GOLD analysis project Ga0316624, IMG submission 207657) | Wetland soil microbial communities from Old Woman Creek delta, Ohio, United States - OWC_Aug_N3_C1_D5_A | ecosystem: Environmental > Terrestrial > Soil > Wetlands | place: USA: Ohio... | reverse complement strand
CGGAGCCAAGCTGCGGCGGCCGGCCACGATGGCGAAAAACGTCGGGCGGTCACCGCTCTGCGTCGAGATGGCAAGGTCGTATTGGCGCCATAGCCGGCCGACAGCGCAAGGCTCTGCGCGGCACTCGGGCGCGGCGGCATCGCGACGATGGCATTGAGGTCAGGGTTATCGTGAAGAATGCCGACCGTGTCCGCAAACACCAAGGCGTCGATGCCGGCTCGCGGCCATGCCTGCCGCAGACTGCGAATGAGCGGCGTCGCCATCAGCACGTCGCCGAGCCGGCGCAAGGCAATCACCAGAATGCGCGCCCGCTCCGGAAGCGCGATGCGGCTCACGGCGGTCATGGCGCGGCGTCGCTTGATCATTTGGCGACCGTCGCTTTGAGCACCATGCCGCCGGCGACGCCGACGCCGACCACATAGACCCAGCCTTGCCCGAAATCGAACAAATGCGAGTTGAACAAGGAGCCGACGATATTCTGCGCGACGACGACAAGACCGACCCAGGCCGCCAGGCCTTCACCGCGGAACAAGAGTAGGTGAGCGATCCACATCGCCCACAGCACGATCGCGCCGACGAGGCCAAGCTGGATCGCCACGGCGAAAGTCTGATTATGCGGATTGGTGGTCGCCGAGGCAGCGGGTCCGGTTTCGCCGGCAGCCGATTTTTCGAACAGCGCGTGGATCGAGCCGGTGCCGTGGCCGATGATCGGCGCCTCCAACACAAACTTCGTCGATTTTTCGGCAAATACGATGCGCTCGCTCGCCGAGTTAGCGGCGTTCTTGCGCTCGTATTTTTCTAGGTTCTTCCAAATCGCGAGCGTGCGCTTTTCGAGATAGGGCGACGAATACCAGCCGGAGACGGCCAGCAAGATCACAATGCCAATCACGACGGCGCCGCCGCGCAAGGTCAATTGCGTGATGGCGAACAAGACGACCAGCACGGGAATGACTACCAGCGCGGTGCGGCCGGTCGCCACGTAGAAGATATCCGCCAGCATGGCGAGCGCCAACGCCAGCAAGCCGGCAAGCCAAAGCCAGCGCCGCCGCTCGAAGCTCTCGACGGCGAGATAAAGCAGGCCGAAGATGCAGGTGACGAATTCGCCGCTTTGCGTCGCCGGATTTTTCACCAACACGTGCTCCCCGCCGTACCTGAGGATGGCCGCCAGCGGGGCGATGAACTCGCCGACCAGCGAAACAACCAGCAGAACTACGCAGGACGCGAGATAGCCGCCCAACACCCACAGCCCGCGGTCGGACCGGCGAAACTGCGCGAACAGGAGCGGGATCGCCAGCAGCTTGAAAAACGAATCGAGCCCGTTCCAGCGCGCGGGCCACGAGACGTCTGCCCAGGCCATTCCGAGCACGCCGAGCAGCAATAGCAGCACCGGCAGGCCGCCGGCCGCCGTCGCCGGTTCACGCCGCACGTCGCCCCATTCGAGCGCGGGAATGAGCGCGATGAGCCAAAGCACCAGCAGGATGCTGGTCGCCGAGGTCGACCACGGCAGCGACACTGCGACGGCGACCATCAGGCCGTCGGCGACGTACGCGAATTTCACCCGGTCGATAGAAGCCCCAATCGAAAGCCCTGCCATCCGTCACCCCGCGCCCGCCGCGGCGGCAGCCTTGGTCTTCATCGACGACAGGCCGCGTTGCGCGCGAATCTCGTCGCTAGCGATGATGTCGGAGAGCTTGCGCTCGTTCTGCGGCAGCCGATGCCGGTCGGCTTCCGGATGCCAAAGATGCAGCACACCGGTCGCGAACACGCCGTCCTTGCGCTTAACGCCGGCACGCAGCAGGCGCACGACGATGTCGGAATCCTCCTTGCCCCAGCCGCGATAGTCGGCGTCGAAGCCGTCGACGCGATCGAGATCGGAGCGCCAGACCGCCAGGTTGGCGGAGCGCGCGCCGCGCCAGGCCTTTTGCCGCAGCCGCCGCAGCGGCCCGAGCGGCAAATGCAGCAGCGCCGCCAGGCGATTGATGCCGCCGCGCGCGCGCTGCGCCAGGAAAGTTACCAAGCCCCATGCCTCCGGCGCGAGCTGCTGGCGCAGCACCTGCCCGGTCAGTTCGGGCGACAGCAGGATGCGGTTGCCGGTGACGAACCAGCCGGGCTCGGCCAGACGGCGGTGGGCGGCAACGAAATCCGGCCGCGCGATGCAGTCGCCGTCGAGGAAGATGATATAGGCGCCGCGCGCGGCGAGGATCGCGCGGTTGCGGATCTCGGCGGCGCGGAAGCCGCGGTCCTCGTGCCAGACGTGGACGAGACGGTGGCCTAGTCTGGCCTTCCAGGCCTCGACAAGTTCGGCCGTGGCTGGCCGCGAGCCGTCGTCGGCCACCACTACTTCGAAATCCCGATCAGTCTGGCGCGCGAGCGAGCGCAGCACTGCCTCCAGCGCGTCTTCGCGGTTATAGGTGGTGACGATGACGGAAATCAGCTCGGCCACGGGCTTCCAGCTTATGATGGCGCATGATCTTATCCGAAAACCGGTTTCCACTTTTCGGGATCATGCGCTGGACGCTGGCTTTAGCCGAACTCCTCCGCGCCGACAAACCCCTAGGGCGCGCCCGGCCGGCAATGTTAACGTGCCGGCGCAGCAAGAGCTGAGTCCAGCAACTCTCTGATCATGCAAAAGATTTCAGCCTATATCCTGACCTATAACGAGGCGGAAAAGATCGAGGCGGCCATGTCGAGCGTGCTGTGGGCCGACGAGGTGGTGGTGGTCGACTCCTTCAGCATCGATGCGACCGCCAAGCTGGCCGGCGCGCTGGGCGCGCGCGTGGTTGAGATCGAATTCAAGGGGTTCGGCGATCTGCGCAACCGCGCCATCGAAGCCTGCCGCTACGACTGGATCTTCAGCCTGGACGCCGACGAGCGCTGCACCGAGGCGGTGCGCGACGAGATCCTCACCCTGCTCGCGGGCACCCCCGAACATGATGTCTACCGCGTGCCGCGCAAGAGCTACATGATGGGCCGCTGGATCCGCGGCTCCGGCTGGTATCCGAATTTCCGCCAGCCGCAGCTCTTCCGCAAAGGCGCGATGCGCTACACGCTCGAGCCGGTGCATGAAGGCTACGAAAATTTGAGCGGCAAGCCGCTCGGCACGCTCACCAATGCGATCTGGCAGTTCCCCTTCCGCAATCTGGAAGAGGTCATCAACAAGATGAACCGCTATTCCTCGCTCGGCGTGCCGAAGCTTGCGGGCAAGCGGGTCTCGATGGCGAGCGCATTCGGCCACGGGCTCTGGTCGTTCCTCAAGCATTACATTTTCAAGCTCGGCTTCATCGACGGCTGGGCCGGCTTCGTCATTGCCTTTGGCAACTTCGAGGGGACTTTCTACCGCTACGCCAAGCGCTACGAGGAGACGCAAGGCTGGCAGCCGCCGGAGGGCAAGCCGCTGAAGCGCGAGACAAAGGGCTGAGGCTTCAGCGCTTCTGCTGGCCGCGGCTGCGCTCGACCATGGCGCTGGTCGAATGGCCGGGCACCAGCTCGATCAGGATCACTTCGCCGCCCAGCGCCTCGACGATCTCGCGCCCGACCACCTGCTCGCGCGTGTAGTCGCCGCCCTTGACCAGCACGGTTGGCTTGACATGGGCAATGAGTTTTTCCGGTGTGTCCTCGTCGAACACCACCACCAGATCGACCGCCTCCAGCGCGGCCAGCAATTCGGCGCGCGCCTCCACCGGCTGCACCGGGCGACCGGCGCCTTTTAGCCGCGTCACCGAGCCGTCGCCGTTGAGGCCCACCACCAGCCGGTCGCAGGCCGCCCGCGCGCCGGCCAGCAGGCGGATATGGCCGGGGTGCAAGAGATCGAAGCAACCATTTGTGAATCCGACCCGCAGGCCCTGGCGCCGCCACTCGGCAAGATGCTCGTCGAGCTGCGTCCAGTCGAACACGATTTTTTCCTCGGCCGCCAGCGTGGCCGCCGGCAGGATGCGCGAGCGCAGCTCGGCGACCGAGACGCTGGCCGTGCCGCGCTTGCCGACCACCACCGCGGCGGCCGCATTGGCCGCCCGCATGGCGGATTCGAAATCGGCCTCGAGTGCCAGCATCGCCGCCAGCACGGCAACCACGGTGTCGCCCGCGCCGGAAACGTCACGCACGCGCACAGGATAGGCCGGCACATGCACGGCGCCGGTGTCGGTGACCAGCGTCATGCCGTCTTCGCTGCGGGTCACCAGTACCGCATCGGCGTCGAGTTCCTCGCGCAAACCGTCGGCGGCGGCGGCGATCTCCTCGTCGCTCTGCGCCGCGCTATGCGTTGCATCCGCAAGCTCCTGCCGGTTCGGCGTGATCAGCGTGGCGCCGCGGTAGATCGAATAGTCGCGTCCCTTCGGGTCGACCACCACCGGCTTGCCTTGCGCGTTGGCAGCCGCGATCACGTCGCGGACGACGCGCGGGGTGAGCGCGCCCTTGGCGTAATCGGACAGCACCACCGCACCGGCGCGCGGCATCGCTTCGATCACATGGCCGATCAGGGCTTTTTCCGCGGCCGCATCGATCGGCGCCGCCATCTCCCAGTCGGCGCGCAGCAGATGCGTGGAAAAATGCTCGGAGACGAAGCGCACCTTGCGTGTGGTTTGGCGCTTTTTGTCCACCACCAGGTCAAACTCGATCAGCGGATGGGCTTCGAGCGCGTTTGCCAAGGCGCGGCCGGGCTCGTCGTCGCCGACCACGCCGACGAAGATGCAACGGGTGCCGAGCGAGACCAGATTGCGCGCGACATTGCCGGCGCCGCCGATCATCAGTTCGGCGCGCTTGACCGCGATCACCGGCGTCGGCGCTTCCGGCGAGATGCGCGACACCTCGCCGTAGACGAATTCGTCCAGCATCAGATCGCCGACGCAGAGCACGGTCTGCCCGGCGAGGTCGGAGAGATGCTTGTCGAAATCGAACATGGTCTATCTATATTTATCCGCGCGGTCGAGATAGCCGGTGACGTACTGGCCGACGGCGGTCTCGAGCGGCGTGAAGTCGGCGTTATAGCCTGCCCGGCGCAGGTTCTCGATCTTGCTCTGCGTGAAATACTGGTACTGGCCGCGGATCGTCTCCGGCATCTCGATATATTCGATGTTCGGCTTCCGCTTGAGCGCCTTGAACATGGCGCCGATCATGTCGCGGAAGCTTTCCGCCGTGCCGGTGCCGACGTTGAAGATGCCGTTGACCGACGTCGCGTCGAGCAGCCAGCGCAGCACCGCGATGGCGTCGTCGACATAGATGAAATCGCGGCGCTGATCGCCGTCGGCGATGCCCTCGCGATGCGACTTGAACAGGCGTACCGGCTTGCCGGCTTTCGCTTCGTCGAACACTTTCGCCAGCACGCTCATCATGTGGCCCTTGTGGTATTCGTTCGGGCCGAAGACGTTGAAGAACTTCAAGCCGGCCCAGTGCGGCGGCAACTTGTCCTTTCTGACGTAGCGGTCGACCAGCGCGAGGTCGAACAGGTGTTTGCTCCAACCGTAGAGATTCATCGGCTGCAATTTGCGCAGGGCGTCAGGCGACCAGTCGTCGTCGAAGCCATGACTGCCGTCGCCATAGGTGGCGGCCGAGGAAGCGTAGATGAACGGCGTGCGGGTCTGGGTGCACCAGTCGAGCAGGCGCAGCGAGGTGCGGAAATTGTTCTCCATCACCAGGTCGCCATCCGTCGCAGTCGTGTCCGAGATGGCGCCCATGTGGATGACAGCGTCGAGCTTGCGGGCATCGAGCCAGGCCATGAGCTCGGCCGGCGGCACCAGGTCTGCGATCTTGTGCTTGGCGAGATTGCGCCACTTGGCGTCGTCGTGGCCGAGTGCGTCATTGACGACGACATCGCTCGCGCCCGCCTCGTTGAGGCTCGCCACCACATTCGACCCGATAAATCCGGCCCCGCCGGTGACCAGAAACATGAATACCCCTCGCGCGCGGCCAACCTTTGCCCCAGTCCGGCGACCGGCGCAAATCCCATGGCCGGGCCTGACGCAAATGGCTCAGGAAAGGGTAAAAATCGTGGCTGGACAGGGAGTAACCGCGCAGGCTAACGCCTGCCGGCCTGCCCGAATTCGGCAAAGGGGGCGGCCGAAGCCATGACCCAGGACTTCAAGGAAGCCGCGCCGGTTCTGATCGTGCCCTTTGTCTGGATCGGCGATTTCGTCCGCGTCCATTCGGTGGTGAAGCTGTTGCGCGCGCAGGCGCCGGAGCGCCCCGTCGACATGGTCTCAAGCACGCTGTGCGCGCCCTTGGCCGACTACATGCCGGGCCTGCGCCAGGCGATCGTCGCCGACTTGCCGCGCCGGCGCCTTGGCTGGGCGCTGCAACGCCAGCTCGCCGAAAAGCTGCGCGCCGGCCGCTATGGCCAGGCGCTGGTGATGTCGCGCAAGTGGAAGGCGGCGCTGGCGCCGTGGCTGGCCGGCATCCCCAGGCGCACCGGTTTCATCGGCGAGATGCGGTTCGGGCTCATCAACGATGTGCGCTATGGCGAACGCAGCCTGCCGCGCATGATCGACCAGATGGGCGCGCTCGCGCTGCCGTCGGGCGCAAGCCTGCCGCCGGAATGGCCGCTGCCCGAGCTGAAGGTGCCAGCGCGCGAGGTGGATGCCTGGTGCACACGGCAAGGGCTGGCGCAGGACGATCCGCCCATCGTGACGCTGTCGCCGGGCGCGGTCGGTGAAGGCAAGGCCTGGCCGCCGGGCCACTATGCGGAGCTGGCGCGCGCGTTGATGAAGGACGGCATGTCGGTGTGGGTGCTGGGCGGACCGAACGAGAAGGACATCGCGCAGCAGATCGCCGCGGCAGCCGGTCCCCGCGTGCGCGACCTCACCGGCAACGATCTGCGCGACGCAATCCTGGCGCTCGCCGCCGCCGATGTTTCGGTCACCAACGATTCCGGTCTGATGCACGTCGCTGCGGCGATCGGCACGCCGACCATCGCCATCTTCGGCCCGACCAGCCCATGGCATTGGAAGCCGCTCAATCCGGTTGCCGCCATCCTGGAGCCGCCCGGCGACGAGGCGGCGCGCGAGCGCGCGCGCAGCGAAGGCAACGACGCCGTCCGCCACCGCCGCACCGCCGACGTTTCAGTCGAAACGGTATTGGCCAGCCTGCGCGAAGTGCTCGCGCGTGCGAAGCGGGCTTCGTCATGAGCGAGGCGCGCGCAAACTTGCGGCCCGCGGCGTTCCTCGACCGTGACGGCGTCATCAATGTCGACGCGGGTTATGTCGGCACGCGCGAACGGTTCCAGTGGATCCCAGGTGCGGCCTCGGGCATCCGCCGGCTCAATGAGGCTGGCTTTCTGGTGTTCGTCGCCTCCAATCAGTCGGGCGTCGCGCGCGGACTGTTCACGGAAGCGCAGATGCACGAACTCGATGCCTGGATGTGTAGCGAATTGTCCGCGCAAGGCGCGCGCATCGACGACGTGCGCTATTGCCCATTCCTCGCCGACGCCGAGGTCGCGGCCTATCGCAAGGCCTCCGATTGGCGCAAGCCCGCGCCCGGCATGATCCTCGACCTGATGCGGCATTGGCCGGTCGACCGCGCGCGCAGCTTCTTCATCGGCGACAAGGAGATCGACATGCAGGCCGCCCGCGCCGCCGGCATTGCCGGCAAGCTGTTCCCCGGCGGAGACTTGCAGGCATTCGTCGAGAAATGCCTGGAAAACGTCGGCAAATCCTGACATCAAGACAGCCGTTAACGAATGAGCCGACTGGAACCTGACGCAAGCGGCGTTCCGTGCTATCAATCGGCTCGATCGGCGAGGGTTTTCGGGGCCATGGCGAAACCGCGGGCAAGCGAAGCGAGCACCGGCCAAGCGCAATCGATTGTCGGCTCAGCGCTGCGCACGCTCGAAGTGGAAGGCGCCGGCGTCGACGCGCTGGCTGCGGCGTTGCGCGGAGGGCTCGGGCCCGCCTTCATCGCCGCCGTGGAACTTATTCGCGCCGCGCAAGGCCGCGTGATCGTCACCGGCATGGGCAAGTCGGGCCATGTCGGGCGCAAGATCGCCTCCACATTCGCATCCACCGGCACGCCGGCGCTGTTCGTGCATCCGGGCGAGGCGAGCCACGGCGACCTCGGCATGATCGCGCCCAACGATGTCATCATCGCGCTGTCCTGGTCGGGCGAGACGGCCGAGCTGAAGAACCTCACCGACTACTCGCGGCGCTTCCGCATCGGCCTGATCGCGATGACCGCCAACGCCGACTCCACCCTCGCCAAGGCCGCCGACGTCGCGCTGACGGTGCCGCAGGCGCGCGAGGCATGCCCGCACAATCTAGCGCCGACCACCTCCTCGCTGATGCAGCTCGCGCTCGGCGACGCCCTGGCGATTGCGCTGTTGGAAAGCCGCGGCTTCACCGCAATCGATTTTGGGTTACTGCATCCCGGCGGCAAGCTCGGCGCGCTGCTCAAAACGGTCCGCGACCTCATGCATACGGGCGCATCCGTGCCGCTGCGGCCAATCGGCACGCGCATGTCGGACGCCATCATCGAGATGACCACCAAGGGCTTCGGCTGCGTGGGCATCAACGATGCGCGCGGCCAGCTGGTCGGAATCATCACCGACGGCGACCTGCGCCGTCACATGGGTGACAATCTGCTCGACACCAACGTCGACGACGTGATGACACGCGCGCCGAAGACGGTGCGGCCCGATCAACTAATCAGCGAAACGCTGGATATCCTCAATACGACCAAGGTAACGGCGCTGTTCGTGGTGGATGCCGGCAAGCCGGTCGGCATCATTCACGTGCACGATCTGCTGCGCGCCGGCGCAGCGTAGACGCGGCGCGGCGTTGCCCGCCAAGCCACGTCAATTAGGCCGGCGGCGTCAGCATTCTCTCAATCCGCCGGTCGGGCACCAGCCACGCTAGCGCTACGAGAATATAGATCGCCGCGGCGATCCAGTGACTGACAAAGCAAAGCAAGATCGCAACGGCGTAGGCGACGATCGACAGCTTGCCCTTGAGGTCGCTGCCGATCGCCCGCGCCAGCACCGACTCTCGGCCTTCTTCGTTGACGATCGCGACGGTGAGCATCGTGTACGAGATAGCCGCCATCAGCAGCACGCAACCGTAAAGCGCCGTCGGCAGACGTGCAAAATGATTTTCGCCCATCCAGCCGGTGACAAAAGGAAACAACGACAGCCAAAACAGCAAGTTCAGATTGGCCCACAGCACGCCGCCGGTGACGCGTGTCACGACATGCATCATGTGATGATGGTTGTTCCAGTAGATACCGATGTAGACGAAGCTCAAGACGTAAGTGAAGAAAACGGGAAGCAGCGGCCGCAGCGCGTCCAAGCCTTCGCCGTGCGGCACCTTCAGCTCAAGCACCATAATGGTGATGATGATGATGGCCAGCACGCCGTCGCTGAACGTTTCCAGCCTTGTCTTCGGCATCGACCCCTGCCCTGTTCGACGGCCATCGAACCGTAGATAGCGCAAGGCGCGCCGGCAACCGGTCACACCGTTTCACGGTACAAGCCGCTTAACAGCCGTGCCCACCTCCTCCGCCGACGGTGCACGCCCCTGGCGCGGCGCAGCACGGTTCGCTTTTCTTACCCTCCCCCTTGCGGGGAGGGTCGCGAGCGCAGCGAGCGGGGTGGGGGTCAGAGTCGCAAGCAATCACCCCCACCCCGACCGCCGTCGCTTCGCTCGGCGGTCGACCCTCCCCACAAGGGGGAGGGTATAGAAGTTCTGCTTCACGCGATTTTCTCAACCGCACCCCACACTTCATCCATCGACGGGCTCGCGCCTTCCGCGCCGAGCACGGCGATCGGCCCACTGCCGACCGGACCGGTCAAGCCCGGCCTGCTGCCGGAGAAGATCGCCACCAGCGGCACGCCGAGTGCGGCGGCGAGGTGCATCAATCCGGTGTCGACCCCGACCACGATTTGAGCCGCGGCGATCAGCCCGGCGACCCCGTCAAGCGGGGCCCGCTCGGGCACGCGCGCGCGCGGCAAGGCGTGCGCGATGCGTTCGCTGCGCGCCCGCTCGGCCTCGGTGCCCCAGGGCAGCAGCAAATCGAGCCCGCGCTGCGCCAATGCCTGGCCGAGCGCGATCCAATTCTGCTCCGGCCATTGTTTGGATTCGCGCGCTGTCGCGTGCAGCAGCACCGCATAGGGTTGCCCCGCGGCGGGAAAGCGCGCACGCGATAGGCCGAAATCGGGCGCACCTTGCGGGGTATAGCCGAGAGCCAGGCCGCTCAAGATGCGATTGCGCGTGACCGCGTGCAAGTCGCGGCTGACGTGGTGGCGCACGTCGTAGAACGCCGAAGCCAGCGGCTCGCGGATGCTCGCTCGGTCGTAGCCGTGACGGCGCCCGCGCGCCGTACGGGCGATGAGAGCGGAGCGCAGCAGGCCCTGGCTGTCGATGATCTCGTCATAGCGCCGGGCCCGGATGGCGCCGAGGCTGCGGGCGATCTCGGCCATCGTCGCGGGCGCGTAGAGCGACTTACGCCACCTGCGCCAAGCCACCGGAATGACCTCGTGCGCCGCCGAATGCAGGCGCACGAGCGGGGCGAAGGCTTCCTCCACCACCCAAGCGAAACGCGCCTGCGGGCGCTGCCGCCGCGCCTCGGTCAGCGCCGGCATGTGATGGATCACATCGCCGAGCGACGATGTCTTGATGAAAAGGATATCGGTCATGTGCCCTTTACGCGCTCATATACCGGGCATTAACCATCGCCGCCAGAACCCTGACCGATCGCCGCCGCCGTAAGGCGCGCTTTCACCGTCGGCCATTACATCCCTCGATTATCCGAGGGCAGGTCATGACGATCCTGGTGACCGGCGGAGCCGGCTATATCGGCAGCCACATGGTGCACGCGTTGGTCGACGCCGGCGAGCCGGTGGTCGTGCTCGACAACCTGTCGACCGGTTTTCGATTTCTGATTCCGGCCACGGTCCCGTTCGTGGCCGGCTCGACCGGCGACCGCGATCTGGTAAGCAAGACGATCCGCAACCACGGCGTCACCGCCATCATCCATTTCGCCGCCTCCATCGTGGTGCCGGAATCGGTCGCCGATCCGCTCGCCTATTACCGCAACAACACGATGAACACCTGCAGCCTGCTCGACGTCGCAAAGGACGCGGGCGTCAGACAGGTCATCTTCTCGTCCACCGCCGCGGTCTACGGCAATCCGCAGCATGTCCCCGTGCGCGAGGACGCAACCACCGCGCCGATCTCGCCTTACGGCTCGTCGAAGCTGATGTCGGAGATCATGCTGCATGACGCCGGCAAGGCCTACGGGCTGCGCTTCGTTGTGCTGCGCTACTTCAACGTTGCCGGCGCCGATCCCAAGCAGCGCACCGGCCAGTCGACGCCGGCGGCCACGCACCTGATCAAGGTCGCCTGCGAGGCTGCGCTCGGCAAGCGGCCGAAGCTCGAAGTCTTCGGCACCGACTATCCCACTCCGGACGGCACCTGCATCCGCGACTACATCCATGTCAACGATCTCGTGCGCGCCCATTCGGCGGCGCTTCGCTACCTGCGCGGCGGCGGCGCGAGCGCGACCTTCAACTGCGGCTACGGCCGCGGGGCCTCGGTGCTCGAGGTGATCAATTCGGTCAAGCGGGTGAGCGGGCGTAATTTTCCGGTCGAAATCCGCGCGCGGCGCGCGGGCGATCCGGCCGCGCTGGTGGCCGACGTCGGCCGCATCCGCGCCACGCTCGACTGGCGCCCGCAATTCGACGATCTCGACACCATTGTTACCCACGCGCTCGCCTGGGAGCAGATCCTGGTCAAGCGCAAGAGCGCCGCGGCCTGATCGGCCCGGAACCGGGCAATTCGCCGCCGTTTTAAGCACGTTTTAGCTTGAAAATTTTCGCGCCGGCAGGCAATGAAGCCCTGCCCGCTGCCAAACGTGCCATAATCGAGCCCGACAGAGGGCGAATGAACGATCACATCCTGCCACCGGCCGACGACGCCCGTTACGGCGCCTACGTGCTTGTCCGGCGCCTGCTCACCGAGCAGGGCATGCGGCATTGGCGCAAATACCTGGTCGCGTTCTTGCTGATGGGGATCGCCGCCGGCTGCACAGCCGCGAGCGCCTATCTCATCGGCACCGTCATCAACGAAGCCTACATCAGCCGCAATTTTCCCGGCATCGTCATCCTGGGCGGAGTGACGGTCGCGCTGTTCGCCAGCAAAGGGCTCGCCACTTACGGATTCAGTGTGATGCTGTCGCGCATCGGCAATCGCATCATCGCCGACAACCAGCGTGCCGTTTTTGCCAAGCTGCTCAATGAAGGCCTCGGCTTTTTCTCCGACCGGCATTCGACCGAATTCATCGCGCGCTTGACCACCGGCTCGGCGGCCGCGACGCAGGTAATGAATCTGCTGATCACGTCAGTCGGGCGCGATTTGCTGTCGCTGATCGGCCTCGTCGCCGTGATGGTATGGCAGGACCCGCTGATGTCGTTCTTCAGCTTTGTGGTCGCGCCGCCGGCCTTTTTCGTGCTGCGCAAGCTGATCCGCCGCATCTACGCGATCGCGCGCAGCCAGTTCCACGGCAGCACACAGGTGGTCGAAACCTTGCAAGAGACGTTGCAGGGCATCCGCATCGTCAAGGCCTTCACGCTCGAGGACATCATGCGCGATCGTTTCGACCGCAACGTCGCGGCGGTCGAGCACGAGGCCAACAAGATGGCGCGCGTTTCCAACCGCGCCAGCCCGCTGATGGAGACGCTCGGCGGCTGCGCGATCGCGATCGCGCTCGTCTACGCGGGCTACCGGGTCGTGGTGGCGGGCGCGACGCCCGGGCAGTTCTTCTCCTTCATCACCGCGTTCTTGCTGGCCTACGAGCCCGCCAAACGGCTGGCGCGCCTCAATATCGAGTTGAATAGCGGGCTGGTCGGCGTGCGCATCCTGTACGAGATCATCGACAGTGTCCCGAGCGAGCCCAGCGACGATCAAAAGCCGTCCTTGCAAGTCAAAATCCCGCGCCTTGCCTTCGATAATGTGCATTTCGCCTACCGCAGCGACGAGGCGGTGCTGCGCGGCATGTCGTTCGTCGCCGAGGCCGGCAAGCTGACCGCGCTGGTCGGGCCTTCCGGCGGCGGCAAATCGACCGTGTTCAACCTGATCATGCGCTTCTACGAATTCGAGCGCGGCAAGATCGCAATCGACGAGCAGGACATCACGCAGGTGTCGCGCCGCTCGCTGCGCCGCCACGTCGCCTATGTCGGGCAGGACGTGTTCCTGTTCCGCGGCACCATCCGCGACAACATCGCATTCGGCAAGCCGGGCGCCAGCGAGGACGAGATCGTGGCCGCCGCCAAGGGCGCCTATGCGCATGACTTCATCACGGCGTTCCCGCGCGGCTACGACACGCCGGTGGGCGAGCACGGCTTGCAACTGTCCGGCGGTCAGCGCCAGCGCATCGCCATCGCGCGCGCCTTGATCAAAAATGCGCCGATCATCCTGCTCGACGAGGCGACCGCAGCGCTCGATTCGGAGTCCGAACTGCAGGTGCGCGAGGCCATGGAGCATCTTTTCCGCGGCCGCACGACGCTGGCGATCGCGCACCGTCTGCACACGGTCTCGCATGCCGACCGCATCTTCGTGATCGAGGACGGGCGAGTGGTGGAATCCGGCCGGCACGACGAGTTGCTGCGCAAGAGCGGCCGCTACGCCTCGTTCTACCGGCTGCAGCTCAAGGAGCAGGAAACCCGCCCGCCGATCGCCGTCGTGGCGTCCTCCTGAAGCCCCGGCCGTTGACGGCGGCGCATCGATCCTGATACCTCACAACGAGTTTTCGCCCGGCCGCGGTCCCGCGATCGGGTTTTTTCCGAACCCCATCCAACGGCCCATTCCCGTGACCGACAACCGCTACGTGATTTCACCGCCGCCGCAGGCCGCGATCGCCGTCGCAGGCTCCGACCAGGTCTTTCCGGTGCGCCGCATCTGGTGCGTCGGCCGCAACTATATCGAGCACATCCGCGAGATGGGGCAGGACGAGCGCGCGCCGCCGTTCTTCTTCGCCAAGCCGGCCGACGCCATCGTGCCGGACGGCGGCACGGTGCCCTACCCCTCGCTCACCAAGGACATGCATCACGAGGTCGAGCTGGTGGTGGCGCTCAAGAGCGGCGGCCGCAATATCCTGGTCGGCAAGGCCAATGACTGCATCTGGGGCTACGCGGTCGGCATCGATCTCACGCGCCGCGACCTGCAGATCGCCTCGCGCGACGTGAAGCGGCCGTGGGAGATCGGCAAGGCCTTCGACCATTCCGCGCCCTGCGGCCCGCTGATGCCGGCCAGCAAGATCGGTCATCCCAGCAAGGGCAAGATCACCCTGAAGGTGAACGGCCAAATCCGTCAGGACGGCGATCTCAATCAGATGATTTGGAACGTGCCGGAGACGATCTCCAAGCTGTCGGAAATGGTGGCGTTGGAAGCCGGCGACGTCATCATGACCGGCACGCCCTCGGGCGTCGCCGCCACCGTCGCCGGCGACAAGATCGAATGCGAGGTCGAGGGCGTCGGCAAGCTCAGCGTCACCATCGGCCCGCCGCTGAAGTAATCAACCCAGTCAGAGTCCCAAATACGCCTGCCTTACACGGTCATCGACCAAAAGTTCGGCGCCGGAGCCGGCGAGCGTGATGCGGCCGTTCTCCAGCACGAAGGCGCGGCTGGCGAGCTTGAGCGACACCGCCACGTTCTGCTCCACCAGCACACAGGTCAGCCCGTCTCGGTTGAGATCGCGCACCGTCTTGAGCACGCTTTGCACAACCGCCGGCGCGAGGCCGAGCGAGGGCTCATCGAACATCACCAGCTCCGGCGCGCCCATGAGGCAGCGCCCGATCGCGAGCATCTGCTGCTCGCCGCCCGACAGCGTGCCGGCCGCCTGCGCGCGCCGCTCGGCCAGCACCGGAAACAGTTCATAGACCCGTCCCAGGCTGCGCTCGCGTGCACCGCGCGCGCGCCTGAGCATGGCGCCCATCTCCAGGTTCTCGGCGACCGAGAGCGACGGGAACACCTGCCGCCCTTCCGCCACCTGGCCGATGCCGAGCTCGCACACTTTGTGGCTCGGCCAGCCGGCGATGTCCTGCCCGCGAAAAAGAATGCGGCCGCGCGCGGGTTTGAGCATGCCGGCGATGGCGCGGATGAGCGAGGTCTTGCCTGCGCCGTTTGCGCCGACAATGGCGACGATCGCGCCCTGCTCGATTTCGATCGCGACGCTATCGAGCGCCTGGGCGTCGCCATAGAAAACATCGAGGTTTTCGACCTCCAGCATCATGCATTTTCCTTACGCATGATCTGATCCGAAAACCGGTTCCCACTTTTCGGTATCACGCGACCGCCTCCGCGCCAAGATAGGAGTCGATCACCGCGGGATCGCGCACGACCTCGGCCG
>Ga0316624_10000339_pt1 | contig 15321 bp, 13 predicted proteins | sample OWC_Aug_N3_C1_D5_FD_207657 | JGI IMG/M metagenome (GOLD analysis project Ga0316624, IMG submission 207657) | Wetland soil microbial communities from Old Woman Creek delta, Ohio, United States - OWC_Aug_N3_C1_D5_A | ecosystem: Environmental > Terrestrial > Soil > Wetlands | place: USA: Ohio... | reverse complement strand
GCATCGCCAGGATCGCCGTGGCCATCACCAGGTTCCACTCGGTCGCCGCGTCGCCGCCGGCCATCATGCGTTTGATGCCGATGACCGTCGTGTACATGCTCTCCTGGGTCGTGATCAGCAGCGGCCACAGGTACTGGTTCCAGCCGTAGATGAACAGGATCACGAACAGCGCGGCGATGTTGGTGCGCGACAGCGGCAGCACCACGTCCTTGAAGAAGCGCAGGGGCCCCGCGCCGTCGATGCGCGCCGCCTCGGCCAGCTCGTCCGGGATCGTGAGAAAAAACTGGCGGAACAGGAAGGTCGCGGTCGCCGAGGCGATGAGCGGTATCGTGAGACCCGCGTAGGAATCGAGCATGCCGAGGTCGGACACGACCTTGAAGGTCGGGATGATGCGCACTTCGACGGGCAGCATCAGCGAGACGAAGATCATCCAGAAGAAGGCGCGCCGCAGCGGAAAGCGGAAATACACGATTGCGAACGCCGAGATGATCGAGATTGCGATCTTGCCGATCGCGATTACCAGCGCCATGACCAGGCTGTTCAGCATCATCCTGCCGACCGGCGCGCCCGAGTAGCGCGCGCTGCCGTGGGCGAGCACCGCCGCGTAGTTCTCCAGCAGATGACGGCCGGGCCAGAGCTGCATCGGCACGCTCATCACCTGGTCGAAAGAAAGCGTCGAGGCGACGAAGGCGACGTACACCGGCAGCATCACGAGCGCCACGCCGGCGATCAGCACCACGTGCCGCACGACATCCAGTACGGGGCGGCGTTCGATCATCGGCCGTCCTTCAATACTGCACCTTGCGCTCGACGTAGCGGAACTGGAGCACGGTGAGCGCGATCACGATCAGAATCAGGATCACCGACTGGGCGGAGGAGCCCCCGAGGTCGAACGCCTGCACGCCGTCCTGGTAGACCTTGTACACGAGGATCTGCGTCGCCTGCGCCGGCCCGCCCTGCGTGGTCGCGTCGATGATCGCGAAGGTGTCGAAGAACGCGTACACCACGTTCACCACCAGGAGAAAGAAGGTGGTGGGCGACAGCAGCGGGAAGACGATCGTCCAGAAGCGCTTGAACGGCCCCGCGCCGTCGATCGCCGCCGCCTCGACGAGCGACGCCGGAATCGCCTGCAGCCCGGCGAGGAAGAACAGGAAGTTGTAGCTGATCTGCTTCCACACCGCGGCCACGACGACCAGCAGCAGCGCCTGGCCACTATGCACATAATAGTTCCAGTCGACGCCGTGGGAACGCAGCGCGTAGGCGATGACGCCGATCGAGGGCGAAAGCAGGAACATCCACAGCACGCCGGCCACGGCCGGCGCCACGGCGTAAGGCCAGACGAGCAGCGCCTTGTAGGCGCGCGCCCCGCGCAGCGCCCGGTCGGCGAACACCGCGAGCAGCAGCGAGATCGCTAGGCCGCTCACCGCGACCAGCGCAGAGAACAGCGCCGTGACCTTGAAGGATGAGATGTATACGGAGTCCTGGAACAGCGCCTTGAAATTGTCGAACCAGACGAAGTGGGTCTTGGAGGCGAAGGCGTCCTGCAGCAGGAGCGACCAGTACAGCGCCTGCAGTGCGGGCCAGAAGAAGAACACCAGCGTCACCGCGATCTGCGGTGCCACCAGCGCGTAAGGCAGCCAGCGGGAACTGAACTGGACCCGCTTTTCCATGCTCGGCGCGGCGAAGGGAGCGTCGGCCGCGCCGCTGCTGCGGCGCGGCTCGGGCCGCTACGCTACTCGTTCGCCTTCTGGAACCTCACCAGCAGCTCGTTGCCGCGCTTGACCGCCTCGTCGAGCGCCTGCTTGGCCGTCTTCTGGCCGCTCCACACCGATTCGAGCTCCTCGTCGATCACGTTGCGGATCTGGACGAAGTTGCCGAGGCGCAGGCCCCTGGAGTTCGGCGTCGGCGGCTTGTTGGTCAGCTCCTTGATCGCCGTATCGAAGCCAGCACGCTCCTGGTAGAGCCCTTCCTTCTTTGCCAGCTCGTAGGCTGCGAGCGTGATCGGCACGTAGCCGGTCGACTTGTGCCAGTCGAGCTGGATCTCGGGCGAGGACAGGAAGGTGAAGAACTTGGCGATGCCTTTGTAGACGTCCGGGTTCTTCTGCGTCATGACCCACAGCGTCGCACCGCCGATGATGGTGTTCTGCGGCGCGCCCTTGACGCTTGGATAGTAGGGCAGCGGCCCGACGGCGAACGCGAACTTCGCGGTCGCCTTGATGTTGGCGTACGACCCGCTCGAGGTGGTTTCCATCGCGCATTCGCCGCTCTGGAACTTGCCCGTCGGCTCGTCCTTGCGGCCGGCGTACGTGAACAGCCCCTTCTTCGCCATGTTGGACAAGTTCTGGATGTGCATCACCTGCACCGGGCCGTTGAATTCCAGCCGCGTGCCGAGGCCGCCGAAGCCGTTCTGCAAGGTGGCGAAGGGGACGTTATGCCAGGCGCTGAAGCTCTCGAGCTGCACCCAGGACTGCCAGCCGGTGGTGAACGCGCACGGGATTCCGGCGGCTTTCAGCTTTTCGGCATCTTTTACCAGCTCCGGCCAGGTCGCCGGCGGGCGGTTGGGGTTGAGGCCGGCCTTCTCGAAGGCGTCTTTGTTGATGTAGAGCACCTGCGTCGAGCTGTTGAACGGCATCGACAGCAGGTTGCCGTGCGTGTCGGAGAAGTACGAGGTGACTGCCGGCAGGTAGTCCTTCGGGTCGAACTTCTCGTGCTGCTCGGCCATCATCTTGTACACGGGCATGACAGCGCCGTGCGCGGCCATCATGGTGGCGGTGCCGACCTCGAACACCTGCAGGATGCCCGGCGGATTGCCCGCGCGATAGGCCGCGATCGCCGCGGTCATCGACTCGTCGTACTGGCCCTTGTAAACGGGCACCACCTTGTACTCCGATTGGCTCGCGTTGAACTTCTGCGCGATCTCGTTCACCTTGTCGCCGAGCGCGCCGGCCATCGAGTGCCACCACTGTATCTCGGTGGCGGCCTGCGCGCCCCCCGCTGCGAGCATCCCCGCAGCGAGCAGGGCGATCGTCATGCCTTTCTTGCTCATCGTCTGTCTCCTCTCCTGAAGTTGGGCCGGGATAGCCCGGTCGGCGGGCGAGTTTATTGTTCTAAAGTTACCTTTTTGCAACCGCGCTACCGGCGCGCAGTATATACCCGCGTGCGCGGCTTCCGGCGAACCGGCGCTGGCGGGCGGCGTGCCCCGCCGCCTATCATCCAGTCAGGATCGGCCATGAGCGAGATCCACGAACATTCGGCGGCGCAACTCGCCGACCTCTACCGGCGCGGCGCGCTCTCTCCGGTCGAGGCGGCGCGGGCGCAGCTCGCGCGGATCGCGGCCTGGGAGCCGAAAATCAACGCGATGTACCGGGTGCTCGGCGAGCAGGCGCTCGCCGAGGCCAGGGCCTCCGAGGCGCGCTGGCGCGACGGCCGGCCGCTCTCGCCGCTCGACGGCGTGCCGGTGACGATCAAGGAGAACATCGCCACCGCGGGCGTGCCTGCGCCGATCGGCACGCGCGCCAACGAGGACGTGCCGCCGGCCGCGGCCGATGCCCCGCCCGCCGCGCGCCTGCGCGAGGCGGGCTGCGTGCTGCTCGGCAAGACGACCATGCCCGACTACGGCATGCTGTCCTCGGGGCTCTCCAGCCTGCACGGCGTGACGCGCAATCCCTGGCGGCTCGAGCGCAACACCTCGGGCTCGAGCTCCGGCGCGGGGGCGGCCGCCGCCGCCGGCTACGCGCCGCTGCACCTGGGCACGGACATCGGCGGCTCGGTGCGTCTGCCGGCGACGCATTGCGGCATCTTCGCGCTCAAGCCCTCGCTCGGCCGCGTGCCGATCTATCCGCCGTACATGGGGCGCGTTGTCGGCCCGATGGCGCGCAGCGTTGCCGACGCGGCGCTCGCCCTGAGCGCCATCGCGCGGCCGGACGCGCGCGACTTCATGAGCCTGCCGCCGAACGAAGTCGACTTCGCGGCCCGGCTGGAGGGCATCGAACTCGGGAAGCTGAAGATCGGCTTCCTGCCCGATATGCGCGGGGGCCTGCCTGTGCATCCGGAAGTGCGCGCCGCCGCGCAGGCGGCCGCCGCGGCGCTGGAGCGCGCCGGCTGCGCGGTCGAGGAGATGCCCACTTTTCTGACTGCGGAGATGCTCGACGGGATGTGCCGCTTTTTCGAGGCGCGCTCGTACAACGACTTCGTGCAGCTGCCGGCGGCGAAGCAAGCCAAGGTGCTGCCGTTCATCGTCGAGTGGTGCAGCTGGCGCGCGCACGCGTTCAGCGGGCGCGACGTGATGCAGGCGCTCGGTCAGGTGATGGCGATGCGCGAGGCGGCGGTCGCCGCCAGCCAGCGCTACGACTTCGTCGTCTCGCCGGTGTCGCCCATCCTGCCCTACGAGGCCGAGAGCGCCGCGCCCGGCGACGACCCGCGCAATGCGCTGCCGCATATCGCCTTCACCGTGCCCTACAACATGTCCGAGCAGCCGGCCGCCTCGCTCAACTGGAGCTACGCGCGCGACGGCATGCCGATCGGCGTGCAGCTCGTGGGCCGGCGCTTCGACGACCTCGGCGTGCTGCGCCTGGCGCGCGCGCTCGAGGACCTGCGCCCGCCGCAGAAGGCATGGCCCGACTTGCACTGATCCTCGTCGCGCTCGCGGCCGTGCTGCCGGCGCAGGCGGCGAAGGTGATCCGCATCGCGCCGCAGTCGAACCTCGCGGTGCTCGATCCGTTCTGGACCACCGCCACCGTGACGCGCACGCACGGCTACATGATCTACGACACGCTGTTCGGCACCGATGCCGAAGGCCGCATCCGGCCGCAGATGGTCGATACCTGGAGCACGTCGAAGGATCGGCTCACCTGGACCTTCACGCTGCGAAAGGGGCTGGCGTTCAGCGACGGCCAGGCGGTCACGAGCCGCGACGTGATCGCCTCGCTCGAGCGCTGGGCGAAGCGCGACAATCTCGGCCAGAAGCTCGCCGCGGCGCTCGATCGCTGGGAGGCGGTCGACGCGCACCGCTTTCGCCTGCACCTGAAGGCACCCTTCGGCCTGGTGCTCGAGGCGCTCGGCAAGGAAGGTGCCAACGTGCCCTTCATCCTGCCGGCGCGCGTCGCGGCGACGCCGATCGACCAGCAGATCGAGGACACCACCGGCTCCGGCCCCTACGTCTTCGACAGAGCGGCCTGGCGTCCCGGAGCGCTCGTCGTGTACCGCAGGAACCCGCTCTACAAGCCGCGGCCGGAGCCGCCTTCGGGCACCGCGGGCGGCAAGCGCGTGTACGTCGACCGCGTCGAGTGGCACATCCTGCCCGACGCGCAGACGCAGGTGAACGCACTGCTGCGTGGCGAGATCGACCTGCTCGAGCAGCCGGCGCACGAGCACTACGCGAGGCTGCGCGCCGACCCGCACATCCGCGTCTACGACAACCGCTACGGCGCGCAGGTGCTATTGCGCTTCAACCAGCTCGCGCCGCCGTTCGACGACGTGCGCCTGCGGCGCGCGGCGCTGACAGCGCTCGCGCAGGAGCCGTTCCTCAGGGCGCAGTACGCCTCGCCCGATCTCTACCGGACCTGCCGCTCGATGTACCCCTGCGGCACGCCTTACCAGACCGACGCGGGCATGCAGGGTCTGCTCGAGGGCGACTTCCGGCGCGCGCGTCAAATGCTGAAGGACGCGGGCTACAGCGGCGCGCCGGTGGTGATCCTGCAGCCGACCGACCTCGCGACCATCGCGCGGCTGCCGGTGGTCGCCGCCCAGCAGCTGCGCCAGGCCGGCTTCAAGGTCGAGCTGCAGTCGATGGACTGGCAGACGCTCGTCTCGCGCCGACAGAGAAAGGAAGGCTGGAGCATCTTCCTCACCACCTTCAACGGCCTCGACCTCGAGAACCCGGTGGTCAACCCCGCGATGAACGCGAGCTGCGGCCAGGCCTGGCCCGGCTGGCCGTGCGACGACAAGCTCGAAGCACTTCGCACGGAGTTCTTGAAAGCTGGAAACGAAACCGAAAAAAATCGCATCGCGACCCTGGCCCAGGAGCGCGCGCTCGAGATCGCCACCCACGCGCCGCTGGGCGAGTACTTCCAGCCGGTTGCCGCGCGCGACGACATCACCGGCTACCTGAACGCGCCGGTCTACCTCTACTGGAACCTGGACAAGAAGTGAGGCGCGGCTAGCCCGCGTACACCGGGCCGAGCGGACGCAGCCGGATGCCTTTGCGCAGCTTGGTCCACTTGAACTCGGCAGGATCCGCGAGTGCGGGTCCGGGCGCCTTGACTACGAGGATCTCCTTGGCGATGGGCTGGAAGTCGGCGCGGAAGTGCACCGAGCTCTTCAATCCGAGGATCCTCTCCGCGCGCGGCTCGACGCCGAGGTGGCGGAACATCTCCTGGTCCGCCGCCTGCACCTTCTTCGAGGCGAGCGCGACGCGCACGCCCGGTGCGGCGCGGCTGCGCAGGAGCGCCATCGGCCCGAGCGTCATGCGGAACCCCTTGAACATCGGCCCCGTACAGGTGAAGCGGCCGTTGCCCAGGCGCTCGACGGTAAACTCGCCGACGTACGGCGCGTCGCCCGCGATGCGCGAGCGCCCGCCGAGCGCGAAGGCGAGCGTCGCGCCCTGCCCCGCCTCGTGCGCGCGCGCCGCGGCCTCGCGATCGATGAGCAGCCCGAGCAGCGCGTCGCGCGCGTTCTGGCGCACCAACGCCGCGAGCAATCCCGTGGTGTCGCCATTGCCGCCCGCGCCCGGGTTGTCCTGCGTGTCGGCGAGCACCATCGGCCGCCCCGGCTCGCCGCCCTCGCGCGCCAGGCGCACCGCCTCGTCCGGCGCGTACAGCACCATGGCGAAGTCTTTTTCGGCGCCGGCGACGGCCTCGCGCAGCCTCTCGACCGCGGCGCCGACCTCGCGCGCGTCGCCGCCGTAGCCGAACACGGACATGCCGCACTCCTCGAAGTCGGCCATCGGGAAGCCGGGCGTAAAGGAGAGCACCACGTCGTGCAGGTTCTCGAGCTCGCCCAGCTCGCGGTACAGCCCCTTGCAGGGGTCGATGAACGAGGATTGCGACGGCAGCCCGGTGAGGAAGTCGAGGCTGCGGCACGCCGAGGCGAGGCGCGAGCCGGTCTTCAGCATCCGGGCGAGCAGGCGCGCGGCGCGCGCCCCGCTTTCGGCCATGTCGACGTGCGGATAGGTGCGGTAGGCGACCAGCGCGTCGGCGCGCTCGGTCATGGCGCGCGTCACGTTGGCGTGCAGGTCGAGGCTCGCCGCGATCGGCACCCTGGGCCCGACGAGCTCGCGCACGCGGCGCAGGATCTCGCCTTCGCCGTCGTCGTGCTCCTCGGTGACCATGGCCCCGTGCAGGTCAAGGTACACGCCGTCCACCGGCAGCGCGGCCTTGAGCTGCTCGATCAGGCCGCCGAGGATGCGCTCGAAGGCGTCGCGCGTGACCTGCGCCGAGGGACTCGCTGCCGCCCAGGCGGTCGCGACCAGCTGGTGGCCGAGCGCGCGCAGCGCCTGGATCGCGCCCGCGGCCGGGATGTTTGCGCCCTCGACCGCCGCGAACAGCGGCTCGCCATACTGGACGCCGGGCCAGCCGCCGCCCGCCTCGAACGCCGCGTAGTCGGCCTTGGACGGCGCGAAGGTGTTGGTCTCGTGCTGGAAGCCGCCGACCGCGATGCGGGCCATGTCAGGTCCTTGCTGGGGCGAAGTGCTTCAATTATCGTTGCTGACGCCTCAATTCAGGGAGACAAAAATGATTTCGTTTCGCAAGGCCGCGGTCCTCGCCGCCACCCTCGGCGCGCTTGGCGTGGCAGCCGGCGCGCCTGCCGCCGACAAGGTGCTGCGCGTCGTACCCCACTCCAACCTCGCCATCCTCGACCCGATCCTGACCACGGCATACATCGTCCGCAACCACGGCTACATGATCTACGACACGCTGTTCGGCACCGACGCCAAGAGCCGGATCGAGCCGCAGATGGTCGATACCTGGAACATGTCGAAGGACGGCAAGACCTGGACCTTCAAGCTGCGCAAGGGCCTCGCGTTCCACGACGGCGCGCCGGTGACCAGCGAGGACGTGGTGGCCTCGCTCAAGCGCTGGGGCGCGCGCGACACCATGGGGCAGCAGCTGATGACCTTCGTCGAAGCGATGGAGACGCCCGCGCCCGATACCTTCGTGCTGAAGCTGAAGGAGCCCTGCGGCTTCGTGCTCGAGGCGCTCGGCAAGCCTTCCTCCAACGTGCCGTTCATCATGCCCAAGCGCGTTGCCGACACCGACCCGTTCAAGCAGATCGACGACTACACCGGCTCGGGCCCCTACATCTTCAAGAAAGACGAGTTCAAGCCCGGCGACAAGGCGGTATACGTCAAGAATACCAAGTACGTGCCGCGCACGGAGCCCGCCTCGGGCACCGCCGGCGGCAAGCACGTGTACGTCGACCGGGTGGAGCTGAACCTCGCGCTGCGCGATCCGCAGGCCCAGGTGAATGCGCTTGCGAAGGGCGAAGTCGACATCATCGAGCGCCCGGCATTCGAGAGCTATGCCCAGCTGAAGGAGACCAAAGGCGTCGAGCTCGTCAACCGCGATCCCCTGGGATTCCAGTACATGTGCCGCTTCAATGCCCTGCACCCGCCGTTCGACAAGGCGGCGGTGCGGCGCGCCGCGCTCGCAGCCTTCAACCAGGAGGCCTTCCTCAAAGCGCAGGTCGGCGTGAAGGAGTACTACCACAGCTGCCCATCGATGTTCACCTGCAACACGCCTTATGCGAGCGCCGCCGGCAGCGACATCATGGCCAAGTCGAACATGAAGAAGGCGCGCGAGCTGCTCAAGGCTTCCGGCTACGACGGCACCCCGGTGGTGCTGATGAAGCCAACCGATCTCGCTGCGATCCAGAAGCTGCCCGACGTCGCCGCGCAGCTCATGCGCCAGGCGGGCTTCAAGGTCGACCTGCAGGCGATGGACTGGAACACGCTGGTGGGGCGCCGCGCCAAGAAGGATCCGCCGGCGCAGGGCGGCTGGAACATGTTCTGCACCGCATGGGTCGCGCCCGACATCTGGAGTCCGCTGAACAATGCGGCGCTCGACGCCAAGGGCGAGAAAGCCTCCTGGTTCGGCTGGCCGAACGATCCGAAGATCGAGGAGCTGAAGGCGCAGTTCGCGCGCGAGCTCGATCTGAACAAGCGCAAGAAGCTCGCCGCCGAAATTCAGGCCGAGGCCTTCGCCTACGGCACGCACGCTCCGCTCGGCGAATACATCAACCCGGTCGCGGTGCGCAAAGGCGTCAGCGGACTGGTCCAGGGACCGGGCGACTTCTACTGGAACGTCAAGAAGGACTGAGCGGCTGCGCTACCATGACGGCTCCGGGCAGTGCGCCCGGAGCCGTCTTTTTTTTGGACCCTGCGTGTACCCATTCATCGCCCGACGTCTGCTCGCGACGATCCCGGTGCTGGTGATCGTCGCCGTGCTGGTGTTTCTCCTGCTCAGGCTGACGCCGGGCGACCCGGCGGCGATCCTCGCCGGCGACGCGGCGAGCCGCGACCAGATCGCCCAGATCCGCGTCAGCCTCGGCCTGGACAGGCCGATCGTCGTGCAGTTCGGCATCTGGGTGTCGCACCTGCTGCATGGCGACCTGGGCGAGTCGTTCTACTTCAAGATCAAGGTCGCTGACCTGATCGCGCAGCGCCTCGAGCCGACGCTCGCGCTCGCGACGCTCACCATCCTCGTCGCGGTGCTGGTGGCGGTGCCGCTCGGGACGCTCGCCGCCTGGCGCTTCGGCGGCTGGCTCGACCGCGCGCTGATGGGTTTCTCGGTGCTCGGGTTTTCGATCCCGGTGTTCGTGCTCGCCTACCTCCTCATATGGCTTGTTTCGCTCAAGCTCGGCTGGCTGCCGGTGCAGGGCTACCGGCGCGTCGCGGACGGCTTCTGGCCGTTCCTGCGCCACCTGATCCTGCCTTCGCTCACGCTGTCGGTGATCTATATCGCGCTGATCGCGCGGGTCACGCGCGCCTCGGTGGTCGAAGCCCTGGGCGAGGACTACATCCGCACCGCGCGCGCCAAGGGGCTGCCCGAGGCGCGCGTGCTCGTCGCGCACGCGCTCGCGAACGCGGCGGTACCGATCGTCACGGTGATCGGCATCGGCGTCGCGCTGCTGATCGGCGGCGTGGTGGTCACCGAGTCCGTATACGCCATCCCCGGTCTCGGCCGCCTCACGGTGGACGCGGTGCTGGCGCGCGACTTCCCCACCATCCAGGGCGTGATCCTGTTCTTCTCGCTCGTCTACGTCGTAGTCAACCTGCTGGTGGACCTGTCCTACGTGTTCCTCGACCCGCGCATCCGCTACTGATGGACGCAGAAGCTCTCTCGGTCGAAGCCGCCGACGTGCGCCATCACGAGTCGGTCTGGCGGCGGCTGCGGCGCAGCTGGTCGGTGCGCCTGGGCGGCGCGGTGCTTGCTCTGCTGGTGGCGACCGCGCTTGCCGCGCCCTGGCTGGGCACCGTCGACCCGACGCTGTTCGATGCCGACAGCCGCGACCTGGTCCCGGGCAGCATGGGTCAGATCACTACGCTCGAGGGCGACACGATCCCGCACCGCTTCATCATGGGCTCCGACTCCTTCGGGCGCGACATCTACAGCCGCGTGATCTACGGCACTCGAGTGTCCCTCTCGGTCGGCCTGCTGGCCGCGCTGCTCGCGCTCGCCTTCGGCGTGCTCGCCGGCCTCGCCGCCGGCTACCTGCGCTGGCTCGACGGGGTGCTGATGCGCTTCATGGACGGGCTGATGGCGATCCCCGCGATCCTCATCGCGATCGCGCTGGTGGCGCTGTGGCGCGCGAGCCTCTCCACCGTGATCGTGGCCATTGCCATCCCCGAGATTCCGCGCGTCACGCGCCTGGTGAGGTCGCTCGTGCTGTCGATCCGCGAGGAGCCCTACGTCGAGGCCGCGGTGTCGCTCGGCACGCCGAGCTGGAAGATCATGTTCAGGCACATCCTTCCCAACACCATGGCGCCGATCATCGTGCAGGGCACCTACATCTGCGCGTCCGCCATCCTGCTCGAGGCGATCCTGTCGTTCCTCGGCGTGGGGCTGCCGCCGGATATTCCGACCTGGGGCAACATCATGGCCGAGGGGCGGGTGCAATTCGTCGAGTTTCCGCACAACGTGTTCTTTCCCGGTCTGTTCCTCGCGGTCACCGTGCTCGCCGTCAACATCCTTGGCGACGGGCTGCGCGACACGCTCGACCCGAAGATGGCGAGGCGCCTGTGAGCGCGGTGCTCGAGGTGCGCGGCCTGTCGGTGGCGCTGCCTGCCGGCGCCGACCGCCGGCGCGCGGTCGACCGCGTGTCCTTCACCGTCGAGCGCGGCGAAATCCTGTGCCTGGTCGGCGAGTCCGGCTCGGGCAAGTCGGTGATCGCGCAGTCGGTCCTGGGGCTGCTGCCGCAGGCGCTGCCGCGCGCCGGGGGCAGTATCCTGCTGGAGGGCGAGGACCTGACGCGCGCGCGCCCGGAGCGCCTGCGCGCGCTGCGCGCCGCGCGCATGTCGATGGTCTTCCAGGAGCCGATGACCGCGCTCAATCCGGTCATGACCTGCGGCCGGCAGATCGACGAGGTGCTGCGCGAGCACAGTCGGCTGCGGGCCAGCGAGCGGCGCCGGAAGATCCTCGACATCGTGCGCGAGGTGGCGCTGCCCGATCCCGCGCGCATCGTGGCTTCCTATCCGCACCAGCTCTCGGGCGGCCAGCGCCAGAGGATCGTGATCGCGATGGCGCTGGTGCTCGAGCCGGCGCTGCTGATCGCCGACGAGCCGACCACCGCGCTCGATGTGACCACCCAGGCGCAGATCCTGCGCCTCATCCAGGAGCTGCAGGCGCGCCACGGCACCGGAGTGCTGTTCATCACGCACGACTTCGGCGTGGTGGCAGACATTGCGCACCGCGTCGCGGTGCTGCGGCTGGGCGAGATGGTCGAGCTCGGCCCGAAGACCGAGGTGCTCAAGCGCCCGCGGCATTTCTATACGCGCATGCTGATCGACGCGGTGCCCAGGCTCGAGCCGCACGCGCGGCCGGTCGACGCCGCGAAGCCCGTGGTGCTCGCGACGCATGAGCTCTCGAAGGTCTACGCCGGGCGCGGCTGGTTCGCGAAGCGCCGCGAGGTGCACGCCGCGCACGGCGTGACGCTCGAGATCCGGCGCGGCCAGACGCTCGGCATCGTCGGTGAATCCGGCTCCGGCAAGTCGACGGTGGCGCGCTGCATCGTGCGGCTGATCGATCCGAGCGGCGGCCGGATCGAGCTCGGCGGCGAGGAGATTGCCTCGCTGTCGCACGCCGCGCTGCGGCCGTTGCGGCGCAAGGTGCAGATCGTGTTCCAGGACCCGTACCGCTCGCTCAACCCGCGGCGCAGGGTGGGCGAGGCGATCATGGAAGGACCGCTCAACTACGGCGTGCCGCGTACCGAGGCGCGCAAGCGAGCGGAGCGCCTGATGGAACTGGTGCGCATGGATCCCGGCGTGCTGAACCGCTACCCCCACCAGTTTTCCGGCGGGCAGCGCCAGCGAATCTGCGTTGCGCGCGCGCTCGCCATGGAGCCCGAGCTGCTGATCGCCGACGAGGCCGTGTCCGCGCTCGACGTCTCCGTGCAGGCTCAGGTGCTCGCGCTGCTCGAGGAGATCCGCGCGCGGCTCGACCTGGCGATGCTGTTCATCACACACGACCTGCGCGTCGCCGCGCAGGTGTGCGACTACGTCGCCGTGATGTCGCAGGGGCGCATCGTCGAACAGGGCCCGGCGGCGCAGGTGTTCCGCGCCCCGCAGCACGAGTACACGCGCGCCCTGTTCGCCGCCGCGCCCGGACGCGACTTCGCCTTCGGCGCTGCCTGAGCGCGATCTATATACTTGCGCGCATGCGCTCGCCGTCGATCGATCTGCTCCGCGCGCTCAGCGCGCGCGGCCCCCAGACGCGCTCCGCGCTCGCCGCGAGCTGTCGGCTGCGCAAGGCCGACCTCGAGCGCTGCTTCGCGCGTCTTGGCGGAAACGGCTTCGTCGCGACGGACGGAGAGCTGGTGCGACTCACCGCACCGTTCGATTTTCTGGACGCCGGGCGCATCGCCGCCGGCCTCGGCGCGCGGGCGTCGCGGGTGCGGGTCGACGTGCTCGATGCCTGCCCCTCGACCAACACGGCACTCATGCGCGAGAGCGCGGCGCCGATCGTGCGGCTGCTGCTCACCGAAGAGCAGGTGCAGGGCCGCGGGCGGCGCGGCAGGCGCTGGCTCTCCTGCGTCGGCGCAGGGATCGCGATGTCGCTTCGCTGCGCTTTCTCGCGCAGGGTGCCCGAGCTCGCGGCGCTCCCGCTCGCGGCGGGCGTGGCCGCGGCGCGCGCGTTGCGCTCGCTCGGCGCCGCCGACGCGGGTCTCAAGTGGCCGAACGACCTGCTGGTGCGCGGCGCCAAGCTCGGCGGGATCCTCACCGAGACGCGCGCGCAGGACGGACGTGTGCTGGCGGTCGTCGGCATCGGCCTCAACTGCCGCTCCACGCCTGCGCTCGAAGGGCGCCTCGGGCACCGCGTCGCCGCACTGGAGGAATTCGTCGCGCCCTGCCCGTCGCGCAACGAGGTGGCCGCGCGTGTCGCGGGCGAGCTGCTCGACGCGATGGACGCCTTCGACGCGGAGGGCCTGGCCGGCTTCAAGGACGAATGGGAGGCGCTGCACGCGCACGCGGGCCAGCGTCTGCGCGTGCGGCTCGCTGACGGACGCGTGCTGGCCGGCATCGCCGACGGGCTCGCCGAGGACGGCGGCCTGCGGCTGCGCACGCGCAAGGGAGTGCGCGCAATCAGAAGCGGGCGCGTTGTGTCCGCTAGGGTCACATGATTCTCGCCATAGACGCCGGCAACTCGCGCGTGAAGTGGGGCTGGTACGACGGCAGGCAATGGCTCAACCTCACTACGGTGTCGCTGATCGAGTTCGCCGCTTCGAGCCACGACATCAATCCCTTCGCCGCGACGCACGAGGATCCGGAGCGCATCGTGATCTCCAACGTCGCGGGCGACGGCGCTCACCAGCTATTGGTGAACTGGACCAGCATCTTCGAAGCCGAACCGCTGTGGCTGACCGGTGAAGCCGAGCGCTGCGGCGTCAGGAATCGCTACGAGCGCCCGGAGAAGCTCGGCTCGGACCGTTGGGCAGCACTCGTCGCGGCGCGAGCAATCGAGCGCGGCCCCTGCCTGGTAGTGAGCGCGGGCACCACTACGACCGCGGACATGCTCTCGTCGGAGGGCGAGTTCCTCGGCGGCGTCATCCTGCCCGGGGTCGAGCTGATGCGCTTCGTTCTGCACGAGCACACCGGCCGCCTGCCGCTGCAGGAGGGGCGCTTCAGCGCGATGCCGCGCAACACGGTCGACGCAATCGAGACCGGCTGCCGCCACGCGCAGGCCGGCGCGGTCGAGCGCATGTACCGCACCATGGACGGAGCGCCGGCCTGTCTTGTGAGTGGCGGCGCGGGCCAGTCGCTCATGGAGCAGCTCGACATATCATGCCGCTACGTCGAGAACCTGGTGCTGGACGGCCTGGCGCGCATCGCGCTGAGCGAACCGCGTGCGCGCTTCGGGGCAAAATAGCGGCATGCGCACGGTATTCCTCTTCCTGCTCCTCGCCAATCTCGCGTTCTTCGCCTGGGCGAGGTACCTGGCACCGCCCGATCCGTATGCCGATCCGCGCCCTCTGACGCGCCAGATCGCACCCGAGCGGCTGCCCGTGCTGCCGCCGACCGTCGGCGGCGGCGCCGCCCCCCGCAGTTAGCCGATCGGCAGCGTGCCGTTCGGCACGTGTTGCGCGACCAGCGCGAGCAGGCGGTCGGCGCGCACCGGCTTGGTCATGTAGCCGACCGCGCCCAGCTCGCGGCCGCGATGCTCGGCGTCCTCGACCGACGTGAGGAAGATCACCGGGATGTAGGGCAGCGATTCATCGGCCTTGAGCGCAGCGACGAACTCGAAGCCGTCCATGTACGGCATCAGAATGTCGCAGATGATCAGGTCGGGAGGGCTCGCGAGCACGGAGTACCCCGCTTCTATCGCGTCCTGGGCCAGGCGCACTTCGTAGCCGGCCGCCGTCAGGTGCAGCCGCAGCAGCTCGAGGAGGCTCTCGTCGTCGTCTACCACCAGTATGCTGGCAGCCATCGCTTGATGCTCGAACGTGCGAGCCCCGGACAATTTGACGCTAGCGCGCGGACCCGAGCCGCGCACCTACTGTACTGATAAGGAACTCGCAACGACGGACTTTGCAGCTGTTTGCGTGTGCTGGCAAGAGCCGCGCAACGCCTGAAACCGTCTGTACCGATTCCGATTCTGGGGGTCGACGTAC
>Ga0316624_10000338_pt1 | contig 15335 bp, 14 predicted proteins | sample OWC_Aug_N3_C1_D5_FD_207657 | JGI IMG/M metagenome (GOLD analysis project Ga0316624, IMG submission 207657) | Wetland soil microbial communities from Old Woman Creek delta, Ohio, United States - OWC_Aug_N3_C1_D5_A | ecosystem: Environmental > Terrestrial > Soil > Wetlands | place: USA: Ohio... | reverse complement strand
AGAACTCCCGCGATAACTGCGGCGACTATGTAGAGAACCATGAACCACCAAGCTTCGTAGTTGGGTATCTCATACAGCACAGTGATCAGCAACAGATACACCACGGTGATAGTCGGACCAGGCACCTTCATTGAGCCAATCCGCGTCACGGGGCGCAAGCAAAGACCGGTCATCAATCCTGAAACCGCAGGTCCGAGTATCACAGTGGGAACAAGCAAGTACAGCGGCGAAACAAACGCGGCAATCACACCTCCTAGCAGGCCGTACAAGAATCCCCGGAAAGGACCTAGAAGCATTCCGAAGAGAGGGGCGATGAATATTGCCATCGTGAGGGAAGACGTGAATCCGAGCGGGCCTATGAAGGGGCTCACAGGTATCAGAGCAGCCACACAGTATAGGGCCGCCAGTATGATGCCCACTGCAATCGTCTTCGTCTTCTCGCTTCCTCCAGCTAGACGCATCTCAGATTGTGGAACATCACCTGCCTCATCTATCATGTTGCATCCTCCGGCACTCGCGGGGCATCCCCTCTTAAAGTGCACGCGCATGGCTCCACAATGGCGGATGCAGCAGCATGAACCGCGTTTTGCGAAATCGGAGGTCTAGGCGGGATAGAAGTTCCCGAAGCGTGTGAACTCGGGTCCTAACTCATCATTCTGTGAGAGGGTCTGGCTCTGGCCTTTCTGCTGTTCACGACTATTGCATCCAGAATACGTGGCAAGACTTCGCGAGGAAGACTATGCCCCATCCCATCTATTATCATCAACTTCGCATCAGGTATAGTTGATGCGATTTCCTTCCCCACTTCAATGGGGTAGAAGGGGTCTTCTCTCCCGTGTATGACAATCGTAGGTGTGCGAATTGCTGCAATCTCGGGACTGATATTTCCGGGCACGGCCATTGCTGCTAGTTGACGAATTGCCCCTTCTGGATAGTAGCCCCGGTCGTACTCCTTTGCCCTGTACTCCCTTGCTTGATCTTCATCAAAATCAAACGTTCCATAGATGAGACGATCACGCTTGACCATTTCTTCAATATAGGCCTCGCGTTCAGTGGGAACCGGTGCAAAGAATGCCGCCATGACTTCGGGCTTCCCTTGTGGCAGCTCAGGATTCCCCGTTGTGCTCATGATGACCGTGAGCGATAGCACCCGAGATGGGTGCCTATACGCCAGAATCTGTGCAATCATTCCACCCATGGAAGCTCCGCAGATATGTGCTCTATCAATACCAAGAGCATCCAGAACACCAACAGCATCACTAGCCATATCCTCTAATGTGTACGGCACCTTGGGTCTTTCGCCGCGAACATAAGAAGCATTGATCTCCGCGAAGTCCGGAATGCCTAAATCGTCAAACTTCGTTGACAGACCCACATCTCGATTGTCGAATCTGATAGCAAGAAAGCCACGATTTGAGAAAGCTTCGCATATCTCATTAGACCAGGCTAGCAACGGACTTCCCAGTCCGGCTATCAGGAGCATCGGTTGCGAGTTCGGATCGCCAATTGTCTCGAATTCAACCTCTGTTTCTCCTACGAGCGCCTTTGGCATACTTGATACAGGTCTCCATCCGTTGTAGAATCTCTTAGAACCAGATGGATTCCATTCGTCTTTTAAGCAATACGTTTATGTACTAAGAAATACAATACTGTATTATGGCCAGAAGGAGAACCATGACTGAACGTGCGGAATCGATATTCAGATACGTCGAAACACAACCAGAACCATTTCCGAAGTCACAACTTCAGGAGATAGGTTTCAATCCCTCAACAGCCGAGAACTGGATGCACTTGATCGAGTACATTCAGAGTCAGCCGAGGATCAGGGTCGTTCGTATGGGATCGTCAACGTATATTGAGAAGTTAGAGAATCGGTATCTCAGTATGCTTAGGAAAAGGATACTCGATTCGAGTCTTTCCATGAAGGAGCGTTCATCTACAATGAATGATTACATCGCTGCTCTGATCACGCTTGAACGGACAGAAATGGGCAGAATCAAGAAGTGAATACGTTCTGACCTCCGCTAAACATCAATGTCTAGGGGAAGCGTGATGTTTCGTATATTGACATCACCCCTCTCGTTCTACCACATGTGCGGCAATGCAATGTCAATGTTGCAGATGCTCACACATCAAATGACACTTCTGACTCACGTATAGAAGTCCCAGAAGTGCGTGAACTCCCAGTCTCTTCCGACGATCTTCTGGTCCTCAGGCAACTCCATGAACGTGTTGCCATCAAAAGGATAGAAGCGCATCCGGTGATCATCATCGCAGACTATCAAATCGGGTCTGCCCGGATTCCTCCAGTGACCCACACAGTATGTCCATTTGTCCTTGAACCCCTTGCCTACAGTGAGATAAGGCGGATCATCGAAGACCAACTCCCCATCCTTTCGCTTTCGGCCATAGGGGTATCTTATTAGATTCCCGTTCTTATGACGGACTACTAGGTCCGGTAGTCCGTGTCCCATCCACTCATCGACCCAGTAGTGCGTGAAGTCATTGTCGAAACCCGCCCCGATCTTCCGGGGTTTACCTTGGTCTTTGAAGCTCTTGCCATCAAAGGGGTACAGAAACAGGTCTCCGTCCTTCTCTCGGACAACCAGATCGGGAACACTTCGCCCAGTCCAGTATCCGGGCAAGAAGTGCGTGAAGCGGCTCTTATCGAAACCATCTCCGACCTTCTCTTGGCCGCCCAAGTCTGTGAACTCCCTGCCATTCCAGACGAACAAGCGCAGCCGCCCTTGATCGTCTCTCACTAGGAGATCGGACTTCCCACTGCCCGTCCATTCTGCCACTACATAGTCCCAATCCGCCGAGAATCCTTTTCCGACGGTGCGTCCGCTATCATGAACCATGAAGCTTTCCCCCACAAAGGGGAAGTACTTGAGCGCGCCATCTTTCTCGAGAGCAATGAGAGAGTTGCCCCCACCAATTCGTTTCTTCTCTCTCTGTGAAACATCAGACATCCAATACCCAGGCAGGTACTTCACAAGGTTGAAACCCTGTCCGACTTTCTTGCCTGTTTCGGGCTGTCCATGTTCCTTCGATGGATAGAAGGTGTACTGGGATCCTCGATTGAAGAATCGATACCATTTGAGTTCACCATTGTCCTTGCGAACAACAAGACCCGGCATAGTCACTATCTCCTCCCGCCGATTTGTGCAATGACACATATCTCTCTTGCGTCAATGTGTTCGTTCGTGACCCCAACATCAAACCAAACGGTTTTAGGCAGGTCGATTATGGGTCGGTTGACCCATGGAGGTCTGACTGAGTGACCGGAGAAGACAACTTCGATATAGTCATTGTTGGAGCAGGAGTGGTCGGAGTCGCTTCCGCATATTACTTGCAGAAGGCCAATCCTGGCAAACGGATTCTTGTCCTTGACAGACTCCCTGCAGCTGGGCAGGGAAACACAGCTATGAGTGCTGCGGCTGTGCGGAACATGTTCTCTTCTCAGACGAACCAACTGCTCACAGACACATCAATCATGTTCATCAAACATGTGCAGAACGAACTTGGCTACAACATCATGTTCGAGAACACAGGCTATCTGTGGCTCCTAGGTGATGACCAGTTCAATGACCCGAGCGTCAAGACATGGATAGAACGGATGAACGCATCCAAGATTCACTGCAAGGTGTACGACAAGGCTCAGCTCAAGAAGATGATTCCGGGTCTGAACACCGATTTCCGTGGGGACGATGAAGCCAAGCTCATGAATCTGAAGGAAGTGAGCCATGGCCTCTTCGGTGGTGACTGCGGAGTCGTAGACCCAACAAGACTCGTGGAGTTCTATCTCTCTGAGTTCGTCAAGATCGCTCAGGTCAGGCCCCGCTATGGCGTCGATGTCACCAAGCTGATTCTTGAAGGGAACCCGAAGCTTGACCTGCCGGGAGAGCCATTCGTCTGGCAGAATAAAGGAGTTGTCGGTGTGGGAACCAACAAGGGCGATATCAGGGCCGAGACAGTTGTGCTCGCAACGGATGCTTGGTCGAACCGACTCCTTGACCCAATCGGTATTGACAGCAGAACCAAGGCCAAGAAGCGGCAGATGTTTGTGATACATGCTGAGGAGAAGAAGGGCCTCCGAGACCTTCTCTACACGAAGGGCTTCAATGCCCTCGGATGTATCCCGTTCACCATTGTTCCTTCAGCGGGCGTCTACTTCAGACCGCAGTTGCAGGAGAAGGGATTCTGGGTGGGCTGTGCCGACAAGCTCGGCCGTGCCTATGACTACATTCAGAGGGACGATTACGCAACGGCGGAGAGCGCATACTACGAGAACAGCGTCTATCCCGTTCTCTCGAAGTACTTCCCCGCATTCGAAGGTGCTAGGCCTGCAGGAAGCTGGGGAGGAGGCTATTGTTATAGCCCAGATGCGATACCTCTCGTGTACAAGGAGTCGGGTGTGATTGTCGCTAACGGCACTAGCGGATCTGGAATCATGAAGGCGGACGCCGTTGCAAGGATAGTTGATGCCGTATATCGAGGCCAGCCGGACGCCGAATTGTTCGGAGGTAGAAAGATACCTTCCACAGCCCTGTCCATAAAGGAGAGAAAGGTGGAAGTGGAAAGCGTGATCATCTAGTCGCGCTTTCTTCGCTCTCCGTCCATCACTACGGTGTTTCCGGGCCGGACGTTCGCCTCCCAAGACCATTCCGTCAGGCACAGCTGGATAGGTCACCAATTGGACGAAAGGAAAGAGCCAAAAGACATGGAAAAGAGCCGCCTGCGTTCCGTCTGGTCGGTTGGGCCTGTTCGCGCGACAGAACAGACCGGTTGACTAGTCGAACACTCCCCGTGGGAGCTGAAAAGAGAATGTGATTGAGGAGAGAGGACCTGGCGATGGGCACAGAGCAAGTGGAGAACCACAAGATGACCATAACCGCCCTTGAAAGCGGGACTGTGTATCCGGACTTCCAATCCGCACCGGAGGATCCTCTGCTGGTTGAGGTCACTGGCATAGAGGAGAGTACCCTTGCCAGTATCTCCAGTTGGTTCGGCATAGACCTGGATGACCTGAAGGACGCAATGGACCCCGACGAGAGACCTCGCCTTCAGGTGGAAGAGGGCTTCACAATGCTCATACTCAAGGTCCCAGTGAACCTTGAGATCCCCGAACGCACCACATCGACACTACCAGTCGGGATCTATACCAATGGGCGCGACATTGTCATTCTTAGAAACACAGAGATCCCTTCTCCACGAGAGAAGACAAGGAGGAAGATCAGAGAAAGCACTACGGCAAGTGAAGTCATCTACTCCCTGTGGAATACTGTGACTCATTCCTTTGAGCACATGCTCGACGTCATTGAGCATGAGATCAACTTCATGGAAGACAGGATACTCACTGAGATATTCTCCTCACAGCTGAAGAGGTTTTTCCAGTTGTCCAGAGACTCCGTCTTTCTGGAAACTGCTCTCAAGTCGAACATGCGCGTACTCCAGGAGTTCAAGAGAGTGCCGCAAATCGGCCAGATGATTCTGAGCGAAGAGCGATTGGACGAGATTGAGGTGGACCTTCAGCAACAACTCGAACTGAGTGCGATATACCGTCAGCTCATCGAGAACGCCATGAACGCATACGACAGCATCATCAGCAACAATCTCAATCAGGTCATCAAGATTCTGACCTCTATCTCACTTCTTGTGAGTGTCCCTACATTAATTGCCTCTGTCTATGGCATGAATGTCGGACTGCCCCTTCAGAATGAGAGTTACGCGTTCCTAGTAGTCGTCGCTGTGACTCTAGTCGTGATACTACCCGTCCTATACTTCCTGAGAAAGCGGAATCTCGTCTGATTCGGTGGGCTTTGGGTATTCTGGTCGAAAAAACGCTAGAGGCCATTCAGAATCGTTTATCTCGGGGACTCTCTCAAGCCAAGCCTATGAAGATAGGAGTCCTTACCAGCGGTGGAGACGCCCCTGGCATGAATGCAGCCATTAGAGCCATCGTCAGAGTAGGCTGCAACCGTGGTCACAATGTAGTCGGTATAAGAGGAGGGTTCCAAGGTATCCTAGACAGGGATCTTGTTGAGCTCTACCCGCGGTCAGTGTCGAGAATGATCAATCACGGAGGAACTGTGCTCACTACTGGCAGGTCAGAGGAGTTCAGGACCGAGCAAGGACTCGAGAAGGCTGCGGGAGTTCTTAGGGACGAGCGGTTCGATGGTGTCATCGCTATCGGCGGTGACGGCACGATGCATGGACTTCACGCGTTGAAGCAGCACTGGAAGGGTCAGTTGATTGGGATTCCCGGGTCGATAGACAATGACATCTACGGCACCGAATACTCGATAGGTTTCGACACTGCTGTGAACAATGCGCTTCAGGCTATCGACAAGATCAGAGACACTGCTGAGTCGTTCCAGAGGGTCTTTCTGGTTGAGGTCATGGGCCGGCACTCCGGCGCAATCGCTCTGCATGTGGGCATTGCTAGTGGTGCCTCGGCCATACTCATACCCGAAACCCCCACGGACCTCAAGAAGATAGCCCAGAAGATAATCAGCGGACGCGAGGCAGGCAAGTCGAGTTCGATAATAATCGTTGCCGAGGGAGAAGAAACCGGAGGTGCGTCTGTCGTTGGCGAAAAGCTCTCCGAGATGGTAGGAGAAAAATGCAGGGTGTCAGTCCTAGGCTACATCCAGCGAGGCGGCAATCCCACACGTTATGACAGGATTCTCGCCACTCGTCTGGGGGTTCGGGCCGTGGAAGGCATGATTGCAGGTCTGGATGGTGTGATGCTCGGCGAGCAGGCATGTGAGATTGTAGAAACCCCCTTTGAGAAGACGTGGTCCGTGAAAAAGGAACTGGACAAATGGATGCTGAGCCTGATGGATGAGCTGGCCACCTAGTTCATCGAAGTTTATGTACCATCCTCATGAACATGGGTTCGTGAGAGAAGACTGGACCAGCCTGCAGACAAGACTGTCTGATTTTGATGAGGAGTCAGGAGAACTCAAGCTCGATGAGGGAACACTCAAGCGAAGACCAGACGCAGGCAAGATCTGGAAGAAGACAGTTGATGACAGGTCGCAGTGGGGTGTCTGCAATCTTGATGGCACAGTCATCTTCGTTCGCTTGGTGAATGGCAAGATACTGACACACGGGTTCGAAGCGGTCTGTAGATGGTGCGGCAGCAAGATAGAGATTCGTGCCAACCAAGTCTTCTGCGTCGGAAAATGTGGCAGGTATCAGGGTACTTTCTCTACCGACTTGAATGAGTACCTCCGATCGGAGGGAGCCAAATCCTACACCCTGAGAAAGGAAGTTGCGAAGGTGGAGAACCTGCAGCTCGAGGATAGAGACCTCGAACCAATCAGCTATGCACCAGATTGGTCTGCCCTAGATGAATACTCCGACGAGGACGAACCCGCCGATGATGAAAGCGAGCAGGCGAAGTGATTCAATCTGCTAGCTGCTTCTCAAACAAGAGAAAGGCACGATCATCGAACTCGTCGCTGACGTAGCCCAGACTCCTAGACCACTCCTTGGCCCGGGGTCCCACGAAGAATGACGCACCGGAGGCCTCCGACCGCTCAACTTCATCAACACAACGTGACATGATATCTACAAAGATGGCTCTGTCGGCCGCGAACACGTGGAAGGTTCCTCGCATCCTGTTCTCATCCTCGACGAACTTCGAGTAGTAGAGCGCGTTCATCGTCCCATCTTCCGCTATCACTACTCGGAACTGCGTCTGAGACCCTATGCGCTCAAGACCGGCCTTGTCTTTGGAGTCGAAAGACCACGCGATTGGCAACCTCTCGACATCAATCACCTCAGAAAACGCCGCCAGCAGTTCCAGTAGACGTTCAGCGTCGACTCTAAGCGGAGTGACTACCGGGCTCGGCTTAGGATGGTTGGGATACGGCCGTTCAAGCTTGAAGTAGCCAACCTCTGTCGCCAGAGTGAAACCGCACTTGCGGGCCACTGCCATCGATTCATTGTTCAGGCTCCCTGTTGCGTATCTGAGCAGCTCTAAACCCTTCTTCTGAGCCGCGTCGACAACCGCATTGACAATCCGGGTGCCTAGGCCTTTGTTTCTGTGGCCGGCCTTCACCCTAAGGCCTTCGACCCAGCCTATTCGCGTTCCTGGGACTGCTTCGAGGTTCACGATGGCAACCAGCTCTTGTTCCTCAAATATCCCCAGAACCGAGTTGGCTTCACTTGACGCCCAATACGCGAAGCGCGACGGTACGTAGTCGGTACCATCCCACACCGTCGCGCAGAGGCTGTCTACCTCTGACTGATCGTCTGTCTGTAGCCGTCTCAGGGATACTGCCATGTTTGGTCGCTCAGGCAGGTGACCCATATCAACCCAGTGATGAAGCAAACTCACTCGGGTTTTTCGAGAATCAAGCAGTAGTGATGGTGCACGTTGGAAACATAGGTTGTTGGATAGCCCCAACACCCGAGCCTCTTGTTGTCTTGGCACCAGATCTGTTCCTGTTTCAACTCGTAAGTGGCAGATAACCTGCGAGCGAGATCCCAAGCAATTGGTTTCATGCACCCATCTGAGTCTCTCATGTTCTGGACGACAATTGTGATGTAGGAGGAAGGCAGAAGGAACAGGTTGGCGCCCTCGATGATGCGTGCCACAGACTCGATGTACTCGTCATAGTCCTCTAGGTTGCCAAGGTCGCTCTCAAGGGGGCTGTAGTATTGTCTGAGTCCTTTGGCAAGCCGCTCCTTGTGTACGGTGTCATTGCCGCCCCTTGACTTGCGAAGCATGTTGTAGTATGGTGGTGACGTAATCACGTATGAGAACCCAGGAATGTCACTGCCGAACTGACAACGAAGGAGACCCTCAAGATTCCTTGAGTCGCCCGTGATCATGCACTGCCTGGGGCCTACTTCATGTTCCTCAAGACTTCGTCTGCCAATCTCTGCGAACTCGTCAACCAGCTCCACACCGACACCTCGCCGTCCCAACGAGGCACACGCGACGAGCGTACTGCCCACACCCGCGAAAGGATCGAGGACCCAGTCGTCTGGACGAGTAAAGAACTTGATGAAACGCTCCGCTAGCTCGTCGGGGAACTTCGCGGGATGCCTGATTTCCGAGTTGCTGCGTGGCCGCGGGTGAACAACGAACCATGACTTAGTTGACTTGACCCACTCTTTCCCGTCGAGCTCGTTCAGCCTTGAAGTCTTCTCGATGTCCTGCATTGTGTTCGGTCTCCTAGCCTGATTGGCTCACAGACTATCTGTAACCGCATGAACTGAGTCAATCCTGTTGCTCACCATTCTGTTGATTGCGATCTCACAGGTGTCAGCTGAATACGATGATATCCTCTCAAGATGCATTAGCAGAAGAGCGAGCCCCGGGTTTGACACCCTGGGCGAAACCTCTTGTTTCGCAATTCTCTCTGCGAGCTTCGAGGCACCTTGAACAACGGCAAAAGCAGCCTCGTCCCCGCTGACATTGTTCTCTATGCCGACTTTCGATGGCTCGACGGCAAAAAACGCCTGCATCGTGTCATCATATACGTCTGCAACCTCTTCCGCGAATCTCGAAACCGCACGGTCAACTACCTTCTGCTCTACGAAGTCTGCCGCCGCACCGCAGATGTGATCCGCAATCCGCTCCACCTTCTTGGCCGCCATGCTGAAGTGCAGACAGTCAGAGGAGGTGATCTGAACCTTTCTTGCGTACGCAGGGTCTCTGAGAGCTATGTGACACATGCGCTCCACGAAGTAGCGATGACGATCCACATCCTCATCTCTCGCATTGATGCGGTCTGCGTCCTCTGTTCGCCCGTCCTGCATTGCGTGGACCAGAGTACCAAGCATGAACTTCGTCGTACTGAACTGCCGCTTGAGTATCGGAAGGATCATCTGCTTCTCGCTCGTATCGCTAATCAGTATCCTTCTGCTATCCTCATCAAGTATCTCGTAACCTGGGAGTCGTCGTATCCAGTCACTGATTCGTTCCCTCTCGGTGAGACCGATCTTTGACCTGAAGTTCAGTTCAATCTCAGTTGCACCCACAATGTACGCTCCAGTCAAGACACTCTGGACGTAGTCCCCGACAGTACCTGACATGTCGACTCTAAGCGTGGTAGGCGCCCTTGACTCCAACCCCGGTGGTAACACCAGCAGGCTCCCGTCTGCCAGTCGTTGCATCTTCACTTCGGAGTCCTTAGTGAGTTTGAACGAATCGCACCATTGTCGAGGCAAATAGACGTAGTACGAGTTCCGAACCTGGTTCAGTTTCCTGGAGCTCATGATGAGGCGTCGCCCTCTGTTTCATTGATTGCATATGACTATCCACATCTGCTTATGAATGCGTGAAATACATCACCCCGGACTAGTGGGATGGTGAAAACGAAATATACGTCAAGGATGGAGAAGGCGGGCCGGCCCGAGGTACCTCAAGAACCGGCATGTACTACAGCGGACTGCCTCTGCGGTCACTGCGATCCAGAATGGCCTCCACGAGGCTCGTAAATGCGAGGTCGACATTCCGGTTCTGAGTGGCACTCGTCTGGATTAGGCGCAGGGCACTGGATTCAGCGACCTTCATTACTTGATCTGGGTCTACGGCCGACTCCAAGTCGACTTTGTTCTCAACGAAGACGACAGGAACGTTCCCTGCAGCGCTATGAAGAGCCTTCAACCATCGGTCGACACCATCGAGTGTTTCGGGCCTAGTTGTATCAAAGACAAAGAAAGCCCCCGATGCATTCGCGCAGAACTGCTCGCGCATGGCAGCAAAGGACTCATGACCAGCCAAGTCCCAAACGACCAGTTTGTGGCAGAGACCTTTGAGCATGATGCTCTTGACGTGAAGTACAGCTCCAATGGTCCGGCCCATCTCAGGACTGAGGCTGTCGTACATGTATCTTTGGACAAGGGAGGTCTTGCCTACGCCGGTATCCCCTAGAAGCACCAGTTTCCGGACAAAATCGGGTTCCCTGAGGCTCATATCGAACCATTTCCCGTCTGCCTAGTGGAAACAGACGAATATCTATATTGTCTTGATAGACTTGGCCCGTGAACGCTCAAGTATCTCACGCGTTATCTTGAGAAATGCGGCCTCAACATTCGTATCATCCTTTGCCGAGGTCCGAATGAGAGTGAAGTCCTGTTTAGCGGCCAACGCGTCCGTGAACCCTTCAGGGATCTGGCTCGGCAAGTCGCATTTGTTCTCGACCACGACAAGAGGAATCCTCCTTGTTACGCTGAAAAGCGCTTCGAGCCATTCATTCATCCTGTGCAGGGTGTCTGGGCGGGTCGTATCGAATACAAAGAATGCGCCGGTTGCGTTCTGGTAGTACGCCTTCCTAAGCTGTGCGAAATCGTCTTGCCCAGCTATGTCCCAGATTACGAGCTTTACTCGCAGGTCATCAATGACGACGGTCTTCACATGGATGTCAGTTCCAATTGTGGCTAGGTAGTCCCCCTCGAAGCTGTCATACACATACCGGCCCACCAGACTAGTCTTACCAACGGCTGGCTCTCCAAGGAAGACCAGCTTGAACAAGTAGTCCACGGGTTCTGGCAGGTCCAGTACTCTCCAACATGCGGTGCTGAATCCAGCTGAGGATGGCGGTCTGATAAAACTATCGAACTTGCCTCAGGCCCCCTCAAAACGACACAGAATCGGGGCGACCACAACCGAAAATAAGGCGTTTTGCTGAGCAGGTGGCTAGTCATAGACATGAGGATTGGCACTTTCGCCCAGACAAACCAGGACGTTATAGACGCTGTCAAACAGGGAGCGGATTTTGTTGACCTCAGAATGGAACTGATAAAGCAGCTGAACATAGCTGAGGCGAAGCAAGTCCTCGGAGATGCGGGCATACCTTGTACACTCCACCTCCCTACAGAGCCCGACTGGAAGCCCATTGACGTGAGCAGAGGGATCGTTCCTTACATCGATCTGGGCAGAGAACTGGATGCCGAGATAGTCACAATACATACCACACTCTCAAGTCTCTTCTACTCCGACGAAGATATCGATACCTTCCTAGGTTCGATACACCTCGCTTGCCAGGCCGCCAAGGACGCCGGAGTAGTCCTCTCCGTCGAAACGCTTGGGTCGTACTTTACCGAACTTGCCCTACTCTTTGACGCACAACCAGAAACGATGATGACTCTGGACATCGGACATGGTCAGATACTGGCCTCTAGAAATCGGGCACTTGGCCTGATTGAGTCTTTCTTCGACAAGATTGCCATGGTGAATATCCACGACAACCATGGCCGTGAAATGACCCAAGAGGTCCTTGAGGCAAGGAGGATGAGACAGGTCAGCATCGAGGAGATGCGGGAACTGGCTCGTCGCTATGATACCCACCTGTCGATTGGCGAGGGAACGGTGGATTTCGAACCGGTCTTCAGGTCTCTTAAGGAGAGAAGCTATGATGGCAGGTTCCTAATGCTGGGCCATGATCGTAGGCAGTTCCCACTGGAGAGCGAACGATTCATGAAAGCATGGCTGTCGGCCTAGGATCGGCTGAGCGACCGCAGTAGTTTGTCTGCCTGTGCCTTGCCGTTTTCGTCCTCAGCCTTCTCGAAGAGTGCGATTGCGATGGCGATGATTCTCTTCGCGTCATCGTACTTCCCTTGAACGACAAAGAAGCGAGCCTGTTTCAGTCTTGCCTCTGCCATCACACTGTAGATCTCCCTCGGATATTCGAAGGAGTCAACGTGAACAACCCCGCCACAGCTCGGGCAGACGGCAGTGAACTCAGCCGTCGTCGCTGCAGACCTCGTGGCTTTTGGGGCAACCGGGGCTGGTTTCGCCGTAGCAGAAGCTGGTTTCACCACGGTAGAGAGATCCTCGAACGCCAGCTCCTCCTCAGACTCCTTAGGAACGGGTGCTGCCGTTTCTTGCATCGGTGCGGGCACGTCCGAAATGCCCTCGTCAGCATACCGTGAAGAAGTAAACTCTGATGTGTCTGGAACGGAAGCCTTCTGTTCCGTGCTCAGTCCTTCTGAGCCTCTTACGTAAGCAGACTTTGAGCCAAGTAGTCGCTGTTCTGCGCTTGCGGGTCTTGCCGGTGGCGGTGCAACAACTCGTGCTTCCTCATCAGGCACTGATTCTGCAGGCCAATCGGGAGAAGGAGAAGTGGGCACTCTGGCAGGCTCCAGGGGCTCTTGCGCCTCCGGTGACTCGAGGAGACTCTTCACCTCACTCGCTCTCAGCATGCGTGTTTCCACTATTCCCGTCCCGGTTTCGTCAATACCATATTCCATAGACTTCTCAAAAATCTCGCGAGCCTTCTCGCTCTCGCTCCTCCCCGTCCTCGTGCCAGTAGCCCTGACGCGGTCTCTTGAAACTGAGGAGGGACGGACCCACCGGTCATCTGTGGTCGTAGCTGTGGGCACGCTTGGTGATTCTGCGGTCCGCTTGGCTTCAGCGGCTGCCTTGAGCTTCGCTGCAGTAGTGACAGTTCCCAGCTCGGGGACCTGTGTGGTCGGTTTCTCAGCCTTTTCTTTGACCGGTCTTAGCAGTGACTTACCGCATCTGATGCAGAATTTCCTCGTCGGCTCATTCGTCTTCCCGCAGTTCTGGCAAGTAATCATCTGACCACCCGAGCTCTCTTGATTAGCCGATACATGTTAACTGTATTCTCATAACATTTGCTACGAAGAATCCTGTAGTGCGCGAAGCAAATAAGTCCGTATGCCATCCCTGACGGCACGGAGCAGAAGACATGAGCTACAATCCGCCGTCGTGTGCATGGTCGGCACCCCTAGACCTGAAGCCCAGCAGGCTGGGAAAGCCGAGGGGCATACCACTCAAGTTCGTTGCCAGAATGCTGCCGGTCTATCTCAGAATCAGAAGACTGACCAAACTGGCTGCAATGGGACTTGAGCCGCCCATGGCCATGAAGGTCAGGCCAGTGACAGATGATGGGTGCAATCAGGGAGTCCCAATCGGAGGCATGGGCTCTGGAAGCATTGGCAGGAGCTTCAGAGGCGATTTCGCCCGATGGCACCTTGAAATCGGCAAGCATGAGTACGAGCCTTCCTTGCCCAACCAATTCCATCTTAGGGTCGAACGAGATGGTGAGACCTTCGCACAGACCCTGAACCCGAGGCAGCCTCAGGAAAGCAGACTGAGAAGCTGGTCGTGGGGCATGAACGAGGCGAGAGCCATCTATCATGCACTGTACCCATTCGCTTGGACAGAATACGACTTCGCTGACAAGGGGGTCAGGATGGTCTGCAAGCAGCTATCACCGGTCATAGCGCACAACTACGTTGAGAGCTCATATCCAGTAGGAGTATTCGCGTGGAGAATCACAAACACATCGGCAACTCACATTTCTGTTTCACTCATGCTCACTTGGGAGAATGCAATCTCGCCAAGAAGACTTGCCAAGAAAGGCGACTTCGTGGTTGTACACAGCAAGACCAAGGACAGAGTACTGATTGAACAGGGCCACGAACGTACAGACGACGTCTTTCCCGTGTCTTTCGGGCTAGGAGCAGAAGGAGGAAGCGGGGTTGACCTCTCTCTCAGATCTAGATTCGATAGCGAGGGCAGTGGAGCAGACGTCTGGAACGACTTCATGCGTGACGGCACTATTCGCGAGGCCGAGAAGTCGCCAGGCTCCGAGGGAAGGAAGATAGGCTCTGCAATCTGCGCAAAGACAAGCCTGCAACCGGGTGAGAGTAGGGAGATCATCTTTGCCATTTCATGGGACATACCCCTCATGCGATTCGGATCAGGAAGGGAATGGTACCGGCGTTACACTCGCTTCTTCGACACGACTGGCGACAATGCGGCCAGAATCGCAAGTGCAGCTCTTGACAGTTGGCGCAAGTGGGATCAGTCTATCACTGAATGGCAGAAACCAATCGTCGAGGCGGATAGGCCCGACTGGCTCAAATGTGCACTTCTGAACGAGCTGTACTACCTGGTTGATGGTGGGACAGCGTGGGAAACGGGGGATGTCGACCGGGGTCTTGCCCGAGAAGGCATGGGCCACTTCGGGTACCTTGAGTGCGCAGACTACATGCTCTACAACACCTACGACGTGCATTTCTACACGTTTGCGTTGGTCATGAACTTCCCAGAGATTGACAACTCGATTCAGAGGGACTTTGCTGATGCTGTTCTTTCAGAGGACAGCACTGTCAGGACCATGTTCATCGAAAAAGGCACATCAGTAAGGAAGCCCCTTGGAGTGGTCCCGCATGATCTCGGTAGTCCGCTTGAGGATCCTTGGTTCAAGACAAATAGCTACAGAGCTCAGGATGTCAGTAGGTGGAAGGACCTCAATACGAAGTTCGTGCTTCAGGTCTGGCGCAACTACCACATGACAGGAGACAGAGCATTCCTGGTGTATTGCTGGCCCGCTGTCAAG
>Ga0316624_10000337_pt1 | contig 15347 bp, 12 predicted proteins | sample OWC_Aug_N3_C1_D5_FD_207657 | JGI IMG/M metagenome (GOLD analysis project Ga0316624, IMG submission 207657) | Wetland soil microbial communities from Old Woman Creek delta, Ohio, United States - OWC_Aug_N3_C1_D5_A | ecosystem: Environmental > Terrestrial > Soil > Wetlands | place: USA: Ohio... | reverse complement strand
CCTGCTGTACCGCCGGCAGTTCTACGACACGCTGCTGAATGACTACTTCGACAAGGAGCGCACCATCCTCATCACCACCCACCAGGTGGAGGAGGTCGAGAACCTCCTCACGGACGTGATCTTCATCAGCCAGGGGCACGTGGCGCTCTCGAGCCCGGTGGAGGACCTGGGCGGCCAGTACCTGCAGCTGAACGTGAGCGCGGAGGGCGCCGCGCGTGCCCGCGCACTGCAACCCTTCTACGAACGCGAGGTGTTCGGCCGCGTGGCGATGTTCTTCGAGGGCCGCACGGCCACGGAACTGACCGCGCTGGGCGAGCTGCGCACGCCGTCGATCGCGGACCTGTTCGTCGCCAAGATGCAGGGGACGATGAAATCATGAATACCGAGACTGCCGACCTGCGTACCGCACCGCTGAGCACTGCTGCCGCCGGCGGCACGCGCGCCGTCCTGGGCACGCTGATACGCCGCGAGTTCTGGGAGCACCCGGCGCTGTGGCGCGCGCCGCTGATCGTCGCCGCGCTGCTCGCCCTGAGCACGATCTTCTCCGTGACGATCGGCATCGACTTCAACGACACCCACCTGCGCGCGCTCGGCGACCCCGAGCGCATCATCGTGCTCAACATGACCCAGCTCGTCTGGGCATTCCTCATCTACCTGGTCGCCTCCGTCGTGACCACGTTCTACGCGCTTGACTGCCTGTACGCGGAGCGCAAGGACCGCAGCATCCTCTTCTGGAAGTCGCTGCCGGTCTCCGACGGGCAGACGGTGCTGTCGAAGTTCCTGGTGGCGCTCGTCGTGGTGCCGCTGGGGGTGTTCGCGCTGGCGCTCGTGAGTCACCTCCTCGCCCTCATCATCTGGAAGCTGCGGGTCGCGTCCGGCGGCGTGCCCGACGTGGTCAGGTGGGACACCATCGCCTGGGTAAGGGGGGAACTCGTCATCCTCCTGTGCCTGCTGCTGAGCTCGCTCTGGTACGCGCCCCTGGCCGCGGCCGCGCTGCTGCTGTCCGCCTGGGTGAAGCGCAACCCGCTGGTGTGGGCGACGCTGCCGCTGCTGTTCGTGCCGATCTTCGAGTACATCGTGTTCCGCACCGGTTACGTCTGGAGCTTCATCCGCTACCGCACCGGCGGCATCTGGCACACGCTCTTCACGCGCGACGGCCACTCGGTCATGAACGAGAACGTGCGGATGCTCAGTGACCTCAACTGGACGGCCGCCTTCACCAGCGTGAACCTGTGGCTCGGCGTCCTGGCCGCGGCGGGGCTGCTGTACGCGGCCGCCCGCGTGCGCCGCTACCGCGACGACACCTGAAGGGCAGCGCTCAGCCCTGAGGTGCCGCGCCCTGCGCGTTGCGCCGTGCCGTGCGTTCGAGTTGACGGCCGAGCCCTGCGGCGGCCAGCAGGTAATGCGCCGCCGCCCACAGGTACAGGGTCAGCGTAATGAGGATCCCTGCGCGCGAGGCGTGCGCCAGGGCCATCGAGCAGGCGCCGATGAGCGGCTGCGGGGCGCCGGCGGCGGCCGCCCCCCCGGGACAGACGGCGCGAAACGCGAGCGCGGAGGGCGTGTGGCCGGCGAGCCCCTGCGCGGTTGCGGCCCACATCCGCGCTGACGGGTCGGCGAAATACACCTCGGCCAGGCGATCGGTCAGAAAGCCGGTGAACAGCGGCCCGCCGCCCAGCGCCAGCACGTTCAGGCACAGGAACAGGAGCGCGGTGGCGGTGGCCCGCTGGCGCACCGCCACCACGTTCTGCACCACCCCGAAGCTCGGCGCGAGCGAGATGTACTGGAAGAAGCCCGGAATCGCCAGGAGCAGCACTGCACCCTGCCAGCGTGCCTGCGCCAGCGCCGCAAGGTAGAAGGGCGTCGCCGCGAGCAGTCCCGCCGCCGGCACGAGCGCATACCACTTGGGACTGCGCGCCCCGAGGGCATCGGTGAGGAAGCCCCCGGTGAGCGTCCCGAGCGCCACGGGCACACTGCCCGCCAGCCCGAGCACGAGGCCCAAGGTCGCGTAGTCGAGGCCGTAGCCGCGGTGGAAATAGGCGGGCAGGAACGCCCAGGCGCCGTAGGAGGCGAACGAGGCGAGGGTGAGCCCGGTGATGATGTGGGCGGCCGGCCAGGTGAGAAACAGCGCGCGTGCGGCGGCGGCGAGTTCGGTGAGTTCTGCGCGCAGCGCGACCGGCGGGGGCGCCGGCATGACCACGCCCTCGGACAGGCCGCGCGGGGGCTCGGCGACGCAGGCCCGCAGCAGCACCGCGACCAGCAGTCCCGGGAGCGCGACGGCGATGCAGGCGATGCGCCAGCCGTAGTGCAAGGTCACGTAGCCCCCGACGCCCGAGACGAACAGGTACCCGAGCGAGAGGCCGCAGGAGTAGACCGACAGGGCGCTCGTGCGGCGCGCGCGCTCGTAGTAGTCGGAGATGAGCGAGTGCGCACACGGGGAGCAGCCCGCCTCGCCCACGCCGACCCCGATGCGCACCGCGACCAGCTGCGCGAAGGTGCCGGTGGCACCGAGCAGCGCGGTGAGGCCGGACCACAGCGCGACGGCGACGCTGAGCAGGGTGACGCGGCTGAAGCGCTCCGCGAGGCGCGCCGTCGGGATCCCCGCGAGGGCGTAGAGCGCGGCGAAGGCGGTGCCGGCGAGCAGCCCGAGCTGCGTGTCCGAGAGCTTCAGGTCCGCCTTCATCGCCTGGCCGATGATCGGGATCAGGCTGCGGTGCGCGGAATTGCAGGTGTACACCAGCATCAGGATGAGGAGCACCCCGCGCCGGTAGCCGGGGGCGTAGCGGCCCGTGCGGGCCTCGGCCTTTGGCTTGGCGCGCACGGGTTGCACGGGCGTCTTCAGCGCTGCGCCGCCTGCGCTTCCTCGGTCCAGTTCGCCTCGATGTAGAAGGGTCCCGGGCGCTCGTGCAGCTGCTCGTACTTGCACAGCTGCGGCTCGGCGCCCAGGGGCGTGGAGATGCCGTCGCGGAAGGTCCACTCGCCGCGGTCGCTGTCGCTGGCACGCACGTAGCTGTTGATCATGAAACGCCGGTCGATGGTGCTGAGGTTCGGTGCCGAGCCGTGCACGGTGTACAGCGTCCACAGCAGGAGGTCCCCGGGCTGCATCTGGCAGGTCACCGCAGCGGCCGGGTCCAGGCCCACCCGGCGCAGCTCATCATCCGGGGTCGCACCCGTCATGAGGGTGCCGTCCTCGGACAGCCCGAGGTAACCTTTCCGGTGGGAGCGCGGGATGACGCGCAGCGCACCGTTGGCGGCGGTCTGCGGGTCGATCGCGAGTCCGGTGTTGACGGTGCCGTACAGGAGGTTGCGCACGGCGGCGGTGTTACGGAAGCGCGCGTCCTGGTGATAGCGGTAGAAGGTGTACTTCGCGCCCGGGGGCTTCCAGTGGATCTGGTGCGTGATCTGCTTGATGTCGCGCCCGAGGAAGGGCTCGAGCACCTGCAGGTAGCGCGGGTCGCGCCGCAGCGCTTCCAGCGCCGGGCTGATCCACGGCGTCCAGTGCGCCTGCAGCACCACGCGCCGTTGCGCGCGCGGGTCATCGAGCACCTCCAGCAAGAGGTTCTTGTGGCGGTAGGTGGCGTGGTGCCTGAGCCCCTCGGCGTATACCCGGTCGACCTCGGCGCCGATGACCGCCATGTCCTCGGGTGCGAAGAAGCCGCGCACGATGGCGTAGCCTTCTTCGTGCAGCTGTTCGACGATGTCCGGCATGCGCGTCCCCGGGCGCTTTCAGGCGCTGCGCCGCGCGCACTGGGCCGCCCGGAGCCGGCGGTAGGTCAGGAGGGGGATTTCGGGCATGTGGGTTCGTGCATGCTGCGGCGCCGCCGAGGTCAGCGACGCTGAACGCTACCACTGTTGCTGCGGCGCCGGCTAAGGAAAAAGTGAAAACCCGCTATCGAATTATTCACTGAGGTAGACTTTTTGTGCAGCCGGTCGCGCCGCCTGAGCCTCGCAGAATGGCCGCCGATAGAGGGCGTTGATCGCCCCGATGCGCAACTGCGATTGGCCCGCGGCAGTGGGGGGATGATTAAATGCGGCGCAAGCATAAGGAGATCCCATGTTGGCGACCCAGAATGACCTCTCGCTGGCCACCCGTACCAAGGTGGTGAAGCTGCTGAACGAGCGCCTGGCGGACGCCATCGATCTTGGCACCCAGGTGAAGCACGCGCACTGGAACGTCAAGGGCCCTAACTTCATCGCCCTGCACGAGCTCTTCGACAAGCTCGCCGGGGTCATCGCGGAGCACGTCGACACCGTCGCCGAGCGCGCCACCGCGCTCGGGGGCACCGCGCACGGCACGCTCGCCTCGGTGGCGCGTGCGACCTCGCTGAAGCCGTACCCGCAGAACATCAGCGAGGGCGCCGCGCACGTAAAGGCGCTCGCCGCCGCGCTCGCCGCCTTCGGCGCCAAGGTGCGCGCGGCGATCGACGCGTCGGGCAAGTTCGGCGATGCCGACACCGCGGACCTGTTCACCGGCATCTCGCGCGACCTCGATAAGCACCTCTGGTTCCTGGAAGCGCACCTGCACGCCAGGCGCTAGCAGTCCGCGCGCAAACGCCCATACCACAGCATGGCCGTCGAGGTCCGGCGCACCGCAGAGGGACTGCAGCTCGAGCTGACCGGGCAGTGGGGGGTGCGCCAGTTCGGCGCCATCGACGGGGAGCTGGCGGCCGTGGAGCTCACGTCCGCACGCCGCATCGAGGTCGACGCGCAGCAGCTTGCCTCGCTCGACCTCTCGGGTGCCTGGGCACTGCACGAGTTCGTCAGGCGTGCGCACGCTGCCGGGGCCGAGGTGCGCTTCAAGGGCGCTCCCCCGGATCAGCTGCGCCTCCTCGATGAGATCCTCGAGGAGGCCGGCAAGGGCGTCGAGGCGCCGCCGCCGCTGCGCGTCGCAGCCGCGCCCCACGGCCGCTTCATGCAGCTGCTGATCGAGCTGGGCAAGTCCGCGGTGCGCATGGGCGGCAACTCGCGCAAGGGCCTGGCGTTCGTCGGCAAGACCAGCATGACCGCGTCCGCAGGACTCGCGCACCCGCGCCACCTGCGGCTGACCTCGATCGCCCGGCACGTCTATGACACCGGCATCACGGCGCTGCCGATCGTCGCGCTCATCGCCTTCCTCATCAGCGTGATCATCGCTTACATGAGCGCCACGCAGCTGCGCGGGCTCGGTGCGGACATCTACGTCGTGGACCTGGTGACCATCGGCGTGCTGCGCGAACTCGGGGTGCTCCTGACCTCGATCATCGTCGCCGGCCGCTCCGGCAGCGCCTTCGCCGCGGAGCTCGGCTCCATGAAGCTCAACCAGGAGGTCGACGCGCTGGTGGCGACCGGGGTCGAGCCGTTCGAGGTACTGGTGGTGCCGCGGCTGGTGGGTCTCACCCTGGCGCTGCCCCTGCTCACGGTGGTGGCCGACCTCGTCGGCATCACCGGCGGGGCGCTCCTGTGCCGCTACCTCCTCGACATGCCCTTCAACCAGTACATCGGCCGCGTCAACGACGCGATCGCGCCCACGACCTTCTGGGTGGGCGTGATCAAGGCCCCGGTGTTCGCGCTGCTCATCGCCGGCGCCGGCTGCTACCACGGCCTGCAGGTGCGCGCTTCCGCGCGCGAGCTCGGGCGCCTCGTGACGGTCGCCGTCGTGCAGGCCATCTTCCTCGTCATCCTCGCGGACGCGCTGTTCGCGGTGCTCTTCATGAAGATGGACATCTGATGTACCCGGTGGTCGAGGTGAGGGGGCTCGTCAACCGCTTCGGCACCCAGGTGGTGCACGACGGCCTGGACATGGAGGTGCACGCGGACGAGGTGTTCGGCATCGTCGGGGGCTCGGGCACGGGCAAGTCGGTGCTGCTGCGCTCGATCCTGGGGCTGCAGCGGCCGCAGGCAGGCATCATCCGCATCGACGGCCAGGACATCACGCAGATGGACCAGGAGCAGCTGCGCAGCGTCAAGTCGCACTACGGGGTCAGCTTCCAGTCCGGTGCCCTGTACTCGGGGCTCACCGTGCGGCAGAACGTGCAGCTGCCCATGCTCGAGTACCTCAAGCTCAGCGAGCGCGCGCTCGATGACCTGGCAATGCTCAAGCTGCGCCTCGTGGGGCTGACGCCGGCGGCCGCGGGCAAGTACCCGGCCGAGCTCTCCGGGGGCATGGTGAAGCGGGTCGCCCTGGCGCGCGCGCTCGCGCTCGATCCTAAGCTGCTGTTTCTCGATGAGCCCACCTCGGGATTGGACCCGGTGAGCGCCGCGGCCTTCGATGACCTGGTGCTCTACCTGCAGAAGCAACTTAAGCTGACCATCATCATGATCACCCACGATCTGGACAGCATCTTCCGTACCTGCAATCGTGTCGGGGTGATCGTGGACCGGCGCATGATTTCGGACACCCTGGAACGCATCGTCGACGACCCGCACCCGTGGATCCAGGAGTACTTCCATGGCGAGCGGGCCCGCGCGCGGCTGAGGGCCGGCCATGGAACGTGAGGCCAACTACGCCGCCGTCGGCGCGTTCGTGCTCGTCATCGCGCTGGCCGCCGCCGCGTTCGTCTACTGGTACTCCGACAGCCGCGAGCACCGCGACTACAACCGCTACGAGATCTACTTCACCGGCAGCGTCAGCGGCCTCGACCGGGGCGGGGCGGTGCGCTACCTCGGCGTCGGCGTCGGTCGCGTACAGAACATGCGCATCGACCCGCGCGACTCCGGCCGGGTCGAGGTGATCGTGGACATCGACTCGACCACCCCGATCTCCGAGCACACGGTGGCGGAGCTGCAGCTGCAGGGCGTCACCGGCCTGCTCTACATCGACCTCATGGATGACCGCGACAACAAGCGCGCCGCGCCCGCCGTCGAGAGCCTGAAGTACCCGGTGATTCGTTCGACGCCCTCGCGCTTCGACGTGTTCCTCTCGAGCCTGCCGGAGCTGGTCGCGGGTGCGGGCGAGGTGGTGACCCGCGCCAATCGGCTGCTGGATGACACGAACCTGCACGCCGTGTCCCGCGCGCTCGCCAACCTGGACAGCGCCAGCAAGGGCCTGCCGCAGATCGAGCACGACCTCACCGCGCTGGTCGCGGAGCTGCGCGGCGCCACCGTGGAGCTGTCGGCCTCGGCCAAGAGCGCGCACGGGGTCATCGAGGCCGTCGGCCCCGACGTGGAGCAGGCGACCCGGCGGCTGCACACGGTCGCCGATCACCTCGCCAACGCCACCGACCAGCTCGAGCACATCCTCGCCGAGAACCGCCAGGACATCCGCTCCTTCACGCGCGACGGCCTGCCGGAGATCGAGCGCTTCGTGCGCGAGGGGCGCGCGGCGGCCGAGGACATCCGCGCGCTCTCCAACAGCCTGCGCGAGGACCCCGCGCAACTCATCTACCAGCCGCCCGGACGGGGCGTGGAGATCCCCCGGTGAAGCCGATGCTCCTGGCCGCGCGCGCGGCGCCGCTCCTCACCGTGCTGCTGTGCGGCTGCACCGGCCTGTTCCACAGCAACGCGCTGCCCGAGCAGACCTACTACCTGCGGGCCCCGGCGGTCCCGGCCGGCAGCGCGGCCGCCGCGCCGGCGGCCGCCTCGCTGCGGGTGGCGCGGCCGTTGGCGGACCCGGGGCTGGACACTTCCCGCATCATGCTGCTGCAGCCGGATCACCGCATGAGCTTCTACGCCAACAGCCGCTGGCCGGCGGCGATGCCCGACATGGTCGGCGCGCTCGCCGTGCAGATGCTGCGCGCCTCGGGGCACTGGGCCTCGGTGGAGGATGCCGCGAGCCCGTTTCCTTCCGACTACCTGCTGCAGCTCACGGTGCGCCGCTTCGATGCCGACTACACCTCCGGCGCCCTCGCCCCCGAGGTGCACGTGGTGTTCGAGGGCATCTTCGGGCGGCGCGACGGGCGCGAGGTGATCGCCACGTTCGTCGTCGCGGGCAGCGCCCAGGCCTCCGCCAATCGCCTGAGCGAGGTCGTCGGCGCCTTCGAGCAGGCCGCGGACGCCGCGCTCGATGCACTCAGCCAGCAGGCCGTGCAGGCCGCGCAGGCCGCGGCTCAGAATGCGGCCAGTCCTGCGCCCTCGAGCAGCCGGTACAGCCAGTAGTCGGCCTGCGAGGGGTCGGCAAAGACGGCGAAGTCGGCGGTGTACTCGGTGCCGGGCGCCGCGCGGTTGCCCCACAGGGTGTCGAAGTAGGTCAGCGCCTGCTGCGCCAGCGGCGCATCGCGGGTGAGGCCCACGGCGACATTGGCTTCCAGGTTGTAGTCATCGAGGCTGCGGCGCGTGAAGTTCGCCGAGCCGACCGTCAGCCACAGCCGCTGCGAGCCGTAGACCAGGGCGAGCGCCGTGTGGAAGCGTTCGCCATGGGTGCGATACCAGCGCACGTGCACCGCGCCGCTGCTGCGCGAGACGAGCTCGCTCGCCAGAGGCTGGTTGGGAAGCCCGGAGGGACTCAGCGTGGTCGCATCCTCGCTCGGATCGAGAATGAGGCGCACGTGCACGCCGCGGCGCGCCGCCTTCAGCAGCGCCTCCGCCACGCCGCGGTCGGCGAGCTTGAACATCGCCACATCCACTGCGTCCCCGTTCACGGCCGCGTCCACCTGCTGGAGGAACTCGCGCCGGATCGCCCCCTCGGTGAGCACCTGCACGCGCGCGCTCGCGGCCGTGGGGGCGGCCGGCACCGCGGCGTCGCAGGCGGCGGCGCCGTCCGCGGGCGCGGCGAACTGCTGCGACTCCCCGTGCCAGCCGGAGAAGCGGGCGATCGCCAGCTCGCTCGCGAGCAGCGTGCGCACCGCGCCGCCGCCGAGGCGCAGCGCCGCGTTCGACCAGGCGCCCTGCTGATCCTGCGGGTTCGCCGAGCCCACGAGGGCCGCCAGGCCGCCGCGTCCGTCGTCGGCGATGAGGACCTTGCGGTGGTTCCTCTTGAAGTTCAGCGCCCGCGCCTGCACCGCGAGGGGCCCGGCAGGCGCGTCCCACCAGCGCAGCGTGAGGCGCCACAGGCTCGAGTAGAGGAAGTTCGGGTCCCGCAGGGCGTCGAGGTCCGTCAGCACGACGTTCACGCCGGCGGCGCGCAGCAGCGCGAGCTGCGGGGAACGTGTCGCGCCGTAGCGCTCGTTCACCGGGTCGGTGAGCAGCAGCACCTCCAGCTGCGGCTGCGCGCGCCGCTGCTCGAGCAGGGCCTCGGTGAGCGGCCCGGCGAGCAGCCGCGCGGGCGCCGTGTCCGCCGGCGAGTCGATGAGCTCGTAGTCAAGCACGATGAAGCGGCGCGCCGCGCGGATGAGGCGCAGCGCCTCAGCGAAGATTCCCTGGCGCTGCACCGCTCGCCCGTAGGCATCCGCGGCGGTGACGTCCGCGCTGAAGCCCACCGTGTCCGCCGGCACCGTGCACACCGGGGAGGCCACGTGCATGCCCGCGGGCAGTGCCTTGTGCGTCTGCCAGACGGCAGTCGCGAGCCACGCACCGCCGAGGGCGAGAACGATGAGCCTGCCCCAGCGCATCTTCACGAGGCGCGCTCCTCCAGCGCCGCCATGACCTGCAGCCAGCGCTCCTCGCAGCGCGTGATCTCCTCGCTAACCTCGCCGTGGCGCGCCGACAGCTCGTGCTGCTGCACGGGCGAGCGCCGTGCGTAGGTGGCCGGATCGGCAAGCTCGGCTTCGATGCCGGCGCGCTCGCGCGTGAGCGTCGCCAGCCGCGCCTCGAGCGCGAGCTGCTCGCTGCGCAGTGGCGTGAGGCGGTTGCGCGCCTCGGCCTTGAGGCGGCGTTCCTCGCGCCGCGAGGGGCCCGCGGGCGTGGCCGCGGGGCCGGCGCCGTCCGCGCGGCTGCGGCCGAGCCAGGCGGCGTAATCCTCGAGGTCCCCGTCAAAGGGGGTGAGGGCGCCGTCGGCCACGAGCACGAAGCGATCGCAGGCGGCGCGCAGGAGCGAGCGGTCGTGCGACACCACGACCACGGCGCCGGCGAACTCCTGCAGCGCGAGCAGGAGCGTGTGGCGCATGGACAGGTCCAGGTGATTCGTCGGCTCATCCAGCAGCAGCAGGTTCGGGCGGCGCGCCACCAGGATTGCGAGCGCCAGCCGCGAGCGCTCGCCGCCGGAGAAGTGGGCGGTGGGCTCGAAGACGCGCGCGCCGCTGAAGCCGAAGCGCCCGAGGTGATCGCGCTGCTGCTGCTGCGTCCATGCCGCGACGGCCTCGCCGCCGCGGCGCGCGAGCTCCGCGATGGCCGAGCCGCCGCCGTCGAGCTGCTCGAGCTCCAGCTGCGCGAAGAACCCGGTGGCCAGGTCCGGAGCCGCGGTGTGGGAGCCGGCGAGCGGCGCGAGCTCCCCGGCGAGCACGCGCATCAGGGTCGACTTGCCGGCGCCGTTGCGGCCGAGGACGCCCAGCCGATCGCCGGGATTCAGGCTGAGCGAGACGCCGCCCAGGACGGCGCGCGCGCCGTAGCCGGCCACCACCCGCTCGAGCGTGACGAGCGGCCGCGGCAGCTTGCGCGGGGCGGCGAACTCCCAGTCGAAGTCGGCAGGCGCGTGCACGGTGGCGAGCTCGCCTAAGCGCGCGAGCCACTTCAGGCGGCTCTGCACCTGGCGCGCCTTGCTGGCCTGGGCGCGAAAGCGCGCCACGAAGCGCTCGATGTGCGCGGCCTCGCGCTGCTGCTTGGCGGCGAGGGCCTGCGTGCGCTCGGCGTGCGCGGCGTGCTGCACCTCGAAGTCGCTGTAGTTGCCGGTGTAGGACCGAAGCCGCCCGCCCTCGATGTGCAGGATGCGGCCGACGATGCGGTCGAGGAACTCGCGGTCGTGCGAGACGAGCAGCAGCGTCCCGGGGTAAGCGCGCAGCCACGCCTCCAGCCACAGCAGCGCATCGAGGTCCAGGTGGTTCGTGGGTTCATCCAGCAGCAGCAGGTCCGAGCGGCGCATGAGCGCGCGCGCGAGGTTGCCGCGCATGCGCAGCCCGCCGGAGAAGGCGCGCACGGGACGCTCCAGGTCCACCGTGCCGAAGCCCAGGCCGGCGGCGAGCCGCGCCGCGCGGCTGCGCGCGCCGTAGCCGCCCAGGGCCTCGTAGCGCTCGTGCAGCGATGCTTCCCGCGCGCCCTCGCCGCGCGCCTGGGCGTCCCGCAGCTCGGTCTCCGTGGCGCGCAGCTCCTCATCGCCATCGAGGATGTAATCGATGAGCGGCGTGTCCGAGTCGGGCAGGTCCTGCGCGACCGAGGCGATCGCGAGATTCGGCGGCGCGCAGTACTCGCCTGCATCGAGCGCGAACTCCCCGCGCAGCAGGGCGAGCAGCGTCGACTTGCCGCAGCCGTTGCGCCCGACGATGCCGACTTTCTCGCCCCGAAACAGCGTGACCGTCGCCTCGTCGAGCAGCACCTGGGGGCCGCGGCGGACGCGCGCCTGGGCGAGGGTAAGCAATCCGGCCTCAGGCCGAGCGCGGGGCGGCCTCGATGCTCTCGCGCAGCAGGTGGCCGAAGGGGGCGGGGCCTGCGGCCTGGTGCGCGAGCAGCCCCAGCAGCTCTTGCGCCGTGCATGGCTCGCCGAACAGGCGTCCCTGGCCGTAGTGGCAGCCGTTGCTGCGCAGGAATTCCAGCTGCGCGCGCGACTCGACCCCTTCAGCGATCACCTCGATGCCGAGGCTGCGCCCCATCTCGATGATGGTGCGCACGATGGTGGCGTCGTTCGCATCCTCGGTCGCATCGCGCACGAAGGACTGGTCGATCTTCAGCGTGCCGATCGGGAACTGCTGCAGCGCCGAGAGCGAGGAGTAGCCGGTGCCGAAGTCATCGATCGACAGGTGCAGCCCCATGGCGTACAGCTCATCGAGCAGGCGCACCGTGCGTTGCGGGTCGGCCATGAGCGTGGTCTCGGTGATCTCCAGTTCAAACGCGGTCGGGGACACGTGGTGGCGGCGGAACACCGAGCGGCAGCGCAGGATGAAACTCGCCTGGCGCAGCTGCTTCAATGACAGGTTGAGCGAGATGCGTCCCGGGTCCCCACCCTGGCTCTGCATCTGCCGGTAGTCCAGGCACACGCGGTTCAGCACCCATTCGCCGATGTCGAGGATGAGGTTGGTTTCCTCAGCGAGCGGGATGAACTGCGCGGGCGGGATGTCGCCGTGCCCGGGCAGGCGCCAGCGCAGCAGCGCCTCGGCACCGATGATGCGCCCGTTGCGCAGGTCCACCTTCGGCTGGTACTTGATCTCCAGCTCATCGCGTTCGAGCGCGCGGCGCAGCTTGCTCTTGAGCATGAGGCGCTCGACCGCCGCGGCGTTCATCTCCGGGGAGTAGAAGGCGAAGGTGTTGCCGCCGTTCTGCTTCGAGTAGTACATAGCCGCGTCCGCGTTGCGCAGCAGGTCGATGACGTTCTCCGCATCCCGCGGGCAGAAGGCGATGCCGATGCTGGCGGTCAGGAACACCTCGTGCTGGTTCAGCTGGAACGGCCGGCTCACCTCGGTGAGCAGCGCGCGCGCCAGCTGCGCGATCGGCCCGCGGTTGTCCGCATCAGCCGGCAGCCCGTCGACGAACAGCGCGAACTCATCCCCGGCGAGGCGACCGACCACCGTCTCCTTCGGCAGCGAGCGCGTCAGGCGCTCGGCGAGCACCTCGAGCACGCGGTCCCCGGCACCGTGGCCGAAGGTGTCGTTGACCTCCTTGAAGCGGTCCATGTCCAGGTACAGCGCCGCCACCACCTGGCCGCTGCGCATGCTTCTCGCGATGGTCTGCTGCAGCACGTGGTGGAACTGCATGCGGTTCGGGATCTTGGTGAGCGCGTCGTAGCGGGCCAGGTAGCGGATGCGGCGCTCGGCGCGCTTGCGGTCGGTGATGTTGCGGGCGACGAAGATGTTGCCCTGGAACTGCGGATCGTCGCTGTCGATGCGCGAGCCGCTGAAGGACACCGGGATCGTCTGGCCGCTGCGCGTACGCACGATGGTCTCGCGCGTCTCCTGCGCGGCCTGCAGCAGGTCAAAGTCCGCGCGCTCGCGCTCATCGAGCACGGCGAGAATCCCCTTGCCGAGGAGTTCCTCCTCGGCGTAGCCGAGGAGCTTGCAGGCCGCGGCGTTCGCGATCTTGATGACCCCGTCGGGCGAGGTCACGAACACCGCGTCCGTCAAGCTGTTGAGCACGCTGTGCAGGTAGCTCTTGTTGATCGTCGAGTGCCGCAGCCGCCCGCGCATGCGCTCGAGCGCCTGCTCGAGCTCCCCGAGCGCGTCGTTGCGGCGCACCTCCACGGGGCGCGTGTAGTCGCCCAGGCCGATGCGCTCGGCGCTCTTGATGAGCGACTCCACCGGGCGCTGTAGGCGGTTGACCGCGCGCCAGGCGAGCGCGCCGGCCAGCAGCGCGCCGAGGCCGGCGAACGCCAGGCTCAGCAGCCACGTCAGGCGCCGCCGCTCGGCGTTGGCCGCCTCGAGCCGCCCGCGCAGGCTCGCCGCGGGCACCGGGGCTGCCTGCTCGAGCGTCAGGGTCAGCTGCGCGAGCGTAGCCGGGGTGGCGGCTCCCGGGATGTTCTCGACGTAGGTGCGCACCGGGGCGCTCGCCTCGGCGCTGAGTGCGCCCGCGGGCCCCGGCTCACTGCGCTGCCAGCGGTACAGCACCCGGCCGGAGTCGCCGGTGACGCTGATCGCGGCGACCGTCGGGTTGTCCGTGAAGGGCTGCAGGCGCCGCACCATGCCGGTGCGGTCATCGGTGCGCACCGCGCCCGCGATGGAATCGGCGGCGTGCGCGGCGAGGCCCTGCGCACGGGCCTGCAGCTCCGGGGCCACGCGCTCGCGCGCGGCGGCTTCCGCCAGCGTGCCCAGCGTGCGCGTGTCCGCGTCGTGCCGCAGCAGGAACAGGGCGACCACCCCTGCGGCCGCGAGGAGGACCACGAGGAAGGCGGTGGCGGCGTATTTGAGCCTGAAGCTGGCGGCGGTCACGTGCGACGCCGCTGCGGGGGGGGCGAAAGGCTTACCCGCCGGCGGCTGATCCCCTACTTAGTAAGGGATTGATCTTAACCGCCGCTTAAGCCGCAAAGCTACCGACTTCAGGCGCCCGACCAGACCCTCTTGATGTGGCCGAGCATGAGCCCGCGCATGGTCGTCATGGGGTCGTCCGTGGCGGCGAAGATCGGCGGCCGGCGGCGCAGGAGCTGCCAGTTCTCGCTGCGCAGGATCTGGCGCAGGTACTCGACGTTGCGGTCGATGGCCTCGATATACGGGTTTCGCCCCCCATAGAGGATCTCGAGGTGGCGGTAGGCCGCGTTAAAGTCCCGTTCGAGGCGCTTGGTGCGCACGTCCGCGATGAAGTCCGGCGTCTGGCGCAGCAGGTCCAGTCCGGAGGCGTACTTGACCTGCGGATTGCCGTCGCTGAAGGGCAGCGCCACCCCGCCGAGCACGAATTCCGCATACAGCCGGTCGCGGCACTTCTCAAGGTAACAGCGGTCGGCGATCTGGGCGATCATGTCGGCCGTCCCGAGCAGGTGCCCGACGGTTATGTCACGTGGATCGCTCACCTTCTCCACGATGCGCGCAAACGGCACCTCGTAGCCGGTGAAATGAATGATCTCGGTGGCGACCGGCACCCAGGCGCCGAAGCCGAGCTTCGGCAGGTACTCCTCGAGGAAGCGCGCGCCGCGCGAGACGTGCGTGCGCGTGAATTCCGCGCCGTTGCGCGAGCCGCGGTCGTCGCTGCGGCGCAGGTAGCCGACGTCGTGGAACAGGCCCGTGAGGATGCCCACCGTGGCGCGCGCGCCGCCCAGGCGCTGCGTCTCCTGCGACTGCTGGCGCTCGTAGCCGACCAAGAGGCGTGCGAGCGCGAGGGTGATGTCCAGGGTGTGCTGGCGGTCGTGGTAGACGGTGTCGACGCCGTGGAAGCCATCGACCAGGCCGGCGAACAGCTTCTCGAAGTGCGCGAAGGCGCGCGCCAGGGGATCCATCGACAGCTGCGGCCACGTCGGGCGCAGCAGCGACTCGATGGCCGCGAGCACCGCCTGAGGCGAGCTCACCTGCACCGTGTTGGTGACGTCGAAATCGCTGCGCCGGGTGTTGTTCATTAGTTAAAAGAAGCTCGGCCTGCGCACGCTGGCCCGTCCCCTGAAGGGCGCAAGCGGCGGCTTAAAGCGCAGTCTAGGCAGTTCATCCGGGGGCCTACCGCGACGCGGCGCACACTTTCGCCCCCGAACCGCCGCAGCATATGTCTTCAGGGGGGTGGCCCGAAGTCCGCGATCACGGGGGCATGGTCGGAGGGGCGCTCAGCACGCCGCGGCTCCCGATCGATGGTGCAGGCGGTGCAGGCGGAAGCGAGCGTCGGGCTGGCGAGCAGCAGGTCAATGCGCAGGCCGTGGTTGCGGCGGAAGGCGAGCATGCGGTAGTCCCACCAGCTGAAGGTCTGCGGCGGCTGCTCGAAGCGGCGGAACAGGTCAACGAGGC
>Ga0316624_10000336_pt1 | contig 15365 bp, 14 predicted proteins | sample OWC_Aug_N3_C1_D5_FD_207657 | JGI IMG/M metagenome (GOLD analysis project Ga0316624, IMG submission 207657) | Wetland soil microbial communities from Old Woman Creek delta, Ohio, United States - OWC_Aug_N3_C1_D5_A | ecosystem: Environmental > Terrestrial > Soil > Wetlands | place: USA: Ohio... | reverse complement strand
GCTTGCCCTGCTCCGGAATTCACTGAAGGAAAGGATCGGACGGACCGGCCTCCCATCTTCGTTCGTCCTCACGTTATGCCTCGCTGCTGGAGCGGGTGCAGCCGCCGGCTGGGCTGGCAAATGGATGATGGGTCTGAGCCATCCGATTCCCTTGGGCATCGTATCCTTGGGATTGTACGGCGCTGTTTACCTGGGAGTAGCCGTAGCGTTTCGTGTTCCAGAGGCGAAAGGCTTGATTAACAAGGTCGGTAGCTTCGTCGGATTCCACTGGTAACGCGAAGGATGACATGACGGTTCAGTTCTGGTTTTTTTGTCGTCCCGAACTTGGTTCGGGATCCCGTTTTGGGTTTAGAGATTTCGTTTTTGGAGCCTTGCCCTGTGGCGGGGACTCTCTTCTTGTAAGCCTCTCTCTTCAAACACGCTTCAATCAATCCCCCGCCGGCAGCCATATTTTGAATTCGGGCAGCGGGTTGTAGCGTTGGCTCATGTGGCTCAAGAACCACCGGGGAAGAGCCTTCTCTGAAGTCTTCACCAGACACACGGGGCGAGACGGGATCCTTTGGCCATCCGGCAAAAGAATGGGAAGGGATTCCCTTGGGTCAGGCCATTTCCAGAGAAGCCCTTGATGACGACCGAAGATGAGAAAACATCGGTAGGGCGTATGAGATACCGTATAATCCCGGTCCGGAAGATGTTGGGGCTGTTCCCGGAAGAACTGCCAGCAGGGGTTCAGTTCTTCAGGAAAAACATCGTAAGGCACTTCAATGGAGAGCAACGTAAAAGGATTCTCTTCCAAGTATTCACCTAAGGATGGAAGCCATCTTGTAGGCTCTCTCAAGACCTCTCGGGATAGACGAAGGGTCAGAGCATAGGCAAGGGTTTGGTTGAGCCGGGAAAGAGGGCGCACTTGGCCAAGGGTTTGCCAGTGGATCTCCGTGCGCAATTCCTTTGGTAGAAAATCCATTCCTGAAACAGAATCTAACGCCGGAGGGACCTCGATCGGAGAGGTCTCTTCCTCGATCCGGTTTTCGTAATGACAAAAGGCCTGACAAATTTCCGGAGCGGTTATCTCATCATTTCGTGTCACGAGATAGGGAGGGTAGGGCATGGCCTTGATTCTAAACTCATCCGAACGCCGGTGAAGCTCTGTTCCGGAAAGAAGACTTAAAGGATAGAGCATCAGAAGATCAGAGACCTCATGGTCGATCGCCCAGTCGATACTCCGGCAAATATCGGAGAAGCGGTCCCCGGGGAGCCCGGCAATGAGATCGACCATCACTTCGATGCCATTGGACCGCAGGAGATGAATCCCCTTCTGGAAAGCCTCTCCCTCGAAACCTCGACGAATGCGTGTCAGCGTATTTCTCTTGATGCTCTGGAGGCCGACTTCCATCCGGGTGAAGCCAGCCCGTCCCATCTTCTCAGCCATCCAAGGGTCAATCGCTTCGGCATTGCCTTCAGCCTGAATTCTTAAGCAGCGGTCATGATTGATGTTTCCCAATTCTTTTAGGAGTACTTCGAGTTGAGGGTGTCTGATAAAACAGGGATCGAGAAAGACGATCTCCTCAAAACCTTTATCCCGCGCTCGACGCACTTCCGTCAAAATGCGTTCGAGGGAAAAAGCCCTGAGGCCGACCGATTGCTTGTGATAATAGCAGTAGGCACACCGGTAGACACAGCCCCGAACGGTCTCCAGCCATAAGACGTTCTTGAGATGCCCATCGAGTCTTCCGGAGAGGAAAGGAGACGTCCAATGATCAAGGGTCGAAGGAGGAAACCTCTTTCCACCGAAATGCCATTCCCCATCTTCCTCTTTCAGGAGGACTCCTGGGATTCGTACACGTTCGGGATGAGATTGGAGTAAGTCTCTCCATGTCTCCTCGCCTTCGCCAACGACCCCGATATCGAAATCCTTGTGCTGCAAAAGGAATTCGTTATCAGGGTTGATCTCCGGCCCGCCCAGCACAATCCTACAGGAGGGCAAATGGTGCTTGAGCCGCCGGGCAAGAAATAAGCTCCGTTCCACATTCCACAAATAACAACTCATCCCTACCATGTCCGGTTGGGAATCCACCAAATACCGGAGAATGGCCTGATCGTTGCCGTAAGACATCAAGGAATTGGGCAACAGTTCCGCCTTCACTCCTTCTGCTTCTGCAACCTCCTGTAGGGTGGAGGCGGCAAGAGGAATATTCTCTCTACTGTAAAAGAAATCGTGTCCCTGAATGGGAAGTTGTAATAAAAACAGCTTCATAAGCTTTTTATTTACCCCGTTTAAAAGCCCGGTTCAGCAACCCTTCCCCAAGAGAGCACAAGACTTTGTAACGGGGTTCCATCCGTCAAGCATTGACCCATTTTTCCATCCGACGTCCTTGAAATTCGCAGGGCCAATGCATAAATTAGTATAGATTAAAAAAAGGAGGTGACAGAAATGAAATGTGACCGCTGCGGAGGTTCGATGGCTTACGAGAAATTCTACGGCCAAACCGAAGATTTTTTCGGATGGAGATGCATTCTTTGCGGGGAGATCGTTGACCGTATCATCCTGGAGAACCGAGGCCGAAAGAAACGTTAGTCCTGTTGTTGCATTGAATTCGGTCTCGTCATCGCAAAACTTTTTCCGGCAGGCGAGCATTTAATCCTAATTCAAATGGATCTTTTGGCAAAAACAGGGTTAACCGGTCACACTCTTTCTTCCCAGGTCGTAAGCTTGTTTCTTGACCCCCTCGTTCTTGGAAATTTCTCCTTTTGTGGAAGCCGAGGCCTGAACCAGACCAAAGAAGTTGAGCCCGCTAAACTGGCAAGTGCTCTTGAAACTGTGAACAATGGGGTCAGCGGTCGAGACGTTCGGGTCTCCGCAAAGCGTAATCAGGCCGATCTTTTTCCTCTTCATCTTCAAGCGGTAGGCCTTTTGCCACTGCCACTCCGCATCAAAAAAAACGCACCAGCGGTCCAGGTAGGCCTTCATCTGTGAGGTCATGGCCCAGAAATAGACGGGCACACTGTGGATAATGGCCTCCGTCTCGAGGATCTTCTTGTGAATCTCAAGCATGTCATCCTTGATGGCGCAGATCCCTGTTTCATTGCACTTTCCGCAATCCAGGCACCCGGAGATCTTTTTCTTTGACAGGACGATCTTCTCCACTTCTGCCCCTGCATTCTTAGCCCCGGACAGTGCTTGGTCTAATAAGATATCACTATTTCCTCCGACCCGAGGGCTTCCCAGGATTCCTAAGACTTTCATGGCATCCTCCTCCTGACGGATTTTACCTTTTCAAGCTTTACGCCTTTTCAAAAGATTTGGCAACGGAGGAATTCACTCCATAGGGGGGTCCCTTAGCAAGTGAGTTTGAAGATTGACACCCTCCCATCGCCGCTTTATTATATATGCTAGCAAAGTGAATGTCTATCATTGAATCAAATCCAGGAGGGAAAGTCATGGAATTGAAAGGAAGCAAGACGGAAAAGAATCTTTTGGCCGCTTTTGCCGGCGAATCACAGGCCCGAAATCGCTACACCTATTTTGCCAGTGCTGCAAAGAAAGAGGGTTATGAGCAGATCTCTGCCATCTTTCTGGAAACAGCCGAAAATGAGAAGGAACATGCCAAGCTCTTTTTCAGTTTGCTCAAGGGCGGAGACGAAGAGATCATGGCTGCTTACCCTGCAGGAGTTGTCGGGATTACCGCCGACAATTTGAAAGCAGCAGCTGCCGGAGAAAACCTGGAGTGGACAAAGCTCTATCAGGATTTCGCCGCGGCAGCCAAGACCGAAGGGCTGAGAGAGGCATACGAAGCCTTCAGCCAGGTTGCTAAGGTGGAAAAATTCCACGAGGCGAGGTACCTGGATCTGTTAAAAAGTGTAAAGGAAGAGAGGGCATTTAAAAAAGACACTTCTGTGAAATGGCACTGCCGGAATTGTGGTTATGTCTTTGAAGGGAAGGAAGTTCCTGAAAAATGCCCGGTCTGCAAACACCCCCGGGCTTACTTCGAAGTCCTGGCAGAGAATTATTGATGATCCATGTTTTCCAAGGGGGAAGTTCCTTTTAGGGAACCCCCCTTTTTCAAAATTCCCCTATCATTTGTTACCATCGCTCTAGACAATTCTGTTTATTCCCCACTATCATTTCATAGAGATTACGCTGATTCATACAGATGAACAGATTAATAGGGTTTAGGAAACTGTAGTAAGAAGGCGCACGTTTCTATTCTTTTGGAAATTTTTCGCAGCAATAAATGCGGTTGTGTGGCATAATAAAACATGAAGCAAGAGACGAATCGCACCTCTATGAAAGTCCTGATCGCAAGTATGAGCCTATCGATCTTGCTGGGTGGCACTGTCCTTTTAGCCTTTGCCCAAAAAGCCGGGACCTCCAAAAGCCTCGATGCGACGGTGGAAAAGTTTCTGAATGATCACCGGAAGAACTGGCATGACTTGAATGTGCCCTACAAGGACGGACAAGCATTATTCAATTTGATCGCCAAGAACAATTACAAAAGAGCATTGGAGATAGGTACCTCCACGGGTCATTCCTCCATCTGGATCGCCTGGGCATTGAGCAAAACCGGCGGCAAACTGATCACCATCGAGATCGATGAGGACCGGCACAGAACAGCGTTGAAGAATTTCAAGCAGGCCGGAGTGGAGGAATTGATCGATGCCCGCTTGGCCGATGCCCATCAACTGGTGAAAGAGTTAAAAGGGCCCTTTGACTTTGTCTTTTCCGATGCCGACAAGGAATGGTATACCCAGTACTTCAAAGACGTGGACCCCAAACTGGTCGTGGGCGGCTGCTTTACGGCCCACAATGTAACCGATGGTTTCGGAGATGTAAAAACATTTCTTAACTATGTCCGGAGCCTTCCCAACTACGAGACAACGATCGATCGCTCTAGCAGTTCAGGCATTTCCATCAGCTATAAGAAGTCGAACGCACCTTCCTCACGTTGATTTGTTATAATTTTTCATGACAGGATCGTTACCCTCCAACAGCTAAAGCTAATAACCCCCTCCGTTCCCCCCTTAGGTTAAGGGGGGATGATGGGGGGTTAAGAATTTAGCCTTATTCTGTTTTCTCGGATTCCTTTTTCTCCTTCTCCGTCTCCTTTCCCTCGCCAAATCCCATCATCTTCTTCATCATGGAGCAGCAGCCGGCGAGACCTTTTTCATCTGAGCAGCAACCCTTCATCATTTCAGCCATTTTCTCAAATTTCTCCTTATCCATAGGTCTTCTCCTCCTTAAAGTTTGTTGAGTCTTGTGACTTTATAGACGGAAGAGAGACCGGAAAGGTTACATTAAGTTCCGACCCTGTAAGGATAGAGGTGATTTCATGGTGGACGTTATTTAATGCAGACGTTTTAAGTGATTTTTCATTGCGAGGAATGAAATGACGAAGCCATGCCAAGAAAATCGAGATTGCCACGCCCTTTGGGCTCGCAATGACATCTCAATAGATTAAATACGTTTGTATTCGAAGAGAAAATGACGTGTTCCTATAATGAAATTGGCTTTGAAAGAAACATCCCGGAAGATGAAGGCAGGGAGGGGACTCCCTGCCCAGATGAATGGTTTTACCATCTTTCTCGATGACCCATTTCTCTATGTTCTCTTTCACGCCTTTCTTCTCTCCCCCAGCCGTGTTTTTCCCAGTACCTTCCCCTTTCCCAGGCTCGCCAGTTCCTGTGCAGATCACCGTATGGGATTCGTCGGTGCTCGATGGTCACGCGGCGGTAGTCCGGAGGAAGATGGAAAAAAACAGTGGGCGGACCTTCGATGTAGGCCCAAGGCCCGTTGTAACTTCCGGAGCGATACCAGTGTTCTCCATAGGGGCGGTACCAGTACCCCTGATAGAAATAGATGTCCGCTTCCACATCCGGGCAATAATACGCATAGGTTCCCGGAATAACCACGACTCGAGGAGGGGCAGGGAACACAAGACGCGGAAGACTGATTTCGATATTCACTCGCGCTTCGCCAATACCACTTCCGAAAAAGCCCAATAGTAACAGAAGAATAGCCATTATCATCAGTTTCTTTGACGTGTTCATTTCAGTCACCACCTTTCAAAATAATCATAACCATTGGGCAGAAGAATATCAAAGGACTGCAAACCCGTCTTCAGTCATCCACAGTGATGGTCAGATTGGCGGCAGGGTTAATGCTCTTGATGGCAACGGCTCAGTCCCGCGAAAGCGGGGTCAGTGGGGTAAGTGCCAGAGGCGACGGTATGCAGTTGGACCCGATCCATTCCTCGTTTAGTCTTCGCAGGTCCTCCTGCTGTTGCTGAATTGAGAGGTCGGCATATTGGGAGTCCTTCATACGATAGGTCTTCTCAATAAAGGCGATGGAGTCGGTCGTTGCACGGATCTGTGCTTTAATCTTCTCACATTTCTTCAATGCCTTCGGTGGCGGGGAACGCCAAGGTTTTCTATCCGCCGCCGGAGGCGGTTCCCTGCATTCGGACCTGGTCCACTCCTCGCCCAGTTTTCCCAGAAGACGCTGCTGCTGGAGAATCGAGAAATCGGCGTATTTAGGGTCCTTCTTTCGATAAGCCTTCTCGATGAAAGCAATGGAGTTCCGGGTGGTGAGGGTCCGTGCATGGATCATTTCACATTTACTCAACCCCCAACGCGCCTCAATCGAGTCTTCAGGATGAGAGGATAACCACAGATAGTTCTGATAGACATGATAGAACGTGATGGACCGCTTTTCTGAGATATCGATTGGAATGGCTTCCATCATTCCCTTCATCCGCTCCTGATCGAGATGGTTCGATTCGATGATCTGCGTAAGATAATTCATTAAAGAGACGATCATTCCATCACGGCCGGGGGTACTGTAAATCTCCCATGCCTCCGAACCTTCCGGACAACCCCCATGACGACACCGCTCATATCCTGTCAGAACAATTCGAACTCGCTCCTTAAGATAGCGTGTGATCGTTCCCAGTACCTTTACCATTTTCTCCATGGGGGTATAGCTTGTCGGATCGATCCTTCGGGCGACGGCTTCGACAAAATCGGCAGAGTCCTGGTAGAAACCGGGAGAATATTGCTCTTCGGAATAGAAGGGGTGTTTTTCAACAGGGAAGTACTTCCATTCCCCATTTTCAGAAACGGGCCATCGGAATTTCACGAGACCCGAACGGGCTTTGAATTCCGGTTTCGCCGAAAAAAAATATCCCAGGCTCAGTTTTTGAACCTTCCGCGGAAGTCCCGATTCCCAGGTCTGAAGTGGATGGGCATGGCTTCCGTCAAGGCAGACGTGGCCGATGATCCCGGTATGGGATTCTGTCACTAAGAAGAGCGTTCCCGGCGTGACCGAATCGAGGGAAATGCGGACCGGATAGGTGTCGAAGGGAAGGGTCCCCGTCCAGGTCCACGGAATGAGGTAGAAAAGAGCGGCACGAAAACGTTCATCCATGTACCATTCCGGGTGGGTTGGAAGATGTTTCCAATCCGTGGACCAGTGGCCGATCCATCTGCCTTCCCTTGTCGTCGCGGCAGCGGGAAGATGGTTGATCCGGGCATAAATCCATCGGATCGCGTAAACAGCATCCGCACAGTCCGTCGGGATCTGGTAGCGGATGAAAAAATCTTCGGTAATCGTTTCATCCACCCATTTTTCATACCGGCGCTCTTCTTCAATTGTCCAGCGATGATCGCCGACTTCCCAGACTTGATCGGTAGATTCCCAGACTTGATTCGTAAATTCATCCAGCGTCTGGCCGAGGCAGGGAGCGCAAAGAAGAATGACCAGCAAGAGAACAAGAAAAGGCATAGCTCCATATTAAAGAGATTATCAGAAGATTGTCAACAGAGGGTGTCGTAATTAACGAAAAACCGCTTCTGCTGCAAGCCGGGGTAGGTACTCAGGTGATGAAGCTTTTAGGGAAGAAACTTTTTAACGATCAGCACCTGAGCTGCAAGCCCATAAGAGATTCCATTTGCAAGACCTTCGATTACCCATAACTCTAAAAGACCGCATCCTAAAGCTGAGGAGATTGAGTGCCTGTCCCGGCGGTATCTCCCCTTTATTATGATTGCGAAGGGGGAGAGGGGAAGAGGTCATTTTGTGGTTCTCAGTGAAAAGGAGATGCTTACGGGCTTGCCGGAAGGCTTGATTTATCAAGGGGTCGCGCTATGATGGTTAAAACACTTCGGATATCCTTTCAGTGAATCCTTCTTTGCTTTTGCCTTCCGTGGGGTATCCCGAGCTTCCTCATGCGGTGCCGGAGGGTACTGGGATTTATGCGCAGAAGCTGTGCAGCCCCGGCCGATCCATGGATTTTCCCTTTCGTCATCTCCAGGGCTTGCTGAATGTGTTTTGACACGGCGTCATCAAGGTTCGAAAAATCATCCTTTCGGATTCTCAATCTTCCTTGATCTTCATGGTCATCCGGCCAGACGATGTTATCGAAAGTCAGGGGCCGACCTTTGCTCAGAATCAAGGCCCGCTCGATCACATTTTCCAGTTCCCGGACATTGCCCGGCCAGGCATAAGCCATCAGAGGTGCCATCGCCCCGGGGGCAAGCTTTGGATGGAGAGGCATCTGCAATTCCTTCGATTTCATTTCAACAAAATGATCGACCAAGGCAGGGATATCTTCTTTTCGATCTCTTAGGGGTGGGATGAAGATCGGAAAGACATTCAACCTGAACCACAGATCGTCTCGAAACAGTCTTCTTTTGACCATTTCATGCAGTTTTTGGTGCGTCGCGGCGATGATTCGAATGTCTACCTTAATCTGACTGGTACCTCCCACTCGATGGATATTCTTATCCTGTAAGACCCGCAACATTCTGACCTGAGCCTGGAGTGGCAGCTCCCCCACCTCATCGAGAAAAATTGTTCCCCCATCGGCTCGCTCAAAGCAGCCTCGCTTTTGTGAAATGGCACCGGTAAAGGCACCCTTCTCGTGACCGAAGAGTTCACTGTCAATGAGGGTTTCAGGAATGGCCCCGCAATTCACCTGGATGAAGGGGCCGTTCTTGCGACGGGACAGGCTGTGGATCGCATCCGCGATAATTTCCTTCCCCACCCCCGTCTCTCCCTGCAATAGTACCGGACTGTCCAAGGGAGCGACCTCCCTGACCATTTCCATGACTTCTTTTAAACCAAACTCCTCGCCGATCACATCCCCGGAGAAGCGCTGTAGTCTGCTTTGAAGATAGCGAAGATCATCCGCCATGACCTCTTTGAGTTGATTCAACTCATCATACCGTAAGGAATTCGAGAGGGCGATCGCAAAAGGTTCATACAGGATGGAGTATAATCGCAAATGCTCCTCCGAGTACCGGTCCAGTCCCTCTGCAAACAGGACCAAGTTTCCAAGTTTGGTTTCTTTGACCGCCAGATGCATGACCATAATGGAATCGTTCCATCGTCCGGTCCTTTGTACGATGGGCCTTGCAACCGGATCCATGAGCACACGATTCCGTATCATGACCGGCGGAAGGCCGGGACCATCAAGAAACTTCTTTCCCTCGTCGTCCAATGGCAAAACCGTATTGAGTCTGCTGGCCTCTGTGGGGGTGGCTATGGCAATAGTTCTTAACGCACTCAATCCCCGATCATAAAGGTTGAGTTGAAGTCTATCAGCAGGCATAAAGGACCGTAAAAAGAGGAGGCACTCCTGCATGGCGAATTCAAAATCGAGATTTCCGCAGATACGCAGGGTAGCCTGGCGGAAGAATTCATTTTCGTCAATCATGAATCCATCAGCTCCTGGTCAACAATAGGTAATTGAGAGATATACTTATTTATCATATTTGACAATTTAATGCAAAATCGTCTAATATGACATGGAATTTGTCATATTTAACACATTTAAGACAGCAACATTTTTAACTAGCTGATATTGCAATATAATTTTATTGGCACATTTTTAGCAATTGTCTTAGTAGATAACTTCGTGGCTGTGAAAATCATGATCCAGGGGTTACATTTCTTCATGTCCAATCAAAGTCCTCAATCTTGATTTCTATGGGAAGCGCGATGCCCTCAGTACGATCACCAAAGAATAGATGAATCTTATGAACCTCTGGCATTCATTTGGGAAGGTGATCGCGGAAAAGCTGCAGAACTGGGAAGGTTTGGTATGAAGGAAGAGACGGGTTCAGGGAGACCGGAATTCATGGGCGAAACCCGCAGTCCTCCTCATAACGGTCGCCATGTTGCTCTAAGCCAAGCTCAAGGCAGCAAGGGCGGCCGGAGAACTTCGAACGGTTCTGCAGATACCCTGCAAAGAACGAAGAAGATCGCTGTTGAGGAACACTGGGCGAATCAGGAGCTGAACGATCTACGGACCGAGTGGGGAAGGAGAACGAGATACCCCATTACCGTCGATCCAAAGGCCATCGGATACTCTTTCCCTAGGGCGCCGGACTTCGAGGAATTCCGTCTTCCCTTCATGGATGAATTCGACATCACCATGCAGGTCATTTCAACAGGCTCCCCCGGCATTCAGGGGTATGCTGACGCGCAGACCGCCGTCGCCAAGGCGAAACAGATCAACGATATACAGGCGGAGGTCATCCGGAAATACCCCGGACGCTTTGCAGGTTTCGCGGGCTTGCCCACTCAAAACCCGAAGGCTGCCGCTGATGAGCTCGAGCGAGCGGTAAAACAGCTGGGATTCAAGGGGGCCATGATACAGGGCAGTACCCGCTGGGAGTATCTCGACGAAGCGAAGTATTGGGTGATCTGGGAACGGTCGGCCGCGCTTGAAGTGCCCATCTACCTGCACGTGCAGGAGCCTTCATTTGATTCTGCAAAGGTATACGCGGGACATCCCGAACTGACGGGTGCAACATGGGCCTGGGGGGTGGAGACGGGCACGCATGCCCTCCGAATCATTAACGCCGGGGTTTTCGACGCATTCCCCAAGGCGACACTGATTCTGGGTCACCTTGGGGAATCTCTTCCATATCTCCTCGGCCGTCTGGATGAGGGGTATGTCATGGCTGCCAAGAGCGGCCGAAAACTCCAAAAGCGGCTTTCCGAATACATCAGGAGTAACATTCTCGTCACCACGAGCGGGCTCTACAGACCGGAGGCGCTGTTGTGCGCAATAGGCGCCATGGGCGAGGACCGCGTCCTCTATTCCATGGACTATCCTTTTGTTCATCCCAAAGCTTCCATCGACTGTTTTGAGAACACACCCATGAGCGATGAGGTGAGAGAGAAGATAGCCCATCGAAACGCTGAGAAGTGGCTAAACCTGCCCCGGACTTGACCCGGAGCTGTAGAGAAGGAAGTCCCGCGGAGGGCGAAATCCTGTGACCGGACAGTGAGAAGGAGGCTCGTAGCCTTTTTGAGAGGACGAACCACGATAGTTCTACCGATCCAGTTTCATCCCAGAACGATGGCGGGCGGAACCCGGTTTTGAAGAAGAAAAAGTTCCGGAGAAAGGGGGTGTTCATTCTCAAGGACAAGAAAATTAAGTCTCGGATGGAGTGGCTGTAATCATTAATTCAGCAATATTAAAAAGGAGGCATGTCATGAGGAAAAAGCAATTGATCGGAATTACGCTGTGTATTTGTCTGATGCTATTGGTAGCTTTAGCGCCCGCGTATGCTCAGCCGGCAGCACCCAAAGCCATAAAAATTGGGATTATGATTTCCATGACCGGTCCCGATGCCGCGATCGGAAGGCCGGCAAAAGACGGTTACGAAATGGCAGCGGCAAAAATCAATAAGGATGGCGGTGTTTTTGTCAAACAATATGGAAAGAAAATACCTCTTGAAATTTCAATCCTGGATATGGAAACCAACCCGGAGAAGGCGATCGCCCGAGCGGAAGCATTTAATCAACAAAACGCTTCTATTGTTTGCGGCACCACTATGATGAGTGGGTCTTCCGATGTTTTCGAAAAAAATAAGTTGCCTGCGATCACCTCATTGGTGACCAATGTTGGGCTTTGGGAAAGGGGCTTTAAGTACTATTTTGGCCTCAGTAAGCTCAACGATGGGATAATAAACGCCGTTTTCGGCGCTTTCGGAAAAATCCCCAAAGATCAAAGGCCAACCAAGTGGGCCATGTGGCAAGAGCAAACCGATTGGATCGCTGAGATGTTCAATCTCGCGAAAGAGAAAGCGCCAGCAGCAGGTATTACCTTCGTATCTCATAATAATTATCAGGTGTTAACTCCGGACATGAGCAAACTTATCCTAGAGGCAAAAAAGGCCGGTGCGGAGGTGGTTTTTTCCGGGCCCGTCCCTCCTGATTGCATTACGATGCTTAAGCAAATGAAGGAGCTTGATTATAATCCAAAAGCCATCATTATGATCAGGGGGTCCGATGATCCAGTCTGGGTGAAGATGACAGGCGCCATGGGTGATTATGTCATCGGATGTCCTGACTGGCATCCTGCGTTAAACTACCCCGGCGTGAAGGAATTGAATGCTGAATACAAGGCCAAGTTTGGAACGGATACACACATTGTTGTAGGGAATGCCTATGCCTCGATTCAGGTCGCAGCCGCGGCTATTGAGAAAGCCGGTACGCTGGATAGAACGAAAATCAGGGATGCGATTGCCAGCATCGATGTACCGACCGTTTTCGGACAGATCAAGTTTAATGAGAAATGCCGGCGAATCAATGCCCCCCTTGTCGTTACCCAATGGCAGAAGGGAAAGATGGAGATGGTCTGGCCGGATGACATGAAGTCAAAGGCCCTGGTTTATCCGCGACCCAAGTAGCATGGCATAAATTTTGTACATTCCAACCGCGGAGTCCCGCGGTTGGAATGAGTTTTATCTTTGGGATTTATTTAGGACTTAGAGTTGAGCATTTAGAGTTTGCACAAATTCGGATTTCGGATTTTTTGAGGCCCTATTGGTTTCGGCTGTGTCGGCTCAGGTCAGGAATAACCCATCAGCCGCAATCCCCGCGTAAGACATGAAACTTCTTGAGTTAGAAAACGTATCTAAAGCTTTTGGTGGAGTGGTTGCCGTTAACCGGGTGAGCTTTCATCTTAACCGGGGAGAGGTGTTGGGTCTGATTGGTCCTAACGGAGCGGGCAAAAGCACACTGTTTAATGTCATCTCGGGAATATTCAAGCCCAATACAGGTACGGTGAGGTTCGAGAATAAAGATATCACCGGGATGGCTCCTTATAAGATATGCGAGAGCGGGATCGCCAGGACCTTCCAGCTGGTTAAGCCTTTCAGCCGATTGACTTCACTGGAAAACGTGATGGTAGGAAGGTCCTACGGCAGCCATCCGGCTCGGGATACAAGAGAGGCCCGCATCGAATCAGAGGAGATATTGGCTTTTACCGGCCTGGCAAACAAGCAGACAAGGACGGCGGGCATGCTTAGCCTGGTGGACCGGAAGCGGCTGGAAATTGCCCGGGCCTTGGCCACGAAACCTAAGTTGCTCTTATTGGATGAGATGATGGCAGGTTTGAACCCGGCAGAGCTGGATGATGCGATTGCGCTGGTGAAGGCCATCAGAGATTCCGGAATCACCCTCATCGTCGTTGAACATGTGATGAAAGTAATCATGGGGATTTCGGACAGGGTCATTGTGCTGAAAACCGGGGAGAAAATAGCGGATGACACCCCTCAGGAGATCGTCTCCAATCGCGAGGTTGTGAAGGCCTATTTAGGAGGAGAAGTCTCGTGTTAAAGATTGCCCATATCGATGTCTATTATGGTGATCTTCAGGCATTATGGGATGTCTCGCTGATGGTCGAAGAAGGGGAAATCGTGACGCTGGTCGGTTCCAACGGTGCGGGCAAGAGCACCCTCATGAATACCATCGCAGGGTTGCTCAAGGTTCGAGCCGGGTCCATTGAATTTCATGGCATTCGCCTCGACAGCTTGCCTGCGCACTCAATTGTAGAACATGGCATTTCCATGGTTCCTGAGGGAAGAAGAATATTCCCTCAGATGAGTGTCCTGGAGAATCTGGAGATGGGTGCTTCGATTCACGCAGCGCGCAAGATGAGGCAAAAAACGCTCAAAGAGATCTATGAGGTCTTTCCGATTTTGGGAGAGAGAGCCAAACAGAGGGCGGGTACATTGAGCGGGGGAGAGCAACAGATGTTAGCCATCGGCAGGGCCCTGATGTCACAACCGAAGGGTCTCTTAATTGATGAAATGTCCTTGGGTTTGAGCCCTCTTGTGGTGCAAGAACTCTCCCGCGTTATACAGAGCATTAACAAGGCAAATAATTTGACCATTTTCGTCGTCGAGCAGGATGTGCCACTGGCTTTATCGATGGCTCACCGTGGTTATGTGATAGAAAATGGGCGTATCATAGACCAGGGTGACGCGAAGTCTCTGTTATGCAGTGCACGCATTAAAGAGGCCTATTTGGGGACGGCGTAGAGGGAAGTGGGTCTATGGAAATCGTATGCCAAACGATGGCCAATGGCTTGTTGGTCGGGGCCCTCTACGGGCTGGTTGCGCTTGGATTTGCTCTGCTGATGGGTGTTATGAAATTCCTCAATACGGCTCATGGCACATTCATCATCCTGGGTGGCTATCTGAGCTACTGGATCTTGGAGCTTTGGGGGATCGACCCATTCCTTTCGCTCCCTCTGGTTGTCATGGCCATGTTCCTCATTGGGATCGTCTTCTATAAGTTGGCTCTTTCGCCCTTGCTGAAGTTACCGAACATCGGAATGCGAATCAACACTTCCATGCTGATTACCTTTGGCTCGATCTGGGTCCTGGATAACACGATGACCTTGCTCTGGACCCCCGATGTCCGGAGTATCATGACCTCCTACACCGGACAGACCTTAAAGCTTCTCGGCATTCGATTCAGCCTCACCGGTCTCGGCGGGGTGGGGGTTGCGGTTCTGGTGGCCCTGGCGCTCTATTTTATTCTGAGCGGGACTTATTTTGGCAAGCATATCCGGGCGGCGACACAGGATGCAGTCGCAGCCAGTCTGTGCGGAATCAATGTCCAACGGACTTATTTGTTTTCATGCGGCATCGCGATTGCCCTGGCAGGGGTGGCCGGAATGGTGGTCGTTTCAACCTATTCCATCAGCTCGACCGCCGGCATCGGTTGGCTGTCCTCGGCGTTTGTGGTCATGGTTCTTGCGGGCGAAGGAAACATCAATGCCATTATTCCCGCCGGTATGCTCCTCGGGCTGATTGAGTCGGCAGGTCTTTTAGTGGTAGGGGTTTCATATCGTCAGGCGATCGCTCTGATCGTATTTATCATCGTCCTCATGATCAAACCCCAGGGATTGTTTGCCAAAAAGGAGTATGGATCCTGATGAGTTGGAAGAAGCTGTCCATCCTTGGGATTGTGGTGATGATTTGCGTGATTCCCCCTTTGATTTGGGATCTCGGAACCAGTGTCCTGAACCTCCTGATCATGCTGTTTATCTATATTATCCTTGCCC
>Ga0316624_10000335_pt1 | contig 15398 bp, 17 predicted proteins | sample OWC_Aug_N3_C1_D5_FD_207657 | JGI IMG/M metagenome (GOLD analysis project Ga0316624, IMG submission 207657) | Wetland soil microbial communities from Old Woman Creek delta, Ohio, United States - OWC_Aug_N3_C1_D5_A | ecosystem: Environmental > Terrestrial > Soil > Wetlands | place: USA: Ohio... | reverse complement strand
CTACACGCAGCTGCTCGGACTCGCAATGGGACTGGAACCGGATAGCCTCGGACTCCACAAGCATGTCATAAGCACAAAAGAACTGGTGGACAAGATTCTGGGTTAGGCTGTTTGCGAGGGCGGAGGGCAGAGGTAGAGAGAAACGGTAGGTTTCTGAGACGACTCAAAGCCATCTTTTAGCTGCAATGTATACAACGAACGCCATCAGACCACTAGATATGACCACGACAGTCGCGAACAAAGCGGTCGCTGCGAAGAATGGAGTACCCGAGGTGGCTGTGGTTGTGACCGTCGTGGTCACTGTGGGCACACTACCGGCCGTGAAAGTCCCATCAGAAACATCGGAAACCGTGTATATGCTGTCCGATGCGCGGACCATCACGACGTACGTGTCGCGAGTCAGGAAGCCCGTCGAGTCCCAGTCAAACCATGTTTCGTTCAGGTGTGCTGCAAGAAGCTGGAATGTTAGACCCGCATCGGATGATATCAGGACCTCATAGGTGAGCTTCTCGTCTAGGTTCTTGTCAGATGCGGCCCAAGTAATCCGGTTGACACCAGTCCACACTTCGCCCCCATTTGGCGACAGTACCCAGACCTGAGGCCTGAAGAAGCTGCCAATGAAAACATCGGGAACCACATAGGAAATGAAGGAACCATTAATCAGCCATGCGGTCATGTTGATTGTACAAGTCGCATTGTTGTTCAACGCGTGCGTGTCAATCTCGACGGATGCAGAGTCACTATCCTTGGATATGAACGTGGGGAGGACTTGAGCCTTGACTTCTATTCTGCATCTATCGATTGAGGCTGTGGGTTTCCATGATGAAACAAGCACCACGTGTTCCCCGACAATCCTGTCACCGCTCTTGACGGGCGTTTCACTCAGGTTCCAGTTGGAATAGTACGTGAGAGCGACAGAGGGTTCCTCTGCGGCGTCCGAAAACGATTGATCACCCGTGGGGTCAATCACCGTGATGGTGCGGCAGCTGAACAAGGTCATGTCTAGACTGGTGACTAACAGGATCAATGCCGCGATCAGGAAGACACGAGCCCTTGTTCTCAGCAAATGTGCATCACCAGACGGTCTGGTGCGTAAACTGCGTACACGAACAGGTGCACCAACAACACTCATAGTTCTATTCTTAGAACTCAGTCTGTGTCTTCCGGAAATGGTTGTTCCCTCCATATCCTGCGTACCTCGTACCACCAAGAAACGGATACTGAAACCAGTAGCGCGAGAAGCACGGCAGCCATCCAGTCGCCGAACTGCCCCATCAGGAGTACGGTGGTCAAGAGAGTAGCAGTCACAGAAGTGTAGAAAGTCGCATAGAAGAGATACCGTGGTACCATGAGCCGACCGCGACCAACAAACAGCTTCAGGACACCTACTCGGACATCGCGCCGCACTGTGTACTGCCCATGGACATCTTTGTCGACTAGACCAAGCAACTTCAATCGCTCAAGATGATGCATAGATAGTGATGGACTGGACAGAGCTGCACCTCTCTGTATCTCCCGCGCAGTCATTGGTACGGGATGGCGCAACATGTACCAGTAGACACGCAAGGTCTTGCCCTTGAGGTCTCTCGCAAGTTCATCCTCAGAAGGCTCCTTCTCGGTCAAGACCTACCACTCCAGGGCTGGCAGTCTAACGCTGGAAACAATGCATGTTATTAACTGTGACTACCGCCTTGTGTCTGGCTAGTACTTGAAGGCAATGCTCATATAGGTGGTGAAAAAGGCCGTTCATAGCACTGGCAGTTACATCACCCGGGCCTGAATGATGTACTGGATGTTGAGGGAATCGCTGGCCATGTCTAGTATCCGAAAGCCGATCACTCCGAAGCCCCCAAGGAAGAGGGAAAAGGTAGTGGTTATTCTTCAGGAACAGTGCAAGCAGTGCGGCCTGTGTGTAGAGTTCTGCCCAAAGGATGTACTCTGTATTGACATGTCCAAGTACAATCGGAAGGGTTACCATCCGGTCACTGCGTGCGACATTGAGGCCTGCGTCAACTGCGAGTTCTGTGAACTGATATGCCCCGACATGGCGATATTCTTGGCAAGCAAGGATGAGGCTCAGGAAGTCCATGACGCACATCGTCTAGGAGAGGGCATGATCATTCCCGAGTTCGACGTGAAACCGAAAGAGGAGGAGGAGAAGTCCCATGCCTGAGAAGGTCATGTGGCCTAATCTTCTGATGGCAGGACTAGACTAGCCAGACGATAGAAGCATCGCGTATGTTACAGTGTTTGCGGCAGTAGTCGCGATTGTTGTCCTCGCTGGCTTCCTGATTCGACGGAAGCTCTGTCCGACTGCCGCGCGTTCAACAGAACACGTTTCGCATCTATCCAGTGAGACGCTTCGTCCTTGCTCGAACAGGCAGACCCCGGAGTGAACTGATGGTGTTCTCGTCCATCAAGATTCTGTTGACCTCCTCCTAGAGTGGCCCGCGCTCATGAGCCAGAGTGTCTGTATGAGCGGCTACGTGCCTCAAAGCCGCTCAAGTTGGAAAGCACTCTTCTCAGATAGTCTTCGAAGATATCAATCTCAGCTGACGTGAAGCCAGAGTATGTGATCCGGCTCATCTCATCTGAAACCTGAGCGTACCTCTCGAACGCCCTCCTCGTCTTGTCTGTGAGCCGGACATTGGTCACTCGTCTGTCCGAATCTGAAGGAACGCGGGCTAGCTGTCCGGAGGATTCGAGAGCGTCCAGCATCTCGGTCAATGTGGACTTACTCAGACCAGTTCTCTCAACCAGTTCCTTGATAGCGAGTCCGTCTTCTCGCCATAACGTGTAGAGTATTCGTCCCTGTCCTGGACGAACCTCAATGCCGTACTCTCTCAGCTTCTTGCCGAATATCCTCTTGGCTGTATGATGAATCCTCGTGATAAGAAAACCGCCCTGTGTATGCTTACTCACTTCTGTCACCAATAACAAACCTGTAGGTGTGGTTCTGGTTCCAGCCGCGCCCCAAACGCGGAAACAGGCGAAGAACTGTGTAGTCCGGATCATCGCAACCGGCCGGGTAATATCGCTCCATTCCCTCCAGCCACAGTGCCTTCTTGACCCTCGAATCATCTACTATCTCCATCAGTCCGCTGAGCATAAGTCCACGCGATTCCTCTGGCTTGCAGTAGTATACAGACACGCCAGGGTGAACCCTGATGTCTGCAACTTTGGATGATGATGTGTTCGTGGTGAAGTATATCATGAAGTCCGCGCCATGGCTCCTGAATATGTGTGCGAGCTTGGGAAACTGCTCTCTGTTTCTCATGTTGAACATGGCCCTTGTCTGTGGGAGGCCTTCTGCATCGACCGTAGTAAGGTAGGCAGCCTTGGAAGTGTCCACTAGCTCAAACGCCATCCGTTTCTCTTCTTGTTCTTCCATTGCAATCGCTCCGTGCAATAGTTCGTTACCGAACTATTCGGTTCCGAACTATTTATGTCTTCCTCTCACAGTGACTTAGATGCGTAACCTTCACAATCCCACTGGAATCAGGAACACCGAGCCGCCATGCGAGAACACTACTGGAAGCGCGCTTCCGAATTGGAGGAGACATGCCCCACGAATGACCCGGTGCGGCAGGGAGCAGCAACTCCATGGTGAAATCCTTGAGGAAGCTCTCTCAGGGCGGAGCCTACTTGGGCTCGGTCTTACCTGACTATATGAGCTCCCGCCGGGGAGGTGTCTGAGATTGTCCAGCTTCTCTGCAGCTGCTGCACAACCATGGATCTGAAGAGTGATGTGTTTCCTCGCGAATCTGGAGCGTCCGACCCTCATGATGAGACCCCTCGCTTCTGGTTCAGTGAGAGGTTCTATGAAGAATGCACAGCCCTCTCTGCCAAGGAACTTGCACTCAGTAACAACCTTCAGTTCCGGACTGCGTAGGAGCTTGATGCCTGTGTATGATGGGGCGGTGAGAAAGCAAGGCTCATATACGTGCACAACAGCGAGGCCCTCATGCCCGAGCGCATCATGTTCACCATGGGCGATATTGCCTGCGCTGAGGGGGCCATCAGTGCTGGCTGTCGCTACTTTGGTGGATATCCGATTACGCCAGCCACCGAGATAGCAGAGTGGATGTCGATCCGCATGCCAGAGATCGGGGGAGCCTATGTCCAGTATGAGGATGAGATAGCATCGATCACGAGTGTGATTGGTGCATCTTGGACAGGTGTGAAGGCCATGACAGCAACATCGGGTCCGGGTGCAAGCCTGATGATGGAAGCGGTAGGTCTGGCCGTGATGACCGAGACCCCGCTAGTACTCGTGAACATAATGCGTGGTGGTCCGAGCACCGGCCAGCCCACGCGGGGTCAGCAGGGTGACGTCATGCAGGCGAAGTGGGGGAGTCACGGTGACTATCAGATAATCGCCCTCACACCAGCCTCAGTGCAAGAGATGTTTGATCAGACTGTGACGGCGTTCAACTTGGCTGAGCAGTTCCGCACACCAGTCTTCATCCTCGCTGACGAGATTGTGGGTCATATGAGAGAGAAGCTGGTAATACCGGACCAGAAAGACATCAAACTCGTCGAGAGAAAACTGGCTGATGTCGACCCGAGCGAGTATCTGCCATTCAAGCCGGACGAGAACCTTGTGCCGCCAATGGCCCTGCTCGGCAGCAAGTACCAGTTCTATGCCACCGGTCTCACCCACGATGAGAGGGGCTATCCCACTGACAGTGACTCTGTCCAAATCGAGCTGGTCACGCGCCTGAACGAGAAGATTACGCGCAATGCTGACAGAATCACTGACCTTGAGAGATTCCTTCTTGATGACGCAGATATCGCAGTCGTTGCCTACGGTACACCATCTCGAAGTGCCAAACGTGCCATACGAGATGCAAGGGCCGAAGGCATCAATGCAGGCATGCTCCGGCTGAAGTCGGTCTGGCCCTTCCCCGAAGACGCGATAGCTGACCTTGCTACAAAGGTGAAACACATCATTGTACCTGAGATGAACCTTGGACAGGTCTACTACATGGTGAAGGCCGCTGCCGCCCCGACGCCGGTCCACTCTATGACGAAGCCGGCAGGAATGCCCCAGTTGCCCAATGAGATACTCGACAAGATTCGGCTACTCAGCTGAGCCAACGAACGCCTGCGTACCTGTGTTCAGTGTCTCTGCCCGAAGTCTGTGCCAAAGGCTGCATCAGTTTCTCTATAGAGATCATCAGTGATTCCCTTTCGCAGAGGGAGATAGACAGTCTTGTCGAGACTCCAGGGTATATCTAGAGTGGCTTTGAGATGACAGGAAGTCTCAATGAGTCGTGACAGGAATGTGGTCGGCACTCTATCCGGGAGCTGTATTGCGACTTCCTGCCAGCTCTCATAGTGCATCTCCTCCTTCGGTACAGAAACCCAAGCCATGATGTTCTCCGTGGTTGTCTTCTGGTTGTCGGGCCACACAAACTCACGGTGTACGATTTCCAGCCGAAGACCTCTGAAGTTCGACTCTCTCAGCAGCATGAACCTGATTGGGAGATACTTCGATGGTTCAATGACATCGTTGAGGACCTCGACCCTGAATGCTTCGGTTTCGTCCCGCATGATTGAACCGGACTGTTCGGCAGGCGTCACAGATGGTACTGGCAGTTCGACCAGCAGTATCGCAGTAGCCTTCTTGTCAAGTCTTCGTGACAGCTCCGCTTTGGCACCGATGCTATATTCGATTCGTCCGTGCATACCGTGGTAGCTGCCCGGTAAGTCTGGAGAGAGTGTGAACGAAAAATCCAGTCTGGTTTCTCCCACTTGGATCGTCACCTTGGGCATCAGCTCCTGAGTCTCTCTGATGTGTTCGAAGGTGTCACTGTGGGTGTGTTGGCTCTTGCCAGAACCATGAGTTACCGCCGTTCTCTCGGCACAGATCAGAGTGGCTGTTACACGGTTTGTGTCAAGGCATTCGTCGCATACGAACACCACTTGCCCGTTGATCGTGTCGCCCGGGTAATAGCTCTCTCTGTCAGTCACAATATGAATATCCTGCATCTCAGACACCTAGCCACTGACATGACCTCGTGAGCGAACGCACATAGGTTCTTTGCTGCCATTCAGCTCTGAGTAGACACAGCTAGACTCAGACCCCCGCCTCACACTCCGATTGACGTTTCAATGAGAATGCTTTTATGAATGCTGCCGGAACCCAGCGCGAGGCGAGGTGACCTCTTGACAGCCGCAGAGAAGACTCTGACGCACCCGATGGCCAAGTACATACGCCAGGACAGATTGCCTTGGATCTACTGCCCCGGATGCTCCATTGGTATCGTCACAAACATGGTTGCTAGAGCTATTGACACCCTGGGCCTCGACATCAACAAGGTAGTGGTGGTTTCAGGAATCGGCTGTTCGGGCAGGACCTCGGGCTACTTCAAGACTGGCACATTTCACACCACGCATGGAAGACCGATTCCTTTCGCTGAGGGTGTGAAGATTGCCAACCCTGAGCTAGAGGTGATCGTCATCAGTGGCGACGGGGATGTCGCGGCGATTGGTGGTAACCACCTTATTCATGCCTGCCGAAGAAATATCGATATGACTCTGGTTTGCATAAACAACTTCAACTACGGTATGACTGGTGGTCAGTTCGGGCCCACGACCGAGCACGAGAAGTTCTCGCAGACAAGCCCGCCGCCAATAGGCAACATCGAGCATCCCTTCAACCTAGTCAAGCTTGCAGCGTCGTCCGGCGCCACGTTTGTGGCCCGCTGGACCGCCGTTCAGGCAAGACGTGCAACAGCATCGATTGAGAAGGGCATCAAGAAGAAGGGCTTCTCATTCATCGAGATAGTCGGAGCGTGCCCCACTTCCTACGGACGTAACAATAGGCTCGGTGATGGGGTGGAGATGCACAAGCATCTACTGCAGGTCTCTGAAATCCAGAACGGACTACCGCCACATGAGGCCGAACTCGACTATGAGAAACGCATTGTGTGTGGTGAGTTTGTCGACATCGAGAAACCTGAGTACACTGATGTCATAAAGAGCATGCATGAGAAGCTGAAGAAGTGAGGTGTGTCGAGTGGGGAGATACGAGATACGGATTGGAGGCTTCGGTGGTCAGGGTGTGGTGACAATGGCAGTCGTCCTCGGAGAGGCCGCTGCACTCTATGATCACAAGAAGGTGGTCCAGACTCAGTCCTATGGACCGGAGGCTCGCGGCGGCGCAAGCAAGAGCGAATTGGTTATTGATGATGAAGAGATAGACTACCCCAAGGTCTTGAACCCCGATGTGTTTGTAGCAATGAGCAGGGCAGCGTATCTGGAGTACGTCCATGGCTTGAAGGAGAATGGAATCCTGATAATCGATGAGGACTTGGTTGAGGTGGAGGGAGAGCTTCCCGAAGGGGTCCGGATATACAGGGTCCCTACCACAAGGATAGCAGACAAGGATGTGGGTTCCAAACAGGCGATGAACGTGGTCATGATGGGGGTTATCGTGGCTATCACGAAGGCAATATCGGTCGAGGGGCTGAAGAAGCAGCTGGAGGAGAGATGGCCGCGCTTCGTGAAGACGAATCTGCAGGCACTTGAGCTTGGCATCAAAGCAGGCGAGAACGCGAAGCCAGAGTCGCAACGGCACTAGTTGAAGGACTGCCCTGAGTTCAATGCCGAAACACCCCAGCTTCAGAATGCGAAGGGGCTGATGTTCTCTACCAGTAGACTACTACTTCTCAGTCAGCGCAAGCAGCGCAGCACCTATGGCTCCGGTTGTCTGTGGCTGCTCAGGGACCCACAATTCGACGGACAGCTGCTTGGAGAGATAATACTTGAAGGCTGGATTGAGGGCGACACCCCCGGTAAGACCTGCAGGGGTCTTCACGCCCACTCGTCTGGCCAGAGTGGCAATCTTGCTGGCCATCGCTTGATGTACTCCGGCAGCTATGTCGGCAGGTGCATCTCCGGCACCTATCCGTCCCACGACCTCGCTCTCAGCGAACACCGTACAGGTACTGCTTATGGATGACGGCTTCTTGGACCGAAGCGCTAGGGGACCCAGCTCGTCGATTGTGGTTCCGAGCACACGAGCCATCACCTCGAGAAACCTGCCTGTACCTGCGGAGCACTTGTCATTCAGCTCAAAGTCGGCCGGGCGTCCGTTCTCGCCTATCCGTATCACCTTTGAGTCTTGACCCCCAACATCAATCAGCGTTGCGATTGACGGGTTCAATAAATGGATCCCCAAGCTATGGCATGTTATCTCTGTCACCGATTTATCTGCAGACTGGACTGAACTCCGTCCATAGCCGGTGCTGACCATCTTGACACCCTTGAGGGAGATTCCGGACTGCTCGGCGAGCAAGGACACGACCCCTTTGGCTGCTTCCGACGCCGAGGCACCCGTGAGAGTCAGATGGCTTGCAAGTATCTTCATGTCCGAGTCCAAGAGAACACCCTTGGTTGTTGTGGATCCGACGTCGATACCGATGCCCAAGCGTTTCGCTGCCTTCAACTCGTATCTCGCCTCAGACAAGCATCTCCAAAAGGGCATCAATCCGCGTCTGTATTTGTGCTTCGTTGAACAGCCGGGCGTCGACCATGTCCCCCTCAACCACAACACCCGGTACGCCGGTTCTCTCAGTCACGAGCTTCTTGGAAACAAGCTGGCCTAGTGAGTATCGTTTGCACGACCGGACCGAGAACATGACGAAACCGTCCAGATCATAGTCATGGATGAGCTCACACATCTTGTCTACCTTGGCGTCAAGACCCCTGTTCAGCCAGACGTTGGAGTAGATGCTCACAGCACTGTCAATCAAGTCAGCACCCTGAAGTGAACCCGACCAGGCGTGTGTATACGTGTCGGCGGGAAACACCACCCCACGCTTGGCTAGGGTGTTGAAGAAGCGGAATATCGAGAACCAAGGAGGTATGTTGTCCCATAGAAGACGTATCTTTTCATCCCTGATTGCCCCCGTTCCAGCCTTAATGCGGCCTTCCACCTCGTCGAGCAGTGCCCTGTAGAAATCTATGACGTAGTCCTTGCCTCGAAGCGATACGATGGGAGCCATCGCGAGGAATCTGTCTGCACAGTTGAGAGGACTCGGTTTGTTCTTGCAGGACTCGAGTGCCTTGGTCCATAGCCCAATTGCCTGCGTAGACAGAGAACCGACTTCCCTCAGTCGTTCGTCAGACATCTCCGACCCGAACCGTTTGGAGAGGAATTGCACGAGTTTCATGAAGCCGCTTCGGACATACTGTCTGTGATGCTCCAGCTGCTCACCCTCCAACGGTGGCGTGTCAAGAAGAAAGACAGGGGCACCGGTCAATTCGGAAACGGCATCATACCATCTCAGTACAGTACCACAGATATTGTTGCATGCCAGTAGCGCCTGAGGACGGGGGAGTCCCTCTAGAGGGCTCTTGTCTGGATGACGGACTGAGCCTATGCTCGAACGAGCGTAGGAACAGAGTTCTTGAGAGTAGCCAAGGTCCTCAGCGTAGCCACAGAGCTCTGGACCAACCTTCTGAGCGCCTACCACAGCACCGTACTGTTCTGGGTAGATAACACCGACATCCATGGCGACCGGTATCTCAACGGGAAAACCAGATGTGATCCATGCCAGCCGGCCAGCCTCACTTGCGGCGTGGCCTTCGAGCATGTATCTGAACATGATCTGCTGAAGTAGTCCCTGTGATTCTAGGTTCCTGTACGCTTTCTCCTCACTCATCCTATGCACCTCCCTGCAGGGTTTCGATGAATGTCTGAACACGTCCAACTACACGGGCACGGTCTGACAGCTCGGAATCCACCGGCAGCCTAACAGACGGGACTCCGGCATCTTCTACAGCGCGTTCGATTGATGGCGATTCAAACTCGTCCGGGTCGCAGAAGGATTGCTCACATATCACGACTCCATCTATATGGAGACCGACAAGCAGCCTCCTGAGAGAATCCTTCCGTTCTGACAACCCTTCACGGGTAGGTTCGAGAGGCGATTCGAGTATTGACCTTGCTGCTTCAACATAGGGGTTTCCAGCCGGGTCGACGCTTGGAGTGAACGCGGTCTTGTAGCCCAATGACAGCGAGTCGAAAACGACTGCTTCGGAGGCTAGGGCACCCACCGCTTCAAAGATGTCTGAAACCACCTTGGGTTCGGTCATACCGCCAACGACCGCGAGTCTGATGTCACCTGCAGGCCGCTTCTCAAGGAATTGGCCCGATCCGTTGGAGAGCAGCGCTGACCGCAACGAGCTGACTCTCTTACCGAAACGTTTCTTACCCATCTTCGTCATTACATCGGATGATGCGCTCTTGATAGCAGATGCCGATTGTGAATCGGGCAGTGCCAGAAACAGTCTGAAAAGCTCTGCTAGGTCGCCATAGCTGATCACACTTGGATCCAGCAGACGGGAGCAGTACATTGTCTGGACTGAGTCGCGCACATCCTGAACCATCGAACACGCATGTTGTAGCTTCTCCGAGGAGAAGTCACATCCGAAGATGGTCTTGAGTGACCTCGAAAGCATTCGAATCTCCTCGGCTAGAAACCTGACTGATGATTCGTCCACAGCAGCCGCGGGGTAAGTGAGGCGGAGGACCTTGTCCTCAGGGAACCTGTGTCGCCAGACATCGCCCACGTTCTGCAGCGAGTCGCACGAGTTGCCTGGGAAGAGCAGGGCGGGCACAGGTGGCATCTGGCCACTGCTCCTCTGGGCAAAGAGGTTTCTGGCATACGAACAGGCGAATGTCTGGAGACTGTCCTCATATGACCCGCGAACGTCTGGTGCTGTCGACAACATGCAGGGAGTCACGCCATGCGCCAAGATGATCTCAATCGGTGTGTGGGGGCAGAAGTAGCCGAGCAGTGGGATTCCGTCTTCGTGCGCACGCACGAGGCGTTCTCGTGCTTTGCCAAGCATTTCGGTGTAGTTCAATCAATCACGCCCTGTACGGACTCGTGGGCCTGAGGTTGGATGTTCGCAGAATCTCGGGCACTGTGAGTCTTATCTGTTTTGTAGAGCAGCCGAGGGCCGTTTTGGGGATGTAAAAGGAGATATCAGTCGGATTTACACAGTACGAGCTAGTCTATTCCTGACATTGACCCGGAGATGCATTGTCTGGGCGATAAGGAGAGATGTTGGAGCGGAAAACAATGGAAGAGAAGCTCTGGTACAAATACAAGTGGCCGAAGGATGTCCGACGTACAATGGAATATCCGAAGGAACCAATATTCGCTATGCTGGACAGAGCAGCAGAGAAGAGAGGCGACAAGCCGTTCACCGAGTTTGAGGGTGTCAAGAGGACATACGCGCAGGTACATGACCACGCTGACAGGATTGCGAACTTCCTAGCCAAGAAGGGCATGAAGAAGGGTCAGACTGTAGCTCTCTTTCTACCTAACGTGCCTCACTTCCCGCCGGTGTTCTTTGGTGCCCTGAAGACAGGTGCATTAGTAGTGACCTGTAACCCAATGTACAAGGCAGCAGAACTCAATTTCCAGCTGAAGGATTCTGGGGCCAGTATAGTGTTCGTGCTGGACCATCCAGTGTTCACGCCGACATGCTACGAGGCAATCAAGGGCACCAATGTCAAGACCGTGGTCGTCTGTAGCGTGAAGTCGTTCCTGCCCAAAGCCAAGGCGGTATTGGGTTCTGCACTCAAGAAGATACCAAAGAGCCCTAGCTACGAGATGGACAAGACAGTCTTCTATGATGATGTGATTGCACAGAATGAGCCTGTGCCCCCGAAGGTGACCATCGACCCAGAGGAAGTGGCACTCATCCTCTACACGGGTGGCACTACCGGCACACCAAAGGGTGCATCACTCACTCACAGGAACATCGTCGCCAATGTAAACCAAGTATATGAGTGGGTCAACCTGTCCCCGGAGGATGTCAAGGCTCCGCAGAAGATTCAGTATGGGGACGAGGTGTTCGTTGGAGCACTGCCTTGGTATCATAGCTACGGACTCACGCTCACGATGCTGATGTCCGTCTATATGGGAGGAGAACTCGTATGCATTCCTGACCCAAGAGCCGGAAAACCACCAATGTCGCATCTTCTAGAGGCGATTGACAAGAACCGTGGAACTATACTGAACTGCGTGCCCGCACTGTACGCAGGCATAGTGAACAATCCGAATGTGAAGAAGCACGACCTAACCTCGATCAAGGTTTGCAGCTCGGGTGCTGCACCTCTACCACCTGAGCTCGCGAAGAGATTCGAGGCGGTGAGTGGTGCGGTCCTCTTCGAGGGCTATGGCCTCAGTGAAACCTCGCCCGTTACGCACATCAACCCCACCACAAGGAAGGACAGGAAGTTCGGATCAATCGGTCTCCCAATAACGGACACGGACTACAAGATTGTTGATGTGGAAACTGGCCTGAAGGAGATGCCACAGGGTGAGACCGGCGAGATTGCAGTATCCGGTCCTCAGGTGATGAAGGGATACTGGAACAAGCCGAAGGAGAATGAGATTGTCTTCAGGAACATCGGCGGCAAACGGTACTTCCTTACTGGCGATGTCGGTCACATGGACAGTGAGGGGTTCGCGATCATATCGGACAGGAAGAAGGAGATGATTAGTGTCGGGGGGCTGAAAGCTTACCCGAGAGAGGTAGAGGACGCACTGTACGAACATCCGAAGATTGCGATGGCTGCGGTCGTCGGCATCCCGCGTGAAGACGAGCCCAGCAATGAATATGTCAAGGCTTTCGTCGTGCTGAAACCGGGCGAAACCGCCACCCCCGAAGAGATAGTCGAGTGGGCGAAGACGAGGCTGGCAGGCTACAAGAGACCCAAAGAGGTTGAGATTGTGGGCTCACTGCCAATGAGCCAAGTCGGAAAGGTACTCAGAAGAGTACTCCGCGAGCAAGAACTGAACAAGAGAAAGAAATCATAGTAGTGTCTACTGTATTCGGGGATACTTGGGGACACATTGTCCCCACCCCCTTACTGTTTTTCTCTTGACTAAGCAGAACTCACTTTCGAGTCATCATCAGCTTGTGCTTCCTGCCAAGTTCGACATAGAGCTCTGCGTTCGTCTTGAAGGACTCTCTTAGCGGAGGAGCAACCTCCTTGACAACCTTCGCAGGAATCCCCAGCACAAGAGAATTTGGAGGAATCTCGGAGTTCTCGGTGACTACAGCTCCCGCTCCTATCACAGAGCCGTCCCCGATACGTGCTCCTGAGAGTACGATAGCCCCTATGCCAATCACGACGTGGTTCCCAATCGTTGCGGCATGGATTACGCTGTTGTGCCCAGCTGTGACGTAGTCTCCAATCTCCGTGGGATTGGTGAACTCACAATGGACTGTTGCATTATCCTGAATCGATGTGCCGCATCCAATCTTTATGTGATTCATGTCTGCTCGAATCACAGCGAATTCCCATACGCTTGAGTCAGCACCGATCTCTATGTCGCCAATCAACGACGCCCGAGGAGAAACATACGCCTTGGGGTCAATGCGCGGCTTCTTGCCGTCGAACTCATACAGACCCATCATGAACACCGATACCCAATGCGCGCTTTTTCCCACTATAAGAGTATTGAAATGCAGAAGGCTGCCATGACTCTGAGAGGGTCTGCATGGAATGCCCGTCACGCCGCTCCACTATCCGCTCGCATATGTCATCTCAAGAATGAGAAGAGATCTATTGCTGCCGGGCCTGATTGTCGGATCGTTCATGCCTGACATCGAAGTGCCCTTCATGTGGTTCTTTCTGACCGGTGTGCTTCCAGACCATTTCATTCTGCACAGTCTTGTCGGCGCAGTCACACTCGGAACACTGCTGTCTGTTATTGCCGTTCGACTCTTCTATCCGGTTCTGATGTCGAGGGTGTTCAGCATTGACCGAATGGCCCTTGAAAGTCGCTGTGTGATTAGTCAGACTCTAGTGATATCCTGTCTTGTCGGAGTTCTCAGTCATCTGCTCCTCGACTATCCGATGCACTGGTACAATCCAATACTTTGGCCGTGGGTGAATCCATTCGATGTTGTAGGCCCGCTTGTTGCGGTCTTCAGCTTTCTCGGGCCGGTGGAAGGCCTGCCATTTCTTGTTGCCAACCTCCTCGTTTCGGTGACGATGGGGATTGCAGGTCTGATCATTCTGATGAGGCATAGAGGCGCACGTCTGTGGGGGTCGATATTGATGGATAGTTGGCAGCAGCCAGTACAGCTACGTCCGTAGGGAGATGGACCATTCTTCGAGCGATATCTGCGACTGGGTGTCCTCGACACCCCCTATCCGGTAGAGCTGCTTTAGGAAGCCATTGTAGTCGTCTATATCCTTCGTACGAACAGTGGCAAAGAGATTGTAAGCATCACCAGTCCTATGTAGGTCCCAGACTGCCGTCATCCCGCATATCTTCGATGCGGCTTCGACCACTATGCCGGGACTGATTTTGATTTGCAGGAAGAACTTGATTGGCATGCCAACATGCTTCATCAACACGTCGACCGAATAGCCTGCTATGATGCCGCGTTCCTCGAGTCGCCTCATGGCTTTCGACACGGCTGGCTGGCTCAAGTGAGACGACATCCTCGCACCTATCTCCTTCTGAGATGGCGGAAACGGATTCTCTTCCGTCGGCTTATAGAACCTGAGTGCATTCACGAGGGCCCAGTCTGTCGGCGCCATAGCCGGACTAGGCAGGGAGTTCTTCTTGATTATGAGACCGTGTGCCTTGTAGGTCGTGAGGACCTGAATCAGATTGTAGGTGCGAGAGCCCGAGGTCGCTACTACAGCGTCCACTCGGTTCAGGAAGTCCTCAAAAGGGACAAGGCCCGTAAAGCGGAACAGCCCCAACAGGCCATGGGTCCCTGATACTCCATCTAGAGACTCGAGCTCAGCCATTTCCAGTATCGATCGACTGACTGCCAATTCCCTCGGATTTGATTTCATCAGCAGAATCGTGCTGCGGTCTCCGTAGAGGTGATCAGGATTGAACACTGTGATATATGCACGAATCACTCCGAGCCTCACGAACTTCCTGACTGTCCGTGCCACCCAGTTGCGTCCTTTCGCAAGACGCTCTCCAATCTCCTCAATGTCCATTCTTGAGTCTTCAAGAAGCAGTCTGATGACCCCGCGCTCGGACTCGGTAATGGTCTGCATCTCTACTACTCCTATGAGTGCATTCTATTCTCCTTTATGATGTAAGATTCATATAACTGCCGGTCTGCAGACATGCTGACTTGATCATATGACAGACTACAAGGTGAAGGATATTGGACTTGCCCAAGAGGGCCGGATGTTGATAGACTATGCCGAGAAACATATGCCTGTGCTCATGCACCTGCGCAAGAAGCACTCGATATCTAAGCCGCTCAAGGGAATGAGAATCGCAGGCTGCCTGCACGTGACAAAGGAAACTGCGGTCCTCGTGGAAACCCTCCGGTCTGCCGGCGCTGAGGTTGCCTGGTCTGGATGCAATCCCCTATCTACCAAT
>Ga0316624_10000333_pt1 | contig 15414 bp, 15 predicted proteins | sample OWC_Aug_N3_C1_D5_FD_207657 | JGI IMG/M metagenome (GOLD analysis project Ga0316624, IMG submission 207657) | Wetland soil microbial communities from Old Woman Creek delta, Ohio, United States - OWC_Aug_N3_C1_D5_A | ecosystem: Environmental > Terrestrial > Soil > Wetlands | place: USA: Ohio... | reverse complement strand
TGTCCCACGCGAGCTCATCCGCCCGAGCGCCGATGTTCGTCATAGTCGCACCTCGATGTCCGCGTTCCGCAGGTCGCGCTTCAGGTCGGGAATCGCAAGCTCGCCGGAATGGAACACGCTCGCGGCGAGCGCGGCGTCGACGCCGGCATCGCGAAACACCTCGACGAAATGCCGCGGTGCGCCGGCGCCTCCGGAAGCGACCAGCGGTACCGGACAGATTGCGCGCACCGCCCTCAACTGAGCGATGTCGTAGCCCTGGCGCACGCCGTCGCTCGCCATGCAGTTGAGCACGATCTCGCCGGCGCCGCGGCGCACCGCCTCGGTCACCCAGTCGAGCGTGCGGCGGCTCGCATCACGCGTGCGCGCGACGTCGCCGGTGAACTGCTTCACGCGATAATCGCCGTCCGCCGCGAGGCTGTCGATGCCGACGACGACGCATTGCGCGCCGAACCGCTCGCTCAAGGCGTCGATCAGATCGGGATTCGACAGCGCCGGCGAATTCACGGAGATCTTCTCCGCGCCCGCGGCGAGGACCGCCTCGGCGTCGGCGACCGAGCCGATGCCGCCGGCGACGCAGAATGGGATGTCGAGCAGCCGTGCGACGCGGCCGACCCAGGAGCGGTCGACGGAGCGGCCGTCCGGGCTCGCGGTGATGTCGTAGAACACGAGCTCGTCCGCGCCCTCGTCGCGGTAGCGCGCGGCCAACTCGAGGATGCCGCCGACGACTCGGTGGTCGCGGAAGCGCACACCCTTGACGACCTGGCCGTCGCGGACGTCGAGACACGGGATTATGCGTTTGGCAAGAATGCTCGCAACTCCTCGATCGGGATCAAATCATCGAGCAGCGCCTTGCCGCTGATCGCGGCCGCCGCGCCCGCCGCCGCGAGTGCCCCGAGGTCGCGCGCGTCGCGCACGCCCCCGGAAGCCTGCCACTCGATGCCGGGGAAGCGCGCGACCGCCTCGCGATACAGATCGACGTTCGGGCCCGACAACGCGCCGTCGCGCCGCACGTCGGTGCAGAGCACATGCGCGAGCGAGACGGCCGCGAAATCCGCGACCGCGCTCCACAGCGACAATTGCGATTGTCGCCGCCAGCCGTGGGTCGCGACGCACGGCGTGCCGCGATCGTCCAGACGTACGTCGAAGGCGAGCGTGATGCGCTCGGCACCGAACTCGGCGAGCCATGCGCGCACCGCGGCCGCGTCGGTCACCGCCGCGCTGCCGACGACCGCGCGCGCGACACCGAGGTCGAGCATCGCGGCGACCGCGGTCCGGTCGCGCAAGCCGCCGCCGACCTGCAGTTTCACCCCCGGCCGGGCCGCGAGCTCGCGGATGATCGCGCGGTTCGCGCCGCCGCCGTCGCGGGCGCCGTCGAGATCGACGACGTGCAGCCAGTCGGCGCCGAGTCGCCGATACTTCTCGAGGAGTTCGAGCGCGGCCGGCGCGTAGACGGTTTCGGCGTCGAAGTCGCCCTGCAACAACCGCACGCAGCGTCCGCCGCGCAGATCGATCGCGGGAATCAGGCGCATGGGACGGCGAGGAAATTGCGCAGCACCTGCGCGCCGACGGCGGCGGAGCGCTCGGGGTGGAACTGCGCGCCGAAGAAGTTGCGCCGCTGCACGCAGGCGCTGAAGGGCTCGCCATAGCGCGTCGTCGCGATCGTCGCGGGTCCGACCGGCAGCGCAAAGCTGTGCACGAAATAAGCGTAGGAATCCTCGCTCACGCCCGCGAGCAGCGGCGACGGGCGCACGATGGCGAGCGTATTCCAGCCGATGTGGGGCACCGGCCGGCCCGGCGCATCGGCGAGACGCTCGGCGCGGCCGGGAATCACCCCGAGGCAAGCGGCCTCGCCCTCGGCCGACGAATCGAACAGCAATTGCATGCCGAGGCATATGCCGAGCACCGGCTGGCGCAGTGTCGGGATGAGTTCATCGAGACCCGCGTGACGCAGCCGCGCCATCGCGTCGGCGGCCGCGCCGACGCCCGGCAATATCACGTGGCTCGCCGCGCGAATGCGCGCGGCGTCCGCGGACACCGCGGCGGCTACGTTCAGGCGCTCGAACGCGAACCGGAGCGATGCGATGTTGGCGCCGCCGCTCGCGATGATGACGACGTCCGTCGCGCTCACAGCACGCCTTTCGTGCTCGGCAGGTCGATGCCCTCGAGCCGAACGGCCTGGCGCAGGCTGCGGCCGACGCCCTTGAAGCACGACTCGACCATGTGATGGGCATTCTCGCCGCGCACGCGCACGTGCAGCGCGGCGCCGAGCGTTTCGGCGAAAGAGCGGAAGAAATGCGGCACGAGCTCGGTCGGCAGGTCGCCGATCCGCTCCCGGCTGAACCCGCCTTCCCAGGTGAAGTACGGCCGTCCGGACAGATCGAGGGCGACTTCGGCCTCCGCTTCGTCCATCGCGAGCAAGAAGCCGTAGCGCGCGATGCCTTTCTTGTCGCCGAGCGCTTCGCGCAAGGCCTGGCCGAGCGCGAGCGCGCAATCCTCGACCGTATGATGCTCGTCGATGTGCAGATCACCGGCCGCGCGCAAGCAGAGCGCGAAGCCGCCGTGCTTCGCGATCTGTTCCAACATATGGTCGAAGAAGCCGATGCCGGTATGAATGTCGCTCGGTCCCTCGCGCGACAGATCGACCTCGACTTCGATGTCGGTTTCCTTGGTCCTGCGGCGCAAACGCGACTTTCGTCCCTGTTCGACGATGCGTCTTGCGATCGCCGGCCAGGTTTCCCCGGCGGGTCCATTCAGGCTGATCTTGACGCCCTGGATGCCCAAGTTCGCTGCGAATTGCAGGTCGGTGTCGCGGTCGCCGACCATGAAGCTGCGCTCGGCATCGATCGGCGAGGCGGCGATGTAGTCCTTGACCAGGTCGACCTTCGGTTTGCGGCACGCGCAATCGTCGGCCTTGAAATGCGGACAGATGAACACTGCGTCGAACACGATCCCCTGCGACGCGAACAGGTCGAGAATGAACCGGTGCGCGCGCTCGAAATGTTCGTGCGGCAGGCTCGCGGTGCCGAGGCCGTCCTGGTTCGTGACGACCGCGAGCTCGAAGCCCGCGCGCTTGAGCTCGAGCAGCGCCGGGATGACCCCCGGCACGAGGCGAATCTTGTCCAACGTATCGACCTGTTCGTCGGGCGGCTCTTCGTTCAACGTGCCGTCGCGATCGAGAAAGACGATGTGCCGTCCGCTCATGTCGACTCCAGGCTGTGGAGCAATGCGTCGTTCTCGGCGCGCGTGCCGACCGTGATGCGCAAGCTGCGCGGCAACGCCGGGTTGCCGCGCAGATCGCGCACGATCAGCCCGCCCGCGATGCTCCTTTGCATGAATGCGTCCGCATCCGGGCTGTCGAGCAGCAGGAAATTGCAGTCGCTCTCGTACACGGTGCTCACGAGCGGGGAGGCTTCGAGGCCGCGGCGCAGGTACTCGCGCTCGGCGAGCAGCGCACGCAGCCTGATTTGAGTCGCCGCGAGTTCCGCGGGCGCGAGCGCCGCGAGCGCCGCCTCGATGGTCGGCTGCGCGAGGCAGTAAGGCGGCACGACGCGCCTCGCGAGGTCGATCAGGTCCGGGTTCGCGAGCAGCGCGCCGATACGCGCTCCCGCGAGCGCGTGCGCCTTGGACAGCGTGCGCAGGATCGCGAGGGTCGCGTATTTGTCGAGCCGGCGCGCCATGCTCGGCGCGTCCGACCATTCGATGTACGCCTCGTCGATGACCACGACCGCCTTGCCGTCGAGGGCGGCGCAGACCGCGTCGACGGCCCCGGGGTCGAGCAGATTCCCGGTCGGGTTGTTCGGCGAGCACAAGTAGACCAACTTGACGCCGGGCCGCCAGGCCGCGAGGAGAGCGTCCGGGTCGAGGGCCCAGCCGCGGTCGCGCCGCAGAGGAACCTCGAGCACGTCGGCGCCTTGAATGCGTGCGGCGACCTGGTACATGCCGAACGTCGGCGTGCATTGCAGGATCGCGTCCACGCCCGCGCGTAGATAGATCCGCGACAGGACATCGATCGCCTCGTCGCTGCCGCGCGCGACGAGCACGTGCCGCGGCGCGACTCCGTACACGGACGCGAGCCGCTCGATCAGCGCCGCGGGCTGCGGCTCCGGATAGCGGTTGAGCCCCGCGGCGCCTTTGTCGCCGGCCGGACGCCAGGGCGCCTCGTTCGCATGCAGCCGGGTCAGGGACGGCAGCCACGCGGCATGCGAGTAAGGCTGCAGCGTCCGAATCTCCGGGCGCGCGAGCGCGAGCAGGGGGTTCATCGCCGCATTTCCGCGAGCGCGGCGAGCCGGATCGTCACGGCCGCGGCATGCGCATCCAGGCCCTCGAGCCCCGCGAGGACCTGCGCCGTGGGGCCCAAGCCTTCCAGACCCGCGGGCGTGAGTTCCTGGACCGTAATGCGCTTTTGGAAGTCCTCGAGCGACAAGCCGCTGTAGGCCCGCGCGTAGCCGTAGGTCGGCAAGGTGTGATTCGGGCCGCCGCAGTAATCGCCGATCGGCTCGGGCGACCAGCTGCCGAGGAAGACGGCGCCGGCGGCCGTCACCCGCTCGAGCCATGAGCGCGGCTTGCGGATCTCGAGAATCAGGTGCTCCGGCGCATATGCGTTCGCGAGATCGAAGGCCTCGGCCATCGACTCCACGACGATCGCGCGCATGTGGCCGATCGACTCGGCGAGTATCGCGCCTCGGCGCAGGCCGCCGCGCTGCCGGTCGACCTCGGCGGCGGCCGCGCGCGCGAGCGCCGCGCTGTCGGTTACGAGTATCGCCTGCGCCTCGGCGCTGTGCTCGGCCTGCGCGAGCAAATCGGCCGCGACGAAATCCGCGCGCGCGCCATCGTCGGCGATGACCAGCACCTCGGTGACGCCGGCCGGCAGGTCGGCGGCGGCGCCCTCGGGGTCGGCGGCGACGATCAGCTTCGCCGCCGTCACCCAGGCGTTGCCGGGGCCGAAGAGCTTGTCGCACTTCGGCACCGGCGAACAGCCGTACGCCATCGCGGCGATCGCCTGCGCGCCGCCCAGCTTGAATACTTGCCGGACGCCGGCCTTGCGCGCCGCGGCCAGAATCGCGGGATCGGCGGCGCCGTCCGCGCGCGCCGGTGTGCAGAGGACGCGCACCTTGCAACCCGCGATCGCCGCCGGCACCGCCAGCATGATCGCGGTCGAGGGCAGAGGCGCGGATCCCGCGGGCACGTACAGGCCGACGGCCCTGATCGGCACGCAGAGGCGCTCGCAGAACACGCCCGGCGCGGTTTCGACGCACAGCGGCGGCGCCATTTGCGCGGCGTGGAAGCGGTGGACGTTGGCAATCGCGGTTTCGATTGCCGCGTGCTGCTCATCCGTGAGCGCGCGGTCGGCGGCCGCAAATTCCTCTTCGCTCACGGCGAGCGCCGTCAGGCTCGCGCCGTCGAAGCGGCGCGTGAGTTCATAGAGCGCGGCTTCGCCTTGCGTCAGAACCGCGTCGATGATGCGGCGCGCGTCGGCCTCGACGCCGCGGGCGTCGCGCATCGCCGGGCGCCGCAGGGCGGCCTGCTTTTCGGCGGCGGACAGAGCTTTCCATTCGAGTATGCGCATGTCTTCAGGCCAGCATTTTCTCGACGGGGAGCACGAGCACGGAGCTCGCGCCGACCTTCTTCAGCTCTTCGAGCGTTTCCCAGAATACGTTCTCGCGGCACACGGCGTGCACGGCGACGCGGTCGCCGCGGCCGTCGAGCGGGATCACGGTCGGCGCCTCGCTGCCGGGCAGGAGCTTCGCGATCGCGGGCAGGGCGGAGCGGGGCGCATGCAGCATGATGTACTTGCTGCCCTTGACCTGTTCGACGCCGTCGATGCGCATCAGCAGGCGGCGCTCCCACTCTTGCTTCTCGGGGGAAATCGGCACCGGCGTGCGGATCAAGACCGCCTGGCTCGCGAGCACGGTCTCGACCTCGCGCAAATGATTGGCCGCGAGCGTCGACCCCGTGGAGACGAGATCGCAGATCAAGTCCGCACGGCCGAGGCGCGGCGCGATCTCGACCGAGCCGGACAACACGACGACCTCGGCCTCGATGCCGCGTTCGGTGAGAAAGCGCGTCAGGATCATGGGATAGGTGGTGGCGATCCGCTTGCCTGCCAGGGATTGCGGGCCGCGGTAGTCGAAACCATCCGGCACTGCGATGCAGAGCCGGCAGCGGCCGAAGTCGAGCAGCTTCAGCTGCTCGAACAGCGGCGCGACGCCGCGCGCCTGGAACGCGAGGCGCTTTTCCTCGACGACGTTGAGTCCGACCAATCCCAAGTCGCAGACGTCCTCTTGCACGAGATCCGGGATGTCGTCGTCGCGGACGAACAACACGTCGAGCGGCATGTTCTCGCCGTAACACATGAGCTGGTCCTTGCCGCGCGTGTACTTCAGTCCACAGCGGCCCAACAGATCGAGAGAACTGTCGGTCAGCCGGCCGCTCTTCTGGATCGCTATGCGCAGACGCATCGATGCGCCCCCGCTCATGGATTGCGCGCGGCGTTGAGCCGCATGCTTGCGGTGCGGTAGCCGCCGCTGCCCGAGGTCAGGTAGCGCGCGACGCGGCCGATCGTCGTCACGCTGACGCCCGTCTGGCGGTGGATCTCGCGATAGGGCATGCCGCGGTCCAGTAGTTCCACGACCGCCCAACGATCCGCCATCGCCTGCAATTCGGCGGGCGTGCAAAGGTCGCGGAAGAAACTGCGGCATTCGTCGACGCTGCGCAGCGTCAAGATCGCCGCGCAGAGCGCGCGTTCGTGTTGCAGCTCCTGGCGCACGGTCACGGGCCGGTTGGTCTTCATGGGTCTGTCTCAAGTCCTCGGGTTCGCCGCGGCGGCTGTACCAATGTGATAGCACATTATTACATTGTAACAAGTTCCGCAAGCGCCGCGGCCGCGCGCTTGACGCCCGACCCCCGGGATGCCTAGAATCGCGCCGCTCATCTAGACCGGCTGAGGGAAAGGCCCTTAGAAGCCGGGGCAACCATCGGGGATTTCACGGTCCGCGAAACGGTGCCAACTCCTGCGGTACCGCCGGCCTCGAACGGCTTCGGACCGATAGATGGGCGGCCAATCGAGCCTCGCGTCGCGACGGCCTCGATGGCGCGAAGAGCGGTGCGCTCCGCAGGGGTAAACGAACCCGTGAGGAGTTACTAGCCGCGTGTCGCGAACTGTGGATCTCGAACTTGTCGACGAAGTCTTGGAGCTGCCGGCGCCGTGGGCGCTCCATCACGGCGGCCATTTGAGCGGCGCGTGCATCGCGTTGCGCATCGAAGGTCCCGCGGGCGCGCCTGTCGTCGCCGCGCTCGGCGGGATATCCGCCCACCGGGTCGTCGCCGGCGAGGAAGGCTGGTGGTCGGCGATCGCGGGGCCCGGCAAGGGCATCGACACCGACCGCTTCCGCGTGCTCGGCATCGACTATATCGGCGGTTCCGGCGGCAGCAGCACGCCGGACGGGCGCACCGCCTTCCCCAGCGTGAGCACGCACGACCAGGCCGCGGCGCTCGCCGCGATCCTGCGCCGGCGCGCGACGAAGCTGCACGCGATCGTCGGCGCATCCTACGGCGGCATGGTCGCGCTGTCGTTCGCGCTGCGCTATCCGGACCTCGTCGATCGCATCGTCGTCGTGGGCGCGGCGGACCGGTCGCGGCCGTTGTCGACCGCGTGGCGCTGCGTGCAGCGGCAGATCGTGCGGGAGGCGATCGAGCGCGGCGAGGGCGCCGCCGGCTTGCGACTCGCGCGCGGCCTCGCGATGACGACCTACCGGACCGCCGAGGAATTTTCCGAGCGGTTCCGCGGCCCGCCCGTCAGGATCGACGGGCGATTCCACTTTCCGATCGAGCGGTATTTGTTCGCGCGCGGCGATGACTACGTACGCAAGTACCGGCCCGAATCGTTCGTGACCTTGAGCGAATCGATCGACCTGCATGATATCGACGCATCGCTCGTGCGCACGCCGACGACGCTGATCGGCATATGCGAGGACCAGTTGGTGCCGATCGCCGACGTACGCGCCCTGGCGGGGCGGCTCGGGGGCCCCTGCCGGCTCGTGCAGCTCAGCTCGCTATACGGACACGACGCGTTCCTCAAGGAAAGCGTCGCGCTGCAACCCATCATCGAACATGCGCTCGAGGAGGCGACGAAGTGACCAAGGAGAAAGACCGAAAGCCCGCGACGCGGGCGGTGCGGGCGGGGCTCGAATCGGACGCGCAATTCGGCGCGGTCGTGCCGCCGATTTATCTGTCGTCGAATTTCGCGTTCGCAGGCTATCGCAGGCAGCGCAGCCGCTACGACTACACGCGTTCCGGCAATCCGACGCGCGATCAATTGGCGAAGGCGCTCGCGGATCTCGAGGGTGGCGCCGGCGCGGTCGTCACCTGCACCGGGCTCGGCGCGATCACGCTGATGCTCGCGCGGCTGCCGGGCGGCGCGCGCGTCCTCGCACCGCACGATTGCTACGGCGGCACGTTCCGGCTGCTCGCGGCCATGCATGCGAAAGGGACCCTCGCCGTCGATTTCGTCGATCAGAACGACGCCGCCGCGCTGCGCGATGCGCTCGCCGCCCGACCTTCGCTCGTGTGGATCGAGACGCCGAGCAATCCCTTGCTGCGCATCGTCGACATCGCGGCGGTCGCCGAGGCCGCGCACGCGGCCGGCGCGCTCGTGGTCGCCGACAACACATTCTTGTCGCCGATCTGGCAACGGCCGCTCGACCTCGGCGCCGACATCGTCATGCATTCGACGACGAAGTACCTGAACGGCCACAGCGACGTCGTCGGCGGCGCGGTGATCGCGCGAACCGCGGAGCAGGCGCAGGATCTCGCGTGGTGGGCGAACGCGATCGGCGTCACCGGCGCGCCGTTCGACAGCTTCCTCACGCTGCGCGGCGTGCGCACGCTGCACGCGCGCATGCGCGTGCACGAGGAGAACGCGCGTGCCGTCGTCGGCGCGCTCCGTGGCCATGCGGCGGTCGCCCGGGTCTATTACCCGGGGCTCGAGGATCATCCGGGACATGCGCTCGCGCGGCGCCAGCAGACCGGTTTCGGCGCGATGCTGAGCTTCGAGCTCGCGGGCGGCGAGTCCGCCGTGGAAGCGTTTCTCGAGGGGCTCGAATGCTTCACGCTCGCCGAATCGCTCGGCGGCGTGGAGAGCCTGATCGCGCATCCGGCGACGATGACGCACGCCGGCATGGATGCGAATGCCCGCTTGCGCGCGGGCATCGGGCCGGGGCTGCTGCGGGTCTCGGTCGGCATCGAGGACCCCGCGGATTTGACCGCCGACCTCGAGTCGGCGCTGCGGCGCGCGGCGCGCGGCGCCTAGAGGGCGGCGAGCACCGCGTCGCCGGCCGCCCGCGTCGAGATCGCCGCGCTGCCTGCGGGTGCGATGTCCGCCGGCAGCGCGCCGCCGTCGATCGCCTTCGATACCGCGGCTTCGACGGCGCGCGCCTCGGCTTCCAGTCCGAGCGAATGCCGCAACAGCAGCGCTGCGCTCAGGATCGTCGCGTACGGATTCGCGATGCCGCGCCCGGCGATGTCCGGTGCGGAGCCGTGAATCGGTTCATACAGCCCGCCGCGCGCCGATTCGCCGAGCGAGGCCGACGGCAGCATGCCCAAGGATCCTGCGAGCATCGACGCTTCGTCGGTGAGGATGTCGCCGAACATATTCTCGGTCACGATGACGTCGAAATCCCGCGGCTTGCGGAGCAAGTGCATCGCGGCCGCGTCGACGAGCATGTGATCGACGGCGACGTCCGGAAATTCGGCGCTGATCACGCGCTCGACGACGCTGCGCCAGAGCCGCGAGGTCTCCAGCACGTTCGCCTTGTCGATCGACGTCAATTTCTTGCGCCGGCCGCGCGCGAGCCGGGCCGCGAGGCGCACGACGCGCTCGATCTCTGCGGCCGTGTAGCTGCACAGGTCCGACGCCGCGGTCGCCGTGCGGTGCTTTTCGCCGAAATAAATGCCGCCGGTCAGTTCGCGGACGACCATGATGTCGACGCCCTGCAGCAGCTCCGCCTTGATCGGCGATGCGCCGAGCACCGCCGGGTGCGGCGCGACGGGGCGCAGATTGGCGAACAGGCCGAGCGCCTTGCGCAGCTGCAGCAGGCCCTGTTCGGGGCGCACCTTCGCGTTCGGATCGGACCATTTCGGCCCGCCGACGGCTCCCATCAACACGGCATCGGCGCGGCGGCAGAGCGCGAGCGTCGCCGCGGGTAGGGGTTCTCCGGTCGCGTCGATCGCCGCGCCGCCGAGCGGCGCGGACTCGAATTGGAAGTCGTGGCCGTAGCGATTGCCGACGGCGGCGAGCGTGCGTACGGCTTCCGCGGTGACCTCGGCGCCTATGCCGTCGCCCGGGAGGACCGCGATCAATGCGTGCATCCGCGACTCCTTATTTGCGGTGCGCCGCTTCGTAGGCGGCGATTTCCGGCAGCTTGCTTCGCAGGAAGCCGAGCTCGTCGAGACCGCTCATCAGGCAGTGGCGCGCGAACGCCTCGATGGCGAACGTCGCGACGGTACCGTTCGGCAGCGACAATCGCGCCGATTCCAGATCGATCGTGACTTCGGCGCCGGGATGATCGAGGAGCCAGCGGTGGGTCGGCGCATCGACGACGACCGGCAGCAAGCCGTTCTTCAGCGCGTTGTTGCCGAAGATGTCGGCGATAGCGGTGCTGATCACCGCGCGGAAGCCATAGTCCAGCAGCGCCCAGGGCGCGTGCTCGCGCGACGACCCGCAGCCGAAATTATGGCCCGCGACGAGTATCCGGCTGCCGGCCGCGGCGGGCTGGTTCAAGACGAATTCGGGCTTCGGCGCGCCGTCCTCGCGGTAGCGCCAATCCGCGAACAAGGACTTGCCGAGACCGGCCTTGGTCGTGGTCGTGAGGAAGCGCGCCGGGATGATCTGATCCGTGTCGATGTTGGTCGACGGCATCACGACGGTCTGTGAATGAATCTGTCTGATCGGCTCCATCAGAGCATTTCCCGGGGGTCCGAAATCCTGCCGGTCACCGCGCTCGCGGCGGCGGTGTAGGGGCTCGCGAGCAAAGTGCGCGCGCCGACGCCTTGCCTGCCTTCGAAATTGCGGTTGCTCGTGCTGACCGCGTACGCGCCGGCGGCGACGGTGTCGCCGTTCATGCCGAGGCACATCGAACATCCGGATTCGCGCCAATCGGCGCCCGCGGCCTTGAAAATGTCCGCGAGGCCCAGGGCTTCGGCGAGCCGCTTGACCTCCTGCGAGCCGGGAACGATCAGCATCTGCACGCCCGGCGCGATCTTGCGGCCCCGCAGAATGCGTGCCGCGGCCTGCAAGTCCTCGATCCGGCCGTTCGTGCAGCTGCCGACGAAGACGACGTCGATCGGCTTGCCGAGCATGCGCTCGCCGCTATGGAAGCCCATGTACGCGAGCGCCTTGTCGAAAACCGCATTGCCGGTGTTCGCGGGAATCGCACCGCCCAAGGGGAGCACCATGCCGGGATTCGTGCCGTAGGTGATCATCGGCTCGAGGCTCGATGCGTCGATGTCGACCGCTGCGTCGAACGCCGCGCCTGGGTCGCTCGCCAGAGCGCGCCAAGCGCGCACCGCATCGTCCCAGTCCTTGGCCTTCGGCGATCGCGGCCGACCCGCGAGATAGGCGAAGGTCACCTCGTCCGGTGCGATCATGCCGGCACGCGCACCCGCTTCGATCGACATGTTGCAGACGGTCATGCGCTCTTCCATCGACAGCGCCGTGATCGCCGGGCCGCGGTATTCGAGGACGTATCCCGTCCCGCCGGAGACGCCGATTTTGCCGATGATCGCGAGAATCAAGTCCTTCGCCGTGACGCCGGCCGGCAAGCGTCCGTCGACGTTGACCGCGAAGGTCTTCGGCTTGCGCTGCAACAGGCACTGGGTTGCGAACACGTGGCCGACTTCGGTGCTGCCGATCCCGAATGCGAGCGCGCCGAACGCGCCATGCGTGCTCGTGTGGCTGTCGCCGCAGACGATCGTCATGCCGGGCTGCGTCGCACCCTGTTCGGGGCCGATCACGTGGACGATGCCGCGCCGCGCATCGCGCATGCCGTAAAGCTCGATGCCGAACTCCGCGGTGTTCTGTTCGAGCTGGCGCACTTGCTTCGCCGCCGCGTCGAGCTTGATCGGCGCGGTGCCGAACACCTGGTCGGTGCGCGTCGGCGTCGAGTGATCGAGCGTCGCGAGCGTGCGGTCCGGGCGCCTCACCCGCAGCCCCTCGGCCCTCAGCATCGAGAAGGCTTGCGGTGTCGTGACTTCGTGCGTCAGGTGCAGATCGATGTAGAGCACGGCGGGCGTGTCGCGCGTCTCGGCGACGACTTCGTGGGCCGACCATACCTTGTCGAACATCGTGCGCGCCGTCATTGCTACCGTCCGGACTCCAGCCACGGCATCCGCGCGCGCAGCTGCGCGCCGACCTTCTCGATCGGATGCGACAGGTCCGCTTTCAGCAGCTTGTTGTACTTGCGCCGCCCGCCCTTGTTCTCGGCGATCCATTGGCGCGCGAACTTGCCTTCCTGGATTTCGGTCAGGATCTTGCGCATTTCCTGCTTGGTCGCCTTGTTGACGACGCGCGGTCCGCGCGTCAGGTCGCCGTATTTCGCGGTTTCGCTGATGAAACGGTGCATCTTCGTGATGCCGCCTTCGTGCAACAGGTCGACGATGAGTTTCAATTCGTGCAGGCATTCGTAATAGGCGACCGCGGGCTGGTAGCCGGCCTCGACCAGGGTCTCGTAGCCCTTGACGACGAGTTCCGTTGCGCCGCCGCAAAGCACGGCCTGCTCGCCGAACAGATCCGTCTCGGTCTCTTCCGCGAACGTCGTCTCCAGCACGCCGCCGCGCGTTCCGCCGATGCCATGCGCATACGCGAGCGCCTTCGCCTTCGCCTTGCGCGACGTGTTCTGCGCGACCGCCATCAGGCAGGGTACGCCGCGGCCTTGCTGGTACTGGCGGCGCACGAGATCGCCCGGGCCCTTCGGCGCGATCAGCACCACGTCTAGGTCCTTGCGCGGTTTGATCTGCTTGAAATGAATATTGAAGCCGTGCGCGAACAGCAGCGTCGCGCCTTGTTCGATGAACGGCTTCACTTCCTCGTACAGCGCTTTCTGCGTGAGATCCGGCACGAGCATCGCGATGAGATCGGCGCCTTTGACGGCGGCTTTCGGCTCCATCACCTTGAGGCCGTCCTTCTTCGCCTTGTTCCAACTTTCGCCTTTGCGTACCCCGACGACCACATCGAAGCCGCTGTCGCGCAAATTCAGCGCGTGCGCACGGCCTTGGCTGCCGTAGCCGAGCACGGCGATTCGCGCTCCCCGCAGCGCCTTCTGGTCGACATCTTTTTGCGAAAACAAACGCATGCTGATCTCCTGGATATACCGACTCGGACCCGCAAAATGCGAGACCCCGCCCAAAGACCGACTAAAGTCTCTTGCGGGGTCCCTCGAATGCAGCGTGAAGCTTTAGGCTGAACTGGCCGTAAATAGCACCACAGAATCTCTTATGATGCAAGGCTCCCGGGTCGGCGACGGCGGAGCGCGAGGACACATCATATGGACGCGGATGGCATAGCTGCTATTCCTCTCTGGCTTCTCTACGAAGACGAGGTCGCCGCCTGGCGTTCGGCGCAGCCGGATTTCGTCGAGCGCTGGCTGCGCGAACTCGATTTCAAGGGCGAGCGCAACCGGGTCGTCCTGGTGCCGGATGCGAAAGGGGCGGCCGCGATGGCCGTCGGCGGTCTCGGCAAACGGCAGGGCGCACTCTCGCTCTGGCATGCGGCCGCGATCGCGGACCGGCTGCCGCCGCATGTGTTCGCGCCGGCGCAAGGCTGGGATGCCGACGATGCCACGCAGCTCGCGCTGGGCTTCGCGTACGCCGACTATCGCTTCGACCGCTACCGCCGCCCGCAAGCCGAGCGCGCGGCGCGAATCCTGGGCCCTGCGAACGCGGACCTGGCTTACGTGAGCCTCGCCGCCGAAGCGCTGCAGATGGCGCGCGACTGGATCAACACGCCGGCGGGCGATCTGGGCCCGGCGGAACTCGCTGCCGCCGCGCGCGAACTCGCGACGCGCGACGGCGCCCTGTATCGCGAATGGGTCGGCGATGACTTGCTCGCCGCGGGCTTTCGCACGATTCATGCCGTGGGCCGCGCGAGCGCGTCGCCGCCGCGGCTGATCGAGCTGCGGCGCGCATCGCCCACCGCCAGGGCCGCGCCGCGCCTGGTCCTCGTCGGCAAGGGGGTCTGCTTCGACAGCGGCGGCCTCGACATCAAGCCGAGCGCGGGCATGGCGTTGATGAAAAAGGACATGGGCGGCGCGGCCGTTGCGCTCGCTCTTGCGCACATGCTGATGCGCGTGCGCATCGCCGCGGAGATCGTCGTGCTGATTCCCGCGGTCGAAAACGCGATCGGCGGCAATGCCTACCGCCCGGGCGACGTCCTCAGGACGCACAAGGGCTTGACCGTCGAGATCGGCAACACGGATGCCGAGGGCCGCCTGGTGCTCTGCGATGCGCTGTCGGCCGCGGACGCCGAGGCCGCCGACCTGATCATCGATTTCGCGACCTTGACGGGCGCGGCGCGCGTCGCATTGGGGCCGGATCTGCCGGCGCTGTTCGGCAACGACGCCGCGGTCGTCGCCGATCTCGTGCGCGCGGCCGACGCGGAGCACGACCCTCTTTGGCCGATGCCGCTGTGGGCGCCGTACGACGAGGAGCTGGCGAGCAAGGTCGCGGACCTGTCGAATGTCGCCGCGACCTCGTTCGCCGGCGCGATCTTCGGCGCGCTGTTCCTGCAGCGCTTCGTCACGGCCTCGCCGCGCTGGCTGCATATCGACCTCTACGCATGGAATCCGCGCGACCGGCCAGGCCGCGGTGTCGGCGCCGAGGCGCAGGGTCTGCGCGGCGTCTACCGCTATCTCGTGCAGCGCTACGGCATTGCGCAGTAGCGCCCGCGGTGTTTATTCTGCGCGCCTCCTTTTCTGCGGAAATCAACGCCCATGGCAAGAAAGAAATCAGCTCCCGGCGACTCGCGCCGCTACTCGCACGTCGTCGTCGACGGCGTCCAACAGACGCCCGCGCGCGCGATGCTGCGCGCGGTCGGCTTTCGCGATGAGGACTTCGCCAAGCCGCAAGTCGGCATTGCCTCGACCTGGAGCAATCTAACGCCCTGCAACATGCATATCGACGAGTTGGCGCGCATCGCGGCCGACGGAGTCGAGGCAGAGGGCGCGAAGGCGGTCACGTTCAACACGATCACCGTGTCCGACGGCATCTCGATGGGCACGCCCGGCATGCGCTATTCGCTGGTTTCGCGCGAGGTCATCGCCGATTCGATCGAAACGGTCGTCGGTGCGCAAGGCTTCGACGGCGTCGTCGCGTTCGGCGGCTGCGACAAGAACATGCCCGGCTGCCTCATCGCGCTCGCGCGCC
>Ga0316624_10000332_pt1 | contig 15416 bp, 16 predicted proteins | sample OWC_Aug_N3_C1_D5_FD_207657 | JGI IMG/M metagenome (GOLD analysis project Ga0316624, IMG submission 207657) | Wetland soil microbial communities from Old Woman Creek delta, Ohio, United States - OWC_Aug_N3_C1_D5_A | ecosystem: Environmental > Terrestrial > Soil > Wetlands | place: USA: Ohio... | reverse complement strand
TGGGAATAATTGGTAATGAGGTTGAGGCTGGTGGAAAAAACATCCTGGGCGCCCGTCATGGTCAGGTTCACCATCTCGGCGTCGCTCCCGAGCTGTGCCGAAGGAAAAACTTTGGCCTGGATCCTCCCTCCCGAGAGTCTTTCCACGTTTTCCTTAAACGTTATGGAGGCCACGTGAAGCATCGAGTCATCAAGAGGTGCGTTGGCATGGCCGATGCGAAGCTCGATCTTTTTGTCCTGGGCCGCGCTCCAGGGGATAGAGAAAGCGAAAACCAGGATGGTCGTAATCGTCATGATCCATAAAGATTTTCTCATGGTAACCTCCAGCAAATTTCATTCCTGACCAAAATATCTTAAGACGCAATTACTGTCAATGTTATTATATCCTTCGCTTTGTCTTTCGGAGTGAGAGCTTAGGGTGGGCGTGGGGGCGGCGGAGAAATTCGAGGATCCGGAGTAAATCCTGGGGCGATTCAGCGCCGGAGTAATGAAATACTGCCGGAGGCTCAAGCGGCATCAGCTTTATTTTTAAGAGAAGAAGGTAAATCCTTTCAAAGGGTGCCGATCATCTGCCGGCAAAACACTTTGAAATTTCAAGATGATTTGAATGAAGTCGCGGCATGAAGGCAAAACAACGTGATGGGGAACCCAGAATGCCATGGGACAACTGGAATCTCTTCCCGCTCCTTTTTGCCAAAATCTGTCAATCACATTCATTCGCTGATTTCAGGGATTAAGATTTATTCAATTTTGCTCCCAGATTGCCCCATTTCTGCCTCAAAAATTCCCCTGCTCTTTTTTGGGAGAAATTCCCCTTTGATATTTGATAGTCCTCATGGACAGGCCATTCATCGAAGCGACACCGGAAGCTGGAGCAAAAGCGAGCGAGGAAATTTATCGGCATTTAAAAACGATCGCAGATCAAATCTGCCCTCTGCCAAGTATTCTTCTCGGGGAATTTGCTGTTTACAAAAAAAAAGGTGTTTGTTAGATTTCAGAGAGTAGACCGAAATGTTACCTTAAAAGCGCCGTGAAAATCCCTCTCACCTCGTCCTCTCTCCGCGAATCGGGGCGGAGAAAAAGGGTGAGGGAGAAACGATCAAGACGGTCTGCTTTGTTCCCCGAACCACGGAGTTAAAGGGAGAGAGACTTGCAAAAAACAGAATCCCTCCAGAAGGCCTACCTGAAAATCGGCTTTCATACCGGTGGTTTTAACTCCGCCTATGTTTCCTTCGAAAAAGCGGTTCGCTGGGCGAAAGAACACGGGGTCCATGGAATTGAATGCGGCTTCATCCATGGCGCGGCCTGGAATCATGGCCTTGGCTATTTTCCCCACATCGCCTCCTGGGAGGACCCGAGGGAGATCCGTGGGATGCTGGACCGGCATGGGGTCGAATTGACCCAGATCGATGCGGCCTTTCCCCAATCCGGAATGACAGGACCCTCGATTGGCGTTCCCTACGTGACTGAGGCCATCCGCTGGGCCGCTCTCGCCGGCTGCCCCATGGTGGATACGACCGACGGACTGAACAAACCTTCCGAGCTTTCCGAGGAAGAAGCCATGAAACAGATGCGCCGGAGTTATACCAGGATCGTGGAGACGGCTGAGCGGTACGGCATCGTGGTCACCGTTGAAACCCACGGATACTTTACCGCCAACCCGGAGCGGATGGCCGAAATACTGTCTTTTGCGGACAGCCCGTTCCTGAAAATGACGATGGACACGGGAAACGTCTTCATCGCCGGACAGGATCCGGTGAAATTTCTATCCCGCTTCCTGAACCGGGCGGGGCATGTCCACATCAAAGATGTCGCTCCTACGCTTTCCAATACGGCCCGCGGCCAGCAGACCGGAATCGGCATGAGCCATTGTTCCATCGGCGAAGGGGTCAACGCCCAAAACATCCGCAGGTGTCTGGAACTTCTTCGGGATCACGGGTTCAGGGGAGCGGTAAGCCTGGAATGCGAGGCGCAGGGAGGGCCGGGGATGGAAAGGTCACTCAGTTGGGTAAGGCAGGTTCTGAAGGATTTGCATATAGCCCATGATCTGGGTTCTTGAAAAAGGAGGGCGCCTTGCATCCCGCACTGAAAGTTCAGAAAGGATTTTCATCGATCTGGCGGAGGGAAGAAGAGCTTGAACGCCTTTTACCCGCTATCGCTTCTGCGGGATTTGCGGGGATCGAGCCGACCTTCAATACCGGAGCGATCCCTGCACCGGAATCTTATCCGGCGCAGGCCAAAAGCCTTGCCCGCCGCTGTCGGGACCTCGGCCTTCAGATCCCGAGCATGAGGGGGGGGATACGATTTTGGGACACGATCCCGTCTCCTAACCCCGAACAAAGGGCGCAAGCCCTGGAACACGCCAAAAAAGCCTTGGAGTGCTTGGCCGTCATGGGGGGGCGGACTCTGTTGGTCGTCCCCGGGAGGATCCGGCCGGAAATTTCTTACGAAGACCACTGGAAAAGGGCGTTGGAATTCGCCCAAAAGGCCGGGGAAATAGCGAATCAATCCGGAATGGTCATCGGGTTGGAGAATGTGGAAGCTCGGTTTCCTCTCTCCGTGAAGGAGTGGAACGACCTGCTTACGGAAATCAGCCACCCCGCTGTCCAAATGTATCTGGATGTGGGGAATGTTTTGTGGCTGGGATTGGGTTTCCCGGAGCAGTGGATCCTCTCGCTTCAAGAGCGGATCTGTCAGGTCCATTTCAAAGACGCGCGATTCGGGAGTTCGCTGTGCCATATTCTGGAAGGGGAAGTGAACTGGAAGGACGTGGCCCAGGCCCTGAGAAAAATCGGTTATCAAGGATGGGTCAGCGTTGAACCGGAATGGTATGCCTTTGCACCCGAGAGGATGCCGGAGAGGCTTTCTAAGGATCTGGATGCCATTTTTGCGCTGGCGGAATAGAAAACAACAGGAGATTCTGGCAAAATACTCTTCTCGGCTTTTGAGGGATGAAGGAAAATTCGAATGAAGGGGCAGACAAAAGAAGAAATATTGATTCGACTGGCCAGGAAATTGATCAATCCAGAAAAGGCCCGCATCTTGATCGAACCCTATGGCCAAGAGAAGGGGTACTGGTTCGGCGGCGGAAATCTCGCGGAAGGGCCGGGAGGGGAAATTTATTTGGTTGGTCGGTACCGGAATCCCGGGGATTCCACTACGGGGCTGGCAAAGGGAGAAAGAGGGCTCGAACTGGCGATCTTCCGATCGCCCGATGGGGGTCAGGCTTTCGAAAAGATTCTCTCCTTTTCAAAAACGGATCTCGGTTTTGATGAGTACGATGTTTTGTCAATCGAAGGCGCTGCCCTGAATTTCCTTGAGGAGGGGGTCGAGCTTTTCATCTCCTCCGAGAAAGCCAATCTATTTTACCCCGATCCGTTTGCAGATTTTCAGAAGCCGGGGACCGGTGTCTGGACCATAGATCGGATCGTCGCCTCCGAGATCATGGGGCTCAAAGCCCAGAGGCCCCAGCTATTGTTTTCAAACCGAGATCCTCAGCATCTCCATGTTAAAGACCCGGTCGTTTATTCCCCCACCCCCGGCGCTACGATCTTGTTCTTCTGCACGCACCCCTTTACCTGGAGCAGTTCCAATTCCGCCTTTGCCATTCGACCCAGGGGTAACACCCGATTTTCCGACCCGGTTTTTGACTTTTTCCCGCGAGGAACGACCTGGGATGTGGCGGTCACGCGGATCAGTGATATTCTGCCTTTGCCGGAATCGAAACGGACCTTTAGCGCCGGAGACCTAAGCCTCGTTTTTTACGACGGGGCGGAATGCCTGCGGCCCCATGAGGAAAGCACCTGGGGGGTGAAGCGACCCCGGGGCTTTTCCTGCGAAGAGTTGGGAGGCCTGGGAATTCTGCATGCCGGGGATCCGGTTTGCGTCGAGCGGGTTTCGAAATATTTACCGCTCTTTGTTTCGCCCTGGGGGACGGGCTGCTGCCGATATATTCATACCCTGAGGACAAAAGAGGGAATCCTCGCGACCTGGCAGCAATCGCAAAAGGATGCCTCGCAGCCTTTGGTCATGAATTTCCTTTCGTGGCCAGAGGTATACGAGACGCTTGGAAAGAGAGAGTAGGCCCTCCGTTTCCCCGAAAATAGGTGAACGGCTGAGATCGGCAAGAAAGGAGAGATCGAGATTTTTTTATGAGCATAGAAAGAAAGGGGGGCGTGATTGGGTTCATACCCATCGCCCGGACGACTTTTGATATACCCCTGGCAACGGAAATGATGGTCCAGGTTCGGAAATCTTTAACTCAGGCGGGTTTTGCGCTGCAAGGACCTGAGGGGTTGGTAACTTCCGCCGAGGAGGCGGACACCGCCATCGCGGCGCTTGCCGGGAAACCCATCGATTTGCTGGTATTGCTTCAGGCGACCTTTGCCGACAGCACCATGGCCCTCCAAATGGTGGAGAGAATCGATGCTCCGCTCCTCCTGTGGGCTCTGCCCGAAAAGCGGACGGGAGGGAGGCTGCGATTGAATTCCTTTTGCGGAATCAACCTGGCGGCTCATGCGCTTCGCAGGGGAAACCGGCCGTATGATTATGTTTACACCCACCCCGGTGATCCAAAAGCATTGGAGAAAATTAGAATCCTGGCGTCTGCGGGAATGGTGCGCCGGAAGCTGCGCCAGGCGCGGATTGGCCGGGTGGGGGAAAATCCGGTTGGCTTTGATTCCTGTCTTTTTAACCGAGAAGGACTTACCTCCCGCCTCGGTGTGGAAGTTGACCAGATCGAATTGGAGAAGGTTTTTCAAATGGCCCGGCAGGCAAATCCCCAACGGGTCGAAGACCTCTACGGAAGGTTAAAGGGAAAGCTGGATCAAATTGAGAACCTCGACCCGAAGGCGGTTCGGGCAACCTTGGCCAGTTATCTGGCCCTGCGTCAGATCGCGGAAGAAAGCCGTCTGGATGGCATGGCCGTCCGCTGCTGGCCGCAATTTTTTACCGATTTGAAATGTGCGGCCTGCGGGGCCATGTCTATGCTTTCGGATGAAATGATTGCTTGCAGCTGCGAGGCGGACGTCAACGGCACGATCACTCAGCTCATTCTCCAACTGCTGAGCAATGGGCCAGCGTTTGGAACCGATATTGTTTCCTTTGAGTCCGATGAAAACCTCGCGGCGGTCTGGCATTGCGGTCTGGCGCCCCTGTCCATGGCCGATCCCGCGGTAAAACCCAGGGGCACGATTCATTCCAACCGGCTTTTGCCTCTGCTGATGGAATTCCCTCTCAAACCCGGAAGAGTGACGGTTGCGCGTCTGAGTGAAGCGGAGGGAAATTACCGCCTGGTCATCGGCGGGGGGGAAATGCTGCGAGCTTCCTTGAGTTTTTCCGGAACGGCCGGCGTGCTCCGATTTGACCGGCCCGCTTCCGAAGTGATGGATAAAATCATCAAGGAAGGCCTGGAGCACCACCTGGCGCTGACTTACGGAGACGTTGTTCCGGAACTGCTGGCGTTCGCAAGAATCCTTGAGTTGCCGGTCCTGCAAATATAGTGTCAGTGTGAGTGAAACAATAATATTCTACCGCTCAACTGGCCCTAATCACTGATACCGGAACTGGAACGGCGCAGCAGATCCCGGAGGGGGCGGAAGCCGATGGTGCGTACTCCTTGGGCGTCAATGAATTTCCGAAATCCCGGATCTTTGAGCAACCGGTATTCCTCGGTGCGGAATTGGGCTTTGGCAGGAGCGATGGATTCGATTTCCCCGCTTTTCGTAGGGTGGAAGGCGATCAGCGTCAAACCGGCAGGCAGTCGGGCCACCATATCGCGGTAGATTCGATCCGTCTCCTGAACAGGCACCCAGGGCGACATGCGGAAATGGTCAACCAAAGGCCATCCTTCCGATTCGAGTTTTTCGATTCGTTCCTCATAGCCTTCCAAAGAGACCCCTTCAAAATCCAAAACTGACGTGTAGTCGGCAAGATTTTTCGGAAAAAGGATGGGGAGCCTGTATTCGCGCCCCAAACGGATATAAATTTCTACGAGCTTTGGCAGAAGAGCCGCGCCCATGTGTGTATCCAGATGGGTGACATCGATCCCGGCCCTGAGCGCCTTTTCAATTTGAGCCCGCATCTCTGCTTCGGCTGCTTCCGGAATGACGTGGGCCTCGAGCTGGGGAAGGCGATGCCAGAAATATCCATCTTCGTCAACGAGCCCCGAACCTCTGCCGGTGGTTGAGAGCGGGGCCCAGCGATAGGCGGCCCATTCGCTGGTCAGGGTCAAATGGACGCCCACGTCCAGATTTGAGTCCGCCGCCGCGATCTCGCTCACTTCCCGGAACGCAGGACAGGGCACCATGACCGCGCCGCAGGTAACTGAACCCAGGCGGCTGAGCTCTACAAAGGCCGCATTGGCCCCGGGGCACATGCCCACGTCATCGGCGTGGAAGATGGCGGCGCGGCTGCCGGGCGTAAACCCGAGTCTTTCTAACCCATTTTTCATATCAGGCCCATCGGGCAATGCCAGGGTTGGGACGATTCGTAAATCGCCCCAACGGAGACCTGCTTTTATCGCGAGTCCGCCAAGACCAGCGGCTTCTTGAGAAACAAGTTCTGCCCCTTGAAGTAAAGACGGAATTCCTTGGACGGCATCCGGCCGACGCCTTCTTTGTATGTCTCCAGATAAATGTGGTAAAGATGATGACCCGTAAAGCGGAAAGTCCCGTCGGTGTTCGTGGTGGTTTTGGCCCGGGAAGCGGTGACGAGGAGACTTTTCTCACTGAGAACGACTATTGCCCCCGAGACGGGTTGATCGTTCCGATCCACGACGCGACCCGTGATGATCCCATCGTTGTTCATAGCTACATAAATATTCCAGAGGGCGGCCAGGAGGGCCATGGACCCGAGGGTTATCGTATAACGGTTGGAAAGCCAGGACCGGAATCGCTCTTTCATCCTTTGGCTGCTCCCGTAGTGAGCCCGGCAATGAACTCCTTCTGCGCCAGCAGGAAAAGAATGAGTCCGGGCAGGAGAACCATGATGCAGAAGGCGTACAAGGCCCCGGTGGTGTCCTCGACGACCGTCAGAAAGCGCGACAGGCCGAGGGGCAGGGTCTGCATCTCCTGGTCCCGGATGATGATCAGAGGCCAGAGGAAATTATTCCAAGACCAGATAAAGGCCAAAATCACGTTGGTGGCAATTGCGGATTTTGAAAGGGGAAGCAGGATGCGCCAAACGATTTTCCATTCCGAAAGACCGTCGATTCGCGCCGCGTCAATCAGGGATTTGGGGATCGCTTCAAAACTGGCCTTAAAGACAAAGATACAGATGATGGTTGAGCATACGGGAAGGGCCATTCCCAGGTACGAATTGAGGAGGGCCAGCTTCTTGGTAATCAGGTAGGCTGGAATGATGGTTACTTGAAAGGGAATCATCATGCAGCTCAAGAAAAGCAGGATCATCGTTTTCTTCGCAGGAAAATCCCGGGTTAAGGCATACCCAGCCATGGAATTAAAGAAGATATTCGCCAGGACGACGACGGCGGAGACGATCACGCTGTTTACCAAATACCGGAAGAAGGGAATGGCGTACCACACATCTACGTAATAGAACAGATGAGGGTTCCGGGGGAAGATCGAAGGAGGGTAAGCGAAGATGTTTTCCCCGGATAAGCTTGTCTTGAGAACCCAGATAAAAGGAATCAGCATCAGGGCGCTTACAAAAATCAGGATGAGATGAATCGGCCAGCGAGGATGCTTAGGCATGTCGTGGCTTACCTTTCCATCTCAACGGCCCCGGCCTCGCCGCCCGCCAATTTATTGGCCAGCAGGGTCAGACCCAGAAAGAAAAGAAAATTAACCACCGTCATGGCCGCCGCATAGTCGAACTTTGATAATTTGAAAGCCACGTTGTAGATGCGCGTGATCAGCAGATCCGTGGCATGTCCCGGCCCCCCCTGGGTCATTACGAATATCAAATCGAAGGCGGTAAAAGAATTGATGATTCCGATGACGAAGCAGAGAAAAATGAGGGGTTTAAGAAGGGGCAGAGTAATTTTCCAGAACCGGTTCCAGGCGTTCGCCCCGTCTACGGCCGCGACTTCGTAAAGGGACGGGTCTATGTTCTGCAGGCCGCCGAGGAGAATGATCATATAAAACCCGATCACCTGCCAGATCGAAGCCAGGATGACGCAGGGAAGGGCGAGGGTGAAATTGCCGAGAAAAGGGATGCCCTTTTGGAGGATTCCGAGGGAGATCAAGACATAATTGATGAGTCCCACTTTTTCGTTATACAGCCACTGCCAGATGATGCCCACGGCCACGGTCATGACCGGGTAGGACATAAAAACGATCGTCCGATACACATTCCGTCCCCGGATGGGGGTGTTGACCAAAACGGCGATCAAAAGGGCCAAAGCGATGCCGATGGGCGCGCTGGCCATCAGGAGAATGGTGTTCCAGAGAACCTTCCAGAAAACATCGTCATAAAAAAACATCTCCTCATAGTGGGCGAATCCTGCGAACTGGGACTCCTGATACGGAGACCAGAATTGAAAAGAAAGCACGCCGTTCCAAAACAAGGGGATGATCCGATAAAGGGTGAAGATGACCAGGGAAGGGGTCAGGAAAAACCAGATGAGAAAAAGCTGTCGGGTTCGATTCCTTTTAAAAAAATCCGGGTTCAAAAAAGCCATAGGGGACATTTCGGAAAAGGCATGGCGGTTTCGCATGGAACCGCCATGCCTCAGTCTGTGGGGTTATCGTTTTTGCAGGACGCGGTTTACCTTGTTTTCCGCCTCCTTCAGCGCATCCTTGGCGCTTTTGCGGCCCAAAAGGGCGTTCTGAAGCTCCGGGTAGAAAGCTTCCTTGATTTCGGCGTCTTTGGCCACGGGCCAGTTGCCGCAGAGCTTGTCAAGATGCTCAAGCTGGGTCTTTAAAACCGGCACGGCCACAGGAAGAGTCTTAGCGAAGTATTCCAACAACCGCCTGTTTGCGGGGATATTGCCCGTCAAATTATTCGTTCCCACTCCCAGAAGGTAGGCGCCCTCGCCCGTGGTCGCGATTTTGATAAAATCCCAGGCGGCGTCGGGGTATTTGCAGGATTTGGAGATCAGAATGGAGTGGGAGTTGGGAGTGGACCATCCTCCCGGAAGATGCGTGGCCCCCACGGTTTCTTCAGTGACCCACGGCGCTTTGCTCTTGAACCAGAGAAAAGCCGGGGCATGGGCGTGGAACATGCCGACGGTTCCGGCGGCAAAAGCGTCGTTGGGTTCCACCCAGCGCCCGGTCCAACTGATTTTGTTGATGACGCCATCCTGCGTGGCTTTCCCTAAGGTATCGACCAATTTCACCGCTTCCGGCGTGTTAAAAGCGGCTTTCTTCAAATCCGGAGTGAGAAGCTGGACGCCGTTCATGGCGAAAATGGGCCAGTAAAGCCAGTCAAAGTTTAAAGTCATAAATCCGGATTTTTCCCCCTTGGTCATCTTCCGGGCATAATCCAGGATCTCCTGGAAATTCTTGGGAGGGTCCTTGATTCCGGCTTCCTTGAACATGTTTTTATTATAGAAAAGCAAAGTCTTGCTGATGTAAAAGGGAACCCCATACTGCTTTCCTTCATAAACCCAGCCCCTGAGAATTTCCGGATAAAATTGTTTGGTATATTCGGCGTCCTTCTTCAGATAAGGAGTGAGGTCGACCAGGCCCCCTTTGGATGCATATTCGAGCCAGAGCCCGCCCTGGATGTCGATGATGTCCGGGGCGGTCCCGGCGACCACCTGGGTCTGGTAAAACGTGCTCCATTCGGTCCCTTTCTTATCCAGCCGCTCGATCTGAATGTCCGGATATTTTTTGTTGAACTCTGCCACCCATTTGTTAAAACCATCGGTGAAATAGGGGATGTTCCAGGTCAACACGGAAATTTTTTTCTGGGCATGAGCGGCCGGAGGAATGAAAAGGCCGGTTGCCAAAAGAACAACCGCCACGCGGAGGAAAATTTTCCGAAAGTTTTTCATGGTTTCTCCTTTCATCCAGCAAAAAGTGTGAGCACCCGTTTAGGTGAAAAGGCTATAAGACTTTCAGCGGCAATCTTTCTGGGTTGGCTCGCCGCTATTTGAGAGAAATCAAAACCGTAGGGGGATTTCTTTTCCTTCCGCGAGAGAACGCTCTGCTTCAAGACAGACCCGGATCGTTTTTCTCGCTTCTTCTCCGGAAACGATGGAGCGCCGTTCCTGAAAGGCTAAAACAACCCTTTTCAGTTCCTCCTCAAGTTCGAAAAGCTCTCCCGAGGGGGGAACGGATATCGTCTCGCAGGTCTTCTGCCCGCGGCGCTGCACCTTGAGTTCGAAGCTGGGTTGCCGGGTGCGGTCCATGGCCCCCGACCACCAGGTGCGAAGCGACCCGTCGGTGCCCATGACCTCCATCACCTGATGATGTTCGAAACCTCCGAGGCTCTGGGTCACCACTGCATAAAGCTGTCCCGGCCATTTCATGACGGCGGAGAAGTTGTCGTACATTCCCGGCTCGGGCCTTCGGGAGCTGCCGAAGGCTTGAACCGAAGTAGGGTCTCCCCACTTTTCAAAGTACCACATGAGGGAATCAAAGAAATGAACCGGTTCCTCGAGAATCCAGGACCCTACCTTTTCCCGGGCATACCTCCAGCCCTGCGAGCCAGACCGGTACGGAAACCGAAAAAGGCTCACGAGGGCATAAAGGGGGGCTCCAATGTCGCCGGCATCGATGGCGGTTTTTAAAAATCCCCACTGGGTCGACAACCGAAATTCGTGGCCGATGGTCAGGATCCGCTGTCTGCGCCGGGCCGTTTCGATCAGGCGATCGCATTCAGTGATGGAAAGAGCCATGGGTTTTTCCAGCAAAACGTCTTTTCCCGCCTGCAGAGCCGCCATTCCAATCTCGGCATGGAGATGACTGGGGACGACAATATCCACGGCTTCAATATCCTGACGATCCAGCAAAGGCCGAAAATCGCGGTAGACCGGCAGTTCCGGAAAATCGGCTTTTGCCGCCGCTTCCGTTTCAGCACTGTGACAGGCGATGGCCGCCAGGATCGCTCCCGGTGCCTTGCGGATGGCCTGGGCGTGGTGTTTCCCCCAGAGCCCATATCCAATCAATCCAAAACGCATTCAACCACCCCCTTCATCCGAAATGCGAATATCTAACCATTCCTTATTTCAGCTCGGGTTCAGGCAGCTCGGCGACCTCATCCGTGATGGTGAAACGCACATCCGCGTGCTCCCGGAGGAGAGAAGCGGGAACCGCTGGGGTAATCGGCCCAAATAAAATTTTCCGCACAATGGCCGACTGCCAGGTCCGGTTCAGGTAGATGCGGACCTTCCGGCTATCGAGGATCTCCTTCAGGCCCACGGTCACGGCCCATTCAGGAATGCGGTCGATGTTGCCGCGGCAAGTCGTGACTGAGTTAATCAGCCGGGTTTCGCGGGAGAGACGCACGACCCGGGTGGAAAGGGCTTTGAACCCTTCGAGAGTCATGTTCTCTCCGGGCTCGGGCGGATCATTAAAGGCAACGTGTCCGGTGATCCCAATTCCCCCGAAACAGGCGTCACATCCCCCGAACCGTTCAAGCACGGAAGGAACAAGGGCAAGGTTGCGGGGGTCAGGAAAAATCCGGTGTTCGGGGGAGGGGGCCAACTGAGAATTCAGGCGTTTATAAAAATGATCTTCCATGTGCCTGCGGAAGCTCAGGGGATCGCTCATCGGAATAAAATCGCGCCCGTCCGCCGTGAGGTATTCATCCATATTGATCACGACCAGGTCTCGGAGGCTGATTCTTTGCTGGTTGCAGCGGTCAGCCAACAATCCATACTGTCCCACGGGTCCGACGGGAATAATGAAGATGACCCTTTTGCGCCCGGCTGCTTTCGCCGCCAAATATTCCTGAAGGAGATCATCGGCAAAACGCGCAATCAAAGAATCGTTATCCGGAAGAATTTCCGCGGGGATGGGCGAATTCTTTTTGATTTGCTCTTTCGGCATTTGGAGCGGATTCATTTTGGCTACTTCATAACCCCGATTTGAATTGGAAAACACAGCCTGTCCTTGTCGCGCGATTTCCGACAATTATATTTTAGGCTTCATATTTTTTAAAGATGAATCTTTTTCACGCCAGAGGGGAGAATAAGGGGAGCTTCAAAATCTGCATGATCCCCAAGCGGAAGGATCCATAAAAAGATCCCATTACTTTTGAGAATCACAATGGATTTTCAAAGTCTGATCCTTCAGATGGACTTCAATGAGGGGACATTCTTTGCCTTTTCGCACTTCTTCCACATCGAGCTTGAAGAACTTCGCCAGATCTTCATCGCGGCATATGGAAACTAATTTGTTGCGCCTTTCCCCCCGGCGCAAAAACCAGAGGTAGTTATAATGGGTCCAGATGAAGAGGATGACAATGATAACCAAGAACACGATGCCCGCTTGCTTCATGAGGGTCAGAAACTCTCCCATTCCGCCCTGGGGGAAAATTCCCAGATAGAAAAAGCTTACGCAAGACCCGTGGATTCCCGGTTACCGCCCCCACGCGGGGGTAGGGAAGGAGATAATCCATCATCCACAGCAGGGCATTGGGGTCGAGATAACTATCCGCACCCAGGGTGATGACGAATTGCCCCTTGCCGAAGAGGATTCCGGTGTTCAGGGCCTTGGCTTTCCCGCTGTTCGGATGCATGTGGATCACCTTCAGCCATGCCGCATGTTGGGCCGAAAGGCGGTTCAAAATCTCGGCGGTCCGATCCGTACTGCCATCGTTGACAACGATGACTTCATAATCGGGGTAGGTCAAATCGTTGAGATCTTCGACAACCGCCTCGATGCTTTCCTGTTCGTTGTGGGCCGGGACGATAATGGAGGCGCGGGGTAAGCCGGCAGGCGGGGCGGTGTCCTCTTCTCGCAGCGCAGATAAAAGAAAAGCCCTTATTCACTCGGGATAGGGGTAATGTTTTGAGAGTAGAGAGCCGTCAAAGACTATTAGTCAAAAAAATGACGAAACGGAAAATTTTTTAAGGTCTTGGCCCGGAAGAGAAAGGGATCTGGATGGGACCCAATTCCTGTTCTTGAAAAGTGTCCGGGGGAGGATCATCCTGAGAGGCTCGGGGGTTTAAGGTGAGCGGAAAGGAGACCTCTTTGCTCAGATGGCCCTTTTTATCCTGGATTTGAATGGTGAGCCGGCAACCACTAAAATTAAAACCGGAGGCAGTTGTCGTGTTAAGAAAGACATACCCCGATAGGGTCTCACGTCGGTCTTCACGGATCTTTATGAAGGATACAGGATGGGTACCCTCCCCGGGTTCCTCCAGAAGGCAAACGATCCGATTCATATCTCCCTCGCGATCTCGGGCATGGAGATAAACCTTCCAGGTTTCTCCCGGCTTCACTTCCTTCGACGCAAAATAGCGGATGATTACGGGAACGTTTTCCTCAGTATTATCGGCCATGCACCTTTCCTTTTTCGGGCTCAGCGGCTATTAATATTTTTTATACCGTACCTCATTTTTTTTCTATATTTGCTTGGAAACAACATTATTGTCAAATGATATTATTTCTTAAATTTTCACTCTGCTGAAGAAGCATCCATTCAAAATCTCTTGTAACATTATGTATTTATTGTTATTTAATTCATAGAAGAGCCAGCGAGGGGTGAATTTCACTTTGGATATAGACAAGCCCAGCAAAATAGGGGGGCGGCATAAAAAATGCTTATTGATTATTTGAGAATATCCGATTGAATAACCAAAGGCTTCAAGAAAGAAAGGGGAGCACCATGATAAAGAAAGAAAATTGGTCCGTTTATGGGGTCGTGCTTCTTGCCTGCCTCCTTATGTCCTTCAGTTTGACCGGAATATCCTTTGGAATGACGAAAAGTGAGGCGATAACCAAGGACTCCAAAGGGGGAGAATCAACTGGTGGAAAATCGATTCTTCTGGCCGAAGGAAAAAAACGAATGATTCCTTTGGCCGATTCGTCGGCCAGCAAGGTCATGGCTCCTCCCTGCACGGTCACCGGAGTAAAAGGGAAAGTCGTTACCCTAAGGGATTTTAAAGGCCGGGTCGATACCGTGGAAGTTGTGGATATCTCAGGTATCCGCGTTGGAGATAAAGCAGTCGTGAAAAATGGGCTTCTGATCATCGGGATCGTGCCGGAATAGCAGTCGCCCCGCCATCCTGTCCCGGGGTAAGTCCCTTCCTCTGCTTGCGCCCATCTCCTTTTTGTATCACCCTCTCTCGCTGCGGCTTAAAGGCGGGAGAGGGATTTTTTGTCTAAACCCTCCGCTCAAAAAGCTTGACATAAGACGTATTATATCGTATTAATCTTTTTATGGATGGACGCACTTTTCTCAAAACCCTTGATAAAACCAGCATGATCCCGCTTTATCGGCAGCTGGCGCAGAACCTCGAGAAAGGCATCCGCGAGGGGTCTCTCCCCGAGGGGCATCGTCTTCCTTCCGAGCAGGAACTGATGCGCCGCTTCGGGGTGAGCCGGGTTACCGTCCGCCAAGCCATGGAGGCTCTCGGCAAAAAAAACATCATCGCGCGCAAACAGGGCATGGGCACATTCGTACAGCGGCCGGTCATGACCCAGGAACTGGACGAACTGTTCGGGTTCTATCCGGCCCTGCTGAGCAAAGGGCTGGATCCCAAAATCCGCATCCTGAGCTACGACATAGTGGTCCCGGATCGCGAGGTGCGGGAGAAGCTGGACCTCTCACCCGGGGAGAAGATTCTGCGATTCATCCGGCAGTACCGGATCGAGCCTTCGCTTTTGCTGGTTATTCAGATGCACATCCCCCAGGAACTGGCCGGGCATTGGACGAAAAAAGAGGCTTCGGTCCAAAACTCGTTCCGTCTCCTCCAGGAAAAAGCCGGGATTCCCATTCAGGGCTCATCCATCGCTGTGCGGGCCATGTTGGCCAATGAAAAGATCGGAGAATGGCTGCAGGTGGCCAAGGGGAGCCCCGTTCTGGAACTGCGGCGGTTGACGTTTTCATCGGAGAAGAAACCGGTCGAGTATGCCGTTCTGATTTTCCCGGGAGAATCATACGAATTAACCACCACGATTTTTGGCGGTGGCAGAAACGCCCTGAAACTGGGACGACGGTAAATGGGGACCCATGAATCGTAAGGCACAGGAGGGCGAGCCGTACGGCCCTTACGACTGAGGCTTGGGTTCCCGCGATATTTAAGATTTGAGAAATTTGGACGCACCTAGGGCATTTCGAGATTTAGGCAGTTTTCAGGAGGTCTTTATGGAATTCAGAGAGTCCCATGTCCGTGCGGACGTTCTGATCATTGGCGGGGGGAGTGCCGGAGCCATGGCCGCAATCCGGGCGAAAAACGTGAATCCATCGCAGAAAGTGGTTGTTTTTGAGAAGGGCCATATTCTTTACAGCGGCTGCATCGCCCGCGGCATGGATGCCTTAAACATCGTAGCCGTTCCGGGA
>Ga0316624_10000331_pt1 | contig 15416 bp, 12 predicted proteins | sample OWC_Aug_N3_C1_D5_FD_207657 | JGI IMG/M metagenome (GOLD analysis project Ga0316624, IMG submission 207657) | Wetland soil microbial communities from Old Woman Creek delta, Ohio, United States - OWC_Aug_N3_C1_D5_A | ecosystem: Environmental > Terrestrial > Soil > Wetlands | place: USA: Ohio... | reverse complement strand
CAGTGAGGTGTACCGCGTTACCGCTCCCAGGGTTATTCCGCTGCCCAGTCCGACCACCAGCACCGTCTTTGGCTCGGGATGCAGCAGCATGGGCAGATGCCCCCCCAGTAGCTCAGTGCCCAGGTCGCCGTAGCTGGAGGCATCGACCTTTCCGTCGATTCGAAGCGATCTGCTGCCATCTGATTGTTCACTGACGGAAACCGTCGCCTGAAGCCCCTCTTTATGAAACAGGATATAGGAATTAGCGGTCAGGCTTTCTCGTAAGGTGATACCCATCGTCTCATAGCTATGAGCATAGTCGCTAGCATAAAGGTAAACGCCGCTGGTCATCAAAAGAGGGTCCCAGGGGGGGACGAGAGAGCCCACTGCGGCAACAACTATCAGGGCTCCGATCGCCAGGCCTTTAAAGCTGGGCCGACGCATCGGACCCAAAAGAAGGATCGCCGCAGCAATTGCCAAGTAGATTAATGCCACCAGAAAGATACTCCTCTGAATCCCTATCAAAGGTACGATGAGAAAGCCAGTGAACAGAGGACCAACCATCGCCCCGAAGGTGTTGCCGGCATAGAGCCGGCCGACCGAAGTTCCCAGATCCTTGATGTCTTGAGTATAAATTCTGGCAGCAATGGGAAAGGCAGCACCCATGAGGGTGGTGGGGACGAGCATAATTAAAAAGCTAAGCAGGAACAGTACAGTCTGCAGTGCCCAGAAGTTTTGCTGAAGGCCGGAAAAGACCCCTAGTAGCAGTGATGGAAGTTGCCCTAGGATTGGGTTGAGTACGATGATGGATATGCCGATGAAGGTTTCCACCAGGACAAAATCACGCCATGGATTCTTGCTGCGGTCGATGAATCTGGCTGCTATAGAGCTTCCTATGGCGATGCCTAAAAGGAAGGCGGTGAGCATGAGGCTGAAAGCGTATACCGAGTTCCCCAAGACCAAAGCAAGCACCCGTGTCCAGGAGACCTCGAGGCTGAGGGAAGCTAACCCGGCCAGGCTAAAGCCGCCTAATACAGCGAGCCGCAACGTTCTGGAGTATGGCACATCTTCTCGAGTTTTCCTCTTCTTCATTTTCATTGGAGGAGAGGTGGGTCTCGCCGCTTGCACAACCCGGAACTCTTCCTGTCCTGTCAGACGTCTCTGAAGGGCAAAGAAACCGATCCCTATTGCCAGGTCTACTGTCGCTGCCAGGAGGGTGGCTGCCAACACCCCGATAGACGGAATCAGCGCAAACCCAGCCAGAAAAGAACCCAGCACTGCTCCCAGGGTATTGATGAAGTACAGGATGCCCAAACCGCTGCCCAGCGCACGCTCGCTACGCACGTAGAACTTGGCGAGCAACGGCAGGGTGCCTCCCATAAGAGTGGTCGGAAAGAGCAATGCAAGGAAGCATAGAACAATCCGTATTATGGTTAAGCTGGGATTGCCTTCGGGGAGCTGCTGGAAGACAAAAACCTGCAAATCCATCAGCCCCCGGAAAATGAGGGGTATGGCTAGCACATAGAGTCCGATCCCGACCTCGAGAAGGGCAAACAGCCGCAGGGGATTGCCTGTCCGGTCAGCAAATCGGCCGAAAAGGTAACTGCCTAGAGCTAGCCCAGCCATAAAGACAGCTAGCACCGTGCTTACGGAATAAAGTGTGTTTCCGAATACTAGTCCAAGCTGGCGAACCCATAGCACCTGATATATTAAGCTGGCCATTCCGGAAAAGAAAAAGCAGCTCAGGACTATGTAGTGGGTTTTTTTCAGTGTGAGCACGATATACTGTCCTTACTAGTTTAACCGTTTGCGGACAAATCGACTATAGTAAAATGCTATAGGCTACCACAATTCTTGTCAATGCGGCCCCCGCTTGTCGCTCGGCTTCTCGTGCTTGCCGTTTCCGGAGTTCCTGCCGCCGTTGTACGCTGTTTTTACTTGATTTCTTTTCATGCTGTTATCCCCCAGGCGCAGCAATGGCGCTGCGGGAACTGTTTTGATGGGGTGTTTCTTATTGACCGAGAATGGAATATCAAGTACCATTATGACACCAATGTGAAAACCAGTAAGGCGTTATCCTCGGCGCAACGTGACAGCGAAGTAGCTCGAATTCTAAAACTGGAGGCCGAAAGGCAAGCAAACAGCATAAATCTTATTGCCTCTGAAAACCACGCCAGCCGGGCAGTCCTTGAAGCCCAAAGCTCAGTTCTAACTGATAAATATGCTGAAGGATACCCCGGACATCGCTATTATGGCGGTTGTGTATATATAGACACGATTGAGGATTTAGCTGTTGAAAGGGCCAAGAAGCTGTTCAAAGCCGAACATGCCAACGTCCAGGCTCATAGCGGTGCTCAAGCTAACATGGCAGCCTATTCAGTGTTCTTGGAACACGGAGACACTGTCATGGGGATGAGTCTCAGGCATGGCGGGCACCTCACTCACGGCTCCGATGTCAATTTCTCAGGAAAGTGGTATCACATTGTCCCTTACGGCGTCGATCCTAAAACCGAGATGCTCAATTACGAAGAGATTGAAGGGTTAGCTCTGGCCCACAAACCGAAGCTAATCATAGCTGGGGCGAGTAGCTACCCTCGCACCATTGATTTTGAAAGGTTTCGCTACATCGCCGATAGGGCGGGTGCGAGGCTACTTGCTGATATGGCTCACATAGCAGGTGTCGTAGCCGCTGGCCTTCATCCTTCTCCTGTGCCCTATGCTCACGTCACCACTTCTACCACGCAAAAGACCCTGAGAGGTCCTCGAGGTGGCTTTATTCTGTGTGGCAAGGAGCTGGCTTCAGCTATTGATGCTGCAGTATTCCCCGGGATGCAGGGCGGTCCCTTCATGCATATCATCGCTGCCAAAGCTGTGTGTTTCTTTGAAGCCATGCAGCCCGAGTTCATTGATTACCAAAAGTCAGTGCTGAAAAATGCTCGTGTCCTGGCTTCTGAACTCCAAAGACATGGGATGCGTGTCGTTTCCGGAGGCACGGATAACCACATGGTCCTTGTTGACCTCTCTAAACAGGATATAAGCGGCAGGGACGCTGAACAGGCTCTGTGGAGCGTGGGTATCTCGGTAAATAGGAATGCCATTCCTTTTGACCCCAAGCCACCGGTGATCACAAGCGGCATCAGAATGGGTACGCCGGCAGTGACCACGAGAGGTTTTGGCGCGGAGGAGATGAGGCGTATTGCCTCCTTCATTGCCAAGGTGCTTTCTCGTGCAGGGGATAAGCGGCTCCAGAAGGAGACCCGCCATGAAGTGCGGGAGATGTGCCAGCGGTTTCCCATTCCTGGGCTGACATAAAACGTCTCCTGCTCGCTTAATCTTCTGCTTGCTTTTCGTAACCCTGCTCAAGAAACAGCAATGATTTCATGCTATAATCTGGTATCTCCATAAGCGTCTCCGAAGGACGAAGTTTCCCATAGAATACTAGATAGGTGAAAAGCGATGATGGACGAATTGAAAGTATTCAGCGGCACTGCCCACCCTGCTTTAGCCAGGGCTGTGTGTGATTACCTGGATATACCATTGGGGGAGGCTGAGGTCTTCGAGTTTAGCAATGAGAACATCTTTGTGCGCATTCTGGAGAATGTCCGGGAGCGGGACGTCTTTATTGTCCAGCCTATTTGTTCTCCGGTCAATAAAAGCCTGGTCGAGCTACTTATTATGCTTGATGCCTTCAGGCGAGCTTCAGCGGGGCGCATCACCGCTGTCGTTCCCTATTATGGCTATAGCCGCACCGACAAGAAAGACCAGCCCAGAGTCCCCATCACCGCTCGCTTGATTGCCGACCTGATTACTACCGCTGGAGCCAATAGACTGCTAACCGTGGACCTGCATGCTCCTCAAATCCAGGGATTCTTCACCATACCTGTGGATGAACTTACCGCTCGACCCATGCTGGCTCAGCATTTCAAGGAAAAGGCTCTGAACAACCTGGTGGTAGTTGCCACCGATATTGGCATCTCCAAGGTAGCCCGTGACGTGGCTGCCAAGCTTGGAGCGCCTCTGGCTATCATGGAAAAGAGGCGCGTGGGCAATGTCGACGCCAGTGAAACCCTGAACGTAATTGGAGAGGTCGAGGGAATGCATGCCCTGACGGTTGACGATGAGATTGATACCGCTGGTTCTCTGGTCGGGGTGGTCAATGCTCTTCTAAAGCGTGGCGTTACCAAAGTTTATGCCTGCTGCACTCACCCCGTCTTCTCTGGTCCTGCTATCCAGAGGATAGCCGGCTGTCCGGTGAAAGAGGTAGTGGTTACCAATACCATACCTGTGAATGACGATAAGAAACTGAACAAGATTACCGTCTTGTCCATAGCCTCGCTTATCGGCGAAGCCATTCATCGCATCCATACCGGGTTATCTGTGGGGGCGATGTTTGAAGGATAATAAACGGGCTGGGAAATCCAGAATCCTAGGCACGAAATACTAGACAATATCAAAACCCAAAACTCTAATGACCGAAACAGAGGTCAATCTGGATTTTGAGCATTAGGATTTTGAATTTGTTTGGGGCTTAGGAATTGGGATTTGGGATTTGATCGATCGATGGTTAAGTGGTTCAGCAGTCTGATTGATTCCAACGAGAAAGAACTGAAGCGCCTTCAGCCTCTGGTTGACGACATAAACACGCTGGAGCCTGAATTCGAGAAACTCACCAACGTTGAGCTTCGAGCCAAGACTGATGAGTTCAAGGCCCGTCTCAAGGATGGCGAGGGTCTAGACGAGATTCTGCACGGGGCTTATGCCGCTGTCAGGGAAGCAGCCAAGCGAACCATAAAGCAGAGGCACTTCGATGTCCAGCTCATAGGGGGGATTGTCCTTCATCAGGGCAAGATAGCCGAGATGAAAACTGGTGAAGGCAAGACCTTGGTAGCTACGCTGCCCCTCTACCTCAATGCCCTCGCCGGACAGGGCTGCCATCTGATCACTGTCAACGATTATCTGGCCAAGCGAGATTGTCACTGGATGGGTCCTATTTACCACGCTCTGGGTGCAAGCGTGGCTTGCATTAATGCTCAGCAGGCAACTGGTCAACCTGCCCCTTCCTATATCTACGACCCGAGCTATGAGTCGGAAGACCAGAAGTGGAAATTCCTCCGTCCTGTCACCCGGCGCCAGGCTTATGAGGCGGACATAACTTACGGCACCAACAACGAATTTGGCTTCGATTACCTCCGGGATAATATGGTCTGGGACCTGCCCCAATGCGTCCAGCGTTCCTTGAACTATGCCATCGTAGACGAAGTTGATAACATCCTTATTGACGAAGCCCGTACACCACTCATTATCAGCGGTGCCGCCGAGGAAGCAACCAAGAAATACTATGTCTTCGCCCAGTTAGTCTCCCGGCTTGGCAAAGACGAAGACTATACCATTGACGAGCGGACGCGGACGACCTGCCTTACTGACACGGGCATGACTAGGATGGAGAGGATGCTGAAGCATGAAGGCTTGCTGAAAGCACCTGAACTTTATGATCCCTCTAATTACTTTCTCACTCAATATCTGGACAGCGCCCTTAAGGCTCATGTCCTGTTCAGGAGGGACAAGGACTATGTGGTCAAGGACGGTCAGGTCATCATCGTGGATGAATTCACGGGCAGACTGATGTTCGGCCGGAGGTATTCTGAAGGGCTGCATCAAGCCATCGAGGCCAAGGAGAAGGTCAAGATTCAGCGAGAGTCGGTTACGCTGGCTACCATCACATTTCAAAATTACTTTCGCATGTATGAGAAACTGGCGGGCATGACCGGTACCGCGGTCACGGAAGCCGAGGAGTTCCACAAGATTTACAGACTGGAAGTGGTAGTTGTCCCTACAAACCAGACTTTGATTCGCACCGAATACCCTGACCAGATCTACAAAGATGAGAAGACCAAGTTTGCCGCCGTAGCCAGGGAAATCAAGCAATATAATGACCAGAAAAGGCCGGTCCTTATCGGAACGACTTCCATTGAGAAATCGGAGCTTTTATCTGACCTCCTGACGAAGAATGGCGTCCCCCATCAAGTGTTAAATGCCAAACATCATGAGAAAGAGGCAGCTATAATCGCCCAGGCCGGGCGTCTCGGGGTGGTAACTGTAGCCACGAACATGGCTGGGCGGGGTGTGGATATTATCCTTGGAGGCAATCCTGAAGGGCGTGACCCAACGGAATGGCAGGAAGAGCATAGCAAGGTGGTTGGGCTGGGTGGGCTGCACATCGTAGGTACTGAGCACCACGAAGCCAGGCGCATTGATAATCAACTTCGAGGAAGGGCAGGGAGGCAGGGAGACCCGGGCAGCTCTCGTTTCTATGCTTCCATGGAAGACGAGATTATCAGCCGCTTTGGTGGCGACCGTGTCAAGGGGATCATGCAGTGGGCGGGCATGGATGAAAATACCCCCATTGAGCATTCATTCGCTACCAAGGCTATGACTAATTCCCAGGTCAAGACCGAAGGCTACCATTTCGATATCCGCAAACACCTTGTGGAATATGACGATGTCGTCAACACACACCGTGAGGTGATTTATGCCGAGAGGAAGAAGATCCTCGGCGGCGCCGACCTCAAAGCCAACATACTATCTATGGTCCGAGATGAAATCCAGGACTTGGTAGCCAAACATCTCAGCAACGTTAGCCACGAATTGGAGGATGGACAGAAGTCTAATCTATCCGCGTTGCTCGAGAATGTGTCCGCCATTTACACCTTGCCCCCACAGTTCAGAAGCAACGGGCTTTCCGGGCTCAGCGACGAACAGATGACAGAGAAACTGACCGACCATGCCACCGAGCTTTACAACCAGCGGGAGCAGGAGTTGGGCCCCGAGAATATGCGAATAGCGGAGAGGCTGGTGATGTTGCGGGTCATTGACCGGTTATGGATGGAGCATCTTACTGCTATGGAGCATTTGCGTCAGGGGATAGGTTTGCGGTCTGTCGGTCAGGAGCAGCCGCTGGTGGTGTATAAGAGGGAAGGTCATGCCTATTTTGAAGCTCTCTTGGCCAGTATTCGGCATGACGTCGCCCATACAATTTACCACGTCGGCCTTACCAAGGAAGGTCCGCAAAAAAAGAAAGAAGCAGTGCCAGTGGGCAAAAGCGTCGGGCGCAATGACCCGTGCCCGTGCGGCTCGGGCAAGAAGTACAAGCATTGCTGCGGGAAATAACCAGTTCCCCTCCCTTGATGGGAGAAGCTTGGGTATATATCTTGAATTTATCGAAAGGAGGAGGGTGCAATGCCAATTTATGAGTACAAATCAAAAAATGGTGCTCACTGCAAGGTGTGTAAGAACAAGTTCGAGGTCAAACAGGGGATGAACGATGAACCGCTGACAAGATGCCCGGAATGCGGCTCTGAGATAAGGAGGGTCTTTTCTCGCCCATTTCTGGGCATGAGAGAGTCTATTAGCCGTGAGGGCCCTTTGAATTATTTGGAGGACGATGACGAAGAACTGGAACTGGAGGAAGACCTCGCCGAAGACGAGGTCTGGGAATGAGGGAGATACAGCTCAAAAGAGTAAGACTTTCCACGAAGATGGCGAGGTTGATTGGGATGGGATAAGGGAGAGGGTTGAGACGTAGACAGCGTTTGCTGTTGACCTTGGGCACTGGTCCGGACATTTGCTGGCCAGTGCCAAAAGTGTGATATGCCAGACGTTTTGTGGAGACAAAAAAGAAGCCTAGCCCGCGTATCTGAGTCGCCTACCTGAATCGATCAAAAGGAGGAAACAGTGTCACAAAAAGTAACCAAGGAAGAGCTTCTGGCCAAAGCAAAGAAGCCGGCCGAAGATGCTATGAAATTGCATGCATTCTATCGGGGCAAGATGCAGACGGTGCCCAAGTGCCAGGTCCGTGATTACAATGATTTCGCCATCTATTATACCCCCGGCGTCGCTGAGCCCTGCCGGGCCATAAAGGCAGACGTGTCGAAGTTTTCCGAGCTAACCAACGCGTGGAACACAATCGCCGTTGTCTCGGATTGCACCAGGGTGCTGGGGCTGGGGGATATTGGTCCCAAGGCAGGCTATCCTGTAATGGAAGGAAAGTGCCTGTTGTTCAAATACCTTGGTGGTGTGGATGCCGTGCCTATTTGTCTGAATACTAAAGACCCTGATGAAATCATTCAGGCAGTGAAATGGCTGCAGCCGTCTTTCGCCGGCATTAACCTGGAGGATATTGCCAATCCTAAGTGCTTCTATATTCTGGACCGCCTGAGAGCCGAAGCTGAGATTCCTGTGTGGCATGACGACCAGCAAGGCACGGCTACGGTGATGTTGGCCGGGCTGATAAACGCCTTGAAGATTGCAGGCAAGAAGATGAGCGAGGTGCGGGTCGTCCTTAACGGTTCTGGCGCAGCCAACGTGGCTTCTGCCAGACTTCTTTTCGCCTCAGGAGCCAGGCCTGGGGCAACTATAGTGGTTGATAGCACAGGCATTCTTCATCCCGGACGGAAAGACATAGCGGAGAAGAAGCAAGAATATGCCGATAAGTGGAAGTTTTGCCAGACTACCAACGCTGAGAAGAGGACCGGGGGTCTAACTGAGGCATTGAAAGGTGCTGATGTACTCATCTCATATTCTAAGTCAGGGCCGGGGGTAATTACGCCTGACCAAATCAAGTTGATGGCCAAGAATGCCATTTGTTTCGTCTGTGCCAATCCTATACCTGAAATCTGGCCGTGGGAAGCCAAAGAGGCAGGAGCCAGAATTGTAGGTACCGGCAGGTCCGATTTCCCCAACCAGGTGAATAATTCCGTAGGCTTTCCTGCTATATTTCGCGGCGTTCTTGATGTCGGGGCAAAGACTATCACCGATGATATGTGCATTGTCGCTGCCCAGTCATTAGCGAGATATGCTGAAGAGCACGGCATGAATGAGGATAAGATCGTACCGACAATGGGGGAGACGGCAGCTTTTGTTCGGGAAGCGGTAGATGTGGGGATGGAAGCTCAGAAAGAAGGAATTGCCTCGGCAAAAATCAGCCGCCAGGAATTGCGCAAGAAAGTGGAGTTGATGATAAACAGTGCCAAGGCAACTCATGATGCCCTGGTAAAAGCAGGGTGTATCCCTCGAGCGGTGACCGATTAAGAGCACCTGCTGGCTTACGCCCCAACGTGCGTTTCCCTTCCGTGAACATGCGGCCACAATTCTTGGCCCAAGACGTCGAGAATGTCTGCGACTTGTTCCGGAACGATTAGTATTATCAGCAATGTGATAAAATGCGCCCCAAAAAAGAAGTGTTGTTATGCAGGCAGTTGAAGTCAGTCATATAGTCAAGTCCTTTGCCGATAAGGTCGTAGTTGACGACCTGTCTTTCTCTGTTGGCCCAGGCGAAATATTTGGTCTGATTGGTCCCAATGGTGCCGGCAAGACTACCACCATCAGGATGATGATGGACATCATCAAACCGGACTCGGGCGACGTGACCATCCTTGGCGAAAGGTTGAGTGAATCTACCAAAAACAAGCTCGGCTACCTGCCTGAGGAGAGAGGACTGTACAAGAAGCTGAGGGTCCTCGACTCTATCATCTATCTTGCCTCCCTAAAAGGCATGGACAGGCACTCAGCAGAAGAAAAAGCCAACCAGTTGCTCAGTCAGACTGGTATGCTGCCCCACAAAGGGAAGAAGATTGAAGAGTTGAGCCGGGGCATGGGACAGATCATCCAGTTCATCGTTAGTGTCATCCACGATCCGGAACTGGTTGTTCTGGACGAACCCTTTGCCGGGCTCGACCCGGTCAACGTGGAGCTGTTGAAGCGGATGCTCTTTGACTTGAAGAATCAAGGTAAAGCTTTAATTCTAAGCACGCACCAGATGAATGAAATTGAACAACTATGCGACCGCATATTGATGATCAACCACGGACAATTGGTTCTCTACGGGAATCTGGTTGAAATTAGGTCCAGGTATAGAAGCAATTCGGTCCTGCTGGAGTTTGAGGGAGAAATGGGAGAAGTGCCGGGAGTTGCCGAGAAACGCACCCACAAAGGCTACGTGGAGCTAGTCCTTGAGGGGAATACAACTCCCCAGCGAGTCTTGGAACGGCTGGTAAGCCAGAGAGTAGTAATTAATCGCTTTGAAGTGGCTACTCCTCCACTTAACGAAATATTCCTGAGGGTTGTGGGCAAGGCCCATGAATAAGACACTTCTGATATTAAGGCATGAATTCCGGCACACGATAACGAGGAGAGGGTTTATCGTCATGACCCTTATCGTGCCACTGATAGTCCTCCTGTTGATAGGAGTTTTCCATCTCGTATCGGGAATCGCCAGGCCGACGACGGAAGCAATGACCATTGGATATGTGGATGAGCTCGGTGGATTTCAACAGTATACCAGCCAGGGGAACATAACGCTGGTTCGCTATGATATATCAGATGATGCGACCGACGCCTTAATCAAGGGGGATATTAGCGAGTATTTTGTCATTCCAGCGGACTATATTTCTACCGGAGTGATTAACCGCTATACACTGGAAAAACAGCTTGCGGCGTCTCCCGCGGTAACGGCCGCGATTAGCAATTTCCTCACAAGCAATTTGCTGGCGGGGAAGGTGCCAGCGGCGACTATAGTCAGGATCGAAACACCTCCGAATCTGGTTACCACCAGACTCACAGAGACTGGGGCTGTGGCTCCGGAGCAGGGCGGATATGGGAATTTGATTATTCCGTTCGTATTTGGCATTCTGCTGGCGCTCTCCATCATTGTGTCCTCCACTTATCTGCTGCAGGGATTGGGTGACGAAAAAGAGAATCGCCTTATAGAGATATTGTTATCATCTGTCTCCGCCAGGCAGTTGCTGACCGGTAAGGTTTTGGGGATTGGCGCCGCCGGGTTGGTGCAGGTAGCTTTCTGGGTAATCTCAGCACCATTCCTGTTGAGCCTAGCTTCCTCATCCATCGGTGGCCTTATCAGCACGATACAATTACCGGTCAGCTTCGTTGGTCTGGCCGTAGCATATTTCATCCTTGGCTACTCGTTGTTTGCCGTTATTTCGGCAGCCATCGGCGCCATCAGTTCCGGTTCCCGTGAAGGGCAACAGCTGATCGGGGTTTTTACAATTCCTCTGCTTATACCTCTCTGGTTCACATCGCTGCTAATGTTCTTCCCGGACAACCCGGCCTGGATTTTCTTTGCCATTTTCCCTCTGTCCTCTCCTGTGGAAGTGATAATGAGGCTGGGAGTGAGCGCGATACCTGCCTGGCAACTGGCCGTCAGCATAGGGGTGCTGGTGCTCACCATTGTTGGAACCTTGCTATTGACCACCAGGATTTTCAGGACCTACTTGCTCATGTATGGGAAGAGGCCCGGCATTGGGGAAGTCATGAGAAGCCTCAGGAGTGGATAGGCTACCTTGAACTTAAGCTTCAACTGCGCCGCACTCACCGGCTTGCCCTTTCAGCGTTTCCACAGCGTGGGGCAGCGCCGGTAGTATCACCGCAAGGCATTCGCGCACTGCCTTGGGGCTTCCAGGCAGGTTGACAATCAGACATTTCCCGCGGGTGCCCACCACCGCGCGACTGAGCATAGCATGCGGAGTCTTCTTGAGGCTTTCGGCCCTCATTGCCTCCGCAAAACCGGGGACAATTCTATCCACCACGGCCATGGTCGCCTCGGGGGTAACATCTCTGGGAGTGAGTCCTGTCCCGCCTGTGGTAATGACCACATCCATGTTGTCCCTGTCTGCCCACCTGACCAGCTTCTCTACGATAAGCTCCTTCTCATCGGGGACTATATCGTAATTTACAACGCGAGCGTCCATCTTTGATAGAATTTCGCGAATCGCCTCTCCACTCTTGTCATGACGCTCTCCTCTTGAGCCTTTGTCACTGATAGTCAATATCCCTGCGGTAAACATTCTCCTCACCACTGACGGCTGACGGCTCTCAGCTTACAGCCCTCAGAAAGTTCCTTTCTATGAAATCTGCGATTGTGGCTGTATCCCCCCACCTGAAAACTGGCGGCCTACGGTTGTCGGCGACCAGGGTATCGAGGGACCCATCGGTAACGACCGCCAAGAGTTCCTCGGGAGAACACAATAAGTCATCTCCGAGTTCTTTTCTGTGCACTTCGATTTTAGGAACTATGCTTCTCTTGAATCCTTCGACCAAGATCAGGTCAAATTCGGAGCCGATGATGGGCGGGATTTCCTCAATATTAAGCTCACGGGCCACGTTCTTAATGAAGGCAAGCCTATCAGGCGCGCTAATGCACACAGCATCGCTGCCTGCTTGAGAAAACTTCCAGCTATCTTTTCCGGGGTGGTCTATCTCCATGCCAGCATGGCTGTGCTTAACAGCAGCGACTTTGGCTCCTCTTTTCTTGAACTCGGCAATGAGCTGCTCCATGAGCACTGTTTTGCCGGATTCCGATTTTCCTACGATGGCCACAATCGGCAGTTTGCTCGCCTCACCTTGCTCTTCCCCCCAATCCAGCATCTGCACCTCGACCATGTCTCCGGCCTTCACCTCTTTGCTGATTTCCGGGATAACGGCTAGACCATCGGCTTTGGTCATGGATGTCAGGATTCCTGAGCCCTGGGGACCTGTCAGGGAGGCATAGTATTGGCCACCGCGCCTGGTCACCATCACCCTGGCGAAGACGCGGCGTCCGTCGGTATTGGTAATATCACCCTCGATAATCGCCCGGATAGTTGGCTTGGCCAGTGCCTTCTTCCCCATCATCTTCAATATGGCAGGACGTGCGAATTGTTCAAAGGTAATCATAGAGCTGACGGGGTTGCCCGGCAGTCCCAAATGAGGCACCTTTCTCTTTTTCCTGCCTACCGACTTCTTAATGACCCCGAAGGCAAGCGGTTTTCCAGGCTTCATACAGACAGTCCAGAAACCAATCTCCCCACACTCGGCCAAGACGTCCTTCACTATATCGTAGTCTCCTTTGGAGACACCGCCGGAGGTAACGAGCATGTCGGCATCCAACCCCTCGCCTATTTTCTCGTTCAGAGACTGAATTGAATCGCGCCCTATACCCAGAATTCTGGGAATTCCCCCGTAGCGAGAGACTTCGGCAGCAATGGCATAGGTATTGCTGTCATAAATCTTGCCGGGAACCAGCGGCTGGCCAACACCAACAAGCTCATCCCCCGTAGCCAGAATAGCCACAATCGGCCGACGGATAACCAGCGTAGCGGAGTGCCCCAGGGATGCCAGCACTCCTATCTCCTGCGGGCGGAGCACCGTTCCTTTCTCAAGAATCAGGTTTCCCGCAGCAATATCCTCGCCTCTGCAGCGGACATTTAGTCCCTTCTTCGCCCGGCACAATATGCCGATGCGCGACAGTTCTTCGCTGGACGATTTGCGGCTAACTTCATCGGTATCCTCAAATTGAACTACGGCATCAGCACCTTCGGGCAATGGCGCCCCCGTCATGATGCGGATAGCCGTCCCGGGTTTGACCTCTTTTGAGGGCATAGACCCGGCAGCGACCTCTCCAACTACGACCAGGTATCTGGGCGACGATTCACTGGCTCCGCGTGTATCTTCAGCCCTCACGGCATAGCCGTCCATGGCAGAATTATCCAGCGGCGGGATATCTATGCTGGAATAGACGTCCTCAGCCAGAACCTGTCCCAGGCAATCCAGAATAGGCTTCCGTTCAGGCTCGAGGACTTCGACATAACTCAGAACCTTCTCGAGGGCTTCTTCTACAGAGATCATGCGGCGGACTCCCAAAACTGCATTATAGACCATCTTCGTCGTCACACCAACCTGCCCGATAGCCCAGCTTATGCAGACCAGCCTGCCACGTTCAAATCAATTTGACATTTGATGGCTTTAGCTTTACCATTTAGCAAAGCGAGGAGGCAAAAATGAGAGAAAAGGTAGAAGCAGCCTTGAAACAAGTCAGGCCTATGTTGTTGGCCGATGGAGGCGACGTTCAGCTAATAGACGTCAAGGACGGAGTAGTGAAATTGAAGTTGACCGGTGCCTGCGGCGGCTGCCCTATGGCAACTATGACTTTGAAGGGTGGCATCGAACGGGTGCTCAAAGAAAAAGTGCCCGGAGTCAAGGAGGTAGTGGCTGTCTAGCCTGTGGCACCGTTTCGGGGAGAAGGCGAAAAGGAGTTAGACAGGAGGTTTAGATGCCTCGGGAGTATTTCATCTGCCACTCTTGTGGTGAAAGAGTGGAATGTGGTGCCAAGGAGCGACCCTGCCAGGTACTCAACGGCTGGCTCATGGTCTCGCTATGGAAGGGACCCGAGACAGTTGAGCATTACAACTTCTGTTCTTTGAGTTGCCTCAAGACATGGGTGGATGCCCAGGTTCCTCAAGTCCCTGACGCGTTTCTGAGAGCCTTTGGGAAAGGAGAAGAGTGACATGCCCATCTATGAGTATTGTTGTCCTGAATGCAGCTTCAAGTTTGAACTGCTACGCCCCCAGGGCCAGGCCAGCGAAAAGGTCTCTTGCCCGCGCTGCCATCACAAAGCTAAACGAGTATTCTCTTGTTTCTCTTCTTTTTCTAAGAGCAGTGAAGGGACGTCTGCCCCGATTGGGGGAAGTTCCTCCTGCAGTTCATGCTCTGCCCCAAGTTGCACCAGCTGTCACATGTAGCTCTTTCAATAATGGGCTCCCCGGAGCCAAGATAGAGAGTATCAGGTGCCGTCCGTGAGAACAAATGCCAGGCACGTAATCAGGCTGGTTAGGCCAGACCGGTCGGGGTCGGCGCATTGAAATTGAAGGACGAACTAGTCTACAATATGAAGGCTTTGCCTGCCGCACCAAATGCACGAACTTGGAGTCACTGAAAACATAGTCAATATTGCATTAGCCAAAGCTGGTGAGGCACAAGCTAGCAAGGTCATCAGAATCAACCTGGTAGTCGGGGAGTTGGCGGGATTCGTCCCCGATTGTATTCAGTTCTACTTCGATTCTCTTAGTAAAGACACCGTTGCTCAGGGAGCAACACTCCACTTCGAATCGGTGCCAGCTGAATTGCGTTGCCGCGACTGTTCAACGATTTTCCGGCCCCAGGATACCCTGTGGGCTTGCCCTAAATGCAAGGGGCGGAGCGTAGAAATATTCAAGGGACGGGAGCTCTACATCGAAAGTCTGGAAGTGGAATGAAGAAGATAGAAGTTATCCAGAATGTCCTGGAGGCTAACGACACCATAGCTAGCCGAAATAGACGACTACTGGATGAGCACAATGTCTTCGCAATTAACATTATGTCAGCCCCGGGCGCTGGCAAGACCAGTCTTATTCTGCAGACCCTGATGAGGCTGAAGGGTAAGTTGAATATGGCTGTTATCGAGGGCGATGTTGCCTCCACGGTAGATGCTGAGAAAGTACAGAACAAGGCCAAAGCGGTAGTTCAAATCAATACCTGTAATATGCCGGAAAGTTGCTCACTGATGGCGGCCATGATTGAGTCAGCTCTGAAGGACATGCCTCTGAACAAAATAGACCTGATCCTGATTG
>Ga0316624_10000329_pt1 | contig 15434 bp, 10 predicted proteins | sample OWC_Aug_N3_C1_D5_FD_207657 | JGI IMG/M metagenome (GOLD analysis project Ga0316624, IMG submission 207657) | Wetland soil microbial communities from Old Woman Creek delta, Ohio, United States - OWC_Aug_N3_C1_D5_A | ecosystem: Environmental > Terrestrial > Soil > Wetlands | place: USA: Ohio... | reverse complement strand
GAAGGACGGCAAGAAGATGCTCGACGTGAGCAGCATGTCCCCAGCGTCCTGAGAGACCCCTACACCCGAACCTGAACCGGTCACCCTCCGTGGCCCGGGAGGCCGGCCGGTTCAGGTTCTGTCCTCGATTGCTATACTGGGCAGGCGATGACTGCCCAAAGCCCGAGACCCAGAGCCCAAAGCCTGATTGTGTCCGCAACCCTCCTGGCTGCCTGGGCCGCCGCTTCGGGACGAGCACAGCAGCCGGTTTTCGAGCCGGTCCTCATCAGGGGCGCACGCGTGCTCGACGTGGCGGCCGGGCGCTACCAGGCAGTCGCGGCCGTCCTCATCGAGAACGGTCGGATCGCGGCGATCCACCTGACGGAGCCGGCCTCGCTCCCGCGGCAGGCACGCCAGCTCGACCTGGCGGGCACGACGCTGGTTCCCGGCCTCGGCGACATGCATGCCCGCGCCTACCCCGACGAGAAGGCGGATGCCGACTACTTCTACGCTCTCGGCCTCGCCTACGGCGTGACGATGTACCGAACGCTCGACACGCCCCTGCCGTGGGGAAGCAGCCAGCGCGAGCGCGTCCGGTCAGGAGATGTCCTCGCACCGCGGCTGTGGACGAGCGGGCCCGGGCTCGACGAGTTGCCCGCGTCCCGGTTGTTGCTGAGGCAGGTCGGGGATCCGGAAACCGCCCGGCTGGCGGTCCAGGAGCAGGCGAGGGCCAGGGCCGAATGGATCAGCGTGCACGCCGAGACCGGCGCCGACGTGTACCGGGCCATCGTCGCCGAGGCGAAGGCGGCGAAACTGAGGGTGGCCGGCGAGTCCGGCGCAACGTCCATGGCGGCGCTCTCCGAGATCGGAGTGGATTCGATCGACGGCCTCGGCTTTCCGTTGCGGAGCCGCCCCGAGTACGAGGAACTGCTCCGCGTGCGGCCGGATTTCCCGAAGGACGACCGGGCTGCGCAGTTTGCCTATATCTGGGAGCGGATGCCGGCAGAGGACGTGGCGAGCACCATCTCGCAGCTGGCTCGAAGCCGAACCGTGCTCGTACCGCTGCTCGCGGGCGGGTACGGCCTGGCCCGGCTCACGGATCTCGACAAGGATCCGGCGGTCGCGTACCTTCCGGCGCTCCGCAGGGCGAAGGTGCTCGCCGAGGTCGGCGTTCCGGAACCGCAGGCGATGACCTCGGCCGCCTCAGCGCGGCGCTACCGCGCGTGGCTGGTCCAGGCCCGCTTCATCCGGGGCCTGGTGTCTGCGAAGGGCGTCGTGGCCACGGGCACCGACTACGATGGCGCCGGGTACCCGGTGCCGGGCGCAGCCATCCACAGGGAACTTCAGCTGCTCGTGCGCGCCGGGCTCACGCCTGCCGAGGCCATTCGCGCGGCGACGATGAACCCGGCCGCGCTCGTCGGGGCCTCATCCTCGCTGGGTCAGATCAGGGAGGGCTTCGGCGCGGATCTCTTCGCCGTCGAGGGCGACCCGCTCAGGGAGATCGGCGATCTGCAGCAGGTCCGCATCGTGATCAGGGCTGGCGAGGTGCTCGACCCCAAGGAGTTGCTGGCCCAGGCCAGGCGCGCGGTCAGGTAGTTGCGGTCCGGCCTCAGGCCCGCGAAACGGCGTGCTGCAGCAGCTCCCACGCGCGGCCGACGTGGCGCTCGGTCGTGCGGATGTGTCCCACCGCGAGCCGCAGCGTGAATCGACCGTTCAGCTTGGTGTGAGACAGAAAGACCTCGCCCGACCGGTTCACCGTGTCGAGCACCTGCTGGTTGAGCGATTCCAGATCCGGTTCTGACCATTCCCTGCCGCGTGGCCTCGCGCGGAAGCACACGACGCTGAACGGCACCGGCGCGAGAGTCTCGAAATCAGGGTGGGCATCGACCCAGCCGGCGAACGTCCTGGCCAGCCGCATGTGCTCCTCGAGCCGCACCCGGATGCCGTCGGCGCCGAAGTACCGAAGGATCATCCAGAGCTTCAGCGCCCGGAACCGCCTGCCGAGCTGCACTCCCGTGTCCATCAGGTTCCGCACCGTACCGGCCTCGCTCGTCCGGAGGTACTCCGGCGTCAGCGAAAACGATTGCCTGAGCACGTCCATCCTCCGGCAGTAGAACGCGCTCAGGTCGAACGGCGTGAACAGCCACTTGTGCGGGTTGACGACGAGCGAGTCGGCGCGGTCGCAGCCCGCGAGGATGTGGCGGTACCCGGGGACCATCGCCGCCACGCCTGCGTAGGCGGCGTCCACATGGAGCCACAGCCGCTCGTCCTCGCAGACCCGCGCGATCTCCGGCACCGGATCGACACTCGTCGTGGAGGTCGTGCCGACGGTGGCCACAACCGCCACCGGGGTGAACCCTGCCGCGCGGTCTTCGGTGATGGCCTGCCGCAGCAGGTCCGGCCGCATGCGGAAGCTGTCGTCGGCGGGGATCTTCCGGAGCGCCGAGTGGCCGAAGCCGAGGAGGATCACGCCCTTGTCGATCGACGAGTGCGCCTGCTCGGAGCAGTACACCCGGCAGCGGGTGAGTTCCGTGCGCCCGGGCAGGCCGTGCTCTCGCACTCCCGGGCAGGCCACCTCGCGCGCCGTCGCCAGCGCATGCAGGCTCGACATGGAGGCGGTGTCGTAGATGACCCCCTCGAACGCCGGCGGGAGACCGATGAGCTGGCGGAGCCAGCCGAGCGCCACCTCCTCCAGCTCGGTGACCGACGGCGAGGTGCGCCACAGCATCCCCTGCGCGTTGAGCGCTGCCGAGAGGAACTCGGCCAGCACCCCAGGCGCGCTCCCGGTGATGGCGAAGTACGCGAAGAACCCCGGGTGGTTCCAGTGGGTCATCCCGGGCAGAATCAGGCGCTCGAAGTCGGCGAAGATGTCGTCGAAGTTCTCGCCCTCGTCCGGAGCTGTCGGGGGAAGGGCGCGTTTGATGTCGCCGGGACCGACCCGGGATAACACCGGGTAGCGCTCGGCGCCGGCCAGGTACTCGGCGATCCAGTCGACCAGCCGATGACCTTCGCGGCGGAACTCATCGGGATCCATGTCCCCGAAGCGGGGCACGGCAGGCTCGGTCATGAACTCCTCCCACCAGGCAAACCAGGGTGCCGACGGAGGGGAATTCTAATCGAACCGATTCACTTGTCGATGGTGACGGTGACGGGCGAGAGCAGCCTCACGCTCAGCACGGTGCCGGCTGTCAGGACGGCAGGGCGCCGGCCGCCGGCCATCACGGTGGCCGTGCCGCCCGCCGCCCCGATGGAGCCGCCGATGGCCGCCCCCTTGCCGCCGCCGATGATCGCGCCGAGTATTGCGCCTCCCACGGTTGCGCCGCCGATCTTGGCCGCGCTCGGGCCCGCCGGCGACTCGCCTTCGCGGTAGACGGCATCGGTGCGGATCGAGAGTCGCGTCGAATCCACGAGCGTGAGGGTGTCGAACTGGATCCCGAGACGCGCGCGATCCTTCAGCTTGCCGCCGCGGTCGACCAGGACCACCGAGCCCGCCACGCGCGATCCCGCGGGAATGGCGAGCTGGTCGCCCACGCGCACATCACGCGTCACGCGCGCCTCCACCCGGTCCTCGACACGCGCCTGCTCGCTCGTCACGGTGGTCTCGAGTTGGAGTCCCAGCACCGACTCGGCCGGCACCACCAGTTCCACGAGTTCGCGCAGCCGGGGCGAGGGAGGTGTCTGGGCATCGCGAGCCGGTCGGTCCGGCGGTGGGGGTGCGGAGGGAACGGACTCAGCTGAGACGGGCGCTGCCACGGCGGGTGAGGATTTCGGCACCGCGTCGGGGACTCCCTCGGCCGCGACCGGTGGAGGGGATGCCGCCTGAGCAGCCTCGGTCCGGGCCGGGTTCACCGGACGAGGCCGAGCCGGCGCACGGGACGCTCGCCCCGACCTGGCCGCCGGCTGTCCGGCTGCACGTGCCGGACCGGAGCCGGTCGTGCCGGGCGCCGCCCCGGCCGTTGGCGAACCCTCCCGATCGGACGAGAGCGCCGGGCCACCGGTGTCCCCGGCGGCCCTGTCGGCTGCGGACCGCGCCGTCTGGGAGCTCGAAGGAGACTGCGGCTCGGAAGCCGCTGGTTGGCTGACCGTTGCGGGCTTCGATGGCAGCGTCTGGTGCGTCGCGAAATAAGCGCCCCCCGCCGCGGCGGCGACGCACGCTACCAGGAGGACGAGCAGTGCGACCGGTCGCGAGTACATAGCTGTCTCCTCGGCCTACCGCCCGGGCGAGCAATTGCCGTGCCGCCGCTGCGGGACAGAGGCACCCCATCCCCTTGCGTTTCTGGGGCGGGTCCTTGGGGCCGGCGGCCTCGATGGTCGCTCCAGGAGACACCGCTGTCCTATCCGAAAGTCGCAACATCTGACTGACCGCGGTGGGCGGCAGAGCGTCTCGCAAAGCGCGACTTGAGCCAGCCCAGATCTCCTGGCCACCGGGCACCGGCCACTGGCCACCACGCCTTCGGGGCGTTTGACAGGAAGGGTGCTGTTTGGCCAAGCTGACGCGATGAAGCTGGCCGATCACTGGAGCCGGTCCGGGGGGTTCCTCTTCCGCTGGCGGAGCTACCTGCCGCTGGCCCTTCTCCCCCTCTTCGTGCTCAGCTTGCGGGATGCCAGCTACCCGCTCGGGTCGCACGGCTGGGATCAGGTCCGGGAGCTCGGCTGTCTCCTCGTGTCGCTTGCCGGCCTTGCCGTGCGGGCCTGCACGATCGGGACGGCGCCGGACGGCACCTCCGAGCGCAGCACCGTGGATCCGCGGGCGTCCGAGCTCAACACGGTCGGGATCTACTCGGTCGTCCGCCACCCTCTCTACATCGGCAACACGCTGGTTGCGCTCGGCCTTGCACTCGTGCCAGGCCCCTGGTATCTGCCGGTCATCGTCGCGCTGGCGAGCCTGATCTACCACGAACGGATTGCCGCTCACGAGGAAGCATTCCTCGAGGCCACCTTCGGCGACATCTTCCGTGACTGGGCCGACCGCGTGCCGGCCATGATTCCCGACTTTCGGCGATTCCGGCCGTCTCCGGGCCCGTTCAGCTGGAAAAGAGTCCTCGGGCGGGAGTTTCACGGCCTGTTCGTGATCGGCGCCGGCTTCTTCGTGCTCGATCTCCTCCAGGACCGGGCCGTCACGGGAGTCTGGCGGCTCGATCCGGTCTGGACCTGGTTCTGTCTGACGACGGCGGTGGCGTTCATGATTCTGGCGGCGCTCAAGAAGCTCACCACGATCTTCGAGGTCGGGCACTAGACCGCGCTTTCCCGAGAGCCGGGGATCGTGCTTCTCCCGCTGCCCGGAGCATAATAGCCCCGGAGCGCTTCGCGGGTGCGAGGATGGCAGACCGATGCGCCTGAAGAAGAACTACGGTTCGCGAGAAGTGGCCGCGCTCACCGGCCTGACCGCGCGCCAGCTCCAGTGGTGGGACGAGCAGCGGCTGGTCCGGTCGGCGATCGCGCCGCGCCGCACGGCCGCGGGCGGGTTCACCGAGCGCCGGTATTCGCCGATCGACCTCTTCGAGCTGCTCGTGCTGGCCGACCTCAGGCGCCGCGGCTTCTCCGTCCGCAAGATCCGCGTGCTGCTCGACACGCTGCGCAACCGCTTCCGGGCGCGGCTGTTCGATGCCATCGAAGGCGGGCCGCTCAGGCTTTTCACCGACGGTCGCGACATCTACGCGCGGACCGAATCCGGAGAGCTGTACAGCCTGCTGAAGACGCCCGACCAGCCGCTGCTGATGATCGGGCAGGAAGGCGAGCTCAGGGAACTGGGCGCGCGCCTTCGCAGCCGCCGCAGGCGGGCCTCCTCTGCGCGAGCCAGCCGACCGCAGGGCGCAGGGTAGGCTTCGGGCTCTGGGCTGTAGGCTCTCGGTCGGGGCCACCGACCACTGGCCACTGATCACTGGTCACTGCCGCCCGGCGTTTGTCTCCCGTGTCCCCGTGTGCTATAACCCGCCGGCATCAGGAGGCTCATGATGAAGGTCGGCTTCAAGGGGAGTCCGTCTATCCGTTTCGCGCTCGCCATCACCCTCGGGGCGGTTTTCGCGTTGCCGGGACCAGCCGGCGCCCGGCAGAGGGGTGCCGGGATCCCGCAGAAGATCGACGCCGAGTACACCGCGAAGATCAAGGAGTACACGCAGGACCCGCGGATCATCACCGAACTGGTGGATCACATGCCGGCCTCCGACGTGGTCCCGTCGCCGCTCAAGTTCCTCGGCCGCATCCCGGGGACTCCCGACGAGCTCACCTACTACAAGGACATCGTCCGCTACTTCGAGGCGCTGGACAAGGCGTCGCCGCGCGTGAGCCTGTTCAGGATCGGCCAGAGCGAGGAAGGCCGGGACATGATCCTCGTCGCGATTGCGGACGAGGCGACGATCAAGTCACTCGACAAGTACAAGGCGATCACCGCCCAGCTGGCCGACCCGCGAAAGCTGACCGAGGCGCAGGCCAAACAGCTCATCGCGACCGGCAAACCCATCTACCACGCGACGGGCAACCTGCACTCGGGCGAGACGGGGAGCGCCGAGATGCTGATGGAGCTCGGCTATCGCCTCGCGATCGAGGAGACGCCGTTCATCCAGCAGATCCGGAGCAACGTGATCTTCCTGATCACGCCGGTGCTCGAAGTGGACGGGCGGGAGAAGCAGGTCGACACGTTCTACTACCGCAAGAAGACGAAGAAGCAGGCGCCGCCGATGGTCTACTGGGGGAAGTACGTGGCCCACGACGACAATCGCGACGGCATGGGCCAGGCGCTGAAACTGACGCAGAACATCATGAGGGCGTTCCTCGAGTGGCACCCGACCGTGCTCCACGACCTGCACGAGTCGGTCCCGTACCTCTACACCTCGACGGGCGCCGGTCCCTACAACGTCTCGATCGATCCGGTCGTCACCGACGAGTGGTGGATGCTGTCGAAGTACGAGGTCAGCGAGATGACCAAGCGGGGCATCCCGGGCGTCTGGACGGGCGGGTTCTACGACGGGTGGGTACCGAACTACCTGTTCTTCATCGCCAACACCCACAACTCCATCGGGCGGTTCTACGAGACGCAGAGCTACGGGCCTCAGAACTCCGAAGTGACGCTCGGCCCGACCCAGACCAGCAAGGAGTGGTACCGGCCCAACCCGCCGCTGCCCAAGATCAAGTGGGGCCCGCGCAACAACGTCAACATGCAGGAGAGCGCGCTACTCTTCGCGCTCCAGTTCGTCGCCAGGAACCGTGAGCTCTTCCTGGAGAACTTCTACCTCAAGAGCAAGCGGTCGATCGAGCGCGGCAAGACGCAGGCGCCCTACGCGTGGGTCATCCCGGCCGCGCAGCGGCGCAGGGGCGAGGCGGCGGACCTGGTCAACACGCTCAGGCGCCAGGGAGTCGAGGTGCACGCCGCCAACGCGGCCTTCTCGGCGGGCGCTCTGAAGGTGAGCCCCGGCGACTACGTCATCCGGCAGGACCAGCCCTACAGCCGGCTGGTCGACGCCCTGCTCGACACGCAGTTCTTCTCGCCGGCCAACCCGTCGCCCTACGACGACACGGGCTGGAGCCTGCCGCTGCTCAGAGACGTGACGGTCCTCAAGGCCGACGACAGGGCGATCCTGGATCAGCCGATGGCGCTCCTGGCCGCCGACGCGAAGCCGCCCGGCACGATCACCGGAACCGGGAGTGTGCTCATCGTCGATCACAACGCGGACAACGCGCTCGTGACGTTCCGCTTCACGAACCGGGACGTGAAGATGCAGGCGGCCGAGGAGGAGTTCGAGGCGGAGGGCCGGAAGTTCCCGGCGGGCGCCTTCATCATCCCGAACGCCGACCTCGCGAAGCTCGGGCCGTCGATCAAGGAGCTCGGGCTGACGGCGTCTGCGGTCAGCGCCATGCCGGCGGTCAAGACGCACGACCTGGATGTCCCGAGGATCGGCTACGTGCACTCGTGGCAGCGCACACAAGACGAGGGCTGGGTGCGGATCGCGTTCGACAACCTCGAGATTCCCTACGCGTACTTCGGCGACCAGAAGCTGAGGGAAGGGAACCTCCGGGCGAAGTACGACGTGATCGTCTTCCCGCACGTGGGCGGCACGCCGCAGTCGCAGGTCAACGGCATGGCGGTGACCGGGCCCGACCCGGTCCCCTACAAGAAGAGCGAGCTGACGCCGAACCTCGGCGTCGAGGACTCGACCGACGATGTCAGGGGCGGAATGGGGCTCGAGGGGCTGACCAACCTCGTGAAGTTCGTGGAGGAGGGCGGGCTGCTGATCGTCGAGGGATCGACCTCCACCATCCTCCCGGCCTACGGCGTCACGAGCGGGATCACCATCGAGACGCCCGCGACGCTCGTGGCCCGAGGCTCCGTGCTCAAGGCCGAGTTCGCCGACAAGAAGAGCCCGATCACGTACGGGTACGACGGGAACGCGCTCGCCGTCTACTTCAGCCAGGCGCCGGTGATCAGCGCGGGCGGCCGCGGGGCATTCGGCGGGTTCGGCGGGGGAGGAGGCGGCGGGGGCGCGCAGGTGCCGGGGGTCGGCCAGAACCTGACGCCGAACGCCGTTCCCTCTCAGCTTGCAACGCTGACGGGCGCTGCCGAGCGGAGACCGGCTGCGCCGCAGACGGACGAAACCGAGGAGTTCAGGCAACGGGCCCGCGCGGCGGGCATCATCCTCGACGAGTCGCGGCCGCGCGTCGTTCTGCGGTTCCCGACCAACCCGAACGACATGCTGCTGAGCGGCATGCTCGTCGGAGGGCAGGCACTCTCGGGCCGCGCGGTCGTCGTCGATGCGTCGGTCGGCAAAGGCCACGTCGTGATGTTCGCCAACCGGCCGTACTGGCGCTGGCAGACCCAGGGCAGCTTCTTCCTGGGCTTCAACGCCATTTTGAACTGGAACGACCTCGACGCAGGGAAAGAGGAGAAGAAGTAGGGATCAGGGATCGGGGATCGGGGATCCGAACCGTTGACGCCGTTACACTCCGCGTGCTAACGTCCGGTCAGGGTCGATATGAATCCCCCCACCTACGTCTTCCTCGCCCTGCACGCGCTCGTGATCGGCACCGGATCGCGCAGCGCCGGCCTGTAATCCTAACCGCCGGTTGCCGGGACTTCCCGGCTCCGACTCTCGAAGTCATCTCGTAGCTTCCGGCTGCAAGCTCGTACTTGGGGCACCAGACATGACAGGGTACGCCTCGCGTCCGGCGAACGGCGACCGGCGGCGGAGCATCTCGCAAAGCCCGACTTGAGCCAGCCCCGATCTTTGGCCGTGCCGATGCTGCCCGCCTGGCGAGCGGAGGGCGCCCTTCGACAGGCTCAGGGCTCACTGATACGGTCTGGGCGCGGAGCGGCCTGCCCCGAGCGAGCCGCAAAGCGGCGAGTCGAGCGGGCGCGAGATGCTCCGCCGCCGAAGTGCCGCCGGCACGATGACTCGTGCCTTTGTCCGGGAATGGAGAATGAACATGACTCACCGTTACGTCATCATCGGCGCAGGCCGGCAGGGAATCGCAGCGGCCTACGATCTCGCGGTGTTTGGTGATGCGGAGACCATTCGGCTGCTCGACGTCGATCGCCTGGTTGCGGAGGCCGCCGCGGAGCGCCTGAACACGCTGCTCGGTCGCAGGGTCGCCACCGCGGCCGCCGTGGATGCGAGAGATCTGCTGCAGGTGGCGCGGCACCTCGAAGGAGCCAGCGCCGTGATCAGCTCGGTCCACTTCACATTCAACGTCGCGCTGACCAGGCTGGCGATCGAGAGGAAGATCCACATGACGGACTTCGGGGGCAACACGCCCGTCGTGCGGGAACAACTGAGGCTCGACTCGGCCGCGAGCTCAGCCGGCGTGACGATCGTCCCTGACTGCGGCATGGGACCGGGGCTCAACGTGTCGCTGGGCACCTACGTGATGGAGCTCGTGGAGAAGCCGCGCGAGGTGCTCATCTGGGACGGCGGTCTGCCGCAGCAGCCAGAGCCGCCGTGGAACTACGTGTCCACGTTCCACATCGGCGGCCTGACCAACGAGTACGACGGCCACGCCATGTTCCTCCGCGGCGGCAGGGTGACGCCCGTGCCGTGCTTCTCGGATGTCGAGCACCTCGACTTCCCGGCTCCGCTCGGGCGGCTCGAAGCCTTCGTGACCTCCGGAGGCCTCTCCACGGCACCGTGGACGTTCGAGGGGAAGCTGGAGCGCCTCGAGAACAAGACCCTGCGCTATCCGGGGCACGTGGCGCAGTTCAAGGCCTTTGCAGACCTGGGCCTGCTGGGCCTCGAGGCCGTCCAGGTCGGCCCCCAGCGCGTCGTGCCGCGCGACGTCCTCCACGCGCTGCTCGGGCCGAGGATCACCAGACCCGACGTCAAGGACATCTGCGCGATGCGCGTCAGGGGAATCGGGACGACCGGCGGCCGGCGGGCCGAGGCGGCAGTGGAGCTGATCGATCGCTTCGATGAGAAGACCCATTTCACCGCGATGCAGCGGCTGACCGGCTGGCACGCGTCGATCATGGCGATCGCCGCCGTCCAGGGGCGGATCCGTCCGGGGGTTGTCTCGGTGGAGAACGCGCTGCCCGGCTCCGCGGTCGTCGAGGAGTGCCGGCGCCGCGGGTTCCAGATCTCCGAGTCAGTGCGGACCGACTGAGGGGGCAACGCCGGGAGCGGCGCCCGCATGGCGCGGCGTTTGAAGTCCTTACCCGCCGCTGATCATGTGGATCACCTGCACGTCGGCGCCGTCCGGCACCTCGGTCGTCTTGTACGCGTCACGGCGAACGAGCTGGCCGTTGACCTGCACGACCAGCATCCGGAAGATGTAGCGGCGCCGCTGGAGCACGTCGGCCACCGTCATCCCCTCGGTGTGCTCCATCGGTTCGCCGTTCACGGTGATCATGGGCGTAAGAGGCGTAGGGCGAGGCGCCCCACCTCCGCCATACGCTCGCGAACCTCATTCAAGACCTCAGGCGCGAGATAGTCCAATCTTCGTCTGATCTCCAAGTGCGTCTCGAGTTCCTTCAGCGATCCGTGGGCGATTGATCACGCCCCCGTGTTACGCCTTCCGCCTTCCGCCCTACGCCTGATCCAAGTGCGGCTTGACCACTTCGACCACGTACGGGAAGTCCACCTTGAACTTCTTGAGCGTCTCCAGCGTCGGGACACCGTTGTCGGTCCAGCCGCGGCGCTTGTAGACCGCGTCGCACAGCTGCCGGTAGCGGTCCTCGCGCCACTTGCGGTGGAGTGCCATCTTCTCCTCGGTGGTCCTGCCCGCCGGATCCACGCCGATGAGCTCCTTGAGCTGCTTGTCGTAGCGCTCGGTGCGCGACTCGTACTCCTCCCGCGTCACGGGCCCCACCGAGCGGTAGGGCGGCCAGTCGCTCTGGCGCCCGCCGTGGCCCATCCGCAGGTTGAACACACGCTGGAAGTTGTAGACGCCTTCCGACTGCGTGATGAGCTCCTGGGAGGTGAGCTCCCTGCCCGTGATCCCCGCGTAGAGCTCGAGGTAGTTCCGCACGTGCTCGGGCACCTTCGCCGGCTCGGCCTCCTGGGCGTTGGTCTCGGGCTCGATGTCGTTCCACGGCAGCTTGCAGAGGCCCATCAGGCCGAACCAGGTCCGGAACAGCGGGAAGTAATGCAGCGCCTCCGCCTTGTCCTCGAACGTCGGGATCTGGTTGTTCACCATGTCCATGAAGATCAGCCACGCCTCGTCGTGCTGCGGGCCCTTGTTGGTGAGCGCGTAGCCGCCCTGCTGCGCGAGCGACTCCTTGGACTGGTACTGCGAGTACTCGAGGCCCTTGACCTGCATGCCGATGTCGCGCAGGAACTGCGGGTCGCCCCAACCCTTCTCCGCGAACATCTCCTGCATCTTCCTGACGCCCTGGCCGACGGTGACGCCGAAGCCCTCGCCTCGAGCCATCTGGTGGAGCAGCTCGACGTGGGCCTCGCCGTTCCCCCACGTCAGGTCGAGGCCGCCGGTGCGCTGCTTGTTCAGGATGCCGCGCTGGTAGCACTCCATCGCGAAGGCGCAGGCGGTGCCGAACGAGATCGTGTCGACCCCGTAGGTGTCGCAGTAGAAGTTCGACTCCAATATCCAGTCGGGATCGAAGATGCCGCAGTTGGCTCCCAGGCCCCCGACAGTCTCGTACTCGGGGCCGTCCACCGTGACCAGGTGGCCCTTGTAGGGGCCCGTCTTGACAACGTGGCAGTCGGCGCCCTTCGAGCACGCCATGTGACAGCCGTACCAGCAGCCGTCGAAGATTCCCTGCGTGAAGCGCTTCTCCCAGACCGGCGAGGCGATCCTCTCCGTGTCGGGATGGTTCCCGTACTGGAAGTTGTGGACCGGCAGCAGGTCGTAGGCGTCCATGATCTCGACCAGGTGCGCCGTCCCGATCCTCCTCATCTTGTTCTGCTGGTCGTCGAAATCCAGGATCTCCTTCTGGATCCGCCTGCCGACCTTGGCGGTGCGCTCGAAGTCCGCCGCGCGGTTCATGTCGGCCCTGAGCTTCGGCCCGCGGCAGACCAGGGCCTTGATCTTCTTGTCGCGGAACACCGTGCCCACGCCGCCCCGGCCCGCCTGCTTGAGGCGCGCCGCGCCGCGCTTGGGGTCCCACCAGGAGAAGTTCAGACAGCCGATGCGGCTGTGCTCGGCCGCCGCACCGGCCGACACGACCGACACGTTGCGGTAATCCTCGGGCCCGCTGGCGTACTCATGCGTGAAGAGCTCCGCCGCGATGTGGCTGTCGGGGGTCTCCTCGGGCGCCTCCTCGATGGTGACGGTTCCTTTCTGCCCGTCGATGACAATGATGACGTCGTTCGCCGCCTTGCCCTGGATCTCGACGGCGTCGAAGCCGGAGAACTTCATCAGCGGGCCGAAATAGCCGCCCACGTTGCAGTCGATGGGAATGTCGGTCAGCGGCGACAGCGTGACCACGAGCGATTTGCCGGAGCCGGCGTACTGCGTGTTGCCGGCCAGGGGACCGGGGCTGATGATGATGTCGTTTTCGGGGTCGTTCCACTTCGTGCCGGGCGTGATTGCGTGCCAGAGGTAGTAGAGCCCGAAGCCGCGGCCGCCGATGAAGACCTCCTTCATCTCCCTGGTGACCGGCTTCTCCGTGACCTGGAGCTTGGTCAGATCCACGTGGAGCGTGCGGTTGGTGTAGCCCCGGGAGGGCAGGCTCGGCTCGAACGGCGCCTCGAGCAGCACCTTGTGCGCCGCCTTCTTCCTGTCCGCGTCGGCGGTGTAGGATGTCCGCTTCTTGTAGTCGTAGCCAACCGTCATCTGGGTCTCTCCTTGAAGCTGCCGTACTGCCGGGGCGCGAGCCGCGGGCGGGGCGCTGATGGGGGACCGATCAACCAAGTATGATGAGCCAGGACGGGGCGCAAGGGCAAGATTCGCCCGGCACACGCGTCGCGGGCACCTGAGCTGGACGGCGCGCGAGCGCCTCCAAAGTCTGGAGCCCGCCCAGACCCGAAAGCCCAGAGCCTACCTGACCCTGACCTGGCTCTGCTCCCGGAAGAACTGCTGCAGGTAGTGCGGGCCGCCGGTGCCCTTGCCGGTCGAGCCGCTGGCCTTCCAGCCGCCGAACGAGTTGATGCCCGGCCACGCACCCGTCGTCGCCCCGGCCCGGCGGTTCGCGTAGGTGACGCCCGCCTGGATCTGATCGAAGAACTCCTGGATCTCGCGCTCGTCCTCGGAGAAGATCCCCGCAGTCAGGCCATAGGGCGTCCGGTTGGCGAGCTCGATCGCCTCGTCGAAGGTCAGCACATCAGCGACGACGACGATGGGCACGAAGAGCTCCTCGGAGAAGAGCCGGTGGTCCTTCGGGAGACCGTCGATCACGGTCGGCTCGACGAAGTACCCATGGTCGAACGGCTCCCCCCTCATCCGCCGGCCGCCAACCAGCACGCGCCCGCCGGCCTCTCTGGCCTCGGCGATCGCGGCCTCGTACGTCTTCACGGCGGCCTCGTTGATCACGGGTCCCATCCAGACGTCGCGCTCGAGCGGGTTCCCGATCTTGATCTTCTTCGTCTTCTCCACCAGCATCTCGACGAAGCGATCGCGCTGCTCTCGCGACACGTAGACGCGCGAGCAGGCCGAGCACTTCTGCCCCTGGGCGCCGAAGGCCGAGCGCATGACCCCGTCGCTGGCCTTGTCGAGGTCGGCCGACGCCATCACCAGCGCCGGGTTCTTGCCCCCCATCTCGATGATGAGCGGCCGCGGGATGGGCCGCGAGCCGTTGTCGCGAATCAGCCGCATGCCCACTTCCATCGATCCCGTGAACACGATCCCGTCGATCCCGGGGTTGTCGATCATCTCCTGCCCGACCGTGCCGCCGCCGCCGGTCACGAAGTTGAAGACGCCGGGCGGCAGCACCTTTGCCATCACCTCGCAGAGCTTGAGCCCCAGGAACGGCGTGTCCGTCGCCGGCTTGAAGACGACGGTGTTGCCGGCGAGCAGCGCGCCCGCCGCCGGGCCGGCCGCCAGGGCCAGCGGGAAGTTGAAGGGCGAGATCACACCCCACACCCCGTACGGCTTGAGCACGCTCACGCTCTCCTCGGGGGAGCCCGGCGTCCCCATCACGGAGTGGAAGGCCTCGCGCTCCTCGAAGAGATCGCTGTAGTACTCGAAGAAATCGGCCGACTCCTCGACCTCGCCGACGGCCTCCAGCCGGCTCTTCCCTCCTTCGTAGCCGATGAGCGCCGCGAGCTCCCAGCGGTTGTGTCGAATGAGGGCGCCCGCCTGGCGGACCAGCCTGACCCGCTCCTCCCAGGGCAGGGCGCTCCAGGTCCGGAACGCCTCGCGCGCCGCGGCAACCGCCCTCTTGACGTGCTCCCGCGTGCCCTTCTGAAACCGGCCCAGGAGGATGCGGGTGTCGATCGGGCTCGTCTCGTCGAACAGCCCGGCGCCGAGGACCTCCCGGCCGTCGATGAACATCGGGTGGGTCTTGCCGAAGAGGCTCTTGACGCTGGCGATCGCGCCGTCCAGCTCGCGATGCAGGTCCTCCATCCGGTCCGCGCTCATCGTCGCGTAGGTGATCTTGGGGGGTGCGTTCTTCACGTCTTCCATGGCTGCGCCTCGTCGGAAAGAGAGATAGCCCGGCCCGGCGTCGGCCGGCACGGCACGCTCGTTCACTCAAGCTGGATCTTCCATGTTACCACGGGCCGTCGAGGCGATATATCCTGTCCGGTCACATGAGCGAGCGTGTCAACCGCCCGGTTCTGTTCGGCGCCGCGTGCGCCGGGATGTTCATCTTCGGGATCGTCGGCGCGCTGCTCGGCACGCTCTTTGGCCTGCCGGAGGTTCGATTCCGCCTGGACCTCAGCCTTGGGCGGCAGGGCAACCTGTTCTCGATCTTCTACCTGGGCCTCCTCGCGACCACGCTGGCCGCGGGCCCGACGATCGATCGGTACGGCAGCCGGGTGGTCCTCCTGGTCTCGTCAATCCTGGTGGCCGCCGGCCTCGCGGGGTTCGCCGGCGGCGGCGGGTATCGTGCCGCCGTGGTCTCGACCCTGGCGCTC
>Ga0316624_10000328_pt1 | contig 15481 bp, 16 predicted proteins | sample OWC_Aug_N3_C1_D5_FD_207657 | JGI IMG/M metagenome (GOLD analysis project Ga0316624, IMG submission 207657) | Wetland soil microbial communities from Old Woman Creek delta, Ohio, United States - OWC_Aug_N3_C1_D5_A | ecosystem: Environmental > Terrestrial > Soil > Wetlands | place: USA: Ohio... | reverse complement strand
TCACATTGGCCCTTCACACCGGGACTGGAGCAGTCCTGCCGGCAACGAAGTTCATGGGATATCGTCTGACATGGCTCATCAAGGATGCCAATGGCAGGCCGATAGAGAGTTATCCGACGCCCCTCTACATCATCGTCGGCGATGCGGCGGTGGCGAAGGATATCGACCTAACCTCTTCGATTCCTGATGGGATTCAGGCCGGAGATTACTACCGCATATATCGTACCGATTATGCCGCCTTGGCCGTCGATGTGGGGGACTCATGCTACCTCGTGCAAGAGGTGGGGGTTGTCGCCGGGGACATCACCAACGGGTATATCTCATTCGCCGACAACCTATCGATAGTTGATGGTTCTAATCTCTATTCGAATCCTAACGAGAATACAATCGACCAAGGGAATGATCCTCCTCCTTATGCCGTGGATCTTTGCACCTTCAAGGGGATCACTCTTTACGGTGCGACCAAACGCGAGCAGATATTAGACCTTCACCTTATTTCATTGACTGGAATCGTAGCGGATACGGATTCAATCACAATCGGCTCGGAGACCTACACGGCGAGCACCGCGGAAAGCGTAGCAAACAAGAAATTCCAGTTGTTCACAGGTGGCACGGCTGCCGACAACGTCGAGGACACGACACAATCCCTTTGTAAGATCATCAACCTTGCCTCGTCTTCCTATTACGCCACGTATTTCTATGACGTAAATGAGGAGCCGGGCCATTTCACCATTTGGGGACGCACGTTGGCAACGGCGCAGTTTGCCGTTACGGCGAATGATGCCGGATGTGGCGCATGCTTCACCCCGGTTCTACCCACCAGCGGAACCACGGTTCAAAGCAAGGCTGACGAGAATCCGAATCGACTATGTGAATCCAGGGTGGATCAACCCGACGCAGTTCCGTGGAATAACTACGATGATATTGGAAGTCAGAACTCCGCGATCATGCGGGTGATTCCTCTTCAAGACTCGGTCATCATCGTCAAGGAGGTAGGAATCTACCGGCTATCCGGAGACACGATCGACAATTTCTCAATCAAGCCTATGGACCCGACCATCCGATGTTTTGCTCCGGATAGTTGGGGTGTCTTGAACAATCAGGCGGTGGGACTTTCGGATCAAGGCGTTGTCCGGGTAGATGAGAACGGCGTCGCGATTATCAGCTTCCAAGTGGACAACACTATTAAAGAGATTTTTGCCACTCCAAATTTCCAGACCATTTGTCACGCCACACATTACCCATCGGAACGTTTGTACATCCTTTGGGCACCTGAATCCTCCATAGACACCTATGCAACGGTGGGATGGGTCTACAACTTCCTGATTGAAGGCGGCCAATGGTCCGGACCTTGGAGGAAGAACATCGGTTGCACTCACCTCATGAGGACGGAAGATAAACTCTACTTAGCCAAAGCCGATGAGTATTACGTTCTCAAGGAACGAAAAAGCTACGTAACCAGCTTCAACGATTATTCCGACGAATCCATTGCCGTTACGCTTTCTGGCGTCACGACGACCACCGATGCCGATGGATATACGGTGAGTCAGGCGACGGTGGCCTATTCCTACGCGATAGCGACTTTCGGCGTGGGATGGGTCATTGTCCAGGGATCGGATGCCGCATGCGTAGAGACCTGCGTAAATAACGGTGGGGGATCTTACACCGTAACTCTATCGGAGAACATACCCGGCCTCGTCAATGGGGCGGCTACGGCTGAAATGCCGATTACGTCGATTCTCCGGTGGCGACCGCAGACGGCGAACAATCCGCACGTCATCAAGGACTTCACCTCATACCAATTCATGTTCGAGGATGATGGAGCACTACATCATCAAGTAGGATTCCATCACGGAATTGGATTCGCCAATAATCACCTATCGGATGTGCTTTACCATTCAGTCCGGCAGGAGGCCGATCGTGGCTGGGGTCTTGGATTATACGGCGAAGGTGGTTGGGGGGATGATGACCCTTCGATTCAGGCCATGCTTCGCAACTCGGTTCCGACCAACTATCGCAAGTGTGCCGCTCTTTCATTGCTCTACAAGCATGCATATGCACGAGAGCATTTCGCTTTAATCAGTATGGCATTGACGTATAGACCTTTGACTGACATCACGACGAAATTACCGAGATGAGACCATCTGACTTCAAAAGACCTACGGACGAGTTGGGCAAGATCCCATCGGCGATAAGGCCGCATATCGAGTCCCTATCAGGCCAGATTGATGAACTCACTCAATGCCTTCAGGGAAACACCAACTTCCGCGAGAACATGAATGCGGCCGAGATCAGTTACGTCACGAATCATGGGTTGGAAAAAGTAATAAAGACCAATATCCGTGGTAAGGCCAAAAAAGTAATCATCGATTGGACTTCAGCCTACTCCCCTTGGTCTACTTGTTGGCGAGTCATCGATGAGACCACGATTGCAATTACCGTTAACTGGGCGGATATCTCCGTGGTCGGTGCAACGGTAAACCTAACGGTGTTTGGAGCCTGAAAATGGTATGGGATGCCTCTGCTGCACAAGGTAAGACGCCATTCGAGCAGAATCAAGATTACCTGACGGGGATGGGTCCAGAGCCCACCTCGAATATCGTCCAGCTATCGCAGGCCCCTTCGGTAACTGGCTATGAACAAGGACCGTCCACCCAATCTTCCCCCCAGACGGGGGCTGAGGCTGACCAGACAACCGCGGCCCCCGTCACTTCTGCCTATGAACAAACGGGTGGGACGCTACAAGAAAAACTACTAAACCCCATCAAGACGGGTACGACCACCGAACGGCAGAATATTCAGGGGCTGCGGGATGCCTTCCAGGAGCAAGCCGGGCATTCCCGTACTTGGGAAAGCATGGGTGGGGCTAACCTCTTCGGGCAGGCTGTCCAAACGGGTACTGGTTTGGACGAGGCCAAAAACCTGCTCGGGACGACCTACACCGGCCCGCAGGCACTTGACGCGCAAGAATACGCCAAGTCCCAACAGGCAATAGAAGACCTCTACGGCCGTTCCCAGGCCCTTAGGGCGGGCAAAGAGCTAGCCGGCTATGTCCAGGCAGTAGACCCGTCCCAGACGCCAGGGAAGGCCCGCTATGACGCCGCACAGCTTGCAAGGGATGCCGGGTGGGTATCTCAATTGACCCCACTCCAGGAGCAGGCCAAGGAGGCTTCAGACTGGGCTAAGGCCCAAGGAACTGAGACCGAGGCATTTGCCAAGCAGAGAGCGCAAGAGGAGTCGGATATCCAAAAGGCGGCCAAGGAATGGACAAAGGCCACCCAAACCGGCCTAGAAGGCACCTGGAACGAGCGGGTAACCGGGACGAACTACGAGACCAAGAAGAAGGCCGTTGAAGACGCATTGGCACAACTCACGGCATCGGGCCAACTTCCTAGTGCAGAGGTGGCCCCTGGTATTGAGGCAATCACCGGCTCGGACATCCAAAAGGGCATGACTGAGGCCAAAAACGCTTGGGATACGATTATAAATGATCCCAAGTACGCGCCTATCAAGGATCTGGAATTGCTTCAACTCACCCAATCGCCCCATGGAACTCCGGTTCGTGAGCCTGAAGGCGGCTGGAGCAAGTGGATGAAGGCGCATCCGGGGTCAACGAAGGCGCAACGACAGCTCATGCTTGCACGGCAAGACGCCTTGGAAGCCCTTTTCAACCCTAGGACTGAAGGGAAATACTCGTCTTACATGCCACTCTACGGCGCGGGTGACACCAATACCGCAGACACGTTGCCCGCCACCTATGAGATGGCTTCCCTGTCTCCTTATGCCACGGTCGACCCCGGAATTGCACCAAATGCGGCCAATGTCGCTACGGACGAGGAGGTCGCCCAATACAACCGCATTGCGCAACTACTCGACCAGATAGGGATGACGCAACTCGACCCCTATCGAGATCCAACCTTGAACCTCGACACAGAGAAGTATCTTGCCGATGAGGCTGCACGACAACAGTTATGGAATGACCTTCCGACTGAGGCCGTCCAGGATTGGTGGTCCAAGGCCAAAAAGGCCGAACGGGAATACGATAAAAATAAATGGTCCTTCAACCCACTCGACATCGGGAAAATGACCTCCCAACTTTCGAGGACAATTTCAAGTTCTACGCCAACTGGCGACCTAATGGGGAACCTTACCAACCCCCAGATGGCCGTGAGTAGCGTAGAGCCTTTCATGGTCTCCGGTGCAATCGAAGCGAACAAGAAGAAGAAGGTTAATAAAACGACTTTGGGCGGCAATAAGCCGGCATGAGGTGAAAAATGATAGGTGAATCACTCGGGGCTCTTGGGGCTGGAATCGGCGGACTTCTCATCGGCGGCGGTGGGATGGATGAATACAAGAAGGCTCTTGAAGTTATCAAGGCCGTACAAGAACCCAATTTCGACAAATCCAAGATCACACCCGAGCAATGGAAACTTGTCGCCCAATACAAGCCTGAGATATACCGGCAAGAGGCTCCGGAAGAGGTTAAAAACCTCGTCGATACGCCGGCAATGAAGCAAGCCCAATACAAGGCCCTGGGGCAGTTACAGGAAATTGCGGATAAGGGTTTAGGCGAGGCGGATCGACTTGCGGCAATCGAGGCTCAGAATGCCATGCAGATGCAGCAGCATAGGGGCTCTGAGTCTATGTTACAAGATCTTGCCGCACGAGGTAGGCTCGGGGGCGGATCCGAGCTAAGAGCCCGGTTGGCCTCTGGCCAACAAGCGGCGGAGTTGGGCCGGGGAATGGGGTCTGACCTTCAAAAGCAGGCCATCCAGAACCGGCTCAACGCCATCATGCAGTCAGGCAACCTCGCCGGCGAGATTCGAGGCCAGGACGTGGACACCTCGCGACAGGCCGCCGAAATCATCAATCGGTACAACCTGGCTAATCGACAACTCGCCGCGCAGACAGGCCTCCAGAATGCTCAATCGCAAAATCAAGCCAACCTCTGGAATGCCCAAAATGCCCAAAACACCGCGAACCAAAATACGCAAACGGCGAATCAGTTCAAGGTCTACAACCAACAGTATCCTAACCAGATGAACCAACAGGAATTCCAAAATTCTATGAACAAGGCTGGCGCATTGTCCGGAGCCTATAACCAATATGGATGGGCGAAGGATGCGGAACGGCAAGGCAAGATCAATGCACTTGCAGGTATTGGACAGGGAATCGGTGGTCTTGGCGATACGGCCTTTTCAGCTTATTCCGGCGGCGGACTTTTGGGCGGATTCTGAGAGGTAAACATGGACATCTACGAGTACATTCGAAGGTTTTCAAACACTCAGCCTATTCCTCCCATGGCTCGACAGGAATTGACGCCTGACGAGATTCGCCGACAGAATGCCATTGAAGATACTGGCTACCCTCCTCCTGACATGATGGATGAAGCCACACGAAATGCCATTGAGGATGCTGGCAAATCTCCTCCCCCCAATGTGCTCATCCAGGGTATTCCGAAACAGATGAAAGGTTGGCTCACGCCAACTTCAAATACGTTGCCGGATGCTGAATTTTTAAGACAAGCCAAGCAATTTCAGCAATTTCCAGGGCCGGACTTCAAGCCTTACAATGCGGATGAAATTTCACCGTTGCCCAAACTTACCCAGACACCCCAAAGGCCTCAGAATATGCCGCAGTCGGGGATGGGGGATACCGGCTATCGGGACACACTCCAGAAGATCCTTAAAGCCGATCTTATGGGACGAGGGCTGCAAGCCGGCGAACAAGGCATGTCAAATGCCATGAAACTTCTTCTGACCACCGGATCGGCCATTCGTACCGGTGCGCCACCAGTTCCCAACCTTCAAAGTGGTTCCGGACTCGGGTCGGCAATGACCGGGAATGCCGGCATGCAGATGAAGGCGTTGGAAGGGCAAGAGAACCGTGAACTGCGACGGGATCAGATGGCAACCAATCAAGACTATCGCAACTTCCTGGAGGAACAACGACTCCGGTCCCAGGATCGAGCGGACATGATGGCCGGCAGGTTGCCACCCAAGGGACAGGAACAATTGATTTTTGCAGATAATGCACTTTCGGCCATCAATCGCATTCGATCCAAACTTCCCGAGATTGAGTCTGGGATCGGCCCGATTCAAGGTCGCATCCAAAACATCCTGGTGAATGTCGGAATTGCCGAACCCAACATGGCCGTCACCAATGCCAATCTCGTGGAACTCATGGCCCGGCAGGTTCAAAGCATTTCGGGTGTCGCCGTGAGCAATCAAGAGTTCAATCGATTGCGACAGGCTGGACCAAATATCGCGCAAGATCCGGAGCAATTCAAAGCCCTGCTCGACAACTTCGAGGAGATCGTCAAGACACGTAAGAATGGCGTACTCAAGATGTACGGGAAAATGGGCTATAACGTGGCCCCACTCATGGATGAGGGTGAATCGGCAGGAAATACGAGAGCCTATTCTGTGAATGGTGTGATCTACGACATTCCCGTGAATGAAGTACAGGCTTTTTTGCGTGATCATCCCAATGCAACCGAGGAGCGCTAATGCCTGATAAATGGGATTCATATATTCGTTCGGAAGCATCTTCTGTTCCTCAGGATGACACTTGGTCCAAATATGCTAGGAAGGAAAATGCTAACGTTGTCGACGAACAGCATCCCGAAGTCCCGCGCACCTACGTCATGAACCTTGCTCCCAATTCACGGGCCGCAGCGCAATATCTTCGTGAAAAGGGATTCGAGGTTAAGGAACTCGGCGCGGATTACGACTTCAATGTTCGTCGACCTTGGGAAAAGGTATGGCGTAAGCTCGATCCCACCGGTTTCGACTGGAAGGATATCACGGACATAGGAACAGACATCGGTAAGGGAGTAGCCGCTGGCGTTGGTGGAACTATGGCCGGTGGGGCGGCATTGGCTACTGGACCTGGGGCTGTTGCAGCTGGAGCTGGTGGCGCGGCTCTCGGTAGTGGTCTGGCAGAATCAGCAAAACAAGGCCTTGGTAGACTACTTGGATTCAAGCAGACTGGAGGCGAGGCATTACGCGATATCGGAGTTGAAACGGCTCTAGGAGGGATTTCGGAAGGTGCATTGCGAGGGGTTGCCTCGGCGGCAAAACCGATATTTAAAAAATTAGGTACGGCCAACCCGCTGAGAATGCCTTACGCCCTGGAACGAGCAATCACCGGATCAGACAAGGAAATCGCGGCACGTGAGGCTTCCAATGCCGTTAAGGTGGCTGCCGAAGATCTCGCAAAGGCACGACTCGCGGCTATGCCTGAAACCTCAAGTGTGGTCTCGGGTACCGAAGTCGCCATGAGATTGCCCCCGCAAGCTGCGGAACGGATAGCGCCCAAGGTTGCCGGGGAAGGTTGGATTCGGCAAGCTGAAAGAGCCACACCCGAGAATATCGAACGTGCTTTTTCCAGCACGGAAACGCCAGCCTTCCGAATGATTTCGGAAGTGGTCCATCCCGCCTTCGGCGTGAAGGCTGCGAACCTCCAGTACGTGCCGGGACTAAGGAAAATCTGGCAGGAGGAACTTGGGCACGGCTTCCGGAATGTAATCGGGAGCGAATCCATGGCGAACGCCGATCGTTATCTCCAAGGGATCGCCATGGGCAAGACGGCACAAGAAGTTGATGACATCGCCAAAAGTCTCGCGAAACGCACGGGCGAATGGATGCGCGAAAACCTAAAGGTGCTGTCTGACGCTGAACAGAAGGCGGCGGCAAACCTGATTGCAGGACAGGGGACGAGCACCGATGCGAAGGTAGCATCAAACGCGATCATGAACGCCATCGCGGAACCCATCGAGAAGATTCGCCCCTATAAGGAAACGCTCATTCGTCGTCGACTCGAACGAGATATCGCGCAAGGGGAGCGAGCCAAGGGTACGAAATTCTCAAATGAAATGGATCGGTATTTCACTGGAGTAGGAGGACGAGAGCTACGCAAGTGGCTTGGATTAGGATGGGGAGGGACGATAGGAGCTGGTACCCGAGCCGCAGATGTCGCCGGCAGAGTAGCTGAAGCAGTCTTGCAGCATTCAGCGCCCAAGGGAATTCGGATCGCAGGAGCACCGTATGCCAAAAGGGTAATTCCCAATCAGGTCATGCGGGCAATTCTTGCAGGAGGAAATCAGTAATGCCCTTTCAGTCTGAAAAGCAACGCCGATTCATGTGGATGAAGCATCCTAAGATCGCTGATCGTTGGGCGAATGAATATCCGGATCAGGAAGATCTCCCCATGAGGAAGGCGAAGAAGAAGGGGAAGATGGCCGCTTTGAAGAAGATGGCGAAGTCGGGGAAGTGCTCGGACGAATAAACTTATCCCAATACCCTTTTGGCCTCCCAGATGGAAGAAGGTCAGTCTTCGAGGTGGTTACAGCCCTGCTATCATTAGCATAGGGCCTCGAGAACTCAGGGTCGGAAATGCGCCCATGTTGTTCGATCCAGTCGAGATCTGCGCGGCTCTTTGATTCCCTGGATTGATACATCCAGCATATGTACCCCGACACTGCCGCGACGCCGGCAAACCCGAGTAAGATGCTTGTGAGCACCACGGCCAGCAAAATTTTTGCGACGGTCCAGTTGTAGGCTGCAAGCATATCTCTACCCAAGCTCATCCTCTGCGTCATCGCTCAAGAACCTATCTATCAACCCGGTCTTGAGCAGGATCTTGAACAACACTCTATGGAACCAATCTCGTACTTTCTGCATGTTTACCTCCGTTCCGTGGAGCATACCACGTTCTTGCGAAAAAAATAATTTTTTTCCTTGACACTCTTTTTCAGGATGGTATCCTCCCCGAGGAAAGGTAATCGTATGAGTGAGTTTCTTAGTTGTCTCGATCCTGGAAGAATAGGTCCCGGCTCCCAGCCTGCCAATATCGAGACAGGTCATATGGTTTACCTTTCCATGGGAGCTGGGGCTTTTAACTCCGATCTCACTACTCTGACAGCCCCTGACACCCAGGGGCAGGCCGCAGCCTCGACCCACAGAACCACTACAAGAGACTGCGGCCATCTTTATCCACGAACGGCCCGAGCGGAGGTCGCTCTGGCCTCCGTAGCCCCCGAGGTACCCACTGGATCGCGAAGTTTGTCACGGGGGCTACGGTTTTTTGAGAACAGATGTTCGCCTATCACTCCGGAGTTGATGACGAACACTATCAAACGAATTACTCTGACCTGTTTACGTTCCGATAAGGTCCATTATGATGTTACCGGAACATTAGACAAAGGGACTCTACAATGGTCGGTACCATGTCTGATTAGGGCTCACGGGCAAATATCAGGTGACAACAGCATCACCAGATGTGGCGCGTGGTATCGATCAATTCTCCCTCTAATGATCTGCCTGTTGTATGAAAGGATAACAATCGTGGCCTCCCATTGGAATAGGGAGGTGGGAAGAAAAAACGTCGACCTCCAGCATTTGCATAACGAATTGCTGGAGTGGCTGTTCCGCGAGTATGTCATATCGCCCGAGTTTGGAGAGGCTCGAGCATGTACATATTCAGCTACCGTCAATATGGTGACAAATGAACCAATGAAGGAGTGGATGCTTTTATACTTCGGTCCATGTCTTACAACGTTTATTCAGAGGATAGGTCGAGAGGCGGACCAGGACATAAAAGCATACATACAACGGAAGAAAGAGGATAGGAATGCAGCAAACAAGCGTGCTCGCATACAGGGCAATAAAACCGCGATTGCCCGTGGTCGAACGGTCCGTAATCGCAGTCATGAAGGCGATTGGCACCGCCTCGACGGGGGCGGAATTGGATCAATACGTATCAGGAGCCCACAAGAGGCTGGCGAGCATGGAGCGCAAGGGAGTGGTGATCCGGATGCTACCACGAAAGGACCGTCTGACGGGACGACTCGCCGCGACGTGGGCGGTGAAAATCGGAAGTGAGGTGGAAGGTGCGTAGTGTTGTGACGAGAAAACCGGATACGAAACGTACGTCGAGCCAGATGGTATCCGTGACCATCTATGACGTGCTGTCATGGGGTCCGTGTTCGAGATACAACCGCGATGTATTGACCGAGATTTTTGGTCGTAAAAAGAAACTCACGGCCATAGACATCCTTGGGCTCAAGAAGGTTCCGGCCGCAGATCGCATTTGGGCAATCGCACGGGATGTGTTCCTGGACGATTGCTCGTTGCGACTCTACGCAGCAGATTGCGCCGAACATGTCTTGAAGTTCTTCGAGGAGGAACGACCCGAAGACAAACGGCCCCGTGAGGCTATCGAAGCGGCACGGAAATTTGCCCGTGGCGAAATTGATATAGCAACTTTAAACGCCGCATGGGACGCAGGGGCCGCATGGGCCGCCGCATGGGCCGCAAGGGCCGCCGTAGGGGCCGCATTGGCCGCAAGGGCCGCCGCATGGGGCGCATGGGCCGCAGGGGCCGCAAGGGCCGCCGCAGGGGCCGCATTGGCCGCAAGGGCCGCCGCATGGGGCGCATGGGCCGCAGGGGCCGCAAGGGCCGCCGAACAAAAATGGCAATTATCGCGGTTGCGTTGGTACCTGACGAAACACGGGAGATAGCCATGCGTTGTCCTGAATGCGGAGTAATTTTCCCAGTTCTTCCGGATGAGGAAATGGACGATCGCAATTGTCCATCATGTACTCCGTACACCTCATTTCTACCAATAGATCCAGAGATGATTGAGGACCACGTTTTCGAAGACGATAGGGACCAGACATAGGACAGGCATAGGAAAGGAAGGGTGACATACATGGAAAACTCAATATCGGTAGGATATCACCAGAGGTCACGATCCAAGGTTCATGCGGATGTCTCTGTTGTCACAGACCGAGCAGGAAATTCTTACGTACAGGCTATCTTCGATCATGTTTTAGCGTTCTACATAGATCGTAAGGCTATACCAGCATTCGAAGAAATCCTTTCATTCCTCCATCAACTTCCCGAGGAGAAGGAATCCCCTACTGGCCAACTTGTGGATGTGAGGGGGTGAGGTATGGAAGAAGCTAAAGACGTTCAGTTTGAGATTGCTACCAGGGATGAGACAAGCCTTATTAATAATGACCGGGAGGACGTAGTAGCCGGCGTCTCTATCCTAAGCGAAGATGAGGTTATCGCGCTGGAACGTGCGGTCCCTCTTCTCAAGAGGGCTAAGATTGCCGCTCTCCAATTGACTACGTCTAACGACTGGGGAGACCTCGGCGGAAAACCCTACATGAAGGCTAGCGGCGCGGAATCGCTGGCCAATACTTGCGGGATTTCCTGGAACAATGCCCGCATGGAAGTACGGAAGTTCCAGGACGAAATGGGGCAATACGTAGAGCAGTATATCTGCACCATGACCTTTTATATCAAGGATCGCATGGGCAGAATCAAACGGTCCATAGAAGTCGACGGCATGGCATCCACCGATGATGACTTCTTCTCTGAACGCACCAATCGCGAGACCAGGGAAAAATACCGGCTACCTTTCTCCGAGGTGGACGTTAACTCTGTGAGGAAGAAGGCACGTACCAACTGCATCGAACGAGGGGTACGTAAGTTCCTTGGTTTGGGCGGGGTAACGTGGAAAGAACTCGCCGCCGCTGGCATCGAACCGGCAGACAAAGTGGAGTTCAATAAGGGAGGCAAGGCCCCGTCCGCTCCAAGTCCAGAGGGTAAAAACACCAGAGCAAAACTTTGGGGAATGCTCTTGGACCTATCCAATGGAGATGAGGATATTGCCCGTGCCGGTTGCAAGAAATATTCCAGCTTCACGGGTAAGGATGGAAAGCCAGTAGGATTCGAAGACCCAAACAATCCCAAGATCAGCGACAAGTGGGTTGGTACCACCTACAGCAAGGTAGAAAAAATCTGGCGTGAAAAGGGATTCGACAAGATTCCTCCTACGCCAGAACCAGAAGCAGAACTCCCGGAGACACGGGAGCCGGGGCAGGAAGGTTAACCCATGGCCCCTAATCTTATCGATGCCTACTACGCTCGGAAGGCAAAAAATATAAAGACGTTCCCATGCCACGTCAACCGTGCCTCATCCTTGGGGGGAGCATGTGAACGAGAACTAACCTATGACCGGACCGCCTGGGAACTAGCCGACATGCACGATGTAGACCTTCAGTGCATCTTCGACCTTGGAATGGTCTTCGAGTCCGAAGTACTTAAGGTTTTGGCTGAGTCTGGCATCCAGGTCATCGAACAACAGACAACTTTGGAATGGCGTGAGCACCAAATCACGGGGCACGTCGATGCCGTGTTCGTGGTACCTCCTGACACCAAGGGCTATCCCGGAGATGTGAAAAGCATGAGTGGGCATATCTGGGATGGGATCTTCTTCCGTGGCAAAGGCGTCTATGACTGGTCGGAGGTTGCTCCGAAATTCGAGACTAAACCTTGGCTTAGAAAGTACCGTGCTCAAGTAACCATCTACTGTTTACTTAAGAACATAGATTTGGGCATGCTTCTGTGCATCAACAAAGATACAGGTGCCCTGGCACAAGTTAATATCCCGCTCGACTATGGATACGCTGAGTCACTAATCCAAAGAGCTGACCGGATAAACAAACACGTCGCGGAAGAGACGTTACCAAACCGTATCCAATGGGATGAGGAAGTCTGCGGGCGCTGCAAGTATCTATCGACTTGTCTCCCCGACCGTGTAGGAAAAGATCCGTTGGTGTTCCTTGAGGATTCCTCGGTTGAAGCCATGCTTGAAGAACGGGCAAAACTAGAGGATTCCGGAAAGGAATACAAACGTATCGACGAGCGTGTAAAGGCGTGGGCGAAAGCCCGAGAGGAGCGTCAGATCGCGCTTGGTACTTGGTTGATCTCGAAGAGTGGAGGGCCTTCGAGGACCGTAGTTAAAGTCGAGCGTATCGCTTCGTAGTTCGTTCGTAGGCAACAATCACTAGAGGAGGTTCATCTTGGAGAAGATAACTCGCATTTCGGCCATAAAGAAATTCTTCGATATCCCAGGTCGTCCCGTGACGATCGTGGAATTGAAGCAACTTTCCATGGCCGAACGCAATTGGCTGGCAGAGGAATCAGCCAAGATGCTCTACGTGGAGTTGGTAGAGTCGTCGTAGTTCGTTCGTAGGTGGGACCACGCCTTAGGGGGGTAGGGGGCGTGCAAGAAGAGAAGTCGGAGAGGGAACGTGGTTGGCGTGTTGGCGGTTGGTATCCGGTTTTGCTGCGGGTCGTTTAAGCCCCGGGATGCATCGCCGGGGCCTTGTCTTTACTCACCCTTCGGGCCGGGACGAATACGATTTCCATTTAGCCTGTCGACCCAAACTCACTCAATAACCCCAAAGTCCCGGCCCTCTATTTCGCTCATTCTCCCCCTTTCTTCCGTTTACCCCGGCGGGAATAAAAACTCGGATGGTCCGGGTCTCGCCGGGGTTTTTGTTCATCTATAGGAAATAGAGATGCAGGCCGAAGGTTTACTTCCGTGTTTGGATTCTGGATTTGGTAAATTCGGGTGCATCTATGCCGACCCTCCTTGGAGTTATAACGATAAAGCATGTGATGGTGGGGTTGGGCACGAATATTCCACTATGTCTGTAGACGATATCTGTAGGCTACCAGTTGGAAAACTCGCCTTGCCAGACGGTGCACATCTATGGATGTGGACCACATGGCCAATGATCCGTGAAGCTGCTCCCCATTGTGTCCTTGATGCCTGGGGGTTCAGATGGGTCGGTGAAATAGTTTGGTTCAAGGGCGAACGTCTTGGAATTGGGCGTTGGCTAAGACCCTCTACAGAAATCCTAATCCTGGCAGAGAAGGGTAAAAAGGGTCTTGAAAGATATAACCAGCGCGGGCATGCCTTTCAGTGGCCCCGCAGCAAACATAGCGCAAAGCCAGTTGAATTCTACGACATAATCGAAAGTCTTTCTTCGGGACCATACATCGAACTATTCGCCCGCAATCGCCCTGCTGACCTTATTTCTGAAGGTAATAGAAGAAACTGGACAAGATGGGGTAATGAAGCATGAGTTACGACAGAACCTCCAAGGAGGTTGAACGGGGGAAGTTTGGGGAAAGTCTTGTAGCCATGCTTCTAAAACGTTGTCGATGTTCAATCATATCGAGCAAGGATTTTGTCGGACCCGATGGAGAAAGAGCGCCAAGGATTGAGAACGACAACGGTTTTTGCACAGTGCTTGCCGACTTCGACATCTCGAATCCTAATGGCCGCCGATGGGTAGAGGTTAAAACGAAAGATGCACCCGTTATGTGGGGAGGGTGGCATGAATTGGTTCATGGTTTCGATCTTCACTATCGAGACCAATACCTAAGACTCCAAGAAACAACCTTTACTAAGGTATGGATATTCGTTGTCGAACTAAGCAATGCCAGAATTCTTAGCGTTCCACTAAACCGAATTATAGCCCCCGGGATGTGGAATGTTGGGAAGCCTACTGCCGCCTTCCCTGGTGGTTCCTTCAACTGGCGACGAAAGATCATGAATACTTTCGCGGTAGAGAAAGACTGTACTTGGATTATCACGGATCCAGATTGGGACATATCCGCAATGCCGGAATGTTTCACCGAATCCGAGGAAGGATAGGAAAGTGTGCTCGTATGGAAACATGTCGCCAAGAAATCCCGGCATGCAGTCAAGTGCTGGCGTAAATGCGCCGGCAACTGGCGAACAGCCTACTTCGACATTGAAGGTCGATGGCGTGATGCTGAAAAGCAACTCAAGGAATGCCGTGAGTCGTTGACAAGGGTGATAGGTGTATTGCACGAATTGAACAAGGTTAAATAGACATGAAAATACGTAATCGTTTTACCAACGAGGTGATCTTTTCCGCTGAAGCCGCAACTTTAAAAGATCTTGTTGGGATAGCTTTAAAGGAAGGAAGATCGCTCACACGCGCGAACCTCACACGCGCGGACCTCGCATGCGCGTACCTCGCAGGCGCGAACCTCGCAGGCGCGGACCTCGCAGGCGCGAACCTCGCAGGCGCGTACCTCGCACGCGCGGACCTCGCAGGCGCGAACCTCGCAGGCGCGTACCTCGCAGGCGCGTACCTCGCAGGCGCGTACCTCGCACGCGCGGACCTCGCAGGCGCGAATCTCATAGGCGCGAACCTCGCATGCGCGGACCTCACACGCGCGGACCTCGCAGGCGCGAATCTCATAGGCGCGAACCTCGCAGGCGCGAACCTCGCAGGCGCGAACCTCGCAGGCGCGAACCTCGCAGGCGCGTACCTCGCACGCGCGGACCTCGCAGGCGCGAACCTCGCAGGCGCGAACCTCGCAGGCGCGAACCTCGCAGGCGCGAACCTCGCAGGCGCTAATGGCATACAACCAGAACGTTGCACTCCGCTCCTTATGCTATTGGATCAACCAGGAGAAATACATGCCTATAAGATGGTTACTAATGAAGGCCTTAGTCCAATGGCAAAGCAAAATGGGGGAACACCCATCAATTACGAAATAGGTAAGGAATACGAGGTATTGGACGCTTGCACGGACATAAATCAGCAATGCGCGGTGGGAATTTCTTTAGCTACTTTGGA
>Ga0316624_10000327_pt1 | contig 15481 bp, 13 predicted proteins | sample OWC_Aug_N3_C1_D5_FD_207657 | JGI IMG/M metagenome (GOLD analysis project Ga0316624, IMG submission 207657) | Wetland soil microbial communities from Old Woman Creek delta, Ohio, United States - OWC_Aug_N3_C1_D5_A | ecosystem: Environmental > Terrestrial > Soil > Wetlands | place: USA: Ohio... | reverse complement strand
GTTCTCCGGCACCACGCGGCTGGTGTCGCTCGCGACTTCCGCCTTTTACGGCATCGGCATGTACACCGTCGCGGTCTTGGTCAAGGACGTGCCGTTGCACGCCATTTTCGCCATCGCCGCGCTCATCGGCGCGGCGGTCGCGCTGATCGTGGGCGTGCTGACGCTGCGCATCTCCGGCATGTTCTTCGTCATCTTCGGTTTCGGTCTCTCCGAGATGATCCGCCAGGTGATGATCTGGTGGGAGATCAACCAGACGCACACCATGGGACGCTACGTCTACACCGACTTCGATACCACGATGATCTACGAGCATCTGCTCGCGCTGGCGGTGATCGTGTTCCTGGTCGGCTGGTGGCTGAGGCGATCGCGGCTCGGCATCGCGCTCCTGGTGATAGGCGACGACGAGACCGTCGCGCGGCAGGTCGGCATCAATGTGCCGGTGTCCAAGGTAACGATGTTCGTCATCTCTTCCGTGTTCATGACGCTCACCGGCGCGGTGATGGCGCCGCGCTTCGGCTTTATCAACCCCAACGTCGCCTTCACGCCGCTGATCTCGTTCCAGGTCGTCATCATGGCGCTGTTGGGCGGGCTGCAGCGGCTGTGGGGGCCGGTGCTGGGCATCGTTCCACTGGTGATCATCTCGGAATATCTGCAGATCCAGTACCCGTTCTGGTTCAGCGTCCTGCTCGGCCTGATCTTCATGGTGATCGTCTATTTCGTGCCGGAGGGCCTCACCGGCCTGCTCGAAAAAGCTTGGGAACGGCTCGGCCGCCCGATGGCGCTGCCGGAGGGGGTGATCGGGCCGCTGCGCAAGGGCTTGGCATGGTTGGCGCGCCCGCTGCGCGCGACCCATGGCTGGCTGGCGCGGCCGCGCTCATTGCCGCGCGGCATCGCCGGCGCCATCGAGGATGCCTGGTACGGCGTGGCGGGCCGCCCGCCGGAAAAGAAGCGGTGAGTGAACCATGGCGCTGCTCGAGGTGCAGAACCTGACCAAGGCATTCGGCGGATTGGTGGCGGTGAACGGCATCTCGCTTTCCGTCTCGTCCGGCAATGTGCTCGGGCTGATCGGGCCGAACGGCTCGGGCAAGACGACTTTGCTCAATCTGATCGCCGGCACCATCCGGCCCGACGACGGCGCCATCCGTCTCGACGGCGAGGATATAACCCGGCTGCCCAATCATCTGCGCGTGCGCCGGCGCATCAACCGCACCTTTCAGCTTGTGCGCACGCCGCCGAATTTGCCGGTGATCGTCGGGGTGATGGCCGGGAGCTTGTTTGGCGCCGAGCCGATCGGCTACAAGGACGCCGAATACGAGGCCGCCGGCGTGCTCGGCGAGCTCAATCTGCTGCTCAAGGCCGGCCGCCGGGTCGATCAACTCACTTATATCGAGCAGAAACGCGTGGAGCTTGCGCGCGCGCTCGCCACCAAGCCGCGCGTGCTGCTGCTCGACGAATGGCTGTCCGGCTTGAGCCCGGGCGAGCTCGAGGGCGGCATGTCGGTCGTGTGGAGCCTGGCCGCGCAGGGTATGGCGGTGATCCTGGTCGAACACGTGATGACCGCGGTGCGCGCGCTTTGCGACCGCGTCGTGGTGATGAACGCGGGCCTCAAGATCGCCGAAGGCCCGCCGGCGCAGGTGCTGCGCGATCCGGAGGTGGTGCGCGCCTATCTCGGTGAAGACGATGCTTGAGGTCAACAGCCTGAACCATGCCTATGGGCGGCATGAGGCGCTGCATGAGGTGGCGATCCGGCTGCGGGCGGGCGAATGCGTGGCGATCCTCGGCGCCAATGGCGCCGGCAAGACGACGCTGCTCAATGCGATCGCGGGCCTCGTGCGTCCGACCAGCGGCTCGATCCGCTTTCAAGGCACCCAGCTGGTGGGGCTGTCGCCCGATCGCATCGTCGAGCTCGGAATAGCAACCGTGCCGGAAAACCGGCATTTGTTCGCCCCGATGTCGGTGATGGAAAACCTCTCGTTGGGCGCGTTTCCGCGGCGCGCCCGCGGCCATACCGCCTCCGCGCTCGAGCGCGTGTTCGATCTGTTTCCCAAATTGGCCGAGCGGCGCCGGCAGGCGGTGCGCAGCATGAGCGGCGGCGAGCGGCAGATGGTGGCGATCGGCCGTGCCCTGATGACGCAGCCGACGCTGCTGCTGCTGGACGAACCCTCGCTCGGGCTGTCGCCGCGTCTTGCCTCCGAACTGTTCGCCGCCTTGACGCGCATCACGCGCGAGAGCGCGGTGAGCGTGCTGATGGTCGAGCAGAATGCCCGCCGCGCCTTGGCCATGGCGAGCCGCGCCTATTTGTTGTCGGTCGGCCGCATCGTCGGCGAGGGCGAGGCGCAGGCGCTGGCGCGCGACAACGCGCTGGTGCGATCGTATCTTGGGCTCTGACAAGGGGAGACAATCCCATGCAAGCTGATCGTGCCCGTGAAATGTTCGGCTTGACCGGCAAGGTCGCGCTCATCACCGGCTCGAGCCGCGGCATCGGGCGCGCCATCGCGCATGCCATGGCGGCGCTCGGCGCCAAGGTGGTGATCTCCAGCCGCAAGGCCGATGCCTGCGAGGCGGTCGCCCAGGAGATCAAGGCGCAAGGCGGCGACGCGCACGTAGTTCCCTGCAATGTGTCGCACAAGGATCAGGTCGCCAATCTGGTCGACGAGACCAGGCGCCACTACGGCGCCGTCGACATCCTGGTGTGCAATGCGGCGGTCAACCCGGTGTATGGGCCGCTGCGCAACCTGACCGACGAGGCCTTCGACAAGATCATGGGCTCGAACGTCAAAAGCAATCTGTGGCTCTGCAACCTGACGATCCCGGACATGGCCGCGCGCGGCGGCGGCGCCGTCGTCATCGTGTCGTCCATCGCCGGCCTGCGCGGCACGGAAATGCTCGGCGCCTACGGCATCTCGAAGTCGGCCGATTTTGCGCTGGCGCGCAATCTCGCGGTGGAATGGGGACCGAAAAACGTCCGCGTCAATTGCATCGCGCCCGGCCTGGTGAAAACCGACTTTGCGCGCGCGTTGTGGGAGGATGCGGAACGGCTGGCGAAACGCAACGCCGACACGCCCTTGCGCCGCATCGGCATGCCGGACGAGATCGGCGGGATCGCCGCCTTTCTGGCGTCGCCGGCGGCAAGCTTCATCACCGGGCAGATCATCGTCGCCGACGGCGGCGTCACCATCGCCTGACGGCGTCGCGCATCAGCGCGCGTTCGGGCTCTGCGCCGTGTATTTGCGCAATTCGAGCTTGGCCACGGTTTCGCGATGCACCTCGTCAGGCCCGTCGGCGAGCCGAATGGTGCGCGCATGCGCATAGGCCGACGCGAGATGAAAATCCTGCGAAACGCCGGCGCCGCCGCAGACCTGAATGGCGCGGTCCACGACCTTCTGCGCGACGTTGGGCGCCACCACCTTGATCATGGCGATCTCCGCGCGCGCCGCCTTGTTGCCGACTTCGTCCATCATGCGTGCGGCGTGCAGCGTCAATAGCCGTGCCTGGTCGATCTCCATGCGCGATTCGGCAATCCAGTGGCGGGTCACGCCGTGCTCGGCGATGGCCTTGGAGAAAGCGGTGCGCGAGAGCGCGCGCTGGCACAGCGTCTCCAGCGCGCGCTCGGCGACGCCGATCATGCGCATGCAATGATGGATGCGGCCGGGCCCGAGCCGGCCTTGCGCGATCTCGAAGCCGCGGCCTTCGCCGAGCAGGATATTCGAGGCGGGCACCCGCACGTTCTCGAACACGACCTCGCCATGGCCGTGCGGGGCATCGTCATAGCCGAACACGGTGAGCGGGCGCAGGACCTTCACGCCCGGCGCATCGAGCGGCACCAGGATCATCGACTGCCGCTTGTGCGGCGCCGCCTGCGGACCGGTTTGGCCCATCAGAATCGAAATCTTGCAACGCTTGTCGGGCGCGCCCGAGGTCCACCATTTGCGCGCGTTGATGACGTAGCTGTCGCCGTCGCGCTTGATCTCGGCGCGGATATTGGTGGCGTCGGAGGAGGCGACCGCCGGCTCCGTCATCGCAAAGCAGGAGCGGATTTCGCCTTCCATCAGCGGCGCCAGCCAGCGCTTTTTCTGCTCGGGGCTGCCGTAGCGGATCAGCGTCTCCATGTTGCCGGTATCGGGCGCCGAGCAGTTGAACGGCTCGGCCCCGATCGGCGAGCGCCCCATGATCTCGCACAGCGGGGCGTATTCCAGATTGCTGAGCGCGTTGGGATCGTGGATTTTGGGCAGAAACAGATTCCACAAGCCGGCCTTTTTGGCTTTGGCCTTGAGCTCGGTCATGACCGGCGGTTCTGACCAGCGGTCGCCTTCGTCGACCTGGCGATGGAAGACCGCCTCGGCCGGCAGAATATGCTCCTCGAGAAATGCCGTGATGCGCTTGGCAAGCTCGGCGGAGCGGGGCGAGGGGGCTGGGATCATTGTCGAGACCTCGTGTTGCCGGCTCAGCTCGCGCGCGCCAGCAGATTGAGATGATGCACGGCGTCGCCGAACTGGGCCTGGATCGCGGTGACGCGCTTGAAGTAGTGCCCCACCTTGTATTCCATCGTCATGCCGATGCCGCCGTGCAATTGAATGGCCTGCTGGCCGACGATGCGGCTGGAATTGCAGATCTGCACCTTGGCCGCCGAGATGGCCTTGCGCCGCTCCTCGGCATTCTCGTCGTCCGCGGTCATGGCGGCCAGCATCGCCATGCTGCGCGCCTGCTCGAGCGCAATGAGCATTTCCGCGGCGCGGTGCTGCAGCACCTGAAAATTGCCGATCGGCTGGCCGAATTGCTTGCGGGTCTTGAGGTAGTCGACCGTAATCTCCTCGATCGCCGCCATGGCGCCGACGGCCTCGGCGCATTGCGCGGCGATGGCGATGTCGGCGACGCGCTCGATGAGCGGGAAGGCGTTGCCCGGCTCGCCGATCGCCGCATCGGCGGCAACGCGCACGCCGGATAGCGTGAGTTCGGCCGCGCGCTGGCCGTCGATCGTCGCGTAGCCGCGGCGCGACAGGCCCTTGGCGTCGGCATCGACCAGGAACAGGCCTAGTCCCTTTGGGTCATTGCGGCCGCCCGCTAGCCGTGCCGACACGATGAATTTTGCAGCGCTGTCGCCGTGAATGACCAGCGTCTTGCTGCCGTCGAGCACGAAATTGCCGCCGTCCTTGCGCGCTGCGGTCGCGACGTCAGAGAGATTGTAGCGCGCCTGCCGCTCGGCATGGGCGAAGGCCATCGGCAATTCGCCGCCTGCGATTTTCGGCAACAGCGCATCGCGCTGAGCAGCGCTGCCGCCGAGCCGCAACAGCGAACCGGCCAGAACGGCGGTCGCGAAATAGGGCTCGAGCACGAGCGCGCGCCCGAACGCCTCCATCACGATCATGGTGTCGACCGGGCCGCCGCCGATGCCGCCGTATTTTTCCTCGAAGGCGAGGGCGAGCAAGCCGAGCTCGGCATATTGCTGCCAGAGCTTGCGCGAAAAGCCACCCGGCTCCTGCGCATATTTGCGCCGCGCCTCGAAATCATATTGCTCGCTGAGCAGCCGTTCGACGCTGTCCTTGAGCAGCCTTTGCTCTTCGCTGAACTCGAAATCCATTGCCCCGCCTCACAGACCCAGGATCGCTTTCGCGATGATGTTCTTCTGGATTTCGTTGGTGCCGCCGTAGATCGAGACCTTGCGCATGTTGAAGTAGTTGGGCGCCAGGGTCTCGGCCCATTCGGGGCCGACCGGCGGCTCGTTCCAGCCCTCGCTGTCGTCGCCAGCGCGCTGCTCGGGCAGCGCATAGGGGCCGACGACTTCGAGCAGCAGCTCGGTGATCGCCTGCTGCAGTTCGGAGCCCTTGATTTTCAGGATAGAGGAGGCGGGATCGGGCTTGCCATTGTTGCCGCGGCGGTCGGCGGCGACCACGCGCAGCTGCGTCATTTCCAGCGCCTTCAACTCGACCTCGATCGCCGCGATCTTGCGGCGGAACGCCTGGTCCTCGATCAACGGCGTGCCGTCGGCCTGTTCGAGCGCGGCGAGCTCCTTCAGCCGGCGCAGCCGCGCCTTGGAAATGCCGATGCGGGCGATGCCGGTGCGCTCGTTGCTGAGCAGGAATTTCGCGTAGTCCCAGCCCTTGTTCTCCTGGCCGACCAGGTTTTCCGCGGGCACGCGCACGTCGTCGAAAAACACTTCATTGACCTCGCGGCCGCCGTCAATGGTCTGGATCGGCCGTACGGTGATGCCGGGCGTCTTCATGTCGACCAGCAGAAACGAGATGCCTTCCTGCTTCTTCGCCGCCGGATCGGTGCGCACCAGACAGAAGATCCAATCGGCGTATTGCGCGAGCGTCGTCCAGGTCTTCTGCCCGTTGACAACATAGGTGTTGCCGTCGCGTTTGGCCGAGGTCTTGAGCGAGGCAAGATCGGAGCCCGAGCCGGGCTCGGAAAATCCCTGACACCACCAGTCGTCGAGATTGGCGATGCGCGGCAGAAACTGCTTTTTCTGCGCCTCGTTGCCGAAGGCGATGATCACCGGCCCCACCATGTTGACGCCGAAGGGGAGCGGCTCGGGCGCCGGCGCCTGCTGCATCTCGTCGCGGAAAATGTAGAGCTTGACCGAACTCCAGCCGGTGCCGCCGCAGGCCTGCGGCCAGTGCGGCACGGCCCAGCCCTTCTTGTTGAGGATGCGCTGCCAGTCGATCAGGTCGCTTTTGGCCAGCCGCCGCCCCTCGACGATCTTGCGGCTGATCTTGTCGGGAACATGCTCGCGCATGAAGGCGCGCACTTCGTCGCGGAAGGCGATTTCCTCGGGCGTGAAGCGAAGGTCCATGACGCGCCCCTAGTGGATTTCGAACAGGCCGGCCGCGCCCATGCCGCCGCCGATGCACATGGTGACGACGGCATTTTTCGCGCCGCGCCGCTTGCCTTCGATCAGCGCGTGGCCGGTCATGCGCGCGCCGCTCATGCCATAAGGGTGGCCGATCGAGATGGCGCCGCCGTCGACATTGAGCCGCTCCTGCGGAATGCCGAGCCGGTCACGGCAATAGACCACCTGCACCGCAAAGGCCTCGTTCAACTCCCAGAGATCGATCTGGTCGACCTTGAGGTCGTGCCGCTTGAGCAATTTCGGCACGGCGAAGACCGGGCCGATGCCCATCTCGTCGGGCTCGCAGCCGGCGACCGCAAAGCCGCGGAAGGTACCGAGCGGCTTGAGACCTCTTTTCTCGGCGAGCTTGGCGTCCATGACGACGCAGGCCGAAGCGCCGTCCGACAATTGGCTGGCGTTTCCGGCGGTGATGAACTTGTCCTTGCCCTCGCGCACCGGCTTGAGCGCGGCCAGGCCCTCGAGCGAGGTATCGGGACGGTTGCCCTCGTCGCTCAACAGCATGGCGTCTTCGATGTGCTCGGCCTTGGTCTCCTTGTCGACCACCTTCTTCTTGGTCGCGATCGGCACGATTTCGGCGTTGAACCGGCCGGCCTGCTGAGCGCTGGCGGTGCGCCGCTGGCTCTCGAGCGCGTATTCGTCCTGCGTCTCGCGCGCAACCTTGTAGCGCACCGCCACATTGTCGGCGGTGTCGATCATGGCCATGTAGACTTCCGGCTTGTGCGCGAGCAGCCAGTCCTCGTGAACGGGCGGATTGCGGCCGTCCTGCACCAGGCTAATGCATTCGAGTCCGCCGGCGACGATGACCGAGACTTCGCCGGTCATGACGCGTTGCGCCGCCAGCGCAATGGCCTGCAATCCGGAACTGCAGAAGCGGTTGATGGTCATGCCCGAAACGGTGACCGGCAGGCCGGCGCGCAGCGCGATCTGCCGCGCGATGTTCTGTCCGGTCGCGCGCTCGGGCTGGGCGCAGCCCATGACCACGTCTTCGATCTCGTCGGGCGCGATCTTGGCGCGCTCGACCGCGTGCTTGACCACATGTCCGCCCATGGTGGCGCCGTGCGTCATGTTGAAGGCGCCGCGATACGCCTTTCCGATCGGCGTGCGGGCGGTGGAGACGATCACAGCTTCACGCATTGGCTTTTTCCTGCTGTTTGCGCCTTTCGGCCTCGATCAATTCCGTCTTGGAGAATTTGCCGACCGCGGTGCGCGGCAGGCTAGCACGAATTTCGAGCGCGGCCGGCAATTCGTGGCGGCCGAGCTTGTCGGCAAGGAATTCGCGCAGCGCTTCGAGCGTCAGCACCGGCGCGCCGGCCTTCAGCTTCACGAAAGCTTTGGCGGCCTCGCCGCGATAGGCGTCTGGAATGCCGATCACCAGAACTTCCTCGACGTCCGGATGTTCGTAAATCGCGTATTCGATCTTCACCGGATAAACGTTGAAGCCGCTGGAGATGATCATCTCCTTCTTGCGGTCGACCAGGAAGAAATAGCCGTCGCTGTCGTAGTAGCCGACGTCGCCGGTGAGAAAGTAGCCGTCGACGAAAGCGGTGGCGGTTTCGTTCGGCCGGTTCCAGTAGCGCTGCGTGACGTTCGCGCCCTTGATGCGAATCTCGCCGACCTCGTTGGCGCCCAGCACCTTGTGCGGATCGTTAAGCGCCACGATCTCGGCGGTGATGCCCGGCAGCGGCAGGCCGATCGAGCCCGGCTTGCGGATCGGGCCGGCCGGCGGGCTGATGCCGGCCGGCGAAGTTTCGGTCATGCCCCAGCCGCTCGGCAGCGGCAGGCCGGTCAGGCGCTGAAACCGTTCGGCGATCTCGATCGGCAAGGGCGCGCCTCCGGAAGCCGCGATGCGCAGCGAGCTCAGGTCGCGCTTTTCGATACCGGGATGATTGACCAGCGCGATCCACATGGTCGGCACGCCGGGAAACGAAGTGGCGCGGTTGACCTCGAAGTCGCGCAGGATCTGCTCGGCGTCGAAGCGCGGGCGCAACAGCAGTTCATTGCCGCTCGCCAGATGCCGCAGCATGACGCTGGACAAGCCATAAATGTGGAACAGCGGCAGCACCATGATGACGCGGTCGGGCGGCAGGCCGGCGGGCATCTGGCCGCGGATCCACAGCCGATAGCTCGCGACCGCGGCGGTGAGATTGGCGTGGGTGAGCACCGCCGCCTTGGGCAGGCCGGTAGTCGCGCCGGTATATTGCAGCAGCGCGACGTCGTCTTTCGATACATCCGGCCAGCGCGCCGGGATTTTCACTTCCGCCAGTAGCCGGCCGAAGGAAACGAGCGCGGCGCTTTCGGCGAAAGGCGGCGTCTGCGCGTCGCCCCAATCGGCATCGTCGCCGACAATCAGGCGGTCGATATGGCCGGCGGCGAGCAGTTTCTGCGCCATCGGCAACAGGCTGAACAGATTGGTGGTCACCAGCGTCCGCGCGCCGCTGTCTTTCAGCTTGTAGACCAACTCGCGCTCGGCATCGAGCGGGCTCAGGTGGACGACGCGCGCGCCGGTGCGCAAGGCGCCGAAAAAAGCGATCGGATGAAAGGGCGTGTTGGGAAGATAAAGCGCAACGGCCTGGTCGCGGCCGATGCCGAGGCTGAGAAAACCGGCCGCCGCGCGCGCGGCCAATTCGCCAAGCTCGCGATAGGAAATGCGGCGGCCGCGATATTCGAAGGCCGGCCGCGCGCCGTAAGATTCGACCGCGCGGTCGAGCAGAACTTGCAAGGTGGTCGTTTCGATCGGTGCGTCCCAGCGCACATTGGCCGGGTAGGATTTCTCCCAAGGCTGCCGCGCCGCGTTCATCAGGCGGCCTTATTGTGCGCCGCGCCGAAGGTCGCGTTTTCGGCAACAAGCTGGGTCAACAGTGCGGCCGGTTCGTGGCGCTTGTCGCCGGTTTTCTTCGCAAGTTCCGCGAGCCGGTCGCGGATATAGGCAAGGCCGATCGTGTCGGCGTAGAACATCGGCCCGCCGCGCCAGTTCGGAAAGCCGTAGCCGTAAACCCAGATCACGTCGATGTCGCCGGAACGCTGGGCGATGCCTTCCTCGAGAATGCGCGCGCCCTCGTTGATCATCGGGAAAATCAGCCGCTCCACGATTTCCTTGCGCTCGATCGGACGGCGCGCAATGCCGAGCCGCTTCGAGGCCGCCACGATCAATTGCTCGACCTCGGGGTCGGGGCGGCCGGCGCGCGAGCCGGGCTCATACAGATAGAAACCCTTCGAGGTTTTTTGTCCGAAACGGCCTTGCTCGCACAGCGTATCGGCGATTTCGGCGCGGATGCCTTGCGCTTTGCGCATGCGCCAGCCGACATCGAGTCCGGCCAGATCGCCCATGGCGAAGGGGCCCATCGGGAAGCCGAATTCGGTCAGCGCGCCGTCCACCTCATGCGGCAGCGCGCCTTCGAGCAGCAGCTTTTCCGCTTCGATCGAGCGCGCACGCAGCATGCGGTTGCCGACGAAGCCGTGGCAGACGCCCACCACGACCGGGACCTTGCCGATGCGCCGGGCGACCGCGATTGCGGTTGCCAGCACGTCGGGCGCGGTCTTTTCCCCGCGCACGATCTCCAACAGCCGCATGACATTGGCCGGGCTGAAAAAATGCATGCCGAGCACCGATTGCGGGCGCCCGGTGGTGGCGGCGATCTCATTGACGTCGAGATAGGAAGTGTTGGTGGCCAGGATGGTATCGGCGCGCGCCAGCTTGTCGAGCTTGCCGAACACGTCCTTCTTGACCGCCATTTCCTCGAATACCGCCTCGATGACGAGGTCGGCGTCCTTGGCCGCGGCGATGTCGGTCGTGCCCTTGAGCAATCCCATGCGTTTCGTCACATCGTCTTCGCGCAAGGCGCCGCGCGCCGCCGACGTCTTGTAGTTCTTCTCGATCACGCCGAGGCCGCGCTGCAGCGCGTCAGCGGCGGTTTCGACGATGGTGACGGGAATGCCGGCATTGGCGAAACTCATCGAAATTCCGCCACCCATGGTGCCGGCGCCGATCACCGCCACGCGCTTGATCTCGCGCGGCTGGGTGTCCTTGCTCAGGCCCGGCACCTTGGCGGCCTCGCGTTCGGCAAAGAAAATGTGGCGCTGGGCCTTGGATTGGTCGCCGGCGCGCAGCTCCATGAATTTCTTGCGTTCGCGATCGAACGCCTCGTCGATCGGCACATCGAGCGTCCAGCGCAAAGCTTCCAGCGCGGCGCTCGGCGCATGCAGGCCGCGCGCACGCTTGACGTGAGCGGCGGCGATTTCGTTGAATTTGTCCGGCCGGGCCCGCAAGTCCTTGAGCTTGTCGTCCAGATCGCGCACGCGCCGGAGCGGGCGTTTTTCCGCGATCACTTTTCGGACGAACGTCACGCCCGCCGCCGCCGGATCGCCGTCGAAAATCTCGTCGATGAGACCGAGCGCTAGCGCCTCCTTGGCGGGGATCGGGTCGCCCGAAAGGATCATGGCCATGGCCTTGTCCATGCCGACGAGGCGCGGCAGGCGTTGGGTTCCGCCCGCGCCGGGGAAGAGGCCGAGCTTGATCTCAGGCAAGCCGAGGCGCGTCGTGGGCGCCGCAATGCGGAAATGGCAGGCCAGGGTGATTTCGAGCCCGCCGCCAAGCGCGGTGCCGAACATCGCCGCGACCACTGGTTTCGCGATGTTTTCGATTTGCGCGTTCAGATCGATCAGGCTCGGGCTTTGCGGCGGCTTGTCGAACTCGGTGATGTCGGCGCCGGCAATGAATGTGCGGCCGGCGCAGGTCAGCACAATGGCCGCGACGGCCTTATCGGTGTTCGCACTTGCGAAGGCGTCCCGCAGGCCCAGCCTGACCTCGTGCTTCAATGCGTTGACGGGCGGATTGTCGACGACGATGACGGCAATGTCGCCGTCGCGGTGCATGCCAACTACTGTCATGCGGCGTTTCCTGTCGGCCGGTGTGTTCCGCTCTGCGAAACATCATTCTGCAATTCTTGACCTCGATGCTAGGAAGTGGTGCGATCCATGTCAAACCGGCTTGTTGAACGGACGCAGGCGGCGATGGCAACGGGCAGATGGCAAGCGGGCGTCGAACGACTCGAGGATGACGCCGCGCATCACGATCGAAAATTCGTCGTCGCACTTGCGCGCGGGCTTGAGGTGTTGCGCGCGTTCACGCCAAGCGAAGGCTTGCTCGGCAACCAGGAGATCGCGGCGCGCACCGGCTTGGCCAAAGCCACCGTCAGCCGGCTGACCTACACGCTCACCACGCTCGGCTATCTCACCCATCTCGGCCGGCTCGAGAAATATCAACTCGCTCCCGGCGCGCTGGCCATCGGCTATTCGACCTTGGCCAATATGCGCATCCGGCAAGTTGCCAAGCCGCATATGCAGGCGCTCGCGGATTATTCCGGCGCATCGGTCGCGCTCGGCACGCGCGATCGGCTCAACGCGATTTACATCGAGTTTTGCCGCGGCAAATCGGCCATCATGCTGCGCCTCGGCGTTGGTGCGCGCATTCCGCTGGCGACGACGGCGATGGGGCGCGCCTTGCTCGCCGCCTCGCCGGGCAAGGACCAACAACGGTTGCTGCGGCAGATCGCGCGGCGCGAGGGCGGCAAATGGCCGAAAATGCGCCCTGGCCTGGAGCGGGCGCTGAAGGATGTGGACGGCCGCGGCTTCAGTATATCGGTCGGCGAGTGGCAGTCCGACATCAATGCGGTCGGGGTTCCGCTCGTGCCGGCCGACGGCTCCGGCGTATTTGCGTTCAATTGCGGCGCGCCGGCGTTTCATTTCAGCCGCTCCCGTCTCGAAAACGACATCGGTCCGCGCCTGGTCAACACCATGCGAAACATCGAAGCCGAGCTGAATGGGCAGTGAGATGCATTCGTCCGCCGCAATTGCCGTCAAGACGAAGCATCCCGCGCCGCTGGCCGCGTCCGCGCCGCTGCTCGTCGCGCGCGATGTCGGCATCAGTTTCGGCGGGATTGTCGCGCTCGACAATGTGTCGATCGAGCTCAAGCAAGGCCAAATTCTCGGCCTGATCGGCCCGAACGGCGCCGGCAAGACCACGCTGTTCAATTGTCTGACGCGGCTGTACACGCCGAACCACGGCGTCATCGAGTTCGCCGGGCAAAATATTCTCGACCAGACCGCCGACCGCATGACCGGCCTCGGCATTGCGCGCACCTTCCAGAATCTCGCGCTGTTCCGGTCGATGTCTGTGCTCGACAACGTGCGGGTCGGCGGCCATTCGCAGAGCCGCGGCGATTTCTTAAGCGACGCGCTCCATCTTCCCTGGGTCCGCCGCCAGGAACGCTCGCTTGAGCAGTCGGCGCGGGAATTGATCCACTATCTTAGCCTCGACGAAGTGGCGCAGCGCCGCGTCGCCGATCTGCCGTTCGGCACGCAGAAGCGGGTCGAGCTGGCGCGGGCGCTCGCGGCCCACCCGAAATTGCTGCTGCTCGACGAGCCGGCGGCCGGGCTCAATCATCACGAGGTGAGCCATCTCGGCGAGCTGATCCGCCGCATCCGCGATGAACGAGACGTTACCGTGCTGCTGGTCGAGCATCACATGAACCTCGTGATGTCGATTTCCGACCGGGTGGTCGCGCTCGATTTTGGGCGCAAGATCGCCGAAGGCACGCCTGACGAAGTGCGCAACGACAAGGAAGTCATTAGAGCCTACCTGGGGACGACACCGCGATGAGCCGGATCCTGCTTTCCGCCCGGCAGCTTTGCGCCTTTTACGGCGCGACGCGCGTCTTGCACGGCCTCGACTTCGACATTGTCGAGGGTGGCGTGACGGCATTTCTCGGCGCCAACGGCGCCGGCAAGACGTCGACGCTGCGCGCGCTGTCCGGAATGATCGAGACGACCGGCGAGATCAGCTTCGGCGGCCAGGCGGTCGCGGGGCGGTCGACGGAAGATTTGGCGCGGCTGGGGATCGCGCATGTGCCGGAAGGCCGCGGCACATTCAGCCGGATGACGATCGAGGAAAATCTCCAGCTCGGCGCCATGGCGCGCAACGGCCGTGCCGGCATCGCCGCCGATATCGACCGCGTTTACAGCTATTTTCCGCGCTTGCGCGAGCGCGCGCGCCAGCAGGCGGGCACCATGTCGGGCGGGGAACAGCAGATGCTGGCCATCGGCCGCGCGCTCATGATGCGCCCGAAGCTGATGCTGCTGGACGAGCCGTCCTTCGGGCTGGCGCCGCTCCTGGTCGACGAGGTCTACGCGATCCTGCGCAAGCTCAAAGAGGACGAGGGCGTAAGCATGCTGCTGGTCGAGCAGAATGCTGCCGCTGCGCTTGCGCTCGCCGATCAGGCCTATCTGATCGAAACCGGCGAAATCGTGATGAGTGGGCGCGCTCAAGACATCGGCCGCGACGAGAATATCCGTCGCGCTTATCTCGGGTACTAGAACATGGAGCTCGTTCTCAGCCAGGTGATCGCGGGGCTCTCGACCGGGGGCATCTATGCCTGCATGGCGCTGGCCATCGTGATGATCTACCAGGCGATCGACCATCTCAATTTCGCGCAAGGCGAGATGGCGATGTTTTCGACCTTCATCGCGTGGCAATTGCTGCATTGGGGCATGCCCTATTGGTTGACGTTCGTTCTCACCATTGCGATTTCGTTCGCGGGCGGCGTCGCGATCGAACGCGTCGTATTCAAGCCGCTCAAGAACGCGCCGGTGCTGAGCCACATCGTCGTTTTCATCGCTTTGTTCGCCATTCTCAACAGCGGCGCCGGTTTCATCTGGGATTACCAGATCAAGAACTTCCCGACTCCGTTCGGCACCACGCCGCTGTTCGGCAGCACGCTCATTTCATCGCATGACGCCGGCATGATGTCGGTGACGGTCATCTTGCTGCTGCTGTTGTTCGTATTCTTCCGCTATACGCGGGTCGGCCTCGCCATGCGCGCGACCGCGGCAAATCCCGAGTCCGCGCGGCTGGTGGGCGTCAGAGTAGGCTGGATGATCGCGCTCGGTTGGGGCATGGCGGCGGCGATCGGCGCGGTAGCCGGCATGATGATCGCGCCGGTGGTATTCCTCGAGCCGAACATGATGCTGTCGATCCTGCTCTACGGCTTTGCCGGCGCGGTGGTCGGCGGATTGACCTCGCCGTTCGGCGCGGTCGTCGGCGGGTTCTCGGTCGGCGTCATCGAAAATCTCGCCGGCACCTTTATTCCCTATGTCGGACGCGAGTTGAAGCTGACCATCGCGCTCGCGCTCATCGTTACGGTTCTGACCGTACGGCCAAGCGGCTTGTTCGGCCGCGTCATCGTGACGAGGGTGTAGCCGTGTCGAAGCGCGAAATTCTGCAAAAATGGAACGAGGCGCGCACACCGGCCGCGCGGCCGCAAATGCTGGCGGTGATCGTCGCGCTCGCCATTGCGGTCTTGCTGCCGCTGGCGGCCACGAACTTCATGCTGTTTCAGCTGACCTTGGCGTTGGTCTATGCCATCGCGATTCTCGGTCTCAGCCTGCTGACCGGCTTCAACGGCCAATTCTCGCTCGGCCATTCGGCCTTCTTCGCGCTCGGGGCCTACACCGCGGCGATCATGATGGATGGCGGACTGAACTATATTTGGACGCTGCCGGCTGCCGGCCTCGTCAGCCTGGTTTTCGGCTTCCTGTTCGGCTTGCCGGCATTGCGGCTGCAAGGAGTCTATCTCG
>Ga0316624_10000326_pt1 | contig 15483 bp, 14 predicted proteins | sample OWC_Aug_N3_C1_D5_FD_207657 | JGI IMG/M metagenome (GOLD analysis project Ga0316624, IMG submission 207657) | Wetland soil microbial communities from Old Woman Creek delta, Ohio, United States - OWC_Aug_N3_C1_D5_A | ecosystem: Environmental > Terrestrial > Soil > Wetlands | place: USA: Ohio... | reverse complement strand
CGTGCTCAATCAGCTGACGGTGTGGTTCTCCGGCGAGTACGGATCGCTCCTCGATACCAATACCGTGCGTGTGGTCCAACACGACCCCCTCGTGATCGAGTTCACTCCCCGGGACACGAACATCGCCAAGAAAGTCATCAAGAGCATAACGATCACCTTCCGGCAAGACGAAACCTATTTGCAGCAGATACGGATCCAGGAACTGAGCGGCGATGTCACGACGATTCATTTCACGAACACGATTTTGAATGCCCCTCTCGACAGAAGCAGCTTTGAGGTAAAAGGGCATGTTTGATAAGTATTTTTTCCTGCTGCACCGGTTCGTGTTCCAGCATAAGAAATGGGTCCTCGGGTTCGTCCTCCTCGTGACGGTTGCTGCCGGGATCGGGCTCTCCTTTGTCCGGTACGAAGGCAATATCGACATCATGATGCCGCCGGACAAGGAAGTCATCCGGAGCTTGAACTTTCTCCGGGATGCAAGCCTTTCGGACAAGATACTCATTTCCCTGGAGTTGACCGATCCCGGAAAAAACAAGAAGGACCTTTTCCTCGCCGTTGACCAGCTTGCGTCGACCCTGACGCCTCCGCTCTTCACCAAAGTCATTTCCGGCTTCTCGGTCGCCGATGTCATGGAGGAGTTCTCCACCCTGCGCTATGCGCCCCAGATCCTGAGCGAACAGGACCTTGTCGCCATCGAGGGCCAGATCAACAAAGTGACTGTGGCGCAGAAGATGCGGGCGATCTATCGCCAGTCGCTCAGGCCCGAGAGCATTTTCATGACATCGTTGTCGCGTACGGACCCCCTCGGGATCAAATTGCTTCTCCTCGACAAGTTGCGGGCGCTCCCCGCGTCCATGGGGTATGACGTTGCCATCGAGGACGGGCACTTCATCAGCCGCGACGGCCGCCATGCCATGATGATCATCCAGACCTCGGTCCCGATGATGGACGGCCAGCGGAGCAAGGAACTCATCGCCCTCCTGCAGGAGCAGCTCAAACATCTGCCCGCATTCGTTTCTGCGGACATTATCTGCGGCCACCTCCACACGGTAAGCAATGAGCAGGTGATCAAACGCGATATCATGGTCGCTTCGAGCATCGCGTCCATTGCCTTTCTTATCCTTTTCACGATCATCTTCCGCGACTTTCGGGCGCTCTTCGTCTTTATCATTCCCCTGATCGCGGTTGTTTGGGCGATCATCATGACCACGGCGGTAGAGGGGAGGCTGTCCTATCTGGTCATCGGATTCGGGACCGCGATCGCGGGCATCTCGATCGATTACGGCCTCCTCGTGTACATCGCGATGAAACGCGGCGCCGACGCCGCCCAGACAGCGAAGCTCGCACGGCTGGTCATCATCGATGCGGTCACGACCATGTTCAGTTTTTTAGTACTGTATTTCTCCCTGATCCAGGGGTATCACCAACTGGCGTTGTTCTCGATGCTGTGCGTTTTCATCTGCCTCGTTTTTTCTCTCTTTGTATTGCCCCTTACGCTGTCCTGGAAAAACTATACCCTGGTCTCGGACCCGACGATCGGCGACCGGATGCGGAAGGTGCGATGGCCGGCCCGCCTCAGCGTCGGTATCTGGGCGGTCCTTACAGCCGCAGCGCTGGTCCTGTCGTTCTCGGTCCAATTCGACAACGATGTCAAGAGACTGGACGGGAGCGCTCCCGAGGTGCTCCAGGCCGAGCAGCGTTTTCACGAAGTCTGGGGCGGAAAGACCAATCAGGCGATTCTCGTCGTGACCGGGAAGAATTACGAGGACGCCATGGAGAAGAACGACCTCATTTTTCGCGAAGCGGTAAGGGCCGTCGGGCCGCAGAACATTTCGAGCATTGCGCTGTTCTGGTCCTCGGAAAAGATGCGCAAGGAAAACAGCGAGCGCTGGGACCGTTTCTGGAAGCAGGGGCAGGAGGCAAAATTGAAAAAACAGATCCGCGCGACGTCTTCCTCATACGGCTTTTCGGACCGCGCCTTTCAACCGTTCTTTGACGGCCTGTATTCCCATCCGATCGACGCGGCGAGCACAAACGGGCTCGTTGCAAGGCTGCAGGAGCGGTTTATCGTGAACAAGGACGGCGAATACCGGATCATGTCTTTTTTCCCCGACGATCAAAAGTACGTTGATTCCCTTACAACGATCGCCGGGAAGCACCCCGGCACGTTCATCGTATCCGGTCGGGTCTTGTCTGCTTCCATCTCCGCGTTTACTTCAAAAGAAATGAAGGTCTTGGCCCCTCTTGCGATTCTGTTCAACGTGGTGCTTGCGTGGATGTTCTTCAGAAATTGGAAGGAAACCTTTATCGCCCTCGTGCCGGTAATCACCGGGGTCATCTGGCTCGGCGGCATCATGTCGCTCTTCAAGATGCCTCTCAACGTGGTCAACATCGTGGCTGCGATCGTCACGACCGGCGTCATCGTGGACTACGGTCTCGGCATCACGTATGAATACCGGTACAACCTGCGCATCGGTACCGTCATTGCCGTGACCCTGTCCGCGGGGTCCAACGTGATCGGTTCAGGCGCGCTGCTGTTCGCCAAACACCCCGCGCTCTATTCCACCGGCGTCGCCATGGTCATCTGCATGGTCTCCGGATACTTGTCCTCCGTGATCGTGATCCCGTCCCTGTGCAGTATCCTGGGAACGGCGAGGCAGGAGAAGCAGCAATGAAACGTTTTTTCCTGGCAGCTTTTCTGCTGATGTTCGCGGCCGGCTGTGCACGCGTGCCGTTTGAAGAGACGGCGCTGGTCCCTCTTGGGTCCGGGGACCCGCAGAGTATTGCGGAGCATTTCCAGGCAAACACGCCGGATAATTTTCAGTTGCTCAGTACTGTTGTTTTTGAGTATAGTGGGAGGCAATTCTCCGCCATCAGCACGCTCCAGATAAACAGGGCGGCCCGCGTTTTCACGGTCGCGGGCATGAACCCTATGGGCGTGAAGCTGTTCGCGCTCTCCGGCGATCAGGACAGCGTGACCTCGCAGTATTCGATCGCGGCATTCTCCAGGTACGGCGACATCGCTTCGGCCGTGGGAACCGATATCAGGCGTATCTATTTTGATCTGGTCCCTGCTCCTGAAGCGAAGATCTGGAAGAAAAAATATAAACTGATTTTTCGACAAGCATCCGGTCCCGGTTTTCTGGAGTATGTGTTCGCCGGAAGGGACGGCGACCTTATTGAAAAGAACTATTATGAGAACAACGGGCTCGTGTGGCGTGTTTCGTACTACGAGTACCGTGACCAGGATGGGAAACGATGGCCGCAGGGTGTTGTCTTCACTCACTACGATTACCGGTACCGGTTGACGGTAAGACATAAGGAGCTCCGTTTTGAGCACAATTAAGGCAGAGATCGAAAAGTACATGACCGGCCGATCGAAGGAAGCCAAGACAACGATGTCCCACTTCGCATTCCCTTCCGAATTCATAGGTTTTCAAGGCCACTTCCCCGAGAAGAAGATACTGCCGGGTGTGTGCCAGATCCAATGCGCTCTCTCCACGTTCGAAAAGGGGGCCGGGAAGGCCGTGGTCTTGAAAAAGGTCGTGCACGCAAAGTATTTTTCCCCCGTGTTCCCGAATGACGAAGTGACCTGTGTCGTAACCGATCTCGGGGATAGCGGCAACGAGTTCACCGTAAAAGCGGTCATCACGAAAAACACCGCAAAAATCGCAGAACTGAAGCTGCGGCTCTCTTTTGCGGACCAGGACGGCAACCCCTAGGATGAGGACGAGAAAAAAAACAACCTATTTCGACCGGGTCCCCGGCGCACCCGATCCCGTCGTGGTTGAGATGAAAAGACGGGTACGCTTCAATGAGGCCGATCCCATGGCGATCGTATGGCACGGCAGGTATCCGCTCTTCTTTGAAGAGGCTTCCGAAGAGCTCGGCAGGCTGTGCGGCATGTCCTACAAGGATTTTTTTGAGGCGGGGGTCCGGGCGCCCATTGTGGAGCTGCATATCGATTATTTTCAGCCCCTGTTCCTTGATGAGGAGTTTACCATCAGGGCATCGCTGATTTGGCACGAAGGCTCGCGCATGAACACGGAATTCCAGCTGATCAAGCAGAATGGGAGTCTCGCCACGAGCGGGTACATGGTGCAGCTCTTCAGCGATCACCGGACCGGCGAAGCCTATATGGTATCGCCGGAGCTGCTCGAACGATGCCGCCAGAGATGGAAGGCGGGGGAGTTTTATCGCAAACCATGAAACCGGTCGTGGTGATGGCAGAGATGGTGACCCCCTACGGCACGGGAACTGACGCATGCTGGAACGGCCTGCTTGCGGGAAAGAGCGTCATTTCCCGCGTCGAGCGCTTCAAGACCGCCGCGTTCCAGTCGGACTATGCGGGGATCATCGGAGGCCTGCGGTATCACGGGCAGACATCCCTGGTCATGCAGATGCTGCAATCGCTCTTCGAAGGTGTGGTTGTCCCCGAAGACGCTAAGCTGCTGCTGGCAACGACCAAAGGGGAGATCGACCTGCTTGAACAGAGCATGCTTCGGAACAGGGGAGACGTTTCGGACGCGGTCATCAGCCGCCTCTTCAACAAGGTTGCCGATTTAACGGGCGCGAGGGGCGGCGGACTGGTGGTATCGGCAGCGTGCACGTCATCAGCCGCGGCGGCGGCACAGGCAGCGGCAATGATCCGGAACGGACACGCGGACTGTGTGCTCGTGGTCGCCTGTGACGCTGTCACTGAGTTCATTTTTTCCGGGTTTTCCACGCTCAGCGCCCTGGACAAACGGCCGGCACGGCCTTTTGACAGAAACAGGGCAGGCCTGAATGTGGGTGAGGCCGCGGCCTACGTTCTTCTGATGAGCGAGGAACGGGCAGTACGCGAAAACCGTGCTGTTCTCGGGACGCTGGCAGGCTGGGGCCTGAGCGACGATGCGAACCACATGACCGGCCCGTCTCGCGAAAGTGAAGGCCTGATTCTGGCCATTCAGAAGTCGCTGGTCTCTGCGAACATCGGGCCCGACGATATCGGCCTGATCGGTGCTCATGGCACCGGGACCGTGTATAATGACCAGATGGAGATGCGGGCCTTTCACGCGGTCTTTCAGAACAAGGAGCGGCCGGTATATTCCATCAAGGGAGGCATCGGCCATACCATGGGCGCTGCGGGACTCGTGGAGATGATCATCGCTCTTCGTGCGCTCCGTGAGCAGATCGTTCCTCCCAGCGTGAATCTGGGGGAGCCTGACGACGATGCGCGCGGCTGGGCCTCCGGCCAGCCGCACGCGGTACGCGAACGCACGCTGGGGCTGGTGACGAATGCCGGGTTCAGCGGCGTGAACACAGCGCTGGTAGTGGCATGAGCAGGGTGGCATGACGATTTCGGTCCGCGGCATAGGATGGCTCACCAAAGAAGGTTATGGCTGTGTCAGGAACGGGCTCCTGCACCGGTACGAGGTCCGCGAAGGTGTCCACACCCTGCCGGGGAAGGATATCTTTTCTCATCCATTTAAGAACTTTGGACGGCTCGATACGATCTCGAAGATGACTGCCTATGCGGTGAGCCTGGCGCTCCGGGACGCAGGAGTTGAATATTCCCCCCAGCTGAAGCAGGACATCGGGATCGTCGGCACCAATGCCGAGGGATCCCTCCGGTCCGATATCGAATATTTCAGGGATTATATCTCGGCTGGACGCACCCTGTCACGGGGGAACCTGTTCATTTATACGCTGCCGTCGAGCCCTCTAGGGGAGGCAGCAATTCATTTTGGCCTCCAGGGGCCCCTCTTGTATGCTGTCGACGAGAGCAACGCTCTGGCCGGCGTGCTCGACATGGCAAGCGAGATGATCCTTGCCAACGAAGCGCCGCTGATGCTCGCCGGAAAAGCCGAAGCCGAAGAGGCCCTTTTCTTCGTCATTGAACAGGATCGCGGCATGAACAGAGCGGTCCTCTGTGATCTGGCAGAGGCGCGATCTGCGGTAGCAACGATCCCTGATACAGCAGGGCTGGTACGGAAATTTTTACAGCTCCATGATGGAAAGGCATAATGTGAAAATCAAGCTTATTTATCCAAAATGGCCGAAACTGGAACGGCAGACCGAGTTCCATCTGCCGCCGCATGGTCCGATCTGTTTTGCCGCTACGGTGCCCGGTGACCATGAACTTACCTTTATCGATGAGCATGTCGAGGACATAGATTTCGACGAAAAAGCGGATCTGGTGGCCATCTCCTGCATGCTTAGCTGTCAGATTCCGCGGGGGTGGGAGATCGCCGACCAGTTCCGGGCGCGCGGGATCCCTGTCATCTTCGGCGGCATCGGCACGATGCTCCATACGGAGGAAACCATGCTGCATGCGGATGCGGTGTTCCTTGGAGAGGCCGAAGGCCGTTTCAGCGCCGTCATCGATGATCTGCGGAACAAGAGCCTGCAAAAGGTATACGACTACCAGTGGAACTTTCCTGACATGAGCGTGGTGGGGCCTGCCCGGCGGAACATACTCAATCGAGAGCGTTACAACTATCGCGGGGTGCAGATGGTCGACCTTATTCATGCGTCGCGCGGTTGCCGTTTCAATTGTTTCCCCTGCTGTACGCCGTACCTCGGAGGGCGCGAGTTCCGGCCCCGTCCTATCGACGATGTCGTCAGGGAGATCGAGTCCATTGATAATAACCGACTGTTCTTTGTGGACAACTCCATGGCCCAGAACGACCAGTGGGAAAAGGACCTGTTCAAGGCGCTGATCCCGCTCAAGAAAAAATGGGTATGTCATCCCATCAAGGACGATGACGAGATACTGGACCTGGCTGCCGAAGCCGGATGCTGGTACGTGTACCAGGCCATCTTTGACACGTCGGACCATATCAGGAACAGGGTGAAGCGCTTACAGGACCGCGGCATCGGTGTCGAAGGGACGATCATCCTCGGCACGGACGAGCAGGACGAGGATTATATCAAGCGGCTTGTCGATTTTCTGCTCGAGATCAAGCTGGACCTGGCTGAATTCACGATCCTGACGCCGTTCCCGCATTCTCCGGTCCGTGATTCGCTTGAAAAAGAGGGAAGGATCCTGACCAATGACTGGCGCCGGTACACGGGCGGCGACGCAGTGTTTCAGCCGGCACGGATGACGCCTGCAAAACTGCAGGAACTTTACTATTATGCCTGGGACACGTTCTACAGCGACACCAGCCAGAACCTCAAGATGGCCAAGCTTTTCCTGAAGGTCATGGAAAAGGAAAAGGCCGATGGCACCTACCGGGGGGCAACTCTCAGGCGCAGGAAGTGGCAGAAAGAAAAAAAGCCGGGGATATAACTATGAAGGTTCTCCTTATCTCAGCCAACGTGACCCTGTCACCATACCCGCTTTACCCCCTTGGCGTGAGCATCATCGCTGCTGCGCTCACCAGGGCAGGGCACGAGGTGCGGCAGGCTGACTTCCTGATGCAGAACACCTCGCTTGAGGCGATCGGCCGGGAAGTGCGGGAGTTCGGCCCCGGCCTGGTCGGCATTTCGGTGCGTAATATCGACAATGTAAACTTCATGAACGAACAGTATTACATCCAGAACGTCAAGAACCTCGTGACCACGGTCCGAGGGATCACGGATGCCAAGGTGCTGCTCGGAGGAGCGGGCTTCTCCCTGATCCCGGACCTGATTCTGAAGGAGACCGGCGCGGACTATGGCATCGTAGGCGAAGGTGAGGCGCTTGCGGTCGAGTTCGCAAACAATGCTGCAAAGGACATCTATCCGAAAGAGCCGCTCATCGCCTCAACCACACGGCTTACCGGAGACCAGATCGGTTCGGCCCTGTATGACGAACGGCTTCTCGAGTTCTATCTCCACAGCGGCAACATCGCTTCCATCCAGACAAAGCGGGGGTGCACCCATACCTGCGTGTACTGCACCTACCCCGTTTTGGAGGGCTCCCGGATCCGCAAGCGGGAGGCGCGGACGGTGATCGACGACATCGTGCTTCTGCGCGACACGTACAAGACCAAGTATATCTTTTTCGTTGATTCCGTGTTCAATGATGATGAGGGTGTGTATCTCGAGATCGTCGACGAGATGCTGCACAGAAACGTCTCGATCCCCTGGACGGGATTTTTCAAGCCCGGAGGGCTCACGGACGCGATCGTTGAGCGCATGAAGAAGACCGGGTTCGTAGCGGCTGAGGTCGGTGCCGACGCTGCCTGCGACAGGACCCTCAAGAAAATGGGCAAGAGCTTCACCTTCGGAGACATCGTTGCCTGCAACGATCTGTTCGTGAAGCACGGCATCGCCACGTCGCACTTCTTCATGTTCGGAGGTCCGGGTGAGACGCCGGACACGGTGGAGGAAGGGATCAGGAACATTCTGTCCCTCCAAAAATGCGTGGTGTTCATCTTCATGGGGATCCGGCTCCTCCCGGACACGGCGCTGGCGCGGCTGGCGATCAAGGAGGGCCTGATCTCGGCCGACGACGGCTTGCTCACGCCCGTTTATTACCACTCGCCGCTGGTTGACAAGAAATGGCTGGAAGAGAGGTTGACCGCGGCGTTCGCCGATGTGCGGCACTGCGTATTCCCGCCCGATGCCATGGACAGCAGCCTCCAGGTCCTTCATAAGCTCGGATACACCGGTCCCATGTGGGACCTGCTGCTGCCGGGTAAAAAAACCAGAGAAAGGGTGCGGCATGGCGCAAAATAGCATTATACCGCGAGACCGCATCTGGTGCGTCGTGCCGGTCTATAATAACCGGGACACGGTCCGGGACGTGGTAGAGGGATGTCGCGCCGTTCTCCGCAACGTCATGGTGGTTGATGACGGCAGCAGGGACACGGATGTGACCGCGATGTTCGCCGGAACGGATGTCGTCGTTTTGAAACATCAGGACAACCGGGGCAAGGGCCAGGCGATCCTTTCTGCTTCGCAGTATGTCGAGAAGCACGGCGGCCTGTACCTGATCACGGTCGATGCCGACGGACAGCATGTTCCCCGGGACATCGAAAAATTTATTCCTCTCATGAGGGAGGATGAACCGGCCATCATCATTGGCAGCAGAGACTTCAATGTCGAGCATGTTCCGTTCTCGAGCCGCTTCGGACGTTCCTTTGCCAATTTCTGGCTCAAGGTCGAGACCGGACGAACGATCGATGATTGCCAGAGCGGGTTCCGGGCCTATCCCGTGCACTATCTCAACCAGCTGCGCTTCAAGGGTTCGCGGTATGATTTTGAGGCAGAGGTCCTGGCCAAAGCCGCATGGGCAGGGCTCGGGCTCAGGACGGTCCCGATCGAGGTCAGGTATCCGAGGCCTGAAGAGCGTGTATCGCATTTTAAGCCTGTTCTGGACAATATACGGCTTACGCGCATCCACTCCATGCTGGTGGGAAGAAGGCTGCTGCCTCTCCCGCACAGGAAGCTGGTGAAGGGTCAGAACGGTTTTGATCGTTCCCTTCTGCGCCATCCGGGAAAGGTCCTCAAGATGCTGTTGCAGGAGAATGCCACACCGCAGGGTCTGGCCTTGTCGGCGGCGATCGGTCTGTTTCTCGCCGTGTTGCCGATCCTGTTCGCGCATTCACTGGTGATCCTCTATGTCTCACTGCGTCTGAACCTGAACAAGGTCGTGTCCCTCAACGTCCAGCACCTGGCAATGCCGCCGTTCATTCCAGCGCTGTGCATCGAGGTCGGCTACTATTTACGACACGGAACGTGGCTGACCAATCTCTCATTTAAAACGGTATTCGAACAGTTTTCGTCGCGGCTCTACGAGTGGTTCCTGGGCTCCCTGGTCATCGCCCCGGTCGCCGCCATTCTGATCGGAGCGCTCATGTACATTTCAGCGACGGTGATAAAAAAAGCAAGGTATGGCAATGGCGTCAAAGAAGGGTGTTGAACGCAAACGAGGCAATCGGGCAGGCTTCTGGTTCTTCCGCATGGCGGCGACGATATTCGGGCTGCGGGGCGCCTACGGGCTGCTTTATTTTGTCTGCCTGTACTATCTGATCTTTGATCATGCCATAGTTGCCGCGTGCATGGCATACGTTCGGAGACGATTCCCGGACCATGGAGCCCTCCGGCGGATGATTGATGTGTACTTGGTGTTCGTGAACCAGGGGAAAAGCCTCATCGACCGTTACTACGTTGCCGCCGGCGGCAGCGATATCGACATTAAGCTTGTCGGCTATGAAAAGATAAAAGATCACCTTGCTGAGGGGCGCACCGGGATTATCTTCCTGACCGCTCATGTGGGCAACTGGCAGGTTGCGATAACGGCCCTCAGAAGACTCAACCGTACCGTGTACCTCATGATGCGCCCCGAGGACAATGCCGCCGTAAAAGAGGCGCTGAACATCGATGGGGAGCAGGAGACGATCAGGATCCTGCATACTGACGGCACCCTGGGAGGGGTTATTGAAGCGCTCAAGGCGATCAGCCAGGGAAGCATTGTGTCGATCATGGGAGACCGCACCTATGGGTACGATTCAAAGGAAGCATCCCTGCTGGGCGGCACCGTCCGGTTCCCGTACGGGGCATTCAGCCTCGCGGCCGCGGCGCAGTGTCCCGTCGCCGTGCTGCTGTCAGCCAAGGTGGGTGTGAAAGAATACGCGACCGATATCTCGCATATTATCGACCCCCCTGCAGGAAAGCGGGGCAGCAAGGAACCGGAGATACAGGCGTGCGTTCAGGCGTTTGCCGGCATCCTGGAAGCGTACGCTGACCGATACCCCTACCAATGGTTCGTCTTTCGCGACATGTGGCAGGGAAATACGTGATACGATCAATCCCTTACAGACAAGGAGAATAGGATGGAGAAGAACAGGGAGCAGGAACTGGCGCAGATCAGAAAAGAATTGAAGGAAATGATCGTACGGGAATTGTCACTGGAGGATATCAAGCCCGTTGATATTAAGGATGATGAGGTCCTGTTCGGCGAAGGACTCGGCCTGGATTCTCTCGATGCCGTGGAGATCGTTGTGCTCCTTCAGCGCAACTACGGCCTTGAGGTGAAGAACATGGACCAGGGGAAAGAGATATTCCATTCAATCGATACCATCGCCAATTTTGTCTACGACAATAAAAAATAAGACGCGGGAACGGGGCGCGCTGATCCGCGGTGCAAGAGCATGTGCACGTTGCTTCGTTTGGCGCTCGATGCGACGGGTGCAGGCATCAGAAAGCGCTGAGATGGTCTTCACCGAACACTGCTGACGGGTGTTACGGGAGAGAAGGTCCGTATGGAAAAAACAGATGAAGTGCTGACGATCATCAGGGACAAGCTCTTCTACGGCTCGGCAGACTACACCAAGAGCCAGCCGGACCTTTTTATTCCCCATAGGTTTAAGATCCTGGCGCCATCACAGGTGGGCGCCTTTCTTGAAAAAGTAAAAGAGGGGTTGACCACAGAAAAAGAAATATTAGTGTATGTCCACCTGCCGTTTTGTTTTTCCGAATGTTTGTTCTGTAATTCCTTCCCGCACAAGGTAGACAGGGAAGCTCAGCAGTATTATTTAAACAGTCTGCTGAAGGAGATCGAACTGCTCGCGCAGCATGACGTTCTTAAAGGCAAGAAGGCACGGTGCATTTACCTCGGCGGCGGAACTCCTACCTCATTCTCCAACGGTGACATAAAGCGCATCCTGGATAAGATCGCGTCCTGCATAGATTTGTCCGGCAGCATTAATATTACCTCTGAAGCCCATCCGCTCACGTTGTCGGACACCGCGAGAATACACGGATTGCGTGATATGGGAATAAACAGATTAAGCATTGGTTGTCAGACCTTTGACCAGGCAATCCTCCGCCTGTGCAATAGGAACAACACCGAGGAGCAGATCGCAAAGGTCGTGCACGATGTTCAGGGCGCCGGCATGTCTATCAATATCGATATGATGACAGGGCTGCCCGGCCAGACCATGGAAAGCGTAAACAAGGACCTTGCAATACTGGGAGGAATACGTCCCGATTCGGTCGAATATATCAGACATGAAATAGTGAACCCGCTCGTTGTCAAGCTGTATCATGATCACCAGGACCTTGTGGTCAACAATGACACGTTGTTCGAAATGGTGTGTATCACGCAGGAGTGGATGAGCGCGAACGGCTATGAGCAAAACGGACGGTTCACGGATGATAAACAGTGGGGATACCGCTATCATTGGTTAAAGGAAATGCCTATCATCGCATTCGGTTCCCGGGCACGGTCGTATACCAAGACCATTTGCTACGATAAGTATGAAGAGCTGGCTGCGTATTCCGGTATCATAAAAAAAGGCGGGCTGCCGATCGGGAGGTTCATCGCGCTGACGGAAAGGGAACAAATGTACCGGTCGCTCTTGCTCAACCTGCAGATCGGGAAAGGCCTCGACAGAGCGCAGTTCCAGGACAGGTTCGGGGCCAGCCCCTTTGATATGTTCTCAAAGCTCCTGGTCAAGCTCGATGAGTACGGGTGTCTTCAACAGGACGCGAATGCCGTTCGCTTGTCGAAATATGGCGCTTACTTTGTTGAGGACGTGTGCGACTATATTATTGATACGGTCTTAAAAGAGGAATCGCAGGGCCTCGTAAGGACCCCCCACTCGGAAGGGGGGACCTCTGCCCGGCTGCATTGAGGTGTCAGATCGCGGGACCACCGCTGGTCTTGGCGCAGACACTCCGCAGAGGATAGACATCTCTCATGGATAGACATCATTACGCACTGTCACCGGCAGCAGGTCTGTGGAGGATCGCGCGACGCCTGTTCATTCTTACCGTAGCGATGTTTTCCCTTTCGGCATGCAGCGGACCGTATTCGCGGGCAGGCCTGCCTGATGGCGCGTCGATCCCGCTGGTCACCTTCGTGTTCGACGACGGGTATGATACGGATTATCTGGTGGCCAGGGATATTTTTTCCGATCAGGGCGCGGTTGCCTGCTCGGCGATCATAACTGACTGGATCAACAGGCCGGGATATATGTCCGCTGAACAGATCCTCGGGCTCCGGGATGCAGGCTGGGAGATCATGGCCCATACGACGAATCATCCAAACTTGCGGTCACTCACTCCCGCGCAAGTCGAGGACGAACTGTCCCGGTCAAAAACGGCGCTCGAAGGGCTTGGGGTGACCGTCAAAAACATGGTGTATCCCTACAATAAGAGCAATGAGACCGTGCGGGAGATCGCCCGAAAATACTACCGTTCCGGCAGAGGCGGGAAAAATAAGTTCAACGCCGGTGTCATCGATCCCTACGATCTCCGGTCCTTCTCCAATAAGCAGGATCTTGTTGCCATGAAAGGTCACATTGACCGGGCGTATTCGGAAAAGAACTGGCTGATCATTTACCATCATGAGATCGACGCCAAGATCGCGATGATGAACAAAAAGGGGACCTTCCTGAAGGGAGAACGGATACTGTTCAGTCCTTCAGGAGCCTCGGGAAGAATCGTTCGAGACAGCTGGTTTCTCTCCGCCGGTTCGATGCACTTCGCCCCCCTCAGCGGGACGCCGCGGCCCGGTGATACGATCACCGGACAACGAAGCGGTGCGACGGCACAGCTCAGCCACGTGGTCTTCAACGAACGCGAGGCGATCAGCGAACTGGTCCGCTATGTTCGTACGCAGTATCCGGGCATGAAGATCGTGACGATCGATCAAGGGCTTGATATTCTTGGTTTGCCGTAGTTGAACAGGCGACAGCTTCACCTTGTGCTGAGTAAAAAATGAGAACATGTTCGCAAAATGAATAATACTTCAATGCTGATAACAGGTTTAGGCGTCATATCCGCAGCAGGCAATGACCTTGCCGAAACCCTTCAGTCGTTCGAGCAGGGGAGGCGGAACGCGGGGCCGGTGACCCTTTTCTCCACGGTCCTGAAATCGCCTGTTTTTGAAGTAAAGCGTCTCCCTGTTGAATATTATCTGGAGGGTTGGCGGACCCTCAGCCTTGCCCTTATTGCCGTTGATCAGGCGCTCAAGGATGCGCGTCTTGCAGATCTGTCGGGATTTAGGGTAGGGATATGCATGGGGACGACGGTAGCCAGCCAACTGAACGATCTGCAGTTCTATAAAACATACCGGGAGAACGGCGCGGCGCCGATGACCCCGGTGGACAGGTTCCTGAAAGGCAATCTGGCGGAATATATTGCGCGCAGGATCAACGCCCGGGGCCCGCAAATGAGCGTGGTGAACGCCTGCTCATCAGGAACCGATGCCGTGGGGATCGCGCTGTCGTGGCTCAAGAGCGGTCTGTGCGACATCGCGATCGCCGGCGGGTCCGATGAGTTGAATCACGTGCCCTACTGCGGCTTTAACTCCCTCGGCATTGTCAATCCGGGACTCTGCGCGCCCTTTGACCGCGACCGCAAGGGACTGAACCTCGGTGAAGGCGCCGGTGTGCTGGTCATCGAGACCCGGGACGCGGCGCGCAAACGGGGAGCCTCTTCAGATCTTTTTCTGGCCGGCTATGGCTCTTCCAGCGATGCCTATCATCTCACAGCCCCCAGTCCCGAAGGTGTGGGGCTACGGGCCGCATTGCATGCGGCCATGGCGGAGTCGGGCATCGAGCCCGGTTCAATCGGGTTTGTCAATGCCCACGGCACCGGAACTCGTGACAACGACCAGGTGGAAGGCCGGGTCCTGGCGGATATCTTCGGACCCGACCTCGCCATGCTGTCCACCAAGGGGTTCACCGGTCATACGCTGGGCGCTGCCGGCGGCATCGAGGCCGTATTCACGGCAGCGGGCCTCCGCGAAGGCTGGATACCGGCCAGCGCGGGTTTCGAGAACAGGGACGAGGCCATCCCCATTTCACCGGTACGGGAAAAGACCGCGATCACGAAGTGCTATGCACTATCCACTTCACTGGCCTTCGGGGGCACGAATGCCGCCATCGTGATCGGACGGGAGGCGGACGCATGAAGATCTCCGGAATCGGCGTGATCTGTTCGCAGGGCCTGGGCGTTGCCGCATTCGAACAGGCCCTGAAACGCGGGTGGCAAAACCCCGCGAAAACCGCGGCACATTGGCTGGGTGGTGAAAAAGCCCCGGCATATCTCGTCACCTTCGATGCGTTGCCTGATAAGACGCTGCTCAAAAAGATCCGGCGTTCCGATGCCCTCAGCAAGATGTCCGTGCTTGCGGCGTCCGATGCCCTGGTCAACAGCGGGATGGAGAACATCGCCGAAAAAAAGCTCGGCATCATCGTGGCCACGGCCTTCGGTCCCCACATGACCACCTTCAATTTCCTGGACGACATCCTGGACCACGGCGATGCCGCTGTTTCGCCGACCACGTTTTCCAATTCGGTGCATAATGCCGCGGCCTCCTATATCGCCATGTCGCTGGATATCAAAGGCCCGACGTTGACGATCACCCAGTTCAGGTTCTCGTTCCAGTCAGCGCTGCAGCTGGCGCAGGCCTGGCTTGACCAGGGACGGTGCGACTACGTTCTTGCGGGAGCGGTGGATCAATATAGCGATGTCCTGGGGTATATTTCGGATCATAAACTGACGACGGCGAAGGACGGCAAGATAAGGCCCTTTACGTTCAACCCCACCTGCCAGGTCCCG
>Ga0316624_10000325_pt1 | contig 15510 bp, 13 predicted proteins | sample OWC_Aug_N3_C1_D5_FD_207657 | JGI IMG/M metagenome (GOLD analysis project Ga0316624, IMG submission 207657) | Wetland soil microbial communities from Old Woman Creek delta, Ohio, United States - OWC_Aug_N3_C1_D5_A | ecosystem: Environmental > Terrestrial > Soil > Wetlands | place: USA: Ohio... | reverse complement strand
CCTTGTCTTTGGAGGCCAGTTGAGAGCTATCGACGAAGTCACAGTCGATCTCATCTTGTCCCAGATAATAATCACGATACCGGTGGCAGTCCTTGAGGAACTTGCCTATCGTGGTTACCTGTTGACCAGGCTGTCCGAAATCTGGGGACGTAGCTCCGGGCTCGTTTTGAGTTCTCTCTTTTTCTCTGTGCTGCATTTCGGCTGGTGGTTGCCGCTGGGGACTGTGAGTGCAGATTTGATTCTGCTCTTCTCTGTGAACCTGTTTCTAGGAGGCTTGGTTCTTGGTTTCTCCTATTATGCATCAGGCGAGCGGCTCTGGGTCGCCATCGCATTTCACTTCGCGTGGAATATCGCTGCGTATGTGCTGTTCCCGATTTTCCCGACGCAGCCTGTACTGATGCCAGAGATCTTCCAGATAGAGTGGGGATGGACCACGATACCTGGATTCCTCTTCGGCCTGTCGCTCGTCTGGTCTCTCATGCGCATCAATAGGTCACAGAGACCGGTGGTGAAGAAAAAGGTACGACGGGGTGGACAGTAGTCCACACCCAATCGCAAACTAGTTGGTTGTTTCAGGCGGGGTTCGGCGTGGTTCTTCCTTGGAAACCACCAGCGTCAACCCGCTCATCGCCACAGCGTATACCCTCTCGCCTTCTCTGATTGGCGGACCCGTTGTCTTGGCCCACCATATCTCGGCACCAGATTTCACCTTGCCCTTCGGGTCGATGTCCGTGATGGCCACGATCTCGCGACTCTTGCCGTACTCGTAAAGGGGCCACTTGTCATAGTTGCGAAGAAAGATGGCATACACGACCATAAGGGCGAAAATCGTGCCGACCATTGTAAGGAGCGGCAGGCGGTAAGTCCCCGGGTTCGTGTCCGCGAAGGTCGCAACGATAATGAGCGCTGCATACACCGGGAACAGCTTGCAGGAAAGACCCGGATCGATTATGCCTCCCTCTACTCCACTGCCTCCTCCTGTGAAGAGCGCGAACATGAGGTAGAGGACGAATCCAATGACGACAAGCGTGGGGATGTCAAAGATTAGTCCTGGCTGGATTATGACCTGGAAGGCGAATAGCACAAGGACCAGAGGAACCGTCACCTGAGCCATCGCTTTTGCGGTGGCGGGCTCTACGACGGCGACAATCAGGGTGAGAATCACCGCCATCAGGATGAGCCCCATGAACGGGCTATAGAAAACAACGCCGACCACCCAGCTCAGCATCGAGAGCATTATGAGTACGACGGCAATCTTAATCCATGCTTCCACTTCTGCTTCCTCCTCTCCAGCGAGCCCTCCTACTGCTGTTCCTCTACGTCTCTACCCTTGTTCTTTGGCATCTTGAAGCCACCGCTCCCGGCCATGAGTGCCGCAGAAGTGCCAGTAGCAACTCCGACCTCAGGGAGGTTCGTCGGCACCATGATGATGAGATTCGCGTTCTTGCTGATCTCCTGCATGATGTTCCACGTTCGCAGGACAAAGCCCACTTGCGACTCCTCATACATCTTCGCAGCCTTGAGCATTGACTCCGAAGCCTCCAGTTCTGCTTGGGCAAGAGTAACCCTTGCACGTCTCTCTCTCTCTGCCTGAGCTTCTCTGCTCATGGCGTCCTGCAGCTGTGTCGGGATTACGACATCTCGTATCTCAACAGAACTGACCTTCACGCCCCACTGCTCTGTCTTCTCGTCAATCAGCTCCTGAAGGTGGGCCGCGATCTTGTCTCGCTCAGACAGCAGTTCATCAAGTGTGACCTTCCCTGTCGTTTCTCGTAGCGTTGTCTGGGCTGCCAGTTCGACTGCCTGTGTATATCGCTCCACTGACAGTATCGCCTTCTCAACACCAACGATCCTGAAGTACATCACTGCGTCAACTACGACGGGCACGTTATCCTTCGTGAGGGACCTCTCGGTCTTGAAGGCGTACGTCTGAATCCTGAGTGATACCTTCATAGCTATCTTGTCGAGAATTGGGACAATCCAGAAGATACCGGGCCCCCTGATGCCCTTGAATCTCCCAAGGCGAAGAACCGCTACACGCTCCCACTCCTGAATCATCTTTATCCCGCTGAGCACAAACATCAGGACAAAGACGACCAGGAGCACAAAGAACCATTCAATTGGCAAAGCAAATTGCATCGTACCTCTGCTCCTGTCTTGTTTTCATGGTCTGGAACAGTTCGCACTAGGTCCCCCGTTCCAAGAAGCTAATCCCCTCGAAAGCTTATGAAGCTTCGTTCCGGCGCCTGTTTTCACGAGCTGAAATGCTTGATGTCCGCGGGCAATCCTTGGTGAGACTGGGAATCACTTGTTTCGACGCGGCGGTCCCAGTTCGGCATGGGTAGTCCTCCGCGCTGTACGGCAATGATGACAGGTACGAGAATCATCGCGGCAATGAGTGACACTAATAGGCGCTCGATCGGATAGACTAGAGCAATGCCGACCAAGATGCCGCCAATCACATTGCTATCTAAGCCGACTATGTAGTGGTAGTAGTAGATGAAGGCGGTCAGCCCGACTATGTGGTCGTTCATGACGGCAAGAAACGCCCCCATCCAAACCGAAGCGAAGAATTCTGCTCCGTGACCTGACTTGGCTGACCATTGTCGATGGATTCTCGCTGAAACAACACGAAGCAACAGCAAGCATGCCAAGGCGAGGCCTGCTACGTGAAACCAGACGACGATGATGCCCTGTGGGCCACCGGGTCCCAACAGGAAGAGAACGATAGTGACCAGATAGACAAGAGCTGGCACATAGACCCGGCCCGTTCGAAATGATCCTGCTGATACAGCCCCGGTCACAGTTGCTAGAGGCGTCAGCGGACCAATGACCATACTCGCTGGATTGACGAGTCCAAGAAGGAGCGACCCCGTGAGGACTGCGGCTCCGCCGTAGAATGGACCCAGCAAAAAGCCGCAAATCGCACCGGTAATCATGCCCAGAGTTATCACTCCCTCTGCCCCCACCGCGACAGAGAACGGAATCATCGATACGACGAAGTGCAGGGCCGCAAAGACTCCTACCAATGCCCACATGTAGGCTGGCGAGAGCTGTCTTCCAATGCGGTCAGGTACCAACTCGTCCACAGTCGGGGTTTCGTTAAGGGCCATAGCTGAGCTGGTCGCTGATGTCCGCTATATGAACCTGATTACACCGTTCATTGTAAGCTAGACAAAGTTGGACACAGGAGTCCTGTCCTCCCAGGTAACGGCACTGGGGTCACTCCTTGAGGCCGCATTCGTGTCAGTGCTGACCTCGGACCGGGTGTGAGAGACCGGGCTATATAAGGTCCTACAGATTGTGTGTCCAGGAATGTCCAACTTTCATGCAGCTGCTAGCAACCCTCGGTCATGAAACAATGATCACAGACTATGAATAGTGAAGTCCTAGCTACTTGAGGCGGCCAAGACCCAGAAGAACAGCCCTCCAAGTATCCATACGAACAAACCCGCACCAAGCACAATCCCGAGGATGGCACCGGTGCCGGATGAGCTGAAGTTGACTAGGAAATTGGAGAAGCGTTTGAAGCCACCAATGTACTTGGTTTCATACTGGCAATGGAATTCCTTGTCAGTGATCGCACCACAAATGTCGCAGACAAATCGGTTCTGAAGTGTCGCTCCAATCACGCTGTCCATATTGCAGCCGACGAATCCGGAAAGGACCGCGACTGGCATGATGTACATGATCTGGCCGGCCGAAGTTATCGGGACCGTACTGGGCGCAAGAACGGCAAAAATGATGATCACAGTTCCTATGACTATTCCTGCCATAAGAGCCACTGCCTCGCCCAAGAGTGAGACCGCGCCGATTGTTCCTGTCGGTACCTTCCGACGCAGGTTTGTGATCAATCTGGGTTTGCTCTTACTGAACACGCCGAGTTCACTCGCAAGCGTGTCCGATGCCGTTGTAGCGACTGCTCCCACAAAACCACCAAAGAGCCAGAACGGAAGCGAGGCGTCAACAAGACCCTGCGCGGCCAGTGGACGAGAGATGTAGGACGCGACCGAGAAGAACATCGGTATTGTTCCACTGCCGAAGACATTCTTCCAAGATCTCTTACCCTTTGCTTCCTGAGCGAAACCCTTCTTGGCCTTCGCCTTGTACTTGAATTTGGTGGCGATTCCGGCGGCAATGAAGTAGAACAACAAGACACTGAATGCGGCTGGTCCTCCAGTATACCAGACGGTGTAGCCGACCACAAATGCGGCTATCAGGCCAGATATGTCCACGAAATGGAGTCGATACGATAGAGCACCTATGAGGCCCATGAGGATTAGTCCCGTCACAGCCGGGTGCAGTAGTTGATCCAACATCTTGCTTCCGTCCAAGCACGTCAATCGCCACAGCGAATCGCTCAAAAAACCTCCATGTCCGCCATGGCCGTATTCTATGAACGTATAGCTCGTATCAATTGGTGGTTTGCGTTATCCATCAAGCGGCGTTCTCACCCCATTTATATCTTTGCTACGAGGTTCAACGATTGACGATGTGGTTTTCGACGAAGCTATGCGGTCTCCTCGGGTCTTTCTGCACTCGCATATGAGTTGAAGACGGCCCGCCAGCCAGATGAAGCAAGCAATTGCCGTTTCCATCATACCCCAAGGATACTGCAGAAACTCAGTACACCGTAACTTGCTTCTCGGTCTGACTAACTGCTCTCTTGGGAAGCGGCCTTCCCCTATGTAGTATTGACGCATCCAGATAGTATGCTGTAACCGCGTCGACTTTGGGTGTCAGCCACCTCAGGTCGATGGAATGCTCCAGCGATTCGGAAGGTTCCAACCTAGCATCGAACTCATCGACAGTGTCGCGGCGTGACATCACACGTACTCGAATCTCCATGTCGTTCATGTAGGCGCGTGGCAGTTTCACTCGCACGCCTAGCGCCACCTGAGAGGCTCGCGGAACCAGACCCGATATCTCCTCCCCCCTTTCGTCGCGGACCGTGAAGCCGATCTCACATAGTGGTCTTTCAATGGCTTTTATCTTGAGCCTGTGACGTGTTTCGAGCGACTTGCCCTCGGCTTCAAGAGACGCGACCAGATGTGCAGTACTCATCTCAGCTCCGATTGGGACCCTCACCGCGACGGGAATCAGCTTCTTCTGTTCTTCCTCAATTCTAACATCCTGCTCCAGCAGCGTCTCGTTTCCTACAGCAGACTCCATAGTCACCCTGAGTCTGGCCTCGACTGGAACAGCTGCTGCACCGGCAATGCTGAGTACAGCTCTGAGGTTTTCGTCTGGCTCTACGTATACTGGAAGGCCTGTGAAGGCCATCTTGACGAGTCCGGATTCCTCTCCGCGTGTCAGTTGTATCCTTACTACCCGTCGATCAAGTGTGACGCCTCCGCAGACTATGTCTGCGACTAGGTCTACCCAGCCGGGGCTAGTAGTGGACTGTGCATCAGGAACCACCAACGGGCCATAGGCAAGAGAGAGATTGCGGACTGGCCGGAGCTGCTGCTTCATCACAACGTGTTCGTCGTTCTCGGCATACCGGAGCGTAAGATGTAACTCAGCCGGGTCTCCTTCCTCTTGGCTCCGACGAATCCTCATCCAGCCCGAAATCTTCCCGCCCACAGATGCCCTGTCCGGCGCCCGAATCGAGTCGATTTGCATCTCGAAACCAGAGGTGGCAATCCTGAAACGAGGTGTTTCGGCGCTGGTCAGTCTCGTCGCGCCATCGAAGAGAGATGCGGTGATTGATCCGGTCTGTTCCGAAGGCTCAAGCGTGGGAAAAGATGGTACCTCCCATTCTATCGTCCTGCCGCTCTCTGCCAGACCTGACGTCGGCGTTTCAGATATTCTGAGCGTCGTCCCGGCCTCAGATTTGAACTCCAAGACCACCCGGGCGCTTGGCGAGAGCCGCTGACCACGAGCGTTCAGTCGGAGCCCGATAGTCACGATGTCTCCTGGCGTGTGAATCGGTCGTGTGTTTGCTGTCACCTCAAGTTGTGGGCCCCTCGTCCTGAACCCAACGTAGAATGGCCTGGAGAGAACAGAGGAGTACTCTCTGCCTTCTTCGTCCGTGAGGGACATCTTGAGCATGCATCTCTCGACTCCGTCGGACATGGTTGGCGGTATTATCAAAGGAGGGAATCCTGCATGATCCAGCAGTACGACCCCACCTGTCTCCAACCTTACATCCTTCGAAACCTGAATGACGGCCTTCTCCTTGGCAGGTGCAAGGACCGATATCGTGCAAGAAGCATTCAGTGTTCGGGGGTAGTTAGTCTCAATCTCGCCTCCGAAAAGAACCGGCGTCTTGCCGTCAGCGAACTGAGTGGTAGAGCCGGGCCTGACGGACAATCGAATCCAATGCGTATTGATGGTGCTTGAGATGGAGATCTCGCGGCCTGCAATTTGGACCTTGAGTATGACGTTGTATGCTGTGACACCGAGTTTGGTCAGCAACGTTACCCTAGAGATGTGTATCTCTCCGGGGTCGAGTTTGGTTATGGGGATGACGTTTTGCTGAAGCACATGTCTGGCTGAGTCTTCAACAGAATACACGAGATTGAGATTAGTGAAGGCTCTTTCAGAGGTGTTCCTCGCTGAGATAGTGAAGTCCGTTTCCTGTCCAGCGAATACCTTGTCTGGTCCAATGATGATCTCCGGCTCAATCCCTGTCCACCATCGTAGCCAAGTCGGTACGTGCGGAGCCCCGTCAAGAGGGTCATAGAGCCAATTCGTGCAGCACTCCCTCGTCGTGTCCGCCAGCTTCCTCAGAAGCACGACCATGTTTTGGTCGGACTTGGCGAAGACGTCGAGTTGGTAGTCTGCCCCTGTGGTCCTACGTTCCCACGACTCGCTTCCAAAGATGGACACAAGGAGTGGCTGAAGGAACGGATTGTCAATGAGCCTCAGTTCCTCGATCTCATCTCTGATGAAGAAGAACATCGATTCCACGGCGTCGCCCATGAATCTGTTTCGTCGGCCATCGAGAATCTCGCCATTCTCTCCTATGCTCGTATTGTAGATTCTCACGAACTCGGACGAGCCGCCCGCACTGGCTGGATGGAAGGGGGCCCATAGACCCGCGTTGACTGCTGATTGCCGGTTGGCCGCCAATGACTTGGCTCCAACGTCTGGTATCACTTCGCCGCGTTCGACCATCTTCTTCGCCTTCAGGCAGAGTGCCTGCATGATCAAGGCCAAACCTATGCGCCGAGGGATTGACAGCTGTGTGTCGAACACCCTCACCTCGACCGTGTCGAATCGGGTGAACGGATAGACATCGACCATTCTAGCATAGCTGCGGTTTACATGACGCGCGAACGCGTCCTTATCCGCGTTCGTTATATACGGAATGAACTCGAATTCGTTTGTCGGCCCCAGCTGGGTCGTGTTCCTAGAGAGACGAATTGACCTCTTGCACTTCGGGGCCCGTGTGCGGCCATGTTCGTCCAGCGAAACCAGGTCAGTCGGCGCCTTATTCTCAAACGGGGAGTTCACCGAAAGTGCGATGAAGTGAGGTAGGAAGTTGCGAATCATGTTGTAGACTCCGATCCTCACCTGCTGACTCACAGTCGGTCCCAAGATGTGGTGATGTTCTCCGAAGGACAGGCTCCTCAGATACTCCTGAGTCGGGTTCAGCCCGGTGGACACCAAGACTGCCTGCGATTCAGATGGCAGTGACTCGTACGAGATCGCAATGAGAGTCTGAGTCCACCAAGCCAGCTCTTCGAGGGTTGTGCAGGGCGGAGTGACGACCTCGAGTATCCATGTGAGCGAAGTGACGTTGGGGTCGTGACTGACCAAGGTGTACTCCTGGAAGACTCCCTGAGGATTCTGATAGCTCACAACCACTCTTGAGCCTCTCTCGCCCTCCTCTGTCTGTGATGACTGTCGATACTTGACTCTGACTGACTCGACTGTCGAAGTGCGTATCCTCTTGTCCAGCAGTCCCTTTGCATTGGAGACAATCCTGTCGAAGATCTGGAGTATCTCCTCGCCCTTTATCCAACTGCCATCCCGCTTGATCACCTGCAGCTCTACTTCTATCCCATGCGTGAAGGGGAGCTGCATTTCGTGTTCTCGCGGGATTGGAGTAGAGCTCATCTTGGGCACCCTATGTTGTACACAACGCTTCGATAATATCGACAACAGACTCGTTTCGCTTGGCCATCTCTGCGGAGATTGTGATTTCGGTCACAAGGTCGACCTCGTTAAGGAACTCAGCATTGAGGAGGCTATACACCAGTGGTCCTCCTCCATACAGACCATTGTCCCTAGAAACGTGATATCCCAGTTTGGTCATTCTTGTGACAAAGACGTCCAAGCGCTTCCTTCGATCACGGCAGAATCTGTCACCCAGGACTAGCGACTTCTTGTCCTCAAGAAATGGACTCTGCCCTCCGCTTCTCAGACTCACGAGCCATCCGTCCTGCTGCAGCCTTTTCCTAAGTCGAACCTCAATAATGCTCCTGACTCTCTCACATGTGGACTGCGATTCTTTGAAGTCGCCCACTTCGACAAAGGCAAGCGATCCCCTGTGTTTGGCCCTTGCCTTGTTGACAGACTGCAGAAGCGAATCGTGGCTCGAAACTGGACCCCCAATGAGTATGACTCCACCGACTCTGTCTGGTATCTCGATTTCAGCTGAACTGGACTCATTCGCCTTCAGCCTTGATTCCATGATGTGTATATCGGTACTTAGCTTGGTCACTATTGCCTGCAGCTGCTCCAGGATCTTGTTCGATCTGTCGAGGTCTTCGGAAATGCCATCTGGGGTCAAGCTGTTCAGCGTTTTCACCTACCTTGGTCAGCCCACAAGATTCACATCAGCTGAGCCGTTATTACTTTTGCTGGACCAGTCCGCTGCAAAGCATGCTACTCGTCTGCCACGAGGTCGAAGACTGCTTTTGCCTTCTTGCTCAATTCGTCGAGTCTGTACCAGACTGATTCCCGTCCTCTTCTCTCAGACAACAGCGAAATCAGTATGTTGTAGTCGAAATCAACCAAGTCAGTGAGCAGTGTCATTGCTTGAGCCTGTTTGAAATAGGATTCGTCCACTCTGCCGTCACGCAGGCGCCTTGCTAGAGGCTCCAATGCCTTCTCGGCAGAGTCGAGACTGATGAGTGCAGTCCTGTAGTTCTCCTTCGGATCCTTCATCGCATAGCCCCCGACGATAGGCGCCACACCGACCGTCAGAGAGCCCCTGCCAATCTCGTCTAGCGCATCCATGGCATCCTGAAAATGCCCATGTGTGTCGGAGAGGCATTTCCTTATTGCTCTCAGGAACTTCTGTCTTTCTGACGTTTGCGACACTTGAGGTGACCGTCCCGATATACTCTAGACCGACTGATGGCGACTCAGATGCAGTTTCGTGGACTGGACCATGCATTGCATGGCTACTGCACAGGCTCGCCCAGTTCCCCTGCAAAGTGGCATGCTACAATATGGTCGTTACCCATGTCTCTGTCCTCGGGTACTTCGCGTACACAGATCTCTTGGGCATAGGGACATCTTGGATGGAATCTACAACCTGGAGGGACGTTTATGGGGCTGGGCGGCTCGCCCTTGAGCGACTCAACCCTTCTCTTCACGGTCGGGTCACCGCTTGGTACAGCCGAAATCAGAGCACGAGTGTACGGGTGCATGGGTGTGAAAGCTACTGCGCGTGCTGGACCCATCTCCATGATCTTGCCAAGATACATGATGCCTATTCTGTCTGCGATATACGTAGCGACTGCAAGGTCGTGTGTTATGAAGAGATAAGTGAGCTGCAAATCCTCTCGTAGCTTCAGCAGGAGGTTGAGTATCTCGGCTCGAATTGACACATCAAGCATTGAGACAGGCTCATCAGCAACCATGAACTCGGGATGAAGAATGAGAGCTCTGGCTATTGAAATCCTCTGTCGTTGTCCTCCCGAGAGTTCGTGCGGATACCTGTCGACATAGTCCGGCGCGGGCGTCAGTGCCACCGATTCTAATGCCTCGATGACTCTTTCCCTTCTCTGGCTTGGTGTCAGAGGGATCTTGTGGACCGTGAGTGGCTCCGAAACTATGCTGTAGATGCTCTGTTTTGGATTCAGTGACTCGTACGGGTCTTGGAAGGTGATTTGCATCCTCTTCCTCAGTTCTTTCATCTCGTTTCGGTCGAGCTCGCTCAGTTTCTGTCCGCCATAGATGATCTCGCCGTTGGTTGGGGTCTCGAGATGGAGGACACATCGGCCGGTTGTTGTCTTGCCACATCCACTTTCGCCGGCAAGGACAAGAACCTCGCCTTTCTTGATGTCGAACGTTACACCATCGACGGCATGCACATACAGCTCCTGCTTGTACAGAAGCGATGAAAGGAACCCAGTGTTGACCGGGAACCATTTCTGAAGATTGCGGACCGCGATCAGTGTATGGCCCTGACTGATGTCCGGTGTGCCAAGGAGGACTCTGCTACTTTCTGTCACCATCTTTCATCACTCCAAGGATACTCTCAGTTGGCCCTTGAGTTGCTGGGCAAAGTGGCACGCCACGAATCTTCCAGGGTCAATCTCGTCGAATGTGGGCTCCTCTCTAGTGCATATGTCCTGTGCGTAGGGGCACCTCGGATGGAAACGGCATCCTGAAGGTGGATCAACTAGGTCTGGTGGAGAGCCTGGGATTGAACTGAGTGTTTTCTTCTCCGCTTTCACCATGCTTGGGATTGCACCAACCAGGCCAGTCGCGTATGGGTGCACAGGTTCCTTGAACACTGACACAACATCTGCCAGCTCCGCAATCCGACCTGCGTACATGATTGCGACTTTGTCACAGGTTTCCGCGATGACGCTGAGATCATGCGTGATTAAAATCAGCGAAAGCCCAAGGTCCTTCTGAAGTTTCTGCATGAGCTTGAGAATCTGGGCCTGAATAGTGACATCCAGGGCTGTTGTAGGTTCGTCGGCTATCACGAGGTCAGGGTTGCATGCCAGTGCCATTGCAATCATGGCTCTCTGACGCATTCCGCCAGAGAACTCGTGTGGGTAGTTATGGATACGACCAGGGTCTAGACCGACCATCTCGAAAAGCTTCGCACATCTGTCGAGCGCCTCTTCCTCAGTGACGTTCTCGTGCATCAGAATTGCCTCAGCAATCTGCTCGCCTATCTCGAAGACAGGATTCAGTGCATTCATCGCACCTTGGAAGATGATTGCGATGCTCTTCCAGCGAATGTCACGCATCTCTTTTGCTGTCTTTCTCAGTAGGTCTTCGCCACGGAAGTAGATGTTCCCTCCGACGACGTTGGCCGCTGGAGGAAGCAGCTGCATCACAGAGTACGCAAGGCTGCTCTTGCCGCAACCACTCTCGCCTGCGAGTCCGAGTGACTCTCCAGGTTCGAGTTGGAGCGACACATTGTCGACGGCTTTGACCAGGCCCTTCTGTGTTGTGTAAAACATACGAACGTTCCGAATGTCGAGTAACGGCATTTCCCTAATCTCCGCCGGGCTATCACTTTGCCATGATTTGAGTAGGCTTCGCAGGTTGGTGCCCTTAAATACATTATGAATCACGTTGTCTGTGCAAGGGTGCTCCGATGCCCTTCCGATGCGTTTCATCTCGGACGTGTCGTGGCTTGCCGCCTCCGCCGGATCGCCAGCATGTCGACATCGCTACAGTACGCAGTGCGAAAACTGTAAAAGAATCCTTCCGGTCATCTAGGCGGGTCGTCGACTATGCCTGTACGTTCATTTCCGGAAACGCGAAACTCCCCGCGGAAGAGGATCCTCTTGATACCAATTGTGCTGATTCTTCTCGGAGCCGTGCTGATGTACTTGCATCCGTGGCTCTCGACCGGCTTCATTGGGGCGATACTCTCTCTGACTGGGGTTCTGACTGTGTTCCTCGTCGGAATGGTCTTTGCGGACCTTTGGGCTTCATCACGGAGGACGCATGACCTCATCAAGGCAAGGGAGAAACGGCAAGCCGAAGCCGCGGCCGAAACCCAGACATCGGAGGACCCGTTCGAAGAGGAGATTGGCGGCTCCTGAGCTGGCTTTAGTGGCTTGTGTCCAGTCACTCGTGAGATTGTCTGGCTCGGGCTCATGACCGTTGCACGCTTCAGTCAATCGTTCATCGTTCTTTCGGCAGGAACTGGGTCTTCGTTGTGCACCGACTACTCTTACCGAACTGTTTTTTAGGCGAACTCTTGGTTTTCGAGGCTGATATCGAGTCAAGGACATGGCTTGTCAAGAAGTCAAGGGTTGTCTTGTTGACTCTCGTCAGGCTGTAGTCCAACGAACGGAGGTCAGTGTTTGTCTCAGGAATCCCGGAAGAACTGGAGAGATAGCAACTGGTATGTGAGCGGCAGTGGGTTCATGCGTGAGTATAGGCGACATCGCGTCGGAATCATTGGCATTGTCGTCCTTGTGCTCTTCTTCGCTATGGCGATATTTGCGCCCGCCTTAGCGACACACAGTCCAATAACCAGTGCCAGAGTCGCCCCGGCCTTCCTTGCACCAGCATGGATGAATATCTTCGACCCGGGTTCTGTCGAGTCAAGAGAGTACCTGCCTGACTCGTACCTCACCAGCCCAAGCGCCAACACTCTATTCTACTACCAAGGCATTCAGACATATGGCGATGGATCGGGTTTCGACCATGAGTACGTGTCTCCGGCGCTCGGGGCCGACCATGGAGCCATACGACTGAATTGGACGCACCAGGCTGGCGACAATCCATCATTCGTCATCCCGCCAATACCGATGAGCAACTTGCCTGACGCGAACAGATTCGCGTACTTCACTCAGGAGTTCGCATGGCCGAAAGATCGCATGCCCTCTGATGTAAACATCACAATTCGATACTCGGTCTTCACAACAGGTTCATTCGCGAATGAAACCGCTGCGGGTCTGATGTTCAAAGTCTACGTCTGGTTGATAGACTCCTCCCTCAACTGGAGAATGGTGTACAAGTCTTATCCACCCTACACTACCGTGAATCAAGAGCGACGGATCGACCTGAGCTACTTCGACATACTTGAGGCCTGGGGCGGCATGATCCCGGATGAAGACACGGGAGTCCAGGAGGATCCTGCTGACGTTCTTACTTTTGCGGTCGGTATAGCTCCGACAGCTCAGTTTAGGTTCTTCAGCGGCACAAACCCGTACCAGTTCTATACCGGGTCGGTTGCGGTCGAGTTCACTCACCTGAGCCTCTTTGGCTACGGCGACTACTTCGGTATTCTCGGCACGACTGACAAGGGTGCGGACGCGTGGAGCCAGCTCGTATACGGCTCAAGGGTGTCTCTCATCATCGGAATACTCGCCACGGGCCTGTCGACGTTTGTTGGCGTGGTGGTCGGCATGGTTTCCGGATACTTCGGAGGGAAGATCGACGAGATAATGATGCGTATCGTCGACTTCCTGCTTGTGATCCCCGGGCTTCCGCTCATGATGGTCCTCGCGGCCTTCCTCGGTCCCACAATCACCAACATCATCATTGTCATCGCAGTACTGGGGTGGACTGGGACTGCCAGGCTGATTCGATCTCAGGTTCTGGCAGAGAAGAACAAGGCCTACGTGGAGTCGGCACGCGCGATAGGTGCGTCGGACACGTACATCATCTTCAGGCATGTTCTTCCAAACGTCACGCCCATCCTCTTCGCCAACATCACACTGGGTGTCGTGGGCGCGATTCTGTCCGAGGCAGGACTCGCGTTCTTGGGCCTGACTGACCCGAGCGAGCCGAGCTGGGGCAGGATGCTGGCCGATGCCCGTTCATCGGGTGGTTTTTCCAACGGCGCATGGTGGGTTGTAGTGTTTCCCGGCCTGATGATAACCGTCCTGTCACTAGCGTTCACCTTCGTGGGTCACACGCTCGACCAGGTGCTGAACCCGAGACTGAGAGAACGCTAGAAGTTTCAATGTCTGGTGCCGACATTGGTGCCGGCACCGGCGCTTCTCTTTCCTACTGACACAGAACTCAGTCAGAAGTGGGCCTACCTTCAGCAGAAGGTGTGATGTGTCAGCCGGAAACACTGAGCTCCGCTGGGTTCAGAAGGCTTCAGTTCACGATCCTTTCGCTAGACTCTCTAGAACGGCCAGTGCCGACTTCTCACGTCCTTTCGGGACGAAGAGGTGGTCATGGTAGAAAGCTGAAACTACATTCACACTTATCTGGGCCGCAGCAAGGGCCTTGGTCACTGCAGCTATGAAACCGACTGCCTGTAGGTCAGAGTGCACCGTGAGTGTAATCATTGACCATACTGGTGTTTCTGTTTCTCGCTGGTCCATCTGCCGGGGTACTATGACGGTGTAGCCCTCTTCTTCTTCGAACACCATGACAGGTTCAGCAGGCAATTCACCCAGTTCGCGCCGCGAAACAGAGCGAAAGACATACTCGCCGCCTCTGAGCTTCGGGGACATGAGAGAGAGCAGCTTGGGTAGGTCACGTTCCGCCTTCATTGTGTGCTCCAACAGATCATCAACACCTGTTGGCGAGTGAAAAAGATTGACTTGTGTGCTTATATGAAACCTCAGTCCTTTGTATGGGCGGTGAAAGTGGAGATGCCTGAGGAACTGAAGGACACCGCACTCAAGGTCTATGAAGCAATCTTCGGAGGGCAGGTGACTGTAGAGGTCGATGGCGTGATCTATGAGATCGAGAAGTCTTCCAAGAACAAGCTGCGGACAGTGGATATAGAGGGACTAGCCTTCATTGAGCAGAATCCCCACAAGGACTCGAGATGGGCACAGCTAGCAAGAGATGGCCGCCAGATCATGTGGGTAATGAAGGGAAGGCAGTACATTGCCCGGGTGATGGACGGGAAGTTCTTGAACCTGAGAAGGAGTTGAGAAGCGTCTGTGTAGGACGAGAGTGTTGAAACCGGTGTCAGTTCTGATTGAGTGGTCGTTTATGTACTCTAGGCGAGGCATACACTGCTGAACGCGATGGCATTCCAGACTGCTGACCAGATGTACAGGTCGTACATGACTACGGGTGAGAGAGTCCTAGATGACCTGCTCGGTGGCGGTCTAGAAGCCGGCATTGTTCATCTCTTCTACGGCAGCAGTTCCCTGAATGATGACCTGCTCAGAATGGCAGTCGTTGCTCAGCTCGACCGACAGCGTGGCGGCCTTGCCACACCGGTCATAGTTCTAGACAGCATCAATATGATTGACATCCTCAGACTCGCAGATATCTCCTCAGAGTTCGACCTTGAACCAGAGGCCGTGAACGAGCGTATCTTCGTTTCACGCGCCTTCAACTCGTCACAGACCTACGATCTCGTGATGAACCAGCTTGACGCCTTGCTCGAACAGGTGCCCGCCAAGGTGCTCATCCTGCCTGGGCTCGCCGACATATATCTGCACGACAATGCGACCGGAGAGGGTATGCAACAGGTCTCGCATATGGCCTACAGGGTCATGACAACCACGACAAGGAAGGGTCTGACCACGGTGGTCTCAGCAGCATCTTCCACACGCAACCCGAACCTACCTTCGGGGGGAAGGTCGCTGGCTGGCTGTGCTCAGATTCATGTTCTGGTGCGGGACACACCGATGAGAAAGACATACACACTGG
>Ga0316624_10000323_pt1 | contig 15548 bp, 12 predicted proteins | sample OWC_Aug_N3_C1_D5_FD_207657 | JGI IMG/M metagenome (GOLD analysis project Ga0316624, IMG submission 207657) | Wetland soil microbial communities from Old Woman Creek delta, Ohio, United States - OWC_Aug_N3_C1_D5_A | ecosystem: Environmental > Terrestrial > Soil > Wetlands | place: USA: Ohio... | reverse complement strand
TATACCCTGCATGGAAGAGGGTTGGGGGACTTGCTAAAAGCGCTTGGGTTTTATTCCCATTTTCTCAGAGCCATAATCGCACAGCTTCACGATGGGACAAATCTCGCAGAGCGGCTTCTTGGCCACACAGACCTTTCGGCCGTGCCAGACCAGGAGGTTTGAGAAATGAGTCCACTCCTCCTTGGGCACGATCTCCATGAGATCGTGCTCTATCTTGACCGGATCTTCGTTCTTTGTCAGGCCGATCCTCTGACTCACCCGAAGAACATGGGTGTCCACCACGATTCCGGGGATGCCGAAGACATTCCCTAAGATTACATTGGCTGTCTTCCTCCCGACCCCGGGCAAGGCGATCAGATCCTCGAGGGTCTTGGGAACCTCTCCTCCGAACCGAGCCGTCAGCTCCTGGCAACACCTTTGGAGAGACTTGGCCTTGTTCCGGTAAAATCCTGTTGGCCGAACCTCCTCCTCCAATTCTGCCAGACTGGCCCTCGCGTAATCTCTTGCCGACCGGTACTTCTTGAATAGGGTCTCGGTGACTTGATTCACCTTTACATCCGTGCATTGTGCGGAAAGAATGGTGGCTATCAGAAGCTCAAGAGGATTGGAGAACTTAAGGGCGATCGTTGAATCGGGGACCTCCTTGGATAAGATCCTGATGATCTCTTTCACTCTCTTGTGATCGGATTGCTTTTTCATCGTTTCCTCCCACTCCCATTTTCGGTTTGAAGTCAGATAAAATACTACTTCACCATAGTTGCACAACCTTCAATCGACGTCCAGTAAATATGGTTCCTTGCGCTATAGTGTTGCAAGAACTCTATCCTTCTCCTTTTGGTCTTGAATGGGTTCTAGAAAGAAAATGGAATAAAATTGTACACGATATGGCAAAATATGTCATCCTCCTATCAAAGAGATAGAGACGTGAAAGTAACCATTTTTTATAATGTTAAATAGTTAAGGCCACTTATGAAATTTGGTATGGAAAATGCTATCAATTCATGTAAAGCAGAAGAAGGGATGGAAAAACCGTGGAAAGCAAGGGACCCAATGTTGTAATGACCACGAAAGAGGCTTGTACCTACCTTCGAATCTCAAGGCCAACCTACCTGAAGTACATTTACATCGGAAGGATTAAGGGGGCGAAGGCCGGGAGAGGTTGGAAGGTGCTCAAGTCAGAACTGGATCGGTTCCTCAAAGGAGAAGATGGGTATACGGTTTCCCACGGGGTCAATTTGCAGGACGGGAAAGAATCGAGGGGAGAGATCTGTTGAAGGAGCCCGAGAATCTCGAGAGCAAGGCCGACGAGATCGATGAGAAGGCGATCGAGGAAGAAGTCAAATCAACGAAATCGTTGATACAGACTCTGCTCCAAACGATGAAGGCCTACCGACTCTATGATTCCAACCATCCGATCCTGACAAAGTTCTTGGAACGATTAAGGAAGGATTTTGATCGGTATTTCGAAGAATTCGATTCCTTATTTTTTCAGGTAGCGGAAGGGCGTCTTATCTACCGGGGAAAAGTGGTCTATGAAAGCGTCGACCAAAAGGAGAGTCTGGCCTTTCTTTTCTATAAGGACGGGATTCGTGAGATTCGATTTTTCAAAGGGTTGGAGTTCGATGAGATTGTCGACTTCCTCGATATCATCAGGAAGAGTGACGTGGTGAATCGACTGGAGGATGATCTTGTCACCTTGCTTTGGGAGAAGGATTTTCCTCACATCACCTTCACCTCCGTGGATGACTTTTTGGAAGGAAGCAATCGTGTCATACCCGAGACCGAGGAGGATCTAGCCAAAGGGTTGGAGTTCCAGGGACCCACGGGGGAATGGCTCGGTGACACAGACGAGAGCGAGAGCGAGACCGAAGAGCCTCATATGGTCGCGTTGGAGAGCATCAGCACCGCGCTGAATCCCTCCCCCGGGCAGTCCCTGGTCCAAGCCTGCGAATTGACTCCCGATGAAATGGCGGAGATCGCCCGAATCTCCTCCGAAGAGCAACAACCGGAATATGTCTACGTGTTGATCAATAACCTGATTGAAATCCTCCTCCATCTCGGTGAGGATTTAGATGCTTATGAAAATATGATCTCGTATTTTGAGCAGATCATCACCTCCCTGCTCGATAAGGGACTGATTGGGAGAGCGGTGACCATCTTGGACAATTTGAACGAGGTCATGGAGTCCATGGTCTTGAAGGACAAACAGATCTTTGCCCTCCGCCGCATTTTCGAGATTTCGTCCAGCGGGCAATCGATCGGGTTGTTGGGGAAGGCGATGAAGAGCAATGGAGGAGTGGACAAGGAGTCGATCTACCGGTACCTCCAACTCCTGACGAAGCAAGCCGCTACCCCGCTCTGCCAGTTGCTGGGGGAGTTGGAGTCTGGAAAGTGGAGGGAAACTGTGTGTGATTTCCTCGTCAGGCTCTGTCAAGACGAGATTCAGCCCCTCACGAAATTCCTGTTGGATCCGAACTCCTTCCTCGTGTGCCTTATCCTTTACGTCCTCCGGAAGATCGGGCACCCTTCAACGCTGAAATATGTGGGAAACTTGGTTGCCCACAGAGACCCCAAGGTGAGGGAAGAAACTCTCCAATTGCTGGCCAAGTTTGGGGATAAGGCACGGGATCTTGCCGAAAAGTTCTTGAGGGACCCTGTGCCAGGGATCAGGTCGAAGGCCGCACTGATTTTGGCCAGGGCGGTCAAGAACCAGGCGGTGAAGCCGTTGACGGAAATCATCCTCTCCGAGGATTTCTACAAGCGAGATTATGATGAAAAGGTCTCATTCTTTAAGGCCTTGGGTGAAACCGGGTCCGAGGACGCGATTCCCATACTCACAAAGATTGCAAAGAAGAGAAGATGGTTCAAGAAAGGAAAGTGGGATGAGACGCGGCTCTGCGCGTCGACTGCGCTGAGAGTGATCGAAGGAGCCCCGAGACAGGCAACACGGAGATAAGGGGAGAAGAAGATGACCGAGCACCGATTCCCGACCTATCCTGCCCCCTCAGATCGAAGGTCTCAGAGGGCGACGGGGGGAGAAGATGGATAATGTCGAGTCCGCAGTCCAGCCCCAGCGGGCTGCCAAGAAATCATCGGCGACGATGGATTCCGAGCTTCTGAAGCTCGGGAACACCCTCATTACGAAATTTCATGTGTTGATGCGAATCTCTCAGATCTATGATTCCAAGAACACCGCACTCGAGCAATTCGTCCAAGAGTCTCTTCAAACCATCAATCAATGGATCAAGAGGGAGGGAGTTCTCTCCATCCTCGTGGACAACGAACTCTTCTTGAACGGCGAACGACTCCGCTATTCGGTAGAAGGATTTACGAGCTTCAAATATCTTCTTACCCACTGGAGGAAAAAGAGGATCGGCGAAGTCATCTTCAAGAATCTTGCCGACGAGACCGCGCTGAAGGAATTTATCTACGGTTTGATGAGTCTGGAAGACGGCGGCGAGAATAATGCGGTACGCCTGGGTGAGGTTCTGGCCAGCCGTGGTATCTCATGGATCGAGGTTCACCCCTTGGAAATTTTGGAAGGGGAAGATGATGCCATTACCTATTATTTGGTCGATCAGCAAAAGGTGGCCCAAAGGGTATTCTTTGAGACGATCGGGACGATGAAAGAAGTGATTACCAACATCAAAGGGAAACAGTATGCTGACGTAAGAAAGCTGAAACGACTGGCTCAGAAGGCGGTCCACCTCATCGTGGAAGATGAATCGATCCTCCTCGGGATGGCCACGATCAAAAACTATGACGAGTATACCTTTAACCACTCGGTCAATGTCGCCATTTACGCATTGGCCGTCGGTAAACGGCTGGGGTTCTCGAGAAAGATCATGACGGAGTTAGGGATCACGGCTCTCCTTCACGACATCGGAAAGTCAAAGATCCCGAGAGAGGTTTTGACCAAGGCCGGCCCTCTCGACGAAGGAGAGTGGGGCATGATGAAAAAGCACCCCCTCCTCGGAGTCGAGGTCGCCCTCAACCTGAAACAACTGGGGGAGATTAATCCTCGGATGGTGATCGGGATCTTCGACCATCACTTGAATAATGATCTTTCCGGATATCCGAAGCTCTTTCGGAAAAAAGAGCTGGGCCTTTTCGGAAGAATCATCCAGATTGCAGACTCCTATGACGCCATGACGACCGCCAGGATTTATAGGAAGAATCCTTACACGCCGGAGCAGACCTTGGCCATTATGCTCAGGGAGAGAGTCATCCATTACGACCCTGTCCTCCTCAAAATCCTCATCGGTGTCGTGGGAATCTATCCCATCGGGTCTTTGGTCCTCCTCGATACCCATGAACTGGGGATTATCTACAAGCCCAACCCTGACCTGAAGTGGATGGACCGTCCCCGGGTCATCATTGTGGAATGGCACGAGAAGAAGGATGTCAGGAAGGAACTGGTCGATCTCACAGAAGTCGATGGGCAAGGCCGTTTCAAACGATCGATCATCAAGACCCTCGATCCCAACAAATACCATATCGACATTGCAAAGTATTTCTTGCCCGCATCGGCATAGTCTTGGCCGGAAGCTCCTTTTTCAGCGCCCGACGGTTTTAGGTCTCCCTTTTTTGCGCGGGGGCGGGGGGGCTTCTTTACATTCAGATACGATCCACTCCTCATTCAGTTTTCGAAGGATCTCTTGCTGTTGCTGAACAGCGAAGTCCGCATACCGAGGGTCTCTTCTCCGGTAACTCCTTTCAATGAAGGCGACGGATTTTTGGGCGCTCCGGACCTGGGAAAGGATCATCTCACACTTCTTCAATCCCCATCGAGCCTCAACAGAATCTTCTGGATGGGGCGAGAGCCAGAGGTAGTTCCGGTAGAGATGGTAAAAAGTGACGGATTGGTCCTTCTGGATGGGAATGGAGATTCCCTCCATCCTCTCTTGGACGGTTTCCCGATCCAGGCCGTTCGATTCGATCAGATGATGAAGATAGTCCATCAGTAAGACGATCTTTCCGTCCCGGTTGGGGGTGCTGTGGATTTCCCAAAGGGGTGAACCCTCCTCACACCTTCCCTTTTTTTGGCATCGTCGATATCCCTCCAAAACGATGGGGACTCTCTCTCTGATGTACTGGACCGTATAATCCAACACCTTCTGCATCCTGTCCCAGGGATCGTAGTCCTTCGGATCAATCCTCTTGGCCACGGCCTCCACAAAGTCGGAATAGCCCTCGTAAAAACTGGACGAATATTGTTCTTCGGAATAAAAAGGATGGGCTTTCGCCGGAAGATAGGTCCATGATCCATTCTCCAAGAGAGGCCACCGAAATTTTACCAGGCCGGAGTAGACCGTGGACTCCGGCCGGGTGGACATAAAACCTCTTTCGCTCAATTTTTGCCGTTTCACAGGGGAGGTCGCTTCCCAGGTTTGAAGGGGATGAGACTGGCTTCCATCCAGTATGACATGGCCGATCACGCCCGAATGCGATTCGGTGATAAAGAAGATCGTGCCCGGTGTGACTGAATCCGGATTGATCCGAATGGGGTAGGTGTCCGATGGAAGCGTTCGGGTCGTCGTTTCAGATAGCATGTGAGCCAGGGCCGCACGAAAACGGAGATCCCTATGCCACTCGGGGTGGGTCGGCAGCTTTCCCCATAGGGTGGACCAGTGGCCGATCAATCGGCCGTCTTTCGTCGTTGCGGCTGCGGGCAGATGGGCGATCCGTGCATAGATCCACCGGACCGCATAGGGAACATCTGCACAGTCAACGGGGATTTTATAGCGAATGAAAAAATCCTCGGTGATATTCTCCTCCACCCATTCTCCGTACCGAACCTCTTCTTCAACGGTCCATCGACGGTCGCCCACCCCCCAGGCCTGGAGAGGAGACTCGATCTGGCTAAAGGAGGGGGTGGCCCAAACGATAAAGAGAAAGAGAACAAATAAACGCATCATCCATATTAAGAAGATCGAGGGGAGATTGTCAACACAAGGGAAATAGGCTACGAAGAGTGTAGGGGGGCATCCCCGGGACCCGTGAAGGGAGTCGACGCTTTGGAAAAGACCATACGAATTTTAGTGGCGGAGGAGGATACCGGTTTCTTAAGGATGATGGATGATTCCCTGAAGGCCTCGGGCACCCTCTATTATACCGAGAGGGCTTCTTCCGGGAAGGAATGTCTCGAAATGCTCCGAAGGGAGAAATTCGACATCCTTCTCTTAGACCATGTCCTTCCCGACGGGGAGGGTCTGAATTGGCTCCGGCGGTTTAATGAACTGGGCATCGCCATCCCCACCGTGTTCGTCACGGCGAAAGGGGATCCCGGTCTGGCGATCGAGGCGATGAGGGAGGGGGTCTTTGACTATATCAATCGATCGGCGGAATGCGCCAAGGCCTTTCCTTTTGTGGTGAACCGGGCCATCGAAGGCCATGGCCTGATGTTGGAGAAGGTCAGACTCCAGAAGGAATTGATTGAGACAAAGAACTTTCTCGAATCGATCGTGGAAAAGGCAGGGGATGCCATTTCTGCCGTCGATCTGAAGGGAAAGATTCTTTATTGGAATGAAGGGGCCACGCGCATTTACGGATATCCGAAAGAAGAGGTGCTGGGCAGACCGCTGTCTGATTTTCTCTACCCGCGAGACGCCGCTTTGAGGGCCGAAGAAGAGAGGCTCATGGAAGGGTTGATGGCTCGGGTGAAGGAGGGAAGGGTTGTTCCCAACATCGAGGTCCAACGACAGACGAAGGAGGGGAAGGAAATCATTACCAGCATGACGATCTCGCCGCTCAGGGACGCGGAGGGAAGGATCATCGGGGTCTCGCGGATCTGCAAAGACATCACCCACTTGAAGAAAGCGGAGGAACGTTTGATCCTGGCTGAAAGATTGTCGTCTCTAGGAGAACTGACGGCAGGGGTCGCCCATGAGCTTCGAAATCCACTGGCCGGAATCAAGATTAACACCCAAATGCTATCGCGAAAAAAGGACCTTTCGGAGATGGAGACGCGACTTCTTGAGTCCACCCTTGAAGGGATAGAAAAAATCCAGAAGATCGTCGACGACATGCTTCATTTTGCCAAACCGAAGGCGTCCCACTTCAAGCAGGAAGAGATCAACCGGGTGGTGGGGCAAAGCCTGGCCATTCTTCAGACCAAGTTGAAGAAGGGGAACATCGCATTCTCTTTTGAGCAGGGGCACGGGTTGCCTAGGGTTCAAATCGATATCCACCAGATCCAGCAGGTCCTGGTCAACATCATCCTGAACGCCATCCAGGCGATGGAAAAGGGAGGAACGTTGACGATCAGGACCTTCTCAACTCACGGGAACGGGGTTGGGATCGAGATAAGAGACACGGGAATAGGAATCCCTCGGCCTCAATTGAAGAGGGTTTTCGATCCTTTCTTCACGACCAAGTCGGAGGGTACCGGCCTCGGCCTTTCCATCAGCCACAAGATTTTGGAGAACCACGGGGCTACCATCGATGCAGACAGTGAGGAAGGAAAAGGTTCAGTTTTTACCATCCATTTCGCCGGGGGTGAGAAATCATGCAGTTCCGAGTCTTAGTGGTGGACGACGAGCCCATCCTGAGGAATTCTCTTGAGTTGGCCCTGAAGACGTCGGGCTATGAGGTTTTGACTGCCCGAACGGGAGAGGAAGGATTGGAGTTCTTTCAAAAAGAGGCCCCTGACCTGATCATCCTGGACCACTGGCTCCCCGGAATCAATGGCGACGAAGTCCTTCGGCAAATAAAGGAAAAAGACTCGGACACGCCGGTCATCGTCATGACGGCCCAAGGCTCGATTGAGATGGCCGTCCATTTGATGAAGATGGGTGCCTTCGATTTCCTGGTGAAACCCTTTGATCTCGATCAGGTCGAAGATTTGATCAAAAAAGGGCTGGAACGAACTCGCCTAAGAAAGGAGGTAGAATGGCTTCGGGCGCAATACCAGGAGCGGTTCCGGTCAGGAGGGATCATTGGGGTCAGCCAAGAGATGAAAGAGCTTCTCGGGTTGGCCGAAAAGCTCGGCAAGAGTTCTGATACCACCGTCCTGATCGAAGGAGAGACCGGGACGGGGAAAGAACTCTTGGCCGAGTACATTCATTTCTTGAGTCCCCGTTCCTCCTTTCCCTTCATTCCCATCAACTGCGGGGCGATCCCGAAGGACCTTTTTGAGAGTGAGCTGTTTGGTTATGAGAAGGGTGCTTTTACCGGTGCCTTAGAGAAAGGGAAGATGGGGAAGGTAGAGGCCGCGGAAAAAGGCACGCTTTTTCTTGACGAGGTGGGAGAGCTTTCCGCCCCCTCGCAGGTCAAGGTTCTGCGGGTTCTGGATGAGAAGGAGTATTTTAGAGTGGGAGGAGTGGAGAAAAAGAAAGCGGATGTTCGCATTGTTGCGGCAACGAACCGAGATCTGGAGTCCGAGGTGAGAAAGGGGAATTTTCGCAACGACCTCTACTTCAGGCTCAACGTGGTGAAATTGCACATTCCGCCCCTGCGGGACAGGAAAGAGGATATTCTCCCGCTTTTTCGCTTCTTTGTAGACCGGTTCAACGAACAATTCAAAAAGGGGTTCGTACGGATCTCCGAGGAAGCAGAGGAGCGTATCCTTTCCTATCCATGGCTCGGAAACGTCCGTGAACTCAGGAATACCGCCGAGCGCATCGTCCTCTTGGAGAAAGGCGACGCGGTTCTCGAGAGACACCTTTCTTTTCTATCCGAGAATGGGGGACCTTCCGAAGGCGAAGCGGCGTCCAAGCAGATGATTCCCTCCCGGGGGATTGTCTTGGATCGAGTGGAGAAGGATTACATCCTCGAAGCCCTGCGAATGAAGAGAGGAAATAGATCCCAAGCGGCCAAGATGCTCGGTATCTCGAGGTCCGCCCTGATCTACCGCATGGCGAAATACGGGATTCAGTCCTAAACAGGGCTAGGATTCTGATTTTTTGGCACCCGTTCTGGAGTAAATTCCACAAATCGCGACCCCTCAAGGAATCGCTCAACCCCCGGCAACCACCCGATTCAGGGAGATAAAGGACCCTCATGGTCTTAAGACTCCTATGCCTGGCCGCAAAGCGGTACGGGCCTTGAAGCCTTTTCTGGGGGCAGGCCTGGGCCACACCCATCTAGTGTTACGTCTCATAAATTGGATAAAAGAACCAAAGGAGGTCGGGCGGGGGTGCCGCATCGTAAAACAATGGAGATATTCCTCGCCGCGCAAGCGCCGGCGCAGCAGGTTGCCCGACCTCCACTTAGTAACCTATGGAACCTATCTACGAGACACGACACTAGGAGGTCTCGAACTCTGGGAGGCTGAAAAGTGACATGGTTGACATTTCAAAAAAATCCCTTTAATATGGCCTAGATACGCTGCGTGTCCCGTTGGGAAAGAGCAATGGCCGGAGAAAAAAGGCTCAGTCGTACCCGTAACATTGGGTTTACCGCCCATATCGATGCCGGAAAGACCACGGTCACCGAGCGGGTCCTCTACTACACAAAGAAGATCCACAGGATGGGAGAAGTACACGATGGGACAGCTGTGATGGATTGGATGCAACAGGAGCAGGAAAGGGGAATCACCATCACTTCAGCGGTGACCACGGTCGAATGGAAGGGGCATATCCTCCATATTATTGACACCCCGGGCCACGTCGACTTTACCATCGAGGTTGAGCGCTCACTCCGGGTCCTGGACGGAGCCATCGTCATCTTCTCCGCTGTTGAAGGGGTGGAGCCTCAGTCAGAGACCGTGTGGCATCAGGCGGACAAGTATGGTGTGCCGAAATTGGCGTTCGTCAACAAGATGGACCGAATCGGCGCGGATTTCTTTGGAACCGTCAAGATGATGTCTGAGCGCCTTGGGGCCAATCCACTGGTTGTTCAAATCCCCATGGGGATGGAAGACCGGTTCATCGGAGCGGTCGATCTCATCGGATTCAAGGGCATCGTATGGGACGAACACAGCTTGGGTGTTGAGTTCAGAGAGGTTTCGATTCCGAAACCGCTGCAGGACGAAGCCAGCCTCTACCGGTCAAAATTGATCGAGTCCGTTGCCGAGTTGGACGACCGTTTGCTGGAAAAGTATCTCAATGGGGAAGAGATCTCGGGATCCGAGATAAAGACGGCCGTCCGGAAGGCGACCATTTCAATGAAAGCCGTCCCGGTCCTCTGCGGCGCAGCCCTCAGAAACCAAGGGATCCAGCTGCTCATCGATGGCATCGTGGACTTCCTTCCGTCGCCCTTAGAGGTTCCACCGATTCAAGGAACCAACCCTGTGACAGGGGAGACGGTCGTCAGGGCCGCAAGGGACGAAGAGTCTCTCGCCGCTTTGGCCTTCAAGGTGATGATGGAGGAAGGGAGAAAGATGGTCTATCTCCGGATCTATTCCGGCATCCTGAAAGTGGGAGCGGAGGTCTATAACCCGCGGCTGAAGAGGGGGGAGAAGATTTCTCGAATCTTTCAGATGCACGCGCATCAACGCACCCGGGTCGAAGAGGCGAAGGCCGGGGAGATCGTAGCCGTCATGGGGCTGAAAGAGACAACCACGGGGGACAGCCTATGCGACCGCGGCCATCCGATTCTTCTCGAACCCATCGATTCCTACAAACCCGTCATGTCGGTGGCGGTGGAGCCGAAGACGAACCGGGATCAGGAGAAGCTCTCTGAGTCTTTGGAGAAGTTGAGTGAGGAAGACCCTACCTTCCGGGTTAAGTACGACGAGGATACGGGTCAGACCATCATCTCGGGAATGGGCGAATTGCATCTCGACGTATTGGTGAGCCGACTGTCCACCGAATATAACCTGAATGTGAATGTGGGGAGGCCGCAGGTCGTTTGTCGAGAGACCGTGGAGAAGGAGGCGGAGGTCTCGGCCAAGTTTTTGAAAGAGATGGATGAGGTCAGGCATTTTGCCGAAGTTTTTCTACGTGTTTCCCCCAATGGTCGCGGAAAAGGAATCGAATTTCACTCGGGGGTTCCGGAAGGGACCTTGCCGACGGAAGGGATTCTAGCGGTTGAAGAGGGGGTTCGAGAGGGATCCAACGTGGGTGTAGTGATGGGCTACCCGTTGACCGATCTTCGCGTGACCCTGTTGAAGGCCCATATTGACCCGGATCGGCCCTCTCTGCTCGCCTTAAAGATCGCCTCCTCGAACGCACTGAGGGAAGGCTGTCGAAAGGCCCAACCCATCCTCTTGGAACCGATGATGGAAGTCAATATCATCGTTCCGGAAGAATTTATGGGCGAGGTGGTTGGAGACTTGAAAGCAAGAAAGGGTATGGTGGAGGCGATCAGTTCGAAAGGAAAGGTTGCCATGATCAAAGCCATCGCTCCGTTGACGCGGATGTTCGGCTATTCCACCGACTTGAGGTCCCTCACCCAGGGTCGAGGAACCTTCTCGATGCAGTTTGCGCGCTATGACAAAGCAGTGAGTGAAAAATTCGCATAGAGAATCGCCCCGAAAAGGGGAGCGAAGCCACCCGCCCCGCCCCGGTCATCTCTCGGTTCACAGGGCAGAAAAATCATGATCACCATCATGGACGAGGAAATCCTTCAACTCTTAAGGGAAAACCCCTCGGCCTTTTTTTCGGGCGAGCAAATCGCCAAACAATTAAAGGTCACCCGGACATCTATTTGGAAGAGGGTGAGACACCTGAGGGCCGCGGGTTATGAGATCGAGGCCTCGACACGGTCGGGGTACCGATTGATACGATCCCCGGACCGTCTCTCCTCATCGGAGGTCAAGCCGCTCTTGGGGACCCATCGACTGGGGAGGAAGATCCACTATTTTCAGACGATTGATTCAACCAACTCCAAGGCGTATGAGCTTGCCCTGGGAGGAGCCGAAGAGGGAGAGTTGGTGATTGCGGAATCGCAGGAGAAGGGAAGGGGGAGGTTAGGAAGGCACTGGTTCTCACCCCCTTTTCTGAATCTCTATCTCTCCGTCATTCTCCGGCCTAAGATCCCTCCCCAAGGGGCTTCTCTCATCACGCTGATGGCGGCGGTGGCCACGGCGGATGCCGTCCAGAAGTTCACAGGTCTGGTGCCGTTGATCAAGTGGCCCAACGATATTCTCCTGAGAGGCCGAAAGGTGGCCGGACTTCTCAACGAGATCCATTCGGAGGTGGACCGCATCCATTTTGTCATCCTCGGCATGGGGGTCAACCTCAATGTGGATGGCAAGATGTTTCCCAAAGACGTCCGGAGAGTCGCGACGTCGCTCAAGAAAGAGACGGGACAAAGGATTTCGAGAAAAGCCTTCCTCCTCGTTCTTTTGCAGGAGTTGGAGCGGTGGTATGCCGTCTTCCTGAAAGAGGGATCATCCCCCGTCCTAAAAGCCTGGAGGGATCGGGCTCAGATCAAAGGCAGGCCGGTCAAGGTGCACTCCTTTGGGGAAACCTGGATCGGTATTGCAGTGGATCTCGATTCGGATGGGGCCCTGATTCTAGAAACGGCATGGGGGAAAAAAAGAGTGGTGGCAGGGGACATTGAATACAAAAACAAAATGTCAAATGTCAAACCTCAAAGTCCAAATGGAAAAAACACAATTTCAAATTCTTAAATTTAAATCGTATGAAAATCCTTGATGTTCTTCGTTTAAGGTTCAATTTTTTCGAGGACATTTGAAATTTGAGCTTTGACGTTTGACATTCGGATTACTTCGTTTCCAGGGGGAAGGGGGTTTTATGCTGCTTGTCATCGATGTGGGCAATACGAATACGGTGCTGGGTGTCTATGACCGGGAGGTCCTGGTCGATCACTGGCGGATGGTGACGGAAAGGGAGAAGACTTCCGATGAATGGGGGATTCTTTTCCGGGAGCTCTTTCTGTTCGATCAGATCGATTTCAAGGATTTCGGAGGGATGATCATCTCCTCCGTCGTGCCCCCGGTGCTGAACATGCTGGAGGGGATGGCAAGAAAATATTTCCAGGTTGAACCTCTGATCGTCGGGCCGGGCGTCGAGACCGGGATGCCCATCTTTTACGATAATCCGGCAGAGGTGGGAGCGGATCGGATCGTCAACTCCGTAGCTGCCTATGAGAGATACAAAAGGAGCATGATCGTTGTTGATTTCGGGACCGCCACCACCTTCGATTATGTCTCTTCCAGGGGAGAATATATGGGGGGTGTGATTGCGCCCGGGATCGGGATCTCGTCGGAGGCGTTGTCTCAGCGGACCTCTAAACTCCCGAGGGTCGAGATTCTTAAGCCTCGAAAGGTCATCGGAAAGAATACGATCCAGAGCATGCAATCAGGGATCTTTTTCGGGTATGTCGGGCTGGTGGATGAGATCGTGAGGAGGATGAAGCGAGAGGTCAAGGCAAATCCCAAGGTGATTGCCACAGGGGGGTTGGCAGAACTGATTGCCGGCGAATCAGAGACGATTGAAGAAGTGAATGAATTTTTGACCCTGGAAGGCTTGAGGATTATTTACCGGCGGAATCAGAAAAGAAAGAGAAGAGGATAAGCGCTGAATTGCCATTACCTAAAGAAGAACGTCTACCTACCCTGCCTGGTGGAGGTAGGCGTAAACCGTTTCGTCAGTTAGCCGTATGAGTTTAGCCTTCCCCTGAATGGACCCAGAAGACAGATGGCCCTTCCCATTCCATGGCTGCAGCGGTTGTGCTTTTCTGCAACCATGAGGTTAACATTGCCTTTGGCGGGGCCGACATCCGGGTGGAATACCAACAGCAATACCGCCTCGAAGTTATAGGGTGAATCATCGCTCATTTCATGCTCCTCCGTGCGAGGGTGCATCGTATCATTGTTCAGAGGGGTGAGAGCGGTTACCTGGTGGAGGATACTTTACCAATAAACTGAGTCCGAACCCAACGAGGGGCAGGATGAAGATCGATTGCAGCGCCACGGGGACTCCCCATCGGTCGGCAATCGCCCCGAGCACGGTAACGCCGATCCCTCCTGTTCCAATCGCAAACCCCACCATCAGCCCCGAGGCCATTCCCAAGTTCTGCGGAATGATGGTCTGCGCCATGACCACCGAGACGGAGAAGGTGGAGACGAGGACCATTCCCGCGGCTCCCAGGATGACAAAGGCAAGCGTCCCTTGCGTATGATAGAACAAAAGAAGCAGGGGAAACATCAACAACATGGTGGCCGAAAGAAATCTTTTATGTCCCCATCGGTCAGCCAATGGGGCACCGACGAGCGTGCCCACAGCCCCGGCCATTAAAAAGGTAGAAACCAGTTTTCCTGCATACAGGGGATTCTCTTTCAAATAATCGATGTAATAGAAAGGGATATAGCTTACCAGCCCGAACTGTATCCATGATCTCATGATGACGACACCAACGAGAATCAGGAGGGACAGCGATTCCTTTCTTGAAAGGGGCTTCTTCTCGGTCTTCGTCTGCTTGAAGGCCGTATGGACAGGGGCGGTAAGCCATGAGATGGTGGCGATGAGAATGATGAATAGGATCACTCCGGGGATAACCATGCCCAGCGTTCCTTTTAGACCAAAGGTCGTTACGAGCATCAGTCCCCAGATCGGGCCCAGGGCAAGTCCCAGATTCCCCCCTACGGCAAAAATCGACATCCCGGTTGCTTTCTTTTCTCCCGTGAAGAAGTAGGCTGTCTTGAACCCTTCGGGATGGAAACTTGCGACCCCGATGCCGCTCACGATGACACAGGCGAGGAGGAGGCTATAATCAGAGACGAGACCCGTGAGGGACATCCCGAGGCAGGCGATCAAGGGAGCCAGGGGAAGGAACCACCCCATCGGACGTCTGTCGGAGACATATCCAAAGGCAGGTTGGATCACAGAGGAGGTCAGATTCCCAAACAAGAGGATCGTGCCTGCCATCGTATAAGAGAGGTTAAGGGCCTCTTTGAAAAGAGGAAGAAGGACGGGGAGGGCCCCCTGATTGATATCGGTGATCAGGTGGCCAGAACTGAGAATGGCCAATGCCTTCTTGTTCATCTTCATCGGCGTTTCCCACTGAGAATTTCCATTTTCATGATTGGGACCCTCAATAGATCTTCTTTGTCTTAGCACCCGAAAAATAGTGCGCCAAGATCTGTTCGGTCGTAAATCCCCGGGCCGCCATCACCGCCGCGCCGATCTGACACAGCCCCACGCCGTGTCCCCAGCCTGCCCCGTAAAAAATAAATCGGTCGGTTTCACGCTTCACAACGAACGCGCTGCTGTATAAGTGACTTCGGGAGAGCCACCGCCTTATTTCAAGCTCTTTTCCGACAACCATGCTGCGCTTCGAGCCGACGATCTTCAGCCGGGAGATTCGAGCCGAGGGACCTCGTCGAAGGGGAATGACTTCCTTGAGGGTTCCGAAATCGTAACCCGATTTTTCCCCCAAGATCTCTTCCAGCTCTTTGCGGGAGTACCCGATGGTCCAGCGGAAAAAATTCTTGGTCTCACGGTCAACATCCGGAAGGATCTTTTCAAGAAGGCGCTCGTCTTTCGTATTGCAGTAGGCCTCAGGTTCTGAAAGGATCCAGGCTGAAGCCTCTCCCTCGGTTTTGATCAGCGGACGGAGGCCCGGTCCGTCGGTGATGCTGGCCAGATAAGGAACTTGCCTCTCACCCCAGGCGGTGTCAAAGCATTCCGTGATTCCTC